>Ga0335075_10002645_pt1 | contig 28648 bp, 31 predicted proteins | sample Lox_Sample_24_FD_206723 | JGI IMG/M metagenome (GOLD analysis project Ga0335075, IMG submission 206723) | Soil microbial communities from Loxahatchee National Wildlife Refuge, Florida, United States - Lox_Sample_2.4 | ecosystem: Environmental > Terrestrial > Soil > Wetlands | place: USA...
CTTTTCGGCCAGATGGCCGACCTCTTTCGTGTCTACCCCTTCGACGGCTGGCACATCGATACCTTCGGAACGCGCGGTGCCTACGCTTACGACGGCGCGTATGTGAACTTCATCGCCGGATTCCGGCCCTTCATTGACAACGCCAGGCAGGCCCTGAACAAGCGCATCGTCCTGAACACCGTAAATGCGATGGGGCAGGATGAGACCGCTCGCTCGGACGCCGATTTTGTCTACTCCGAGCTATGGGAAGATCACGAAACCTACGCGAGCATCATGAACACGGCGGCGCAGGTGCACACGGCGAATCCGGCCGTTGGCCTGGTATTCGCCGCCTATCTGCAGCGTCAGGAGAAGAACGACCCGCCCGTCGCCACGAAGGAATTCAACGCCCCCGGCGTTCTGCTGGCAGATGCCGCTATCTTCGCCTCGGGAGCCTCTCACATCGAACTGGGCGACGGCTCGCGCATGTTATCCGGAGAGTATTTTCCGGCCGATACCAGGTTTGCGGTAACTCCGGATCTCCGCGCCGCGCTCCGCCATTATTACGATTTCCTTACTGCCTATGAGAACGTGCTGCGTTACGAGGTCTTTCCTGCCGATGCCGCGGTTACCGTTGACGGCCAGCCGTCCAGTCCCTACGGCGTGCCCAACACCGTCTGGACCATCGCGCGCCGCAAGGGCGGCAAAACCGTCGTGCACTTCATCAACTTACTGGGCTCCGGCGATCCGCACTGGCGGGATGTGCAGGCCAATCGCCCCGCGCCTCCACTACTTAGCAACGTCAGAGTCCGCATTGCGTTCGATGGGGATGTCACCGCCGCCGGCTGGGCCTCACCCGACACGGATGGGGGCAGATACCATGCTTTGGAAGTCACGCGAGGGAACGATCACGGTCAGCGGTACGTCGAATTTGTCCTGCCCTCTCTCAAATACTGGGATATGGTGATCCTGGACAGCCACGCAACGGCACGCTGAAGCCCAACCACCACGGTCAAGTCATACTTCCAATGCTCTGCGATCTGCCCGGCACTTAGTTGCCGGAATGACCTGTCGCTCCACTCTGCGCGCCATTCATTCGCAAGTCACATGCTGGACCGCACAGGCAGTCTCATCCTGTTGCAGCATCTGCTCGGCCATGAGAGCGTGACTATAATCCAACGTTACGTTCATCCTGAAGCGAAGGGACTGGCTGGAATGGTGAACGACCGCAACGCGCCACGGCACACTTTATGGCACACCGAGGTAGCGATTCAGGAATAGAAAAGCACCTAAGGCCTTTAGAATCTTGGCTGCCCCCCAGGGATTCCTATCGTTCAAAATAAAGAGGATATGGGGCATCTGAAATAGAATATCCTCTTTTGTATCCTCAAAAGGATGTGCCTTTCTCGTCCTTTTGGAGAAGCGGCAGTGTACTTCTCCGAACTCCTCGCGACTGTCCGAAACTCTGAGAGCGATGATAGCAGCCAGCCCTGCCGGAAAGGTCGGTGAGTGCGTTGGCCTGATATCGCCAGGTGAATTCGCCCTCGAATACTGGGCCCCACATGGCACTAAAGAAACGCAAGGAATCATCTGGACACGGCTTGGACCCTGGAAATCACCAAACGGCGCCCAAGGGGAATGAACGAAAAAAGGAGACCGAGAAACAGGGAAGAGGCGACGATAACGAGAGACTCCCTGAGTCCGGGTTTTGCGGCCGTGAGCAGAATGGTTCCCATCACGATCCAGATTCTCGTGCTCAATGAGACCTTGAGGACCGGGCTGCGTGTTAGGGCATTCCATTTAGCAAGATTCATCTGTTCGCCTGTGGAATGTCGGCGAATTGCGCGCATGCGGCGGCCAGTCACCGCGCCGAGGACAGCGAAGAACACGATTTCCAGCACAGCAAGACGTGGCCAGGCGAAAGCCCAGGAATGAAGGCTCTCGGTAAGCCAGGCGCCTGTGAGATAGATGACAACCAGCGAAGTGATCGCGGCAATGGCAACGGGTTGCATGGTCCCGATCCAGGGTTGAACATCCGAGGGACGCACAGTTCGCCGAAGCTGGCGCAGTATCCATGCTTCCAGGGTCAGCGCGGCGGTGAGGACCAGGACCGCGACCGCATGGATAAAGAGAATTGCAGTATAGAGATTCATCCGCTCCTCCTTCACAGGATTTGTCTTAGTCAATTGCGCGTGGTGCGGGCCGAACGGCATCACGCGCCTGCCTGCGGGCCTTGCTTTGCCAACCGACAGGCGCGTGCCTCGGGCGACCTCTATTTAAAGTCACCCGTGGTGCGCACCTCCTCGTAAAGACCAGCCGTAGACGACTCCACGAAAGTGCGCAGCAGTGCAATCTGCTGCTGTAGGGCCTCACTCTGGTGATACTCCTTCTGTACTTCCGCTGATTCGTACTGGGTCACCCGGATCGCCGACTTGCCATCAGGACTTTTGTACAGGCGGCTGCCGAGAAGGCCCTTTGGCAGAGTGGCCGACGCGACAAAGCGTCGATCAGCCTCGAAGAACTCGTCGACCTTGTCGGGTTTGATCGAAATGAAATTGATCTGCGTTACGGGATTCATGCATTTTCTCCTGGCTGGATTTGAATGATTGGGTTAAAGCGAGACGAATCGGACTGCGTCGCCCTGTACGTGGAACTTAGCTGCGGGGATTTTGGTCCGGATGCACCCGAAGAGTTTGGTCATGGCGATGCCGCCTTCGTGTACGCAATGCCGACGATCCGCCGGGTGTGAGCCGGGTGTTCCAACTCGTTAAGCATGAAATGAGCCACGTCCGCCCGGCTTATGGTCGCGTTTCCACCCGCACCGTTCGGCAGGCGGTCATCGGCGACTCCGTAGTGCTCCCTTCGCGGGCAATTGGTCAGGCGGGGTGGGCGGATGATTGTCCAGTCGAGACGGCTCGCCTCCACAATCCGTTCCATTTCGGCTGAATCATCTGCAATATTGCGCAGCAGCGTCGCGCGCAGCAAATGGCCGAACACTCCGATATCGGGAAAAAGAGCGGCAACACCCACCACGAGCAAGCGATCGATGCCGGCGCTTTGCATGGCCGCAATGGTTGCCCGTGCGCTATCGCTGGTGATGGTATTTCGTGCCGGTCCCGGCGGCCCGAGCGCCGAAAGCACAGCGTCGTGGCCTCGAAGGGCTCGGCTCATCGCGTCCGCGTTGTGCACATCGCCCGGAATCACGGTCAATCCGTCACGTCGAGCGCCTAGCTTTTGCGGCGAGCGGATAAACGCGGTTACCTGGTGGCGCCGTTCCAGAGCTTGATCGACGAGTTGTCGCCCGATGCCGCCGGTGGCGCCCAGAATGAAGAGACGCATCGATGTCTTCGTGCTTGTCATGGCCGTTGATCTCCCTCGAGCTCCCGCACCTGATATATCCGATAGAGATGACTCTACTGAATAAAAGTTGCTAAACTTTTTCAGGGATGCCGAAATCAGCTCGCCGTGCTTATAAATCGCCGACTCGCCAGCGCCAGGCTCACGAGACCCGCGGCCGGATTGTCGAGGCCACGCGCCAGCTCCTCGAAGCCGAGGGCTACGCCGGAATGACCGTGGAGGCTGTTGCTCGGCGGGCCGAGGTCGCTGTGCAGACGGTTTATGCCGTCTTCGGGTCGAAGACCGGCATCCTGGCTGAACTCCTCAACCAGACCACTTTTGGGCCCGATTACGAGAACACGGTCCGGCAAATTCTTGAGGAGAAAGACCCCGAGAAGCGTCTCAGGGGAGCTGCCCGTATCGCCCGGCAGATTCACGATGCGCAGCGGGAGGGTTTCGACCTGTTGCGGGGCGCGGGCGTGGTTGCGCCGGAGTTGGCGCGGCTCGAACAGGAGCGCGAGCGGATTCGCTACGAGCGGGAGGAAGCGATGATTCATTCCCTGCGCGGCGCGAAGAGGCTTCGTCCGGAGCTAAGTTACCGGGCGGCCCGGGACATCCTCTGGACGCTTACCGGAAATGATGTGTACCGGATGCTCGTACGCGATCGCGGTTGGAGTTCACAAAAATACCAAAAGTGGCTGGCTGACACACTCGTTCGCTCCCTGCTCAATCCGGATTAGCTTCGTGAATTCAGTGAAAATCCTGGCTCGATTCGTGAGCCGGGCTACGGATATGGGTGTTGACTTCTTCATTCAGCCTCGGCTGTGGACTAATTCCCAGGGCCTGTTGTCGATACGGGTTGCCGCAGGCTTTTGATCGGTTCAACAGGATTGGGAAGGGTCAGTTCGACGCATCATCCGCCAACGCGCTTATTGAGAGATTCAGTTCACTTAGGTCGAGCGAGTCGTCGTCCCTTTTCCAATTCCGAGTGTTCAAAAGCGGTTGCAACGGTATCTAGTTCTTGGGTTGCGACTCCCAAACGAATGGCCTCCTTCTTCCATTGAGTGACTGCGGTTGCAACCTCATGCGCTGTGCGCTTCGCTTCGTCTTGGGTTAGACGGAAATACTCCGCAACGTTCAATGCAAGGTCCAGCGATGCTTCACCGCTTTGCTCGTCAATTAGCGTGGACAGTATTCTAGGACGGAATTGCACGGGAATTGGATTGAGATCATAGGCCGGCGACAATCTCCATCCTTGATTGCCAGCATAGAGAAAACCGTGATTACGCAAATGATCGTCGGTATTGGAAATCAGGATTGAGAAGACGATTCTCCGCCAGAGTTCGTGCAAATCTTCCGTTGGCGCTGCACCATATTGTTGAATGGCATCCGCGATTTCAAGATAACTTCGCGTCTCGTGATCCGACGCTGCGAGCATGCTCATCGCCGACAGGAACGGCAGTCGTGTTGCACCATTCCGATCGAAACGTCGCAGAAGAAAGACAGGGCGATCGGCAACAATTTCGATCCGGCCCGTGGCCGTGGTAATTCCAGCCTTGAATGCTAATCGATTGGCGACTGCTTCCCACAGTACAGTGCTGATTTGATCGCGGTGATGTGGGAACTTGGCTATAGCTAGCTGTCCATCCCGGTCACGCACAGAAGCTTTAGGGCGCGCGCCGCCAAGCGAAGATCCGGGAGCGAGCAATAGACGAAGGTCTTCCTCCGTCTCAGCTTCGTCGTAGGCATGTTCACTGGCTGCAAGAAGTGCGGGCAGTTCTACGAGCGGAGGTGTTCGATGGTCGGTTACCTGGCGCAGAAAAGGACCGTCCGGCGCAAACGAAAACCGTAGAGCGCCTTGCCGCGTTTCATCATCCACCATGAGAAGGTAATCGGATTCCCACAGAGTTCGTGGGGATTCTTCGGCATTCCTGGCGCGCCGGGCCTCTGCTCGCATCATGAGTGCCCTGCCCCAGCGATCTGGCGCCGAGTCTCCAATTGCCCCAAACAGACTCCGTCCGGCTGCGGTGTGATAGGGTGCGGGATCGACTTGCAGGGCCGGCTCCAATGCGAATCGTTCCGGATTCCGCAACCACTCGTCGTCGTATCGGAAGGTGGCGCTTTCAACTCTCTTGCGGACACGCAGCCATAGACGCCCCACCAGGTGTGGTGTGCCGTTAAGGTCCACGTAAACGAAAACTTCCTGATCCATCACTTTTCCTGGTTGGACTTTTCGCGTCTTCGAGGCCGAATCTCGATACGCTTCGGGAGGCGTTCCTCTTCCAAGGCGAGACCGACTTCATCGGTTCGGGCGCTAGCAAGTTCACGCAGTTTGTCGATCATCCCCAGTACAAACAAAACAGTCGCATACGTCCCCATTCCCACTCCTGGATCGCCTTTTTCGATCTTTATGAGCGTAGGTCGAGAGATGAAGGCGCGTTGCGCCATAACCTCGAGTGGGATACGTCGACGAATCCGTGCGTCCCGGATGTCGCTGCCGAGCTTACGAAGCGCGTTTTTGACTGGAATCGGAACTGAGTTCGACTTGGGCATTGCGTAAATAATTGTTTACCCAATACAGCATTAAGTCAATAATTATTTACCCAATAAGCCTGGCTCTAAAGCATCAATCGCCAGAAATCGAACCGGAGTAGATGCCGTGAAATTCAAAAAGCGCAGCGCCTATTGGGCACTAAAACCGAACCGACACCACGAACACAAAAATGCGGCATTATTTGCTTTTCCCATAAGCCCCATCAGAAAAGCTATTGGACACCGGATTGTGCGCTCACTACGGTGGAGCGCATATCCCAACCGCTCCCGCGGTTGATCGAGGTGCCCAATGCGGATCAAACTCCAGCACGTTCTCACTTCCTTCCCTCGTCAGCGTATTCAGAGATTGCTTAGAGCAAGCGGCATTTTCTGGTCCGCTGCGCTCCTCCCCATCACCGCTCTTGCGCAATCGAGCGGGTCACCCTTCGATACCGGATTCACGTCTCTCCAAACCCTGTTCACCGGAACTATCGCCAAGGTTGCCAGCCTGATCGCCATTGTGGTTGGCGGATATATGTTCGCGCACGGGGAGCCCGGTGCGAAGCGCAATTTGGCCGGGGTCGCAGCCGGCACTGGTATCGCTGTGCTGGCGACCAACGTCCTCACCTGGCTGTGGGGAATCTGATCGTGCTTGCACCCGCAGCCGCAATATACACCATTCAACCGTTCGAGTGTGAGGGGCAAGATGCAGACACACACCATAACCCGCCGTCGAAATCGGGTCTTCAAAAGCCTGCATAAGCCCCTCACGTACCTTGGTGTCGAGCGCACGCTGTTCTTTTTCGTCTGCGTCGGCGCGGTTGGCGCCTTCAATCTCTTCAACAGCTTGTTGGCGGGAGTCGCGGTATTTGTAGGCGGGTTCACCTTCGGTAGCTGGGTCACGAACGCCGATCCTGCCTTTCTGCGCATTCTTGCAAAGTCCGAAAAATTCAAGCCCCGGTATGACGCCGCGAAGCAGGCGATCCCGCGCGTAGAGGTGATCTGATGCTGCGCTTGGATCGAGTCATCAAACCGTGGAGAGATGCCGCTGCGCTCTGCGACCACATCAACCTGTACGGATTCTGGAACGAGAACGCGTTTCTGACCAAGAGCGGCGACCTCGGGGTGGTGCTCAGGGTTCCCGGCGTGGACTATGAAAGCCTCGACTACGCCGAGCAGGAATACGCAGTGAAGCGGCTGGAAGCTGCATTCAAGCACTTCGGCCCCGGCTTTCACATCTATCAGTATCTCTTCAAACAGAATCGGCCAGAGATTCCCTTCGCGAGCTACGGCGATCCGGTGGTGCAGGCGGCCATCGAGCAACGCCGGGAGTTTTTTGAACAGAAGCGTGACCATCTCTATCAGATCGAGATCTATTACTCGATTCTGCTCGAAGGCGCACGGTCGAAGACCGGCCTCGCTGCCGCCACTGCGCGCCTCGCCCGCGATCCCGCCGGGGCTGTAAGCGAAATGCGCGCGCAGTTCACCAGTCAAGGCATCAAGACGCTGCTGCGCACACAAATTGAGCAGGACCTCGCTCGGCTCAATCAGCGGGTACAGGCATTCGTGCGGCAGCTTGCCGACTTCATGCGGATCGAAGTGCTCGATCAGCAAGGACAGTTCCAATTCTTCCGGCGCTTGCTCAACTATGACGAATGGCGCATTGGGGGCCGACCCAAACATACGCAGTTTCTTGACTACCAGGTAGTGAACAGCGACATCGAAGCAGAACGCGACCATCTGCGCGTGGGCGACACCCAGGTGCGCGTGCTGACGATGAAAGAAGCCCTCGGCGAGACGCGGCCACTGGCGCTTGATTCGCTCTTGAAGATTCCGGCCAGTTTTTACGTGGTGACCGAGTGGACGCCGCTCGCCCAGGATAAGGCGCGCAAGGAAGTGAACAAGCGCCGACGCCATTTCAATATCTCGAAGACCGGGTTCGTTTCGCAGCTTGGCAACGATCCAGCCAAGACCAATCCCCGCGATGTGCTGATCGATGAATCGAAGCAGGCCGACATCGAAAATCTAGGCGACTGCCTGCGCGCCCTCGGCGACGGGCAATCGCTGGGCGAGTTCTCGCTCACGATTGTTCTCTATGGCCGAGACCGACGCGCGCTGGACCAGCTCGCCGGGGAGTTCGCCGGCATCTTCACCAATGCGGACGGGAGTTTATTCCAAGAGACCTACAACCAGCTCAACGCCTATTTTGCCATCGTGCCGGGTGGCTACGCTACCAATCTGCGCAAGCTGTATCTTCTGAACACCAACTATGCGGACCTCTCGTTTCTGTTCACGATCCTGCCCGGCGAAACGACCAACTCGCATCTGGGCAGCGAATACCTGGCGGTGCTTGAGACCGACAATGCCACACCGTATTTCCTTAACCTGCACAACGGCGAGGTGGCGCACACATTGATTCTGGGAATTACCGGCTCGGGCAAGAGTTTTCTCTGCAACTTCATCCTGCAGAATGCCCAGAAATACGCGCCGTTCACGGTCATCTTCGATATCGGTGGCAGCTTCCAGTCTCTCACTACCGTCTTCGCCGGAAGCTATCTGAATGTCGGCCAAGAATCACGCGACTTCACCATCAATCCGTTTTCCCTTGTGCCGAACAAAGAGAATCTGCAATTCCTGTTTTCCTTCTTTCGCGTACTCATCGAAGGCAACGACCAACACTACCGTCTGGATTTCAAGGAGGAACGCCGGCTGTGGGACGCCATCGAACGCGTCTATGTGCTCGACCAGGACCAGCGCACATTGTCCAACCTCGCCAACATCATCGGTGAATTGAAAGAACGCCTGCATCGCTGGACGCGGGCCGGACAGTACGGGTTTCTCTTCGACAATCCGGCCGATACACTCACGTTCAGCCGCTTCCAGACCTTCAATTTCAAAGGATGGGGCGATGCGCCGGAGGTTTTGGAGCCGCTGCTGTTCTATGTTTTGCATCGCGTGAGCAACGAAATTACCGACCCGGCGCGGCTGGCGACGTTCAAAACCTTTCTCATCGACGAGGCGCGCGCATTCATTGCCAATTCGACGATCCGCAATTACGTCTTCCAGGCACAGAAGACGTGGCGGAAACACAACGGTGCAATGATTCTGGCGATGCTCTCGCTGCAAGAGCTGACGCAGGAGGGAATGGTCGAGTTCGTCTCCGAGGGATTTCCCACCAAGATATTTCTGGCGAACCCGGATATGGATCGAGAACAGTACCGCGCCGCGTTTCACTTGAACGACACAGAACTGGATTTGATTGCCGGCCTCGTGCCGCCTGGCCAAATGCTCATCCGTAAATCGCATTCCAGCAAGAAGGTTCACTTGAACGTCGATTCAGTCTCGCACTGGATGGCGACCAATAACGCGCGCGACAACCTGCAAAAGCGCGAGTATTTTGCGCGCTTCGGCATTGCCGAGGGCCTGCGCCGTCTGGCCGAAGATCACCCGTTCGAGCCGCGCGCGTTGAAGATCTCTCAATCCCCATGCCAATAAGGAGGTTCCCCCGTGATGCACAGTTCCCCCGTTCTCGCCGCTCTTGTTGCTCTTGCCATGCTGCCTGCGCCCGTTCTCCAGGCTCAGGATGCGTCGGCGCGCACCGTCCAGTACCACTCGGCAGACATCGTGCCGATTCACGCCAAGCTCAAGTACACGACCCTCATCGAGTTGCCGACCACCGAGAAGATCATGGAGGCGGCCACCGGCGATAAGGATTTCTGGATCGTCGATGTGGTCGGCAACTTCTGTTTTGTGCATCCGGCCAAGGCCGGGATCAGCTCGAATCTGAATCTCATCACCGACAAGGGCAACATCTATTCGTTCACCTTGCAGGATGTTTCGAGTTTGACCGACGCGCCCGACCTGAAAGTGATTGTCGAGCCGGCAGACCAGTCCTCGCTGGCTGCCTCAAACGGACCGCCTCAGTTCGTCCCGGCGGCGCAGCTCGAACAGTCACAGCAGGCGCTTGCAGTCGTACAGTCGCATGTCCAGCAGGCCGTCGATGAGTACAAGAGCGCCTACCCCCTGTCGCTCAAATTCGACTACACGTTCAGGGCCAACGAAGCGCCATTCGATATTCAAGCGATCTATCACGACGACAAATTTACATACATTAGGACTACAGCACCAGAGAAGTATTCGATCTACGAAATGCGGGATGGGAAGCCCAATCTCGTGAACTACGAGCTGCGCGACGGCACCTACATCATCCCCAAAGTCATGGATTCGGGATATGTCGAGCTGGGCAAGAAGCGCATGGACTTCGCGCGGAAGGGATAGGGCGATGGCAGACGACAATCTTCCCCAAGCCACACTGGAACCGGAGTTGAAGCAGCGGACCATCGAACCCAAGGGCGTGCTCCAAAAGAACATGAAAATGTTTGTTTTTCTGGGAGCTTCGCTTCTGGTCATTGTGGCTGCGATCTTCAGTGCGGGCGGCAAAAAGACCGGCACCCAGCCCGCGAAGAATCAACCGCCTCAACCTGTCCTTCAAGACAATACCGACAACAACGTGCGCGAGCTCAAGAACCAGGTCTCCGCAGAGCGCGAAAAAGAGCAGCAGGCGGCGATGGCCGGCGATGGTGGTGGGAGCCCTGCGATCCCCGGAGCCATGACGCCCGCACAGCAAGCTGCAGCAACCGGGTACACTCCCACCGGCGCAGCCGTACCCTGTGGTCCGGGCCTGCCTTGCCCGCAGGCACAGCAGCCAGGCGAACCGCAGCTTTCGCCCGAGCAGCAGGAAGCGCAGCAGATCGCGGCGAAAGAGCGTGCGCGGGCCGACGAATCGCGCTTTGCCTCGAATCTCGTGTACAGCCGTCCTCCCGATTCGCCGACCACGAGCCAGGCACAGCGCGTTCCCACGCAACAATCGTCAGTTCCAACGCAGCAGCCCAGTTCTGCGACCGCCGCGGTGGCGGACCCGCAGGCTACCAGCAGCCTTGTTGCGCCGCACGCCACAAGGGAGTCGGAATACAAACGGCCTGTTGAGGCAAACATCGATTCCGCCATCGGCCAGCCCTATCTCGTGTACGAGGGCACTGTCCTCGATGCCGTGCTGATGAATCGCCTCGACGGCGATGCGGCCGGTCCGGTCAAGGTGCTGGTCTCTGCGCCGCTTTATTCTCACGACCGCCAGCATGTCCTCATCCCCGATGGAACCGTCGTGCTTGGCGAGGCCAGAAAGATCGGCGCAGGGGGAATCGGCCAGCAGCGCCGCATGGCGGTCGTCTTTCATCGCCTCATCATGCCCGATGGGTACAGCGTGGATCTCGACCAGTTCCACGGCCTCGACCAGATCGGTGAAGAGGGATTGAAAGATAAGGTCAACAATCACTATCTCCAAATCTTCGGGACCTCGATTGCATTGGGCGTGATCGCTGGGGCTGGAGAGATTGAGGCGGGCGGCGGAACCATCTCCACCAGCGGCAGCCAGGCGTTCACCACCGGCGCATCCGCCAGTGTTTCGCAGTCGGCCACCACGGTCCTCGACCGCTTCATGCAGATACCGCCCACGATCACGATCCGCGAGGGCCATCGCGTCAAAGTGTATTTCACGCAGGATATGTTGCTGCCTGCGTACTCCAATCACACCATTCCCCAGACCTTCTAAGGAGGTTTAAGTGCGATACGCGTATCTCTTGATTTTGTTCGCCGCCGTTTTCATCGGCTGCGAGAACAAAGCCCGCAAAGTGCAGGCGCTTCAAGACGAATACAACGCAGCGAACGCGGCCTATCAGAAAGATTGTCCCGATACGACCACTTCGGGAGCCGAACGGATGTTGACTGGCGAAAAGCTGACGGCAGCGCAAATGGCCGATCTTGAAGCGAAGAAAAGAGCGCAAGAGGTGCGATGCAAACCCCAGTCGGATCATCTCGCCGATTTACAACGCCAGATTCTTGCAGCGCAGCAATAGCAAGGCTGCGCTGTCGAACACCAAACGCTCGCCACAATCGGAGGTTCCCCATGAAGAAGATCATCATCGCGCTTCTGTCGATGACGCTGGCCGCAACCTGGCCGTCCATCGCACACGCGCAGTTCGGTTCCGGCATCGTTTTCGATCCCACGCAGTCAGGCCACGCCGTCGTCCAGATCGAGCATGAAGAGCAGTCGATCAGTAACCAGATGCAGCAGATCGAAAACGGTCAGCAGATTTTTACCAATACCGTAAAAATCGCCTCGACCGCTCTCCAGACCTACAACCAGATCGTGCAGCAATACAACCTCTATCACCAAATGATGCTTGCTCCGCAGTTGCTCTACGGGCGCTTTCTCTCTCCTACCACCGACTTGATGATGACCCAACAGATTGCCAACCATTACGGCAACGGCTCCGGCTCAGCGTGGGTCAATTCCTCGAATACCGGCAGCGCCGCGAACGCTTCGATTCAACTTGTGAGCCTGCCTCCACTCACGGCCACGATCCCGACGGCGAGCGTGAGTACCTTTGCTGGCCAGCAGCAGCTCGCCGCCCAGGGCGCGACGGTCGATCTTGGTGATTCGGTCGCTGCTACGGAACTTGAGACCATCGGAACCGTCAAAGCGAACCAGACGGCTCGGCAGGCGGATATAACGGCGCTCGAAAACGCGACCAATACCACGGACCCGTCACAGCAAACGGAGATGGCGGTATTGCAGCGCATCAACCGCGCTCTGCTGCTCCAACTTCGCACCATGCAGGACGCGAACCAGATCAACGCCAACGCTGCCCTACAGCAGATGATCTTTCAGAAACAGCAGCAGGACGCAATGAAGGCGACGTTCCGTGACTCCGCGGGATACCAGAACTACTACAACGCGAACATCACCACCACCGGCAGCGGCGCAGCCAACATGCTCACGCAGGCGTATTGAGAGGTGCGGATTATGGGTACGGGACTCTTCGACTATATCGCCCAGGCGTGCCAGCAGCTCGCCGCGACCGCGGCGCCTTCGGTGACCGTGATCGGCACGCACATCGTGATCGCACTGGCGACGATCATGCTTGTTTGGTTCGGCGTGCAGGAGTCCCTTGGCTCCGGGTTCAGCATGGGGAGGTTTCTGAACCTCTTCATGCTGCTCACGTTTGCCTATGTGTTGACCGCGTTCTATGACAGCTCAATTCCTGGCCTCGGCTTCTCTCTCAAAGGCTTCATCGATGGCGGCACGACAAATCTTGTGAACCTCATCGGGGCCGATGGCTCGACGACCATGCTGAACGAAATCCACGCTGCGTCTTCGAAGACCGGCCCATCCATGCTTTCCAGCATGATGTCACCCTACTACGCCATCGTGTACTTTGTGGTTCAGTTTCTCCTGGCGCTTCTCGCCGCCGTGGTCTCAGCGATCCTCGCCTACGGCGCGATTGCGGCTACCATCATCGGCCTGCTGGGGCCGCTCTTCATTCCGTTTCTGGTCTTCGACAAGCTCGATTGGCTCTTTTGGGGATGGCTTAAAGCCTATCTCGGGTTCAGTTTCTACAAGGTGATTGCCGCCGCAGCGATGAGTGTGCTGTCGCATGTGCTGACCAACTACTACGTGCAGCTCGGCCAGAGCTTGTCCGACCCATCCTTGATTGTTCAGACCTTGCCGCTGCTGGTGCTTCTGGTGCTCGTAAATATCTACATTCTCTTCAAGATTCCGGCCATGACTCATGGTTTATTCGGCAGCGCCGGTGGCGGTGGCGGCGGTCTGGGCATGTTAGCGATGGCGATTCGCGCAATGGTGTAAGTCCGCCCAAGGAGAAACAACATGAGCGTCGAGACGAAATCGACTCCCGAGATCACGCGCGCCGCCGAACGCTACCTCGAACAGTACGGCGATCCGCTGGTGATGAATACCTATCTCAAGATCACGATTCTTGTGCTTGCGGCCGTGTGTCTCATGCTGGGGACCTTGACCTACAAGAGCCAGCGTGCGCTCGCCAACATGCACCCGTTCATTATCCGGGTCAACGATGTGGGCCGCGCCGATGTGATTGACTATCGCAATTTCCAGTACCGGCCGCAGGAAGCCGAGAACAAGTATTACCTCACGCGCTGGGCCGAGCTTTATTTCAGCCGCAATCGCTTCACTATCGAGCGTGACCAGACCAACGCTCTCTATTTCCTCAACAGCGACGTGCAGCGGGCCGTCATCGACCAGGAACGCAAGGACAACATTATCCAGACCTACATCAAGGACGGCAGCCTTCCCTACGTTGATGTAGAGGTGAAAAACATCGTTCTGGACGATTTGCGCCAGTCGCCATATTCGGCGCGGATCGAATTCGAGAAAGTGTACACAAACCCGGCAGACCATTCGGAACTGAAGCGCGAACAGTGGGCGGCAAGCGTCACTTATGTCTTCCGCGAAAGCGTGAAGAATGACGAATTGGCCGTCAACCCGCTGGGCCTGACCATCGTCCGTTTCCGGGCCGACCAGGCGTTCGAATAAAGGATATGGCGCGCATTCTCCCAATCCGGCATCGTGTTTCTATCGGTGACTGCGGCCAGCTTTTCGCGGCAATCGATGCGCTCTGGAGTCGGCGATCTCCCCTCCTTGCCTTGCGCGGTTTGGTGCGTCCGAAACGCCGGTCTGCCCTGGACTGCACCAAGACCACGCGAGCACAGGGCTCCTGGTTTGTGTTCAGGCCGAATCAGCAGCCCGGTTCCATCCATCGAGTGATGGGTTGCTCAGGCCTGATCCTTTGTTGTTCTCCTGCTCTTCTCAGGCACCGCTCCGGGCCAAATCCCGCGCCCGGCGGCACTTGCCGTTCTGCTTCGCCTTCTCACCCCAGCGGGCTAGGAACGAGCCGCGCCGGGGACCCCGATTGCGGCGCCCTTCGGGTCTGGGTTTCCAGCAACAAATTTCCCGCGGTTAGGTACGCGCGGCAGGTGGCCCAAAGAGCGGGCGAAATTTCTTGCCGGACCCACCCGAGAAAGCACGGCTGCGGCACTTGGGAGCCGGGGCCGTTCGCCTTGGGGTGCCCTGAGTAGATCAGGAGCTCAAATGCAAAGGAGTTTCACTATGTATCGCAACACCGTTTCTCTCATTGGATTCACGGGCAAAGACGCCGATGCCCGCACCACCAACCACCAGAAGCCCTACACGGTTCTCTCGCTGGCAACGCAGTCCTCGTACAAGGACAAACAGACCGGCGAATACGTCAGCCGCACCGAATGGCATCGCGTGATCGTCTGGGGCAAGTTGGGCGAGTTCGCCCGCAAGATCCAAAAGGGCACGCATCTGGCGATTGACGGCGAATTGGTCAGCCGCGAATTCGTCGACAAGAAACACAAGGACGTGAAACACCGGATTTGGGAGGTTCGGGCCACTTCAATCCTCAAGCTCGACCGCGCTGAGAAGGCCGAGGAAAATCTCGACGCTGAGCCGGCCGAGCCGGTTGACGACGAAGTGCCCGCATAGGGCACTTCGTCTTGCGGCGGCGGAATCAGATCCGCCGCCTCCATTTGCCTCGCCGAGAGCTACGACTATGAGCTACGAGTTGATCCTTCCGTTTCTCCGCCCTATCGAGCCGCTGCTGCTCGACGACTCGATCAGCGAGATCATGGGCAACCCCGACGCCTCGTGGTGGTACGAGCGCGATGGAATTCTGCACTCCGAACCGTCGATCTCCTTCGATGCCGGCAAGCTCCGCACCGGCCTCGAAGTCATCGCTAATCAGCTTGGCAAACGCCTGGACGAAGATAATCCTCTCCTTCACGCGCAGCTCCCCGACGGAAGCCGCCTGGCGGCAGTCATTCCGCCGGTCGTGCGCCCAGCACCGGCCCTCACCATTCGCAAGTTCCCGAGCCGGCATTTCACGACGGATGACTTGATCGCTCGCGGGACGCTGACGCGCCCACTTGCACGGTTCCTTGACGCCGAAATCCGCAGCGGGAAGACGCTGCTCATCAGCGGTGGAACTTCGACTGGAAAAACTACGGTTTTGCGGGCACTTGCTGCAGCTATTCCCGACGACCAGCGCGTGGTGGTGATTGAGGATACTGCGGAACTCCTTTTGCAGAAGCCGAACCTCCTCTCGGCCGAGTGCCAGACCGACACCTTCAAAGCCAGTATCAGCTTTGACGATCTCCTGAAATCGTCTTTGCGCTGGCGGCCCGACCGGATCATTCTCGGCGAAGTGCGCGGCGCAGAGGCGCGGACGTTGCTCGATTCGCTCAATACCGGGCACACCGGCTCGCTCGCCACCATTCACGCAAACTCGGCTGTTCGCGCCCTGCGGCGTTTCGCGAACCTCGTCCTCCGCAGCCATGCTCAGACCAATTATGAAGACATCGAAGCCGAGATCGGTGAGGCCGTCGATTACGTCGTCCATGTGGAACGCGAGCCGGGCCGCAGAGTCGTGCGCGAAGTGCTGCGGCTGAATGAATATAACCGACGAGCGCAGCAGTTCCAATTCGAAACTGTTTTCGGCGGCGCTTCTTGCTTCGATTCCGATCCCAATTCTCTACGAAAGGACACACCGTATGCCATTGCTTGAGATCATCCAGGTTCGCCGCGTTACGGCCAGGATTCGCCTTGAAGAATCCACTGCCGCAATGATCGATCAATACGCTGCATTTCTCCACGCTTCCCCCGATGAAGTCGTAGACAAAGCACTCTGCTATGTCTTCGCCAAAGATCGCGACTTCCAGGAGTTCCTGCGGACACCGGCTGCGGCCGATGTTCCCGCCAATCTTCGCATCCGGGTGATGCCGCAATCCAACGGTGCAGCCGAGCCTCGAAACGATGCGGGAAAACCCGCAAAACCCAGCGGAGGCCGGCAATGATTCGTGGCTCCATCAGCAGCATTCCCACGTCAGAATCCCGCGCGGCGCTTGCGCGCCGGGTGGATTTCGACAATCCACCCCTGAAAGGGTCGTGGGATGAATCCATATGGATTCATCTCGGCGCGTGCAGAAGACCAAGGACTTACAGGAAATCGTGGATTCAAACGGATTCGCACCGAATCCGTTTGAATCCAGGTTCAATGTGATCCGCCGATGCCACTCCTCAGCCAAAATGCGATAACGCCGGACGAAAGGCGACGCGAGTCCTCCCGCCTCTCCAATGTGTCCTCCCGGCTCACCCGCGCCGAGACCGAGCGGCTCGATCGAGTCGCGCAAAAACATGGCCAGCAGAGGGGAGAGTTCATCCGTCAACTCATCCTCGATGCGCTCGCGCGCGACGAGGCTGGTGCAAATGCCGGGCCGGTGCTCACGGAGATCGTGGGTGTGCAGCTTTTGTTGATGAACGCTCTCAAGCCGATTGCCGCCGGCCAATCACTCACTGCCGCCGCATTCGATGCCATGGTTGCCGAGGTCCACAAGCTCAAAGTGTCCGTCGCTCGCAGACTCATTCAGGAGAAATAGCCATGCCCAAGCCCGCAAAATGGGGCCGCACCGAAACCATCATCTGGCCGCCCCGCAGCCCGATCTACACCTACGGCGCCATCTTCCTCGCGTTCATCGCCGCCGGTCTTTTCGTGTACCTCCGATTCAATTTTGCGCTCACGCCACTCCAGCAGTTCTATCTTCCGTATTACCTCAGAACCGAAGTGGCGGGCCGGATGCACAAGACCGACAAGTACCAGCTTCTCGCCCTCGCCGACGCCCGCGGCCGGGTCCGTCTTGCCGGCGATGCCGATGTGCAGGCGGGGAAGACAATCATTCCCAGCGGCAAGCCGCTGGCCCTGGAACTCACCGCCACAGCGCGCAGCGGCGGTGCGGAGATCCTCTATCGCACAGCACCCGCGGTCTACTCGAACCAGGCGCTGCACCTCTATCTGAAGCACGAGATTTTTACTGACCGGGAGCCGTTGACCATCTTCCGCTGGCCGCTCATCTTCGGGCTGCTGGCTCTTGCCGCGCAGCTCCCGTTTTCGATCCCCAAAGACATTCGCCGGCGCAAAGAGATGAAGTACGGACGGCGGTTACGCGGTCCGCTGTTGCTGTCCCCCAAGGAATTCAACCGCACTGTGCAAGGCGACGGAGTGGGGATCAAAGTCGACGGCATTCAAGAGATGTTGCGCATTCCAGCCCGAGCGGAATCGCAGCATATTCAGATCATCGGCGACTCGGGGGCGGGCAAAACCACCATCATCTTTCAATTGCTGCGGCAGATCCAGGGCCGAGGCGACGCGGCCATTATCTATGATCCGGCCTGCGAGTTCGTGCAACGGTTTTATGACGCCAAACGCGGCGACGTCATCCTGAATCCGCTCGACGCGCGCTGCCCGTACTGGGGGCCGTCGGAGGAACTGCGGCGCAAGTCGGAGGCCAAATCCATCGCCGAATCGCTGTTTCAGCCCACGCAGGACCGCAAGGGCGAGTTTTTCATCGAGACGCCGCAGAAGATCTTTGCGCACCTCTTGACGTATGGCCCCTCGCCCGCCGACCTCGTGCAATGGATGTCGGACGCCGACGAGATCGACCGGCGCGTCCAGGGTACGGAGATGGCGTACATGATCGCCAAGGGCGCGCAGGAACAGCGCAACGGCGTCCTGGCTTCGCTGGGGCTGGTCGCCGACAGCCTGCGCATGCTGCCCACCCGCACCGAGGGAAAAATTGTGTGGACGGCAACCGATTGGGCCGAAGAACGCAGAGGATGGATCTTCATCACCTCGCAACCGGCGCAGCGCGCGGCACTGCGTCCGCTGCATAGCCTGTGGATCGATTTGCTGGTGATGCGGCTCTTGAACGAACCGAAACCGGAACAGAAACGGGCATGGTTTGTGCTCGACGAACTGGCAAGTTTACAGCGGCTTCCACAACTCCATACGGCGATCTGCGAAAACAGAAAGAGCCGCAATCCTCTGGTGCTGGGTTTCCAGGGCAAGGCCCAGCTCGAATACATCTATGGCCATCTGGCTGAGGTGATGCTCTCCCAGCCGGCCACCAATATTTGGCTCAAGACCAAGGAGCCGAAGGCCGGCCAGTGGGTCAGCGAGTTCATCGGCAAAGTGGAGATCGAGCGCTTGCGCGAGACCCATTTCGACGGCTCGCGCTCGGGCCGCAACTTCGCTCTCGACCGCCAGGAAGAGCCGCTGGTGATGGAGTCGGAAATCTCCGGTCTGGAGGACCTGCACGCTTTCTTGAAACATGGGAATTCGGTGACGCGCTTCTCCTTTCCGTACCTTGATGTGCCCAGCACAAAAGTCCAATTCGAGCCGCGCGAGTTGCTCGGCGAGCGGCTTGACTTCGATCCCAAAACGCTGCGCAAGCTCGATGCACCGGAGCAGGCAGCAGCGCCGCGCGGCAGCGCAGAGACGGCGCCTGGCCCGTCACTTCAACCATCTCAGCCCGCCGAGGGGATCCGCGTGCCGCAGTCCGAACAGACTGGATTGGAGGTAGTGAAATCCACGGTGACCACCTATTGACATGCTGACCATATCGAAACCGCTCAATGCGACCCAGGCGCAGAACTATCACGCCATCGAGTTCACCTCGCCCGACCAGAACTACTGGAGCCGAGGCCATACCGTGCGAGGCGAATGGCAGGGCCGGCTTGCGGACAGATTCGGGCTCACCGGCGGGGTTGGCGCAGAAGAATTTGCACGCCTTGCTCAAGGACAGCACCCGGCGACCGGCGAACAACTCGTACAACATCGTCAGGCCCACGAATACCGCAATGCTGCCGGGGAGACGATCAAATCGGTCGAGCATCGCGCCGGGTGGGACGCCACGTTTGCGGCGCCGAAATCTGTCTCGCTTACGGCCCTGGTCGGCGGCGATGACCGGGTCCGCCTGGCCCACCGCGAGGCGGTGACGGCGGCGCTCGGCGAACTGGAACATTACACACAGGCCCGCATCGGAGGGAACCATCCGGCAGAAACCACCAGTCAGTTCGCTGCCGCCAAGTTTGAGCACGATACCGCCCGGCCTGTCGATGGGTATGCCGCGCCGCAGCTCCACACCCACGCCGTCCTCTTCAATATGACCGAGCGCGCCGACGGCAGCCCGCGCGCGCTCCAGCCGCAGAGCCTCTTCGCCTCACAGCAGTTCGCCACTGCGGTTTATCAGTCCGAACTCATGTACCGGCTGCGCAATCTCGGCTACGAGATGACGGCTGGGCGGAGCGGCGCGCCCGAGATCAAGGGATATTCGCAGGAGTATCTCGATGCGTCCAGTCCCCGCAGCCAGCAGATACGGGAATACATGGAGCGGCACGGATTCCAAGGCTTCGAATCGGCGGAGATTGCGGCGCACTCGACCCGCGACGCCAAAAAGATTTTGTCGCCGGCCGAGGTGTATGCCGCGCACCGTCAGCTTGCCGCCGAGTTCGGCAATCAAGCCGATCAGGTGGTCGCCGCAGCCCGCGCCCGTTCCCTCACAGTCGCCGATCCGCCAAATCCTGAACGAGTGCAGATGCGGGTGCAGGAAGCCGTCACCTGGGCGCGCGACAAGGTCTTCGAACGGGAAGCAGTCGGCGACGAGCGCGGCATCTTCCGCGATGCCCTGCGGCGCGGAATGGGTGAGATCCGCTACCCGGAGATACGCGCGACTTTTGAGAGACGCCAAAATGCGGGAGAATTTCAGCAGATCGTCGGGCCGAAACACGCTTCCGGCCGGCTCTTCACCACGCGGCAGGTTCTTAGTGCGGAGCGAGATATTCTTCGCACGATGCGCGACGGACGAGGACAAGTCGCACAGATCGCAACCATTCAGCAGGCCATTGCCCATACGGAAGCTCGCCCGCATCTCAATCCGAGCCAGCGCAAGGCAATCGAAGAGGTATTGGTATCGCGGGACCGGGTACAGGGGTTGCAGGGATTCGCAGGCGTAGGCAAAACAGGCAGCCTCCTGGCTATCCGTGAAGCGGCCGAGCGCAACGGATTTGCCGTAGAAGGCTTCGCACCGACCTCGCGCGCTGCACGCCAGCTTCGCGACGCCGGAATCCCGGCAGACACGTTGCAAGGGTTCTTGGTGCGCGGCCGGGGCGCTCCCGGCGCTCGCCACCTTTACCTGGTGGACGAATCGAGTCTTGCCGGCACCCGCCAAATGCGGGAGTTTCTGACCCGCATTGGGTCACAGGACCGGGTGCTGCTCATCGGCGACACCCGCCAGCACCAGGGCGTCGAGGCGGGCAAACCGTTTGAGCAATTGGTCGCTGCCGGAATGCGCACGGCTCAGCTCGACCAGATCATGCGCCAGAAAGACCCGGAACTGAAAGCCGCCGTAGAAAACTTTGCGCATGGCAACGTGAGGGCGGGGATCGAACTGCTGCAGCGGCAAGGGCGCGTCACCGAGATCCCCGACCCCGCGGCCCGCTACGAAGCTATTGCCAAGGACTACGCGGCTCATCCCGACAAAACATTGATCGTCTCACCGGACAATGCATCTCGTCGCCAGATCAACGAAGCCGTGCGTCACGAGCTACAGGCCCGCGGTGTCGTAAATACACAGGACCACTCGTTGCGCGTCCTCGTTCCGCGCCAGGAACTCACCGGCGCGGAGCGCCAATGGGCCTCACGCTATGAGGCGGGCGACGTGATCCGGTATGCACGGGGTAGCAACGAAGTCGGCATCGAACGCGGTTCCTATGCCCGTGTAGTCGCCGTCAATTCGACCGAGAATCTCGTATCCGTAGAAAAACAGAACGGAGAGCCTGCAACAACCTACGATCCCAGGCGTCTGCGCGGCGTCAGCGTCTACTGTGAACTGGACCGTGAATTTGCCGTTGGAGACAGGATTCAGTTCACTGCCCCCAACAAGCAATTGCAAGTGGCGAACCGAGATCTCGCCACTATCAGTGCGATATCTCCACAAGGTGAAATCTCCGCTCGCCTCGACGATGGCCGCACTATTGCCTTTTCAAGCCAGGACAATCGGCATCTCGATCATGGGTACGCAGTCACCAGTCACAGTTCCCAGGGGTTGACTGCCGACCGTGTGCTGGTCCACGTCGATAGCTCCGTGCATCCCGACCTGATCTCGTCGCGGTACGCCTACGTTTCGGTATCTCGCGCTAGTCACGACGCCCGCATCTATACCGATCATGCGGCCTCGTTAGGCAAAGACCTCAGTCACGATGTCTCGAAGTCGGCGGCGATCGACTTATCACAATCTCTGGGACAAGGAGCGACCGAGTGGAGCCAGGGAATCCGCCTGTGAACCTGCTGCCGTTAGAATGCGCCAAATCCCATCAACTCGCAGCGCGCTGCCCGCTACAGTTGTGTCCGTTGGAGTGCTTCATGATGGAATGCAAAGAGTTTGCCGGAAAAGTGATCGCATCTCTCACGCTCTACGAAGAGGGCGATTACGGCCCCGAGGTGAACATCGAATTTACCGACGGCACTGCCTTCAACATCTGCCTGAAGACAGAGACTTCGATTGAAGCGAAGCATATCTGCAACGAGGACGGTGAGCCACGTGTTTTGGGCGACTACTCCCGTCCTGTCTGAATACATTGACAGACTTCGTTTCCGATAGCGTACTCCTCTCTTGCGCACGGGCGATGACAACCCGCGATAGCCACGTTTGCCTCGGCGTGCCCCCTGCAACGACGGCTAGAATCAGCAGCCTTCCATATTGACCGCCATCTATCTCCTGCCCGGCCTGCGCTGCGCGCATGGTCCACAAAAACGACAACCGAAATTTCTTTCTTCGTCCAAGTGCTCCCGCTTCATGCGGCTTTGTGGCAGATCCGGTCGGAACCTGTCAAGGGTCTTCGCTGACGCTCGATGAACGCGCAACGGACGCGCGCCCTGTGACAGAACCCGCCTCGTCTCTGCCCGCCGCCCAAGACATGAAGCGGGAGCACTCAACGAAAAAAATTTGGTTTCAGTGCTCTTGCATCTGGACGCCAATCGGCCCCGAGGGGCTACAGCAGGAGTACATCATGTCATTGGTCACGAACAGTAGCATTGCCAACCCCGCCAGCAATGGCGCAACCCACGTCCCCGCTGCGCCGCACAGAAAAAATGCGGCGAAGCGCACCAACCCGAGCGACTCGCCCTATCAGGGGCGCACCGCGCAGCGCGACAATCCCACTCAACTCATCATCAAACAGGCTGTCGAACACCTCATCGAGCAGGTGCGGGCGGGCAAAAGCGACGCTTTGACCGCTTATCTCGGAGCGATGGCTCGGTTCCACAATTACTCGTTCGGCAACATCCTCGCCATTGCACGGCAGCGGCCCACAGCCACGCGCGTAGCCGGATACGGCACATGGCGGGAACTGGGCCGGTTCGTAAAGAAGGGCGAGAAGGGCATCCAGATTCTCGCTCCGATGATGGGCTACCGGCGCAGAAATGCCGACGCCGGAGTGAACACAGATGCCGACAGCAACATCAAGCCTAAGACGGTCTTAATCGGTTTTCGGATCGTACACGTCTTCGATCTTTCACAGACCGAAGGCCAAGACCTCCCGGAGTTCGACCGCACCATTACCGGCGAAGTGGGCACGTACCGGGACCGGCTCATTGAGTTTCTGGCGCAACAGAATATCGCGCTTGAATTCAACGAGCGGATTGCCCCTGCCTTGGGCATCAGTTACGGGGGCAAGATCGCTCTCTTGCCGGGCCAGTCGAAGGCCGAGGAATTTGTGACCTTGGTTCACGAGACGGCGCATGAGCTTTTGCATCGCGCCGAACGGCGCACCTTCACCACGCCTACCGTGCGCGAGACCGAAGCCGAAGCCGTGGCCTTTGTCGTCGGCCAGTCCATCGGCTTGGAGATGGGCAAGGCTTCGAGCGATTACATCCAGATGTACGACGGCAACACGAACCTCTTGGCCGAAAGCCTTGAGTTTATCCAGCGCAGCGCCGCCGTGATCCTGGGCGCGATCACCTTCGAGGAATCCATCTCGCAGGAGCCCACGGAGTTCTCCCCGGAACCGGCAACGGAGCCGGCGTCCGGCCAGAAACGCTCGCGCCGTTCGCAGAAACAGACAGCCGCGGAGGAAGCGGCTTAGTCCGCCGCTTCCCCTCACCATCCGCCGTTCCGAGCGGACAGGCGAACGGTGTCTGTCCGTATGCCTTCCACACATTCACTCCAAGGAGAATTCCCCATGACGACAATGCAAACTCCATCCGATTACCGCGACCTGCCAATCGATTGGCTGGTCGAGTCCGTCTCCAACCCGCGCCAGTCCTTTGACGATGACGCTATGAAAGAGCTTGCCGAGAGCATCCGCGCCAACGGCGTTTTGCAGCCCTTGCTGGTTCGGCCTGTCACCGAACGCCGCTTTGAGATCGTGTTCGGTGCGCGGCGCTATCGCGGGTCGCTCTTGGCCGAGAAAGAAACCGTCCCGGTCTGCATTCGGGAAATGACTGACGCGCAGGTGCTAGAGGCACAGCTTGTTGAGAACCTTCAGAGACAAGATGTGCATCCGCTCCACGAGGCGCAGGGCTTTGCCGCGCTTCTGCGCCTTGAGGAGCCGAAGTATTCCATCGAACTCATTGCGGCAAAATGCGGGAAGAGCGCCGGGTATGTGGCCTCTCGCCTTCGCTTGACCGAGCTTGCGCCCGCAGCCGTCGAGGCCTTTACCAAGGATGAGATTGGTTTGGGTCACGCGCTCCTGCTCTCGAAGTTGCAGCCACAGCAACAGCAAGAGGCACTAGCGGCTTGTTGGCAGGAGGGCTATTCGGGCGGCAGCAAGCCCAAGCGCATTCTGCTCCCCGTGCGCCATCTCAAGGAGTGGATCGAACACAACATCCTCTTGGAGCTTGCCAACGCTCCGTTTTCAAGAGAGGACGCAATGCTAGTGCCGGACGCGGGTTCCTGCCTTGAATGTCCCAAGCGCACCGGCCACAATACGCTGCTCTTTGAGGGCATCGCTGCGCAGCACGATTCGTGCAGCGATCCGGCCTGTTACCAGCAGAAGCTGGACGCGCACGTAAAACAGACCGTCGCCAGCAAACCCAAGCTGGTACAGGTCAGCACGTCCTACGGCAAACCAGCCGAAGGCAGTCCGGTTGTACCGCGCAACCAGTACGTCGAAATCCGGCAGGACAAACCGCAGAACAAGTACCAGCGGGAGGCGCCAGAGTACAAAACGTGCAAGTTCGTCGCTGAAGCCATTGTCTCGGACGGCGTGGAGAAAGGCGAACTTCGCAAGGTGTGCGCCAATCCCGACTGCCCGGTGCATCACCCGAAAAAACAGCGCCAGCGGACTAATGCCGACGCCCAATTCAAGGCAGAGCAGGAAAAGCAGCGCCGCGAGGAAGCGATTGCCAACACCACCGGCATCCGAACGCTCGCAGCAATCTCCGCCGCCGTCCCTGTCCGGTTGATGAAACGCGACCTGCTGTTTGTCACCGAGCGGCTGGCCGCAATGGTAGACGAGCGGCGTTTGGAGATAGTTGCCAAGCATCGCGGCATCAGGCGCGAGAAAGACTCGGAATCCATTGGCAAATTGTTCGGCGCGTACCTGCGCCGTGCAGAGGAAAGCGCGTTGGGCAGCGTCTTGGTTGAACTGACCATCCTGCTCACCGCAGCCAAGCAGCAGACGGTACAGGTATTGAAGGATGCCGCTGCTGTTTACAAAGTGGACACGGAAGCCATCTCTGCGAAAGTCAAGCAGGAGTTCGCGGCCAAAGACCAGGTAAAAACTGCCAAGAAAGGCGTCCCGAAACCGCCAGCCAAGTCGCTCCCAAAATCAGCGAAGACGAGGGCAGTGGCGTAGCCGTTGCCTTGCGGAGTCGCGCACTGGCTCCGCAAGGCTTCCTGCCCCGATGCCTGTCCCGATTTCCGATCCGCGGGGCGGCGCTCAGAACACTGCCCCCTAACCAACGATGCGCATGCGCAGATTCAGGAGAACCCAAATGCACACCGCCGATCTTGAGTTAACATATCAGCCTTCCGCGATCCAGCAACTCGTGGAACCGAGCAACCATCCGCCCGACTCCATCAACCCGCACCGCAAGCGCGTCCGATGTGGGCACTGCGATTTGGCACAATGGGAAGCGCAGACGTGTCGGCGCTGCCGTCTGGCGCTGCCCGCTCCCCTCGTCGAGTTCGTTGAAGTCGAAAAACCCGTGCCGGTCATTCAAAAGGAACTGGTCGAGGTGCCGGTCGTCCGCGAGGTCTTAGTGCCAGTCGAGCAACCTTGCCTGAAATGCGCGGGGCTGTCCCTCTCGGCATCACAGACTCACAAGCGAATCGATGCCGCCGACAATTTGCCTTCGTTGGCGGAGATGGAAAGAATGCTTATCCAAACCGCGCTCGATAGAAGCCGAGGGGACCGCCAGAAGGCGGCCCACATGCTCGGCATAGGCAAGACGACCATTTACCGAAAACTCAAAGAGTATGGTCTGCTCCCGATGAAGCGGGCTGTTCTCTGAAACCCCCTCCTAGAGTTTCCGGACGCCACCATAGCGGAGCCTTAGAACCCGAGGCTCCGCAGTTCTGTGCCTGCCCGTCTTGCCCACCCTCATGCGTGGCACCTGCCACCGTGCGGCAGGTGCGGCAATGTCGTCCCGCCCGACGGGCACGCGGCGAAGCGGAACGCTTCGCCGGCCACGAGAGGCGAGACAGTTACAAATCCGGCTATCTATGGGCTCTATGGGTAATGTGATTTTGATTTCAAGACTTGAATCTGGGGAAACGAATATGCAGTGTCTGGCGCATTCCGCCAAATGGCAAGGATATCCTCGATGCTATTTGCGACCTACAGTTGCTAAGGCGAGCGAGCAGCTAATTCTCGAACCCATTGGTTGAGCGCACGGTTAAACTCCAATGGGCGCTCCAACTGGAGAAAGTGGCCGGCGTCGGGAATCAGGGCGACCTTGTAGTCGGCGTATTTCTTGTTTTCTTCGGTATTGGTGGGAGGCGGGGACAGCGGCGGCATCGCATTGATGGCTCGAATGCGGACACCAGCTCGCGAAAACAGTTCGGAGGGAACTACATTCGTCATGGACAGTTTCAGTGCGATCACTGGGACCGGATTGGATGCCATTGCCTGCGCCTCAACCCAATGCCGAATGCTGGGATCGGAGGTCTTTGAGAACAGGGATGACAAGTCGAAAAAATATCGCTTGTAATCCTGGCGCAGATCCTCTGCATCGGCCTCGGCGTGAGCCCTTGCTTCCCACGGTTGTGCAACGTCGTGCATGGTATCCACGAGGATGACGCCCAAAACACGACCCTTCATCAGGGGTGCCGCTTCCAAGCTCACGGGTCCTCCCAGGGAATGACCGATGAGGATCATCTTTTTCAGCCTGAGACCGTTGGCCACGGCGACCACGTCCTGCGCCAGACTAAAGAGGGTCCAATTCTGCCGATTGGTTCCGGATTGCCCGTGACCGGCGAGGTCCAGAGTCACTACTCGATACTGCGAGGCGAATACATTGACCTGGTTTCGCCAAAAGAATCGATTACATGCCCAGCAGTGCACGAAGACCAGAGCGACGTCGCCGCGCCACGGACGTCGTAAACAATGCGGACACCATCGGAGGACGCAGCAGAGCGGGTTTGGAGCGAGGTTGTAGCACTTCGGCTAGGCGCCTCCGGTGTCATCCCACATCCGAAGAGGGCCACCATGAGGGCGCACATAATTCCAAATCTCATGCGCTATAACATATAAAATTATGGCAAATCAAAATCAATCGAATAGAATTCGAAAACTGAGCGGCTACAGCGACCTTGACCGAACAGACATCGCCCTTTTGGGTCTCTTGGCGAACAATGCTCGGGCCTCCAACAAGGAGCTTGCCGGCGCGGTTGGGCTTGCACCATCGAGCTGTCACCAGCGCCTCAAGGTCCTTCACAACAAGAGAGTTCTGCTCGGGTCCCATGCTGAAATTGATTTTCGCGCTCTTGGCTTCCTGATTGAAGCCCTACTCTTCGTCTAGCTGAGAAAAATGCGCGCCAGGCAGGTGGATGATTATCTACGGAGGACCGCGGCCCTGGTGGAGGTGCGGAGCGTTTTTCTGATCTCGGGTCATTTCGATCTCATCGCTCACGTCGCTGTCCGCAGCATGGACCACCTGAAGCGGGTGATCTCTGACCATTTCCAGCAGGCCTTCGTCATCCGGGTCGAGACCTCGGTTGTGTTCAACAGCGTCCATCACCATTCGTTACCTGATACTGAATCCGAACTTTGAGCCTGACAGGCGACAATCGATTCCCGTCGGTTGTCAGTCACATTTTGCAGCAGCCATCCGTCATAACTATGACGGCCCACGCCGGGGTCTCCATTTGAAGAAAGTCACCGATCTGTCTAGTGGCGCGCGTCGAGACTCAGGCCAATGCCGGTGACGGAGGGAAGCGTGAAGAGTACACCGACAGCCGTTGCGGGATTGGAACGCACGCGCGCGATAGCCTACTGGGTATTTACTCTGCCACTCGTGTCAGAGAACGCGGCAGGAGCCATGTGGGTTTTCTTGCCGCTCATCCCCGGAGTCAATCACTCCCATCCTAGCTTGGTCTTTACTGAGTATCTGCACCTAATGCTGGCACACCTCGGATATCCGCAATATTTCAAATACATCCTAGGTCCGTGGCAGCTCGCCTGCGCAGTCGTTCTCGTTGCACCCCGGTTTCCAAGAGCAAAAGAGTGGGCGTACATAGGCGCGTTCTTCAACTATTCATCAGCGTTTGTTTCGGAGTTGTTTGTCGGGGACCGACCAAACATCGGTGCCGCAATGTTTGCCATCTTCACCATCGTCTCCTGGGCGTTGAGGCCGCGTGATCGGAGGCTTGTGGATTCAACGATAGCTGGCGAAGTCGGGACTTTGTCATGGGCATCGGCGGCGGGCATCCTGCTTTTCTTCGTGCTTCGTGTCCTTTCGGCAAGGGTGCATGATTTGAGCGGGGCTGGGCTGGTAGGTTGAGTTAGCCGCGGAAGGGGCGGCTGACGATGAGATCCAGGAAGGCTGCTGTTCCCGATTCAGTTATCCAG
>Ga0335075_10002646_pt1 | contig 28645 bp, 26 predicted proteins | sample Lox_Sample_24_FD_206723 | JGI IMG/M metagenome (GOLD analysis project Ga0335075, IMG submission 206723) | Soil microbial communities from Loxahatchee National Wildlife Refuge, Florida, United States - Lox_Sample_2.4 | ecosystem: Environmental > Terrestrial > Soil > Wetlands | place: USA...
GGGCCAGGATCTCGGCGTAGCTCTCGCTGCGGCTCTCATCGTCGCGTCGGAACAGCCGGCCGCCGCGGGCGATGACACCGGCGTTCCCGGCCCCGAACAAGGGAGACTGCCGGTCGTTGGTAGCCAGTTCCGCCAGCCGCGAGATCGCTTCGGCGCCGGCGGTATGGATCGCCATGCCTGCGGTTGCGGTATGGCCGGAACCGCCTGCGATCCCGGCATCCGGCAGATCGGACGTGCCGGCCCGGAACTCCACCTGCGCGATGTCCAGCCCGATCGAATCGGCTGCGATCTGGGCAAGCGCCGTCCACGCACCCTGCCCCATGTCGTGGGCGCCGGTCTCCACGATGCCGCTGCCGTCGCGCCGGATGACGGCACGGGCATGGCCCTCGAACATCACCGCCGGAAACGTGGCGGTGCCGAGACCCCACCCGACAAGCAAACCTGATGCGTCGCGCATCTGCCGCGGTTGCAGTGGACGCCCGTGCCAGCCAAAGCGCTCCGCACCCTGGGCGTAGCACGCGCGCAGTGCCTTCGATGAGAACGGCTTGCGGGAGACCGGCTCGACCTCGGCATAGTTCTTCAGGCGGAAGGCCAGCGGGTCCATGCCGCAGGCATCGGCCGCCTCGTCGATCGCGCTTTCCAGGGCAATCGATCCGGTGGCTTCGCCGGGCGCGCGCATGAATGTCGGCGTGCCGCTATCGACCCGCACCGCCTCATGCGAGGTGTGGATGGCCGGGCTGGCATACAGCGTGTGCGATATGTTCGCGGCCGGTTCGAAGAATTCGTCGAAGCTGCTGGTGGTCACCCTGGCATGATGATCGATCGCGGTCAGTCCGCCGTCGCCATCGAGCCCCAGGCGAATCCTCTGGCGCGTCGCCGACCGATGGCCGACCGGCCCGTACATCTGCTCTCGCCGGAGCACCAGCTTGACCGGCCGGCCCACCAGCCGCGCCGCCAGGATGCCCAGGACTTGTGGTCCCGTGATCAATCCCTTGGACCCGAAGCCGCCGCCCAGGAACGGGCTGCGGATCAGAATCTTCTCGGGCGCGATCCCGAACAACTCGCCGATCCGCGCCTGCGCCCAGGCCATGCCCTGGCTCGGCGTGTCGATGGTCAGCGCATCGCCATCCCAGGCCGCGACGATCGCATGCGGCTCCATGGCATTATGATACTGGGGCGGCGTCTCATAGGTCGCATCGATGTGGCGCACCGCGGCGGCAAGGCCCGCCGCCACATCGCCATGGCCCGCTTCGGCCGGAAAGCCGGGGCCGACCACTGGCGGAACGAAGCTTTCGCCGGCATCAAGACCGACTCGCGCCGGCTCGGCGTCGTATCGTGGGGATAGCAGAAGCGCGCCTTCCGTTGCCGCTTCCAGGCTCTCGGCGATCACCACCGCGATCGGCTGATTGGCGTAGCGCACGCGATCGTTCTGCAGCAGGTCGAGCCGGAACGCGAACGGGTTGGTCTTTTCGTCCGGGTCCTTCGCCAGCGGCGGGCGATTGGCCGGAGTCATGACTTCGACAACGCCCGGGTGGCCCTTGGCCGCCGCCACATCAAGCGAGGCGACGCGTCCGCGTGCGATGGCGCTGACCGCAAGCACCGCGTACAGCATCCCCGGCGGATGGTTGTCGGCGGCGTAGCGGGCCCGGCCGGTGACCTTCAAAACGCCGTCACGGCGGGTCAGCGGCTGACCGATATTCGAACCATGCCGGACATGCGGCGATACCGCCGCCAAGCTGATCTCAGGCATTATTGTATTGCTCCTGAAGCGGAGGCGAAGGGAGAAGCCGGCAGAGCCGGGATACGCTCGGGTGTTCCGGCCGCGGCGAGCGCCAGCGCGCGCTCGATGACGCGTTGCGCGAGGACGATCTTGAACGCGTTGTCGCCGGACGGTTTCGCATCAGCCAGCGCCGCGCCGGCGGCCTCTCGAAAGCCCGTCACATCGGGCGCGCGGCCCGCCAGCAAAACCTCGGCCGCCCGCGCGCGCCACGGCTTGGCGGCGACGCCGCCCAGTGCGAGCCGCGCTTCGTGGACGATGCCGTTCTCTATCCGCAGGGCCGCCGCGGCCGAGACGACCGCGAACGCATACGACGTACGCTCGCGCACCTTCAAATAGCGCGCGTGACGCGCAAACCGCGCCGCCTCGCCGGGCAGCCGCAGCGCCACGATCAGATCGCCTGGCTGCAGCACGGTCTCCTGCTCCGGCGTATCGCCGGGCAGGCGATGCAAGGCTTCGACCGCAATCTCGCGCCGCCCGTTGCGCCCCTCGATCTCCACCACGGCATCCAGCGCCGCAAGCGGCACGCAAAAATCCGACGGATGCGTCGCAATGCAGGCATCGCTCCAGCCCAATATCGCGTGCAGCCGGTTCTCGCCGCCGCGCGCATCGCAACCGGCGCCCGGCTCGCGTTTGTTGCAGGCGGCGGCAACGTCATAGAAATAGCCGCAGCGAGTCCGTTGCAGCAGATTGCCGCCGACCGTCGCCGCATTGCGAAGCTGCGCCGAGGCGCCGGACAGCAGCGCTTCGGCAATCGCCGGATAGCTGCGCGCGAAATCGGGATCGTGCGCGAGGTCGGCATTGCGCACCAGCGCACCGATGCGCACGCCGCCGTCAGGCAGGCGCTCGATGCGGTCCAGTCCCGGCAGTTTGGTGACATCGACCAGACGCTCGGGGCGACTGATCCCGCCTTTCATCAGGTCAACCAGATTGGTACCGGCGGCGAGATAGGCGGACCCCGGAACCGCCGCAGCCGCAATGGCGTCGGCAACGCTCGCCGGCCGCACATAGTCGAAGCCGTTCATGCCGCATCCCTCCGGTCCGTTTCGGCAAGTGTGCGCTGCGCCTCCTGCACCGCCGCGGTGATCCCCGCGTAAGCGCCGCAGCGGCAGAGATTGCCGCTCATGCCTTCGCGGATACGTTCGGGATCGTCGCCTGCCTGACCTTCGCGGATCAGGCCGATTGCGCTCATGATCTGCCCTGGCGTGCAGAAGCCGCATTGGAACCCATCATGGGCGATGAAGGCGGCCTGCAAGGGATGCAGCGCCTCACCCTGGGCACCCCCCTGGGCAACCCCCTCGATGGTGAGGATGTCGGCACCGTCGTGACTTACCGCGAGTGCCAGGCAGGAATTGATCCGCCGGCCATCGACCAGGACCGTGCACGCGCCACATTGCCCGCGGTCGCAGCCCTTCTTCGTCCCCGGCAAGTCCAGGCGCTCACGCAGCAGATCGAGCAGGGTGACGCGCGGGTCGTCCAGCGCCACGGTTCGCACGACACCATTAACGGTCAGCGATATTGACAAACTCATGTGGGGCTCCAACCTCTGTGTCGTTCGGGCAATCCCGCCCGCGCGTGAACGAGCAAGGCGGCGCGGCATGCGCAGCCGGGAACGCGTTGCGCGGGATTGCGCGAGGCGATTGTTTAGCATTCTTTGCAGCGCCCGCGATATGCGGAGGCACCCTCCGCTTTACAAGAGGCGAGACCAGGCCGAATTTGCGCGCAATGTCGGATCAACTGCTCACAACCCCGCGATCTCCACGCTCCGACGCGCTCCGCAACCGCGAACGGCTCCTGGATGCGGCAAAAGAGGTGTTCAGCGCTGGCGGCACGGAGGCAAGCCTGGAAGCTGTCGCGAAACGCGCCGGCGTCGGCATCGGCACCCTGTATCGGCATTTCCCGACCCGGGAGGATTTGTATGAGGCCGTGTATCGCCGCGAGGTGGAGCAACTTGCCGAATTAGCGGAACAATTGAAGACAGAGGCGGAACCGGCCGAGGCGCTGCGCCGCTGGATGCGCTCCAACGTCGAATTCGTCGCCACCAAGAAGGGCATGGCAACAGCCCTGGCGTTGGCTGCGCATCGTCCTACGGAACTGATCGCGTACTCGTTCGATCGTCTCGCCAAGGCGGTGGGGGTGTTGCTGGACCGGGCGGTGGCGGCCGGCGAGATACGGGGCGACATCAGCCCCGAGGACCTGCTGCGCGCCCTGGTGGGCATGTGCCTGCTGAACGACCAGCCCGGCTGGCAGGAAAGCGTGTTGCGCATGGTGGAAGTCTTTGTCGACGGATTGCGTGTGCGGCGCTGATAAGTTGTCATGCTGCTAAAATCGTCGTTGCGAGAAGCGCAGCGGTGAAGCAATCTGGGTCACCGAGGCCATCCACGATCGGGATTGCGTCGTGGCCACGCTCCCCGCAATGGCACGTGCCCACAGCCGAGGTCCGCCGTGACCGAGCTTCGTTCCCCCGCCGTCGCCGGCACCTTCTATCCCGCGGACCCCGCCGTGCTGCGCCGCCAGGTCGCCGACTTCCTGGCCGATGCGGACAACGCGCCGCCACTCTGGAAAAACTTCCCCAAGGCAATCATCGGACCGCATGCCGGGTACATCTATTCTGGCGCCGTGGCAGGCCGTGCCTATGCCCGCCTCGCCGGCGCACGAGGAAAAATCCGCCGCGTCGTGCTGATCGGGCCATCGCACTACGTCGGCTTTCAGGGCCTAGCCGTGGACACCGCCCGCGCCTGGGCCATGCCGAACGGCACCATCGAGCTCGATACGGACGCGATCGCCACCATCCGCCGCCTGCCGATGGTTGGCGAACTGGAAGCCGCCTACACGCGCGAGCATGCGCTGGAAGTCCATGTGCCGTTCCTGCAGCACGTCCTGGGCGAGTTCCGCCTGATCCCCATCGTCGCCGGAAATACCCCGCCTGATGCCGTCGCCGCTGTGTTCGACGCACTTTGGGGCGGCCCCGAGACACTGTTCGTGGTGTCCACCGACCTGTCGCACTACCTCGGCTACCAGGCCTGTCAGCGGATGGACAGCGACACCGCTGCGGCGATCGAACGCTTCGACATCGACGCCATTACCCCGACCGGCGCTTGCGGCGCGGTCCCCACAAGTGGCCTGCTATACACCGCCAGACGCCGCGGCCTGACGATCGAGCGGCTCGACTTGCGCAATTCCGGCGACACCGCCGGTCCGCGCGACCGCGTTGTGGGTTATGGCGCCTGGGCGCTGCACGAGCCGCTTGCGACCGTGGAGAAAGACGAGGTGCGTGACGCGGTCGAGGCGCTTGGCCCCGACCTGATCCAACTCGTGCGCACCGGCATCGCGTTCGGCTTCCAGACCGGCCACCCTGCCGAAGTGAACGCGGCAGCCACGATCCCGGCCTTGCTCGCAGCTCACGGCGCGGCGTTCGTGACTCTGCGGCGGAACGGCCAGTTGCGCGGCTGCACCGGATCGCCCGTGGCGACGCGCCCGCTGATCGTCGACGTGGCGCAGCACGCGTTCAACGCCGCGTTCCGCGACCGGCGCTTTCCCCGCCTGGCGCTGGACGAGCTTGCGGGGCTGGACTTGTCGGTCAGCGTGCTCACACCGCCGCTGCCGATGACCTTCGCCAATGAGGCCGACCTGCTGGCGCAGCTTCGCCCCGGATCAGACGGGCTGATCATTGAAGACTCTGGCCACGCTGCATTGTTCCTGCCCAGCGTCTGGGAGGAAATTCCGATGCCGCGTCCGTTCCTGACGCATCTGAAGCTGAAGGCCGGTATGGCCGCCAACCATTTCTCCCCCCGGTTCACCGCTCGGCGGTTCCGGTCGATCGAGGTGAAGGGGCGGATGGCCGATTACCCGCCAATGGCCGTTCTTTCGTCCACAAGCGATCTTCTGGGCTGGGCGCCGCTGCGCGCGACCACGGTAGCGCCGGCATGGCCAAACCGCGGCCAAGTCCCGCCGGGCCCAAATGACGCGCATGCTCATGCCGGATCGCCATAGCGACGTTGTGACTCCGCTTCTGCCAGTGCGGCAGGGATGGTAGAATCGTCAGGCCGGGCCGATAGCGCTCGGCATCAAAACGACAGGCTCGCAACCCTGGGACTCCGATGTTGAATTCGCGATAGAAATCCCGGCGTGAAGCGGTCATCGGCGTTCGGAGGGATGCGGGAGAAGAAGGGGCATCCGGTGGGGCGGCCACGGTTTTTGCCGGAGGTCCGTCCCTCGGCTATGTTCAATTATCCAGTTGCCGTCGCCGGCAAATGGCATGGCAACAAGTTCCGGTTCTTCACGCGCTATCGTTCAGACGATCCCAATTCCCTGGCGACGGAATTTGACGCGCCTTTCGCCCGATTGGACTACGTGGGCCGGGATTGCTTCGACCTGTTCCGTTCGGTTGAGAACGCCCTCAATCGGCAGGTACCAGCTCGGCGATCTGCCCGGCATCGAATTCGGAAAAGAACGCGCGGCCATCGGGCAGAGCCACAATCGAACGCGCTCCGGCCCGTAGCGTGGGAATCGAATATTCCTCCAGCACTTCGCCGGCGAGGCTCATGCGTGCGACACGGTTGGCGGCGTTTTCCGTCAGCAGGAATTCTCCGCCAGGCGTGCAGTCGATGCCGCGCAGGCTGGCACCCGGACGAGGAAACGGAAATTCGATGATATGCCCGTCCCGGTCGATGCAGCCGACGGCATTGGCGGTCGTCTCGACGAACCAACAGCGTCCATCGGGAGCAGAAACGATTGCACGCGGCCCACTGTTCTTTGTCGGCGTGGGAAATTCGCGGATTGAGCCGTCCATCGACACGCGCACAACCGCGCTTCCGTCTGCCTCGCTGATCCAGACGAAGGTCGCATCGGCAGTGGGCGCCAAAGGCCTGCTGCCGGAGGCGATCCCGGCGGCAAATTCCGTGATCTCGCCGCGCGGCGTAATGCGTCCCACTTTCCCGGCGTCGGCCTCGGCGAACCACAAATTGCCGTCGGGGCCGCAGGCGATGCCGTTTGGTCCGGCTTGCGGCGTTGGGAGAGAAAATTCCGTGATTGTGCCGGCGGGCGTGATGCGGCCGATGCGGTGGCCGGCGGATTGCGTGAACCATAAATTTCCGTCGGCGCCGGCGATGACGCCGATCGGCACGCTGCCCTTTTGCGGCAGAGGGAATTCCGTAAAGCTGTAATCGCGGGTGGACAGGCGGCCGATCCGGTCGGCGCCACTTTCGCAAAACCAGACGTTTCGGTCGGGGCCGAGCGTCACGATATAAGGCTGCGCATTCGCGGCAGGAATGCGATGTTCGCGGATCGTGTAGCGCGCCGGGGCGGGCATGGTCAGATCGGATAGACCAGTGAGGTGGGGACGATCGTCGAATCGTAGATGCAGATGCGCTCGGCGAAGCGCAACTCGCCGGCTTCATCCACCACGCGGTCCTGACAGCTTCCGCACAGGAACAAAGCAGTGGGTTGGTCGGGCATGGTCTGGAAAATCGCGAAGCTCGCCGTGAGGTACAGCCCGTCCGGTGAGACAGAGCGCACGCAGATGCCGCTGCTGATACGCCGGGTAATGCGCGGGGCAAACAGCGCCGTCTCGCGCAGGGCAACCACGCGATCCATCAGCATGTCGCGGCTTTCGCAATACATCACCGCGATCGGAAACCCCTGCTCATGGCTGGCCCGTTCGACGATCTTGTAAAGGCACGGATCGGCAAACAGCGCCGGCCATTGTTCCAGCGCCCCGCCGTTCAGGACATCGTCATACGCGCAATACAAATCCGCGAGCCGGGCGCGTTGCTCCAGGGATATCGCCACGCCTGGTGCGGCTGCGATCATGGTACGCGGCCGGCCTGTCGTGCCATTACGAACGGCGCGAAGTAAACCCAATTGTGCGATGGCGAGTCATTCGACCGGGATTGCTTCGCCGCGCCCGCAATGATGCGGCGTGGCTGGACAGCCATGGCTCTACAGCCCCATGACCGTGCGGTAGTGCTGGTAGAAGCCACGGATCGCCGTCTCCGTCACCATGTGTTGCTCATTGGTCACCGCGCGCCCGCCCATTTCCACCACGCAGGCTTTATCGTCGTCGGTTTCGATGCCGGCCTGCGACAGGAGCATCGCCTCGCTGTCATCGAGCGACACCAACCCCGCCGGCCCCATCAGGTTCGCCTGCCGCAGCCGGCGCTGGCGCATCTCCGGCGTGTCATCGGCATAGCCGAAGAACGTCCAGGCCAGATCGAACGTGCGCGCATCCAGCGGCACGATCTGCCGCATCGCCAGCGTGTTCGATTGCTGCTGCACGATCAGGTTGGGCCATAGCGTCTGCATCACCACGGTGGCGTCGCCGGGGAACTCGCGTACCGGGTCCAGCAGGCGCTTGTCGCGCAATGTGAAATTGGCCTTGAAGGCACGCATCTGCGCGGTGGCGTCGTTGGTCTCCTGCGTGCCACGGCGGCTCACCAGCACCCCATGCCGGCCGGTGTCGTCCATCTCCACCGCGGATTGCTGGTCCAGCCGGAACAACCCGAACGTCACCAGGAAGACGTGCAGCAGGCTGGCGTGGTACGGGTCCTTGATGTTCTCGAACATCAGTTTCCAGTTGCTGGGGATGCGCTGGCGCACGTAGCCGAGCACTTCCAGCTTGCGGCCGTCGAAGACGCGGTCGAAATAGCCGAGCATGCGTTCGCCCAGCCAGGTTTCCAGCGATTCATTCGGAGAAGAGAAGCTGGCAAACACCACGCCGTGCCGCTGCGTGACAGTGAGGCGTTGAAGCCCATGCTCTTCCGGCCGGAAATCCGCCGGCATGCCGCCCTGGCCGCGATAGCCGCGTCGGAACGGAACGCCGAGCAGGTTACCGGACAGGTCGTAGGTCCATTGGTGATAGGGGCAGACGAATTCCTTCGCGGTGCCGCGGGCCGCCGTGCAGACCTGCATGCTGCGATGGGCGCAGCGGTTAACGAGCACGTTGATCACGCCATCGGTGCCGCGGACGGCAACCACCTCACGCGTGCCGAGCTGGGTGCGCTTGAAATCGCCGGGGTTGGGTAGTTCCGCGTCCAGGCAGACGTACAGCCAGTTGTTCTCGCCGAACACGCGGTCTTGTTCGAGAGCAAAAATGTTCGGGTCGGTGTACACCCAGTTGGGCACGCGCGACGGCCCCGCCTCCGGCCAGGAGCGGACGGCAGGTGGCGGCGACAACTGAAGCGGGGCGCCATCGTTTACCGAAAGCTGACCATCCGGCATGGCACATGTTCTCCCTGTCCTTCAGAGCCTGTCATTGCCAACGATCCAAGGCAATCCCGGAAGCCGAGGCCCGGCAGCGGAGCGGCGCTCGGCGCGCTGATGCCCGTGCAATCTCCGGAGCAAGCAAACGGATCCCGCGCGGCCGTGACCAGCGGCGGGTTATAGATATCGCACCAGCCGCAGCAGGATGCCGCCCGCCTGCGGCAGGCTGCCGAACTCCGAGCGGCGCCCGCCGAATGTAAGCGTCGCCTGCCCGCCGATGGTCCAGACGCGCGACAGGTAATAGTCCGCGGTCGCCTGTAGCAATCCAGACCCGTCCTGCAGGTTGATATTGGCCAGCGCAGTCAGTTCCAGGTCGGTTACGAACGCATCCGTCCAGTCCGCCCGCACGAACGCCGAATGGCGCGTTTCCGGTTCCTGCTGATCCTGCGCATAGGAACGGATGTACCACAGCGCCGGATCGACGCCGGGAATGTTGCCATGCTGCGCCGCCGCATTGAACCAGTTGCGCCAGTCCTGCGATGTGAAGCCTGCCTCATGGTAATGATATTCCAGGTTGAGCGTCAGTTTCGTATCCACTGGCGTATAGGAAAACCCGGCGGCAAGATCGTTCTGGAAATACTGTGTGGCATCGGCAGGAATGACCGGCGGCGCCTGCTTCGGCAGCGTGCCGGTTTGCCGTCCGTAGGCCAGGGCATCGGCAATCAGGCTGGCACGCCCGCCGCCGGCCCATTCAACGTAGGCAATGGTCTGCTGGCCGATCCCCACTGTCAGGTTGGTGCCGACCTGCGTGCGGTCGCCGGCATGGTATAGCAGCAGCTCCGGACTGAAGTCGTTGCTGACGGCGACACTGCTCTTCAGCAGGAACCGGTCCTGGGCATTGGTGCGGTCCAGCATCGGGTCAAAGCTGGGGAGATCGATGTTGGTGTAGATGGCCGTCGGCTGCGTCACCTTTGGGGCGAAGACGGCGGTGACGGAACCGCCGGTCCAGACATGCTGGCCGAGCAACATCAGCGTGCCGAGCCGATCTTCCCGCAGAATGGTGGGATCGGCGGTCAGCGGTTCAACCACGGCACGCGTGCGGAAGAAGTCGGTAGGATTGTAGCCAACGGCGACGCCGCTTTTGACGTTGACGCGGCCCAGGTCGATCCAGGTGCTGTCGTCCGGCTGCAAGCTCAGGAACAACTCGCGCAAGTCGTTGCGCACTGATTCGTGGCTTGGAAAGGGGATGTCATTGGCAGCACGCAGGTTGAAACGGCCGCTGTAGTCCAGCGTGACGTTGTTGCCGAGGTTCCACTCGTCGCGAGAGTCCAAGAACAGACGGTCTTCCCAACTTGCGGGCGTCGGTGGGGGATAAGGGACCAGCAGGTCGTTGCGCAACGGAGTGAAGGTGAAGGCATCCTCCAGGTAGTTGCGTTGCGTTGCGCTGCTGGCGGGAACAGGCACGACGGCGGGTGGGGCCGCCTGCGCGGCGGGAGGAATGAGATTGAGATCGGTATCCTCGTCGGCGGCGAGAGCGGGGCTCAAGAGGAGGAAAAAGGCGCAGATAACCTCTCCCGCGCGCCGCGCGGGAGAGGTTATGAACCGTCTCATTCCGCCCTCAGGCGCGGCAGGTAGTCGCGTTGGAACCACGCCTCGGGGATGTCCTGAAACTGCAAATTGCCGAACTGAATCGTGGTGACCAGCGAGCTGTCCACGGCATCGATGATGACCGCCTCGCTCGGCCGCACGGCACCCAATTGCTCGCGGTAGCCGCGATAGTACAGGATTTTCAGCAACCGCCCGCTGTCGGAAAAGAATTTGGCTTTCACCGGGCGGAAGCTGCCATGCTCGACCCAGTATTCGATGCGGTTGTAGATCGCGGTGTCCGTTACCGCTTTCAGATCCAGATGCCAGCACTGTCGCTGCTGCCGCTCCGCATCCGTTATGGTCTCGTCGCCCAGCAGCGTGGTGGCGTAGTCCGCCACCAGATTCACGGTCAGCACGTCACCGATCGAGGCCTGGCCGATCAGCCGCTGCTGCGGCGAGATGCGGACGCTGGCCTTGGAGGACGGGTCGTAAAACCAAAGATCATGTTTGTCGAACAACGCCATCTTGCCCGCGTCGCGCGGCGGCTCGATGTAGCGCACCAGGTTGCGGAACTGGCGCGTGCCAGGATCTTCCTTGGCATAGACCACAAGCTGGTCCTGATCGCGCGGTCGCCCGGCCACGTATTCCGTCAGCGTATCGGTCGAGCGGAACGGCTGACCCGGATTCCGCACCTTGTCGGCCGCGGCAACGATCTCCTGCGGGGTCTGCGCCGCGGCGGGCATCGCCACTGCCGCCATGGCCAGTAACAGCACAGTCGCGAACACACGGAATGAACGGCGCATCGTGGCCTCACACATGGCGCAGGGCATCGACCACCGGCAAGCGGGCGGCGCGATTGGCGGGCAGCAGGGCGGCCAAGGTTGCCAGCAGCACCAGCCCCAGCCACGTGCCAACCAGCAGCAGCGGGCGATCCGCGGGCGTGGACAAGCGGAACGGAACCGCGGCGGCATTGCCGGGCGGCAGCCATGTCAGCCCGGCATGGTTGATCGCCGCGTCAACGATGAAGGCCAGCACCACGCCGACTGTCGCCGCGATGGCTCCCAGCATCCAGCCTTCGGTGACGAACTGCGCGCGGATGCCATTACGGCGCACGCCCATGGCGCGGATGGTGCCGATTTCGTTGGTCCGCTCCATCACGTTCATGGTCATGGTGTTGACCACCGCAAACAATACGATCACCCCCATGATCAGGGCAATGAACAGGAAGATGGCCGAGAACAAACGCACCACCTGGACATAGAATGGCGTGAGCTCGGCGAAGTCGCGCACTTCCAGGTCCAAATGCCGTTGCGCAATCAGCGTCTGCAGCCGTGCACGGGCCGCGCGCAGGTCCTCGCTGCGGTTGAGCTGCAGAACGATGCCGGTGGCCTTGTGCTCGCCGCGCCCGTAGACAAGCTGCTGTGCCAGGGCCAGCGGCATCGCCACATAGTTGTCGTCCAGCTCCTTCACGCCTTGCACGGCGACGCCGGCAACATCGAGCGTGACGACATTCGGTGCCCCGTTCGCCGTCGCGGACAGCAGATCGATCTGGGGCATGGCAGCGTTCTTCACTTCGCCGCTGCCCAGTTCGCTTTGCGCCAGCGCAACCACACCCTGGTCCACCGGCGCGGTCGACGTTTCATGCGATGCCGGCGGCGCCGGGCAGTCGCGCATCTTCAAGGCCTCGCAAAGGCCCAGGATGCGTGCCATGCCACCGCCGATCAGGCCGCGCTGTGGCGCATCGTCGGACAACAGGGGACCTTGCCTCTCCGGCAGGACGACGCCGTCCTCATTCCATTGCTGCATGCGCTGCTGGTCGGACGGGATAACGCCGACGCCAAGGAACGTCTTCGCGGCATTGTTGCCGCCGGAGAAATTGCCGGCGATGCCTAGCAACGATTGTGTCGGCGTGATGACGCGGATCATCGGCTTCAATACCGGATCGGCCGCGATCATCCGAATGACACCCTGGTAGTCGTCGATGCCATAGGCCGCAGGATTGCCGGCGCCGAACACGAAATAGCCGCTGCGGAACACGGTCAGATGGCCGATCCGCTCCGCCAGGCCGGTCTCGAAGGCAGAGAAGATGTAAGTGATATAACCGCCGAACACGAGCATCGCCATGACACCGACGGCCACCGCCGAACCTGTCATCAGCGACCGCCGCCGATTGCGGAGAATGTTACGGAAGGCAATTTTGAACAGCATCACGCGGCCTCCTGTGCCGTGGCAGCCGAAATATCGTGCGCCACCAGCGTGCCGTCGCGGATCGCGAAGGTTTCTTCGGAATGCGACATGAGCTGCTGGTCGTGGGTGGAGAAGATGAAGGTCGTCTGTTGCTCCGCCTGCATGCGGCGCATCAGTGTGATGATCGCGGCGCCCGTGGCGCTGTCGAGATTCGCGGTGGGTTCGTCCGCCAGCACGATCGTGGGCTGCTTCACCAGCGCGCGTGCGATCGCGACGCGTTGCTTCTGGCCGCCGGAAAGTTCGTTCGGGCGCTGCTTAGCCTGCGCTTCCAGGCCGACGGCCTCCAGCACCGCCAACGTACGACGGCGGCGCTCGACCGCCGGCATGCCGACCAGCAGCAGCGGGTATTCGACATTCTCATAGGCCGACAGCACCGGCACCAGGCTGAACGCCTGGAAGATGAACCCGATATTGCGGGCGCGGAAATCGGCCAGCGCATTGTCCCTCAAGCGGCCGACATCCTCGCCACAGACTTCGATGCGGCCGCTGGTCGGGGTGTCGATGCAGCCGATCAGGTTCAGCAGCGTGGTCTTCCCGCTACCGGACGGACCGACGATCATGGTGAAGCGGTGTGCCGGAACGTCCAGGCTGATCTCCCGAATGGCGGCGACATCCACCGCCCCCGCATGATACGTCTTCACGACATGTTGCAGGCGGACAACGGGCGCGGCGGCGTCGCTCATCTGGCGCGATCTCCGGGCTTGCGGTACTAGGCGGTACCGCTATCGTCTGGCCTATACGGTACTACGCGGTACCGTGCAAGGGCAATTTGATGAAGCCTTCGGACGCTATTATCGCGGACCCTGCCGCGCCATCCCTGCGCGACCGCATTGTCAGCGCCGCCTTCTCTCTGTTCATGGAGCGGGGCTACGCCGGTACCAGCACGTTGGACATCGCGCGCCGCGCCCGCGTCTCCAAACGCGACCTCTACACCTTGTTTGGCAGCAAGCAGGCGATGATGGTCGCGTGCATCACCGAACGCACTGAGCGGATGAACCAGCCGCTGAAGCTGCCGGTGCCGACCAGCCGGGAGGCGCTGGCGACAACACTGACAGCGTTTGGCGTCGCGCAGTTGCTGGAAGTGTCGCGGCCCGAAGTCCTCGCGGTGCACCGACTTGCGGTCGCCGAATCGGACCGGGCGCCGGAGTTGGCGCAGACGCTGGATGAAGCGGGCCGTGCCGGCAGTTTCGCCGCCCTGACGGCCGTTGTGTCGGCCGCACAGGCGCGCGGATTGCTCACGGCGTCCGCCAAGCCGGAGGAGATTACGGACGTATTCCTCGCTGTGCTGTGGCGGCGAGGATTGCTCCCGCGGATGCTGCTGCGCTTAACAGACGCGCCGGACGAAGCCGAACGGGAGCAGCGGGCACGGTTCGCGACGGAGACCGTGATGCGGCTTTGTGGGGATCGCGACGAGACGCCCCGGATGCCATTTTGACTTGGCCCGTTCACCCGCAGAACCAGCTTGGTGGAAGGCCGCCCACAGCGCGTCCGTCGCAGGGAAAGGTCTGAAGTTTAATCGCCATGAATATTGGCTCGAGCGTCGAGCGGCTGTCGAATCGGCTCCTGATCAAGTACGCTCTCGCCATTTAGCCATCTCGCGCTCGATCCGAGATAAACTCCACTGCGAGCGGATTGAACCCGTGCCGAGGCTTGGACGGAGGATTCGGTAACGTTCCGGTGATCAACCGAGAAGTTGGCGGCGTAAGGCTCATTAGCCAATCCGGTCTCGGCTTATCCGGTGAATAAGATGGGTTAGGAACCATTCGGCGCGGGGCTGGTGCGGTGAGCCGTAAGTAGCTGCCCTGGTGGCGCGGCAGCCGCACCATCGCGACCAGCCGTCGCCGTTTGCTCGCCAAAAGCGTGCTCCGGGCGCTGCCGCCGCAACATCTGCGGTCTCGTCATACCTGCCATGGCGTCGACAAGGGGAAATCCGCTGGCCTGTTAGCTGATCGGAAAGCATTGCGGGCGCTAACTCGCTCGGACGCACTCGTGCGCTTGAAAAGGGGCACGCATGACGCTGAGGCGATCTGCGACGCTGCGCCGTAGCCGCGGAGCGGTGGCGGTCATGATTGCGGTGATGCTGCCGGCCTTCATCGCCGCCGCTGGCGTGGGGATCGATTATGGTATCTGGCAGCGCGAGGCCAATCGGCTGCAGCTTGCCGCGGACGCAGCGGCGATGGGCGCCGGGCGTTTGCTCGCTGCGCAGACTGCATCCGCCACCCAGTTTCAAGCCGCGGCGATGGCGGAGGCCAACGCCGTTAGCGGCCGAAGCTGGGTCGGCACGCTCGATCAGACTCCCACCATCACCGTCGCGGCCAACTGGTCCACCGTCTCCGTCACACTGACCAGCCAGGCGGACAGCTATTTCACTCAGTTGGTCGGCGTCTCGGCCCCGACGCTGAGGGCCAGCGCCACCGCCGGGCTGGCTGTGCAGAACACTGCCTGCGTGCTGGCACTGAGCACGACGGCATCGCCCGCGATTGCGGTGAACAACATGGGCAGCATCACCGCCACTGGCTGCGGTATCTTCAGCGATTCAAGTTCCAGCCAAGCGATCTATTTGAACAGCGGCAGTCTGGTGGCCGGCAGCATCGGCGCGGTCGGGATTGTTGCGAAGTCCAATAGCGGCAGCAACACGATGACGCCGGCGCCGACCGACGATGCTCCCGCGGAGGCCAATCCGCTCGCCAACATCAGCGCCCCTAGCGCGGGTGCGTGCAGCTACAACAATGCCAGCTTCACTGCGTGGCAGGCGACGCCCTATGCGTTCACCCAGTCCGCCAACGTGTTCTGCGGCAACACGACGATCGGCGGCAATTCCACCACCGACACTTTCGCCCCCGGGATCTACTACGTCGTCAACGGCAGCTTGACGTTCAACAACGCCGTCATCACGCAGGCGTCCGGTGTCAGCTTTGTGCTGACCGGCACCAGTCCCGGCGCGTTCAACTGGACGAACTATTCCAGTTCGCCGACCACGATCACCGCGCCGACCACCGGCCCGGCCGCCGGCATCGCGATCTGGCAGGCCTGCCCGAGTTCCGGCAGTGCGCCGGCGAGCACCATGAACGGCGGCTCCACGCTGGCACTGGGCGGTGCGTTCTACGCGCCGTGCGGCGCGCTGGACATCAACAATGATGCCCATTTGTCGGCAGCCTCCGGCAACACCATGGGCGTAGTGGTCAGCACCCTGCAGGTGGTCGGGTCGGGCGCGATCTCGGCAAATGCCACGTCTTATGCCGGCGCCTCGGCCGGCCAGCTTTCGCTGGTCCAATGATTCGCGCTGCTGCATGGCCGATCCGCTTGGACGCGAAGCGGGCCAGGGCAGGCCGGCGCGGCGTCGTCAGCATCGAAGCTGCCCTCGCCATCGCGCTGGTGCTGCTGCCGGCGTGCCTGGGGGTGATCGGCCTCGGCATGGCCCTGACCGCAGCGAACCGGCTGGACCGTGCGGTGCAGGCTGCCGTGTTTTATGCGTGGGCGAACCAGGGAACCGCGACCGGCTGGGGCAGCGTCGGCAGTACCAGCCTGGCGGGGGCGCAGAATGCCGCCGTCGCCTCCTATGGCACCGCGGCACCCACCGCAACGATCACCACATCCGTGGCGTTCTATTGCGTCACCGGCGGCTATGCGCAGGTGCCGCCGGCGGTGACCGACACTACCGCCTGTCCCGCCGGGGAGTCCCTCGCAGCTTATCTGACGGTCGCTGCCAGCGCGTCGGTGACGCCGCCGGGGATGCCCAGCGCGACGGCGATCCCGCTGTCGGTGACGGGCACGGTCCGCGTGCAATGAGCCGTGTTGCCCGCCGCGGCACCGCCGCGATCGAATTCGCGCTCGCCAGCACAGTGTTGCTGATGCTGATCTTTACCGCGATGGACGTCGGGCTGCTGTACTTGGCGCAGCAGGCGCTTAACAACGGCGTTGCGCAAGCGGTACGCTATGCCGCGGTCAACAGCGCGAGCAGCAGCAACGCCGCCATAACCGGCCATTTCGTTTCGGCAGTGACACCCGCGCTGGGCGCCACCGAGGCCGGGCTGTGCCAAGTGACGGTGAGCTACGCACCGGCCAATTCCCCGGGCGGCAGCGTGACCGTGCAAGCAACATTGATATGGTACCCGCTGATCAGTTTCGCCTACATGCCGACTGTGACGCTCACCAGCAGCCAATCGCTGGTCATCCAGCACTGACTGCTAAGGCATTGGCGGTTTCTTAATCTTTGCCGCGTAGGACATGGGCCATGTCGCGCGTTTTGCCGATCTGGCCCGAGCTGTCTTTGCCGGTTCCGCGGTCGCCGAGTGTTCTGGCGGACCGTCTGCCAATAATACATCAGTATGCATACAAAAATATACCGGTTTCCCTGGTTATCAATGAGTACAATTGCAGTCATTGCATGGAATTCACATGGTCGTTCGCTTTTTGTTTGCCGCGTCAAGACTCCGTTAATCTTTGCGGTTCACTCTCCCCGCGTCGGGTGGGTAGGCCCTCGGACCTCCGAATTCTCACCCGATACCCTGAAGGAGAACGGAGCTATGTTCGAAACTCTCAAGACCTGCTGGATATTGCTGCGCGCGGACAGGCGTGGTGTCACTGCACTGGAATATGCCGTCATCGCAGGCATTTTGGTGGCGGCGATCGGCACCGCATTCACCACGCTCGGCAGCACGCTCAAAACGTACATGGCGAGCATCGCGTTTGGCTAGGTGCCTTTCTGACCGGGGCGCGGCGGTGGTCGCCGCCGCATGCCGGTCCACTAACCTCGTCGCCGGGATAGCGCCATGCCCGGCCATCTCGCCTTCTGGATCCACTGGTTAGGCCCGCCCCTGGCTGCCCTGCTGCTGGTTTATGCGGCGGCACACGACCTGGCCGTCCGGACCATTCCGAACACGATCCCAGCCGGCCTGGCCATCGCAGGTCTCGCCATGCGCTCCGCGGACGGCAGCCTGCCGTTGTCGTTGCTCGCCACCGCTTTGCTCGGTACAGGCTGCGGCGTCTGCTGGTGGCGCGGCTGGCTGGGCGGCGGTGACGTCAAGCTGCTGGCTGCACTCACCCTCATGTTGCCACCGCAGCGCGTGCTGCCGGCAGTCATCGCCGTCGCGTGGTGTGGCGTCGCGCTGGCGCTGCCTTATGCCGCGTTGCGCCGCCGAATCGCGGTACGGCCGCTCCACCGCCCGCTGGGATTGCTGGCGCGCATCTGCCGGGCCGAGCGCTTTCGCCTGCGCCGGGGCGGCCCGCTCCCCTATGGGCTCGCCATTGCCGCGGGCGGTCTTCTGGAATTGCTCGCGCGATGATCCTCCGTCTCGCCTTGCTCGCCCTGATGGCGGTCGGCCTGCTGGGCTTCGGGACCGTCGCCTGGATCTGGGCGCACCCGCCCAGCGCGCCCGCCAGCCAGCCCGCCGCATCCACCGCCAAGCGGCAAATCATCGTCCTGGCACGCGATGTCCGCGCCGGCACGCTGCTGAAAGCAGAGGACCTGACCAACAGGGAAGCCGGCATCGATAACGCCGGCCATCAGCCCCTCGCAGTCGCCGATTCCCCCGAAGCGCGCCACAACTTGCTCGGCGCCATGGTGCGGCGCCCGCTGCTGTCCGGCGACATCCTGCGTCCGGCCGACGTGCTGCGGCCTGGCGACCACGGCTTCCTCGCCGCCGTGCTGCTGCCCGGCATGCGCGCCGTCACGGTCGGGGTCGACATGATCAGCGGCACCGCCGGCCTGATCTGGCCCGGCGATCGGGTCGACGTGATCCTGACCCAGTCGATGCAGGACGCTAGTCTCCCCGCCGGCCGTCGCGTCGCCGCGGAGACGGTGCTGCAAAACACCAGGGTCATCGCCATCGACCAGCAGCTTGCGCAAGGCGGCGATCCGTCCGCTGAAAACGGCAAGGCCGCCCGGACCGTCACTCTGGAAGTGACCGAGGACCAAGCCGAGCGACTCCAGGTCGCGGCCAGCATCGGCCACTTGTCGCTCGCCGTGCGATCCGCAGAGCAATCGCAGCAGCCTGGCGCGCCGCCAGGACCGGTCTGGGCCGGGGACGTGTCGCACGCGCTGGCCAGGGCCCCGGCTGCAGCGCCCGGCCATGTGCTCCGCATCTATCGCGGCACCGGCGACGGCAAGGAGTTCCACTTCTGATGGCCCCCGTCGCGCTTGCCGCACGGCGCCGGGCCGGCATCCCGTTGGTGCCGGCATTGATCGCCCTGCTGGCTTTGGTCGGCGGCATTGCCGCTGCCGCGACTCCGCCTCGTTCCGCTGGTAACCGCCAGCAATGGTTCGAGTTGGAGACCGGCGCCGGCAAGCTGCTGCACCTGCCCACCGACGCTGCCAACGTGTTCGTCGCCGACCCCAAGGTCGCCGAGGTCCATCCGGCCAACGCCGGTACCCTCTACTTGTTCGGGGTCGGCCCTGGGCGCACCGACGTCGTCGCGGTCGATGCCGCCGGCGCCACCCTGCTGAATGCGACGGTCACGGTTGTGCCCTCCAGCTTCGCCGCCTCGCAAGCAGAAGCCGAGGTGCGGCGCGAACTCCCCGGTGCACAGGTGATCGTGCGGCCGAAGACCAAGGGGCTGATCGTTACCGGCCAGGTCGAGACGCCCGAGTACGCCGCGCGCGTCCTCGCCATCGTCCGCGGCTTCGCCGCCACCGGCGACAGCGTGGAAGACCAGCTCGGCGTGTTGGCCTCGGTGCAGGTGCTGTTGCGGGTGCGGCTGGTGGAGATGTCGCGCACCGTAGTGCGCGACCTCGGCGTGAACTGGCAGGCGCTCGGTTCGATCGGACGTTTCGCGGTTTCGTTCAACACCGCAAATCCGGTCGCGGCGAGCCTGGCGGGCACAACGACCAACCAGATTCAGGTGGGATGGCCTGATATCAATGCGATCATCAATGCGCTGGTGCAGGACAATCTGGCCCGCGTCCTGGCCGAGCCGAACCTGACGGCGATCAGTGGCCAGCCGGCCAGCTTCCTTGAGGGCGGCGAGTTCCCGATCCCGGTCGGGCAGCAGAACAATCAGGTCACCGTCGAGTTCAAGCAGTACGGCGTACAGCTCGCATTCGTGCCGACGGTGCTGTCCAGCGGCCGCATCGACCTGCATGTCCGCCCCGAGGTCAGCGAGCTGACCACCCAGGGCGCGGTGCAGCTCACCGCCGGCAATTCCAGCCTGCAAATCCCGGCGCTGACCGTGCGCCGTGCCGATACCAGCGTGGAAGTCGGCTCCGGCCAGAGCATTGTCATCGCCGGATTGCTCGAGGATTTCGTCACCCAGGGCGACAACGGCGTTCCGGGCCTCGGCGACGTGCCGGTCCTGGGCGCGTTGTTCCGGTCCGACAGTTTTCAGCGCCAGCAGACCGAGCTGGTCGTGGTTGTGACGCCCTACGTGGTGCGACCGAACGACGATCCATCGGCGCTGCGCCTCCCGGCCGAGAATTACCGCGCGCCCACCGATGTTCAGCGGTGGCTGCAACTCCGCCAACTCGGCCAGGACATCGGCAAGGCCGGCACGCCAGCCCCCGGCCAGGCAGGATTCGTCGTGCGATGAGTTCGATGCCATCCGCGCTTGGCGTGGTTTGCCTGGCCGCCGGCCTCACTGCCGGCTGCGCTCGGATCGACCCCTATCAGCGCCCCGGCATGTGGCAGCCGGAAGGTGTGAACGACCGCGACCTCGCCGTGATGGTGCAGGATCCGCGCGATCTCGTGCGCGGCCATGGTGACAACGGCCCGGCATGGCAGGCTGGCGCCGCGGCGGTCGACCGGCTGTGGCGCGACAAGGTCAAGCCGCTGCCCGGCGATCAGACCCAAACGCCACCTGGCGCCGATAACGGGTCAGGCTCGGGCGACACAACTCCACAAGCCAGCGCATCGCCGCAAGCCGGCGGAGGCCCCTGATGTCCGCCACGCTCGCCCTCACCGAACCCGGCGGCGCCGATGCCGCCTCCCGCATCGAACGTGGCGCCGCCATCGCCTTCGTCGCCGACGCCCACAGTGACGCTGCACTGCGCGACGGCTTGAATGACCTTCTGCCCGTACCGATCGAGCTCCGCCGCGGCGGCATCCGCGCCGCCATCGCTGCCCAGCAGAAGACGCCCAACCCGCACGTCCTTGTGGTCGATGTCAGCGGCGAGGACGACCCGCTGCGCATGCTGCGCAGCCTGTCCCTGGTGGTCGAGCCGGACACCTGCGTGCTGGCGGTCGGCGAGTCCAACGACCTGACTCTGTACCGCGAGATAACCCGCGGACTGGGCGTTGGCGAGTACCTCGCCAAGCCGCTGACACGCGACGCAGTCGCCCGGTTCTTCGGCCCGCTGGTGCGTGGCCAGTCGCTGGCGGCCGAGCAAGTGTTCGGCGGACAGTTCATCACCGTGACAGGCGCGCGCGGCGGCGTCGGCGCCAGCGTGATTGCCGCCAATCTCGCCTGGCAGCTCGCCACCACGGCCCGCCGCCACACTGTCTTGCTCGATGGCGACCTGTATCGCGGCACCGCCGCCCTGCTGCTGCAGGCCGAGCCCGGCGAGGGTCTGCGCAAGGCCCTGGAATCCCCGGAACGCATCGACGTATTGCTCGCCGAGCGCGCCGCCCAGCCGGTCACCGACCGCCTGCACGTCCTGTCCAGCCAGGACCCGTTCGACTACTGCGTGCAATACGCCGCCGGCGCGGCCGAGCAAATGCTGGCAGCCCTGCGCCGCCGCTACAATTTCGTCGTCGCCGACGCCCCCTGCCAGCCCGCGCCGTTCTGCCGCGACTTGCTCTCTGCCGCCGACCGCCGGGTGCTGGTGCTTACCCCCACGCTGCCCGCCCTGCGCGATACGCTGCGATTGCTCTCGCTGCCGGGCCGCGGCGACACCGTCGTTGTGCTCAATCGTCTCGGCATGCCCGGGGCCCTGAAACAGCAGCAGGTCGCCGACGCGCTGCGCCGCCCGCCCGACGTGGCCATTCCCGATCTGCCGCGTCAGGTCGGTGCTGCGGTGACCATGGGCGAGCCGGCAGTCCTCCGGGGTGGCGCCTTTCACGCCGGCATTGTCGCCCTGTTGCGCCAGTTGGATCAGCTTCGGGACGTTCATGCCGGCATCGCCGCCAGCACCAGGCCGCGGCCGCGCTGGCGCTGGCTGGGGCAGGCGCGATGACCGCGATCATCAAGCCGGTATTCGGCCAGCGCCCCGGCGTCGCACCCGCCCCTCTGCCAAACACGGCACAAGTCCCAGCCGACCCGGCCGCAGCGCCGGCGGGTGCGCCGCCCCAGGCCATCGCCGAACTGCGCGAGTTATGCCTGGCGCGGCTGGATCCGGCCGCGGTCGCGACCCAGCCGCCCGACCGGCTGAGCGCCGAAGTCGAGCATTTGATCTCCGAGATCGCCTCCGCCCGCCGGCTGGAACTGAACGGCCGCGAGCAACATGACATCGCAACCGAACTTGTGCATGACATGCTCGGGCTGGGGCCGCTCGAGCCGTTGCTCGAGGACGACAGCATCACCGATATCATGGTGAACGGCCCCGACCGCGTGTTCGTCGAACGCGCCGGCAAGGTCGCGTTGTCCAGTGTGCGTTTCCGCGACCGCATGCATTTGGCCGGGATCTGCCAACGCATCGCCAGCGCCGTGGGCCGCCGCATCGACGAAGCCAGCCCGATGGTGGACGCGCGGCTGAAGGACGGCTCCCGGGTCAACATCGTGTTCATGCCGCTGGCGCTGGACGGGCCCTATGTCTCGATCCGCAAATTCAGCAAGCGGCGCATCGACTTCGCCAAGCTGGTCGAGCTCGGCGCGATGACCCCGCCGGTCGCACGCATCCTGCAGATCGCCGCTCATGCGCGGTTGAACGTGATCATTTCCGGCGGCACCGGCTCCGGCAAGACCACGCTGCTGAACGCCATGTCACGGCTGATCGACCCCGGCGAGCGCATCGTTACGGTAGAGGACGCTGCCGAATTGCAACTTCAGCAGCCGCACGTCGTGCGCCTGGAAACCCGCCCCTCCAGCCTCGAAGGCAAGGGCGAGGTTACGCAACGCGACCTGGTGCGCAACGCGCTGCGCATGCGGCCGGACCGCATCATCATCGGCGAGGTCCGCGGCGCCGAGGCCTTCGACATGCTGCAGGCGATGAACACGGGCCATGACGGCAGCATGTCCACCATCCACGCCAACACCACACGCGATGCGCTGACCCGCATCGAGAACATGGTGCAGATGGGCAACCTGGGCCTGCCCTCCGGGGCTATCCGCACCCAGATCGTCGGCGCCATCGACCTGATCGTGCAGGTCGAGCGCCATCGCGACGGCGGCCGCCGCATCACCCAGGTAACCGAGGTGTGCGGCATCGAGGCGGACATCATCACGATGAACGACGTGTTCCGCTGGGAGGTGCTGCCCCAGCACACGGCCGGCCGCCTGCACGGCATCTATCGCGTCAGCGCAACCCGCCCCACGAGCGAACGCCGGCTGGCATATTTCGGCCTGGAGCAGGAGTGGATGGCGGCGCTGCAGGATGCGGCGGCATGACCACGCATCTGCTTAGTCTCTTGTTGTTGTTGTCGTTCCCCCTGCTGTGTGGCCTCGGCGGGGCTGGTTTGCTGATCTCGAACGCCGAGCGCCGGCAGCAGGCGCTGTCGCGGCGCATCGCCCGGGCACTGCCGCGCGGGCCGCGCCCGGCCGCCGCCGCCTCGATTGCCCGGGGACGCGCGACCGGCAGCAGTCTTTCCATCCGCGCCGCGGGATGGTTCGGCTGCGACCTGCAACGCGCCCAGACCTATCCGGTGCGCTGGTGGATCGTCTTGCTCGGCACCGCGGCGTTGGGACGTCTCGCCGCCGCCGCAGCCTTGCCTTTGTTCGGTCCGCTCGCCTGGCTGTCGTGGCCGGCGGTTTGGATTTCTTGCAGCCGGGCATTGTTCTCGCGCTGGGACGCGCAGCGTCGCAATCTGCTGCAGCAACAGTTCCCCGACGCGCTCGCGACGATCATCCGTTCGGTACGCGTCGGCGTGCCCGTAAGCGAGGCCATTCGCCTGGTGGGACACGACTCCCCCGACCCGACCGGCGAGGAGTTCCGTGAACTCGCCAACGCACTGTCGATCGGCGTGCCGCTGGAAGTCGCGTTGCGCGCCGTTGCCTTACGCGCCGGCCTGCCGGATTACCGCTTCTTCGGAACCGCGATCGCCTTGCAGGCGCAGACCGGCGGCATGCTCAGCGAGGCACTGGAGAACCTGGGCGAGATCGTGCGCCGCCGCATCGGCCTGCGCGCGCGCGGCTATGCGCTGACCTCGGAAGCGCGCGCCAGCGCCATGGTGCTGTGTGCCATGCCCTTCGTCGCCGCCGGCATGATGTACTTGCTCACGCCCGCCTACATGACCGTACTGTTCTCGACGGAGACGGGCCACAAGATGCTCGGGGTGGCTGCGATTTCGATGACCGTCGGTGTCGTCACCATGCGCGGGCTGATCGGCAAGGTGCTGCAATGAAGCGCCGCTGCCCATGAACCAGGCCCTGGTCATTACGGCTGCCGCCCTGTGCGCGTTGCTCGCTCTCGGCGCGGCGCTGCTGCTTCTGCATCGTTCGCAGCAGGAACGGCTGGTGCACCAGCGGCTGCGCGCGATCACCGGCGACCGCCGCCGCGGGCCACGTGCCATCGCCACGGCCGGCGGGCCATGGCTGCTGCGCGAAGTGGCGCGGTTCGGCACTGCGATCACCCGCAGCGGCCTGCTGTCGCGCGCCACCATCGGCGAGCTGGAGCAAACGCTGGCTGCCGCCGGCCTGCGCGGCCGCAACGGCCTGGGATTGTTCATCGGCTGCAAGATCATGCTGTTGATCTGCGCGCCTCTGGCGGCCTGGCTGTTGTTGCGTGGGTTTCCGCTCGGCGGAACGCCGGCCCGGTTGCTGCCGCCTGCTGCCGGCGCAATCGGCCTGTTGTTGCCCGACATGATCGTGCGCCGCATGCGCGTCCGCTATCTCGCGCGGGTGGAAGCCGGAGTCGCTGACGCACTCGACCTGCTGGTGATCTGCACCCAGGCCGGCCTTGGCTTGCAGCCGGCGATGGAACGGGTTGCGAAGGAACTCTGGCACGCACATCCGGACCTGGCGGCGGAACTGGCGCAAACCACCAGCGAGCTGCGCATCGCGGTGGACCCATCCGGCGCCATAGCGGGGCTGGGCACGCGCACCGGCCTGCCAAGCCTTCAGCGGGTCACCGCCACACTGGTGCAAACGATGAATTTCGGCACACCGCTGACCGCGACCTTGCGTGTGTTGGCCGCCGAGATGCGCCAGCAGATGCTGACCCGGTTCGAGGAGCGCGCCACCCGCCTTCCTGTCATGCTCACCGTGCCCATGATCCTGTTTATTTTTCCATGCCTGTTCATCGTGATAGGCGGGCCCGCGGTAATTCAGCTCGGCCGCGCTTTCGCCCGCTGAGCAGGGGCGGCAAGGCGGTGCGGTGTCCACCGCCGGCAGGCTGTGTTGCTGGACCTTCGCACATGCCGCATAAAGCGTCCTCGTAACTCGCAGCAAACGGGCGGAGAACAGCAGCGGGCCGCTGCACGGCAGAGAGGGGAACGACATCATGGCGCCGCCACAGAACGCATCCGCTGCTCTTTTCAACGAGGACCTGGCGCCGGCCGAGCATCGCAACTGGGGTGCGTTCAGCATCTTCAACGTGTGGACCTCCGATGTCCACAGCCTTTGGGGCTATTACCTGGCCGCCAGTCTGTTCTTGCTGTGCGGCAATTTCATCAATTTCATTCTTGCCATCGGCATCGGCTCGATCGTCATCTTCGTATTGATGAACCTCGTCGGCTATGCCGGCGTGCGCACCGGAGTGCCGTATCCCGTGCTGGCGCGCGCATCATTTGGGGTGTTCGGCGCCAACCTGCCGGCGTTGGTACGTGCCATTGTCGCCTGCTTCTGGTACGGTGCGCAGACCGCGGCTGCCTCGGGCGCGATCGTCGCATTGCTGACCCGTTGGCCGGCGATGCTGCATTTCCAGCAATCCAGCCACATGCTTGGCCATTCGACATTGGAAGTTCTCTGCTTCGTCGTCGTCTGGGCACTGCAGCTCCTGATCATCCAGCGCGGCATGGAGACAGTGCGGCGTTTCCAGGACTGGGCCGGCCCGGCTGTCTGGGTGATGATGCTGGTCCTCGCGATCGTGCTGACGATCATGGCCGGCGGCATTTCATTCGGTGGCGGCATTCCGCACGATGTGCTGCTGGAAAAAACGCGGGACGCCGGAGTGCCGGGAACACCGGGATCGTTCGCCTCGCTCGCCGCGGTGGCTGCCACCTGGGTGACCTATTTCGCCGCGCTATACTTGAATTTCTGCGATTTCTCGCGCTACGCCCCGAATGTGGCGGCGGTGCGCAAGGGCAACATCTGGGGCCTGCCGGTGAACCTGATCCTGTTCACCCTGGTCGCCGGCGTGACCACCACGGCGGCCTACGCCGTGTACGGTCAGGTGCTGATCCATCCCGACCAGATCTCCGCCAGGTTCAGCAGTTGGTTCCTCGCGCTGCTGGCAGCGGTGACGTTCGCGGTGGCAACGCTCGGCATCAACGTGGTTGCCAATTTTGTCTCTCCAGCCTTCGATTTCTCGAACGTCTTCCCGCGGCTGATCGACTTCAAGAAGGGCGGCTATATCGCCGCGCTGATCGCGCTGGTGCTGTATCCGTTCGCACCGTGGCAAGGCAGCGCCGCGTCCTTTGTCGGCCTGATCGGCGCAACGATGGGACCGATCTTCGGCATCATGATGGTGGACTACTATCTGATCCGCCGCGGCGCCATCGATGTCACGGCGTTGTACCAGGAGCATGGCGAGTACCGCTACCGGGGCGGCTGGAACCCCGCCGCGATCATTGCCTTCATCGTCGGCGCCCTGTTCTCGAGCGTGCTGCCCAACATCGGCGGCCTGCTGCCTGCGTGGTGGAGCGTGTACGGCTGGTTCTTCGGCGTCGCGATCGGCGGCGTAGTCTATTACGCGCTCGGCCGCGCGATGCCGCGGCCGGTGCTGCGGCGCGCGTGAAGCTGCGGCCAATGAGCGACTATCCGCGCGACCTTATCGGCTACGGACCCAACCCGCCGCAGGCCGACTGGCCCGGCAGCGCGCGGCTCGCCGTGCAATGCGTGCTGAACTACGAGGAAGGCGGCGAGAACTCCATCCTGCACGGCGACCAGGCGTCCGAGGCGTTCCTGTCGGAGATCGTGGCGGCGCAGCCATTACCCGGCGTGCGCCATATCAGCATGGAGCAGATCTACGAATACGGGTCGCGCGTCGGCGTCTGGCGGATTCTGCGCTTGTTCGAGCGCAAGCGGATTCCGCTGACTGTCTTCGCCGTCGCCATGGCGGCGCAGCGCCACCCACAGGCAATCCGCGCCATGGTCGCCGGGGGACATGAGATCGCCAGTCATGGCATGAAATGGATCAATTACCAGTACGTGCCCGAGGACGTGGAGCGCGCGCATATCCGCGAGGCGATGGAAATCCTGACGCAGATCGCGGGAGAGCGGCCGCTCGGCTGGTATACCGGCCGCACCAGTCCGAATACGCGGCGGCTGGTGGCGGAGCATGGCGGCTTCCTGTACGACGCCGACGACTACAATGACGATCTGCCCTATTGGGCGATGGTCGAGGGCCAGCCACAACTCATCGTGCCCTACACGCTGGACGCCAACGACATGCGCTTCGTCTCGCCGCAGAGCTTCAATTCGGGCGACCAGTTCCTTGCCTATTTGAAGGACAGTTTTGACGTGTTGTACGCCGAAGGCGCGGACACGCCGCGCATGATGTCGGTTGGGCTGCATTGCCGGCTGGTCGGCCGGCCAGGGCGGCTTGCCGCGCTGGCGCGGTTCCTCGACTACGCGCGCGGTCATGACGGCGTCTGGTTCTGCCGGCGGATCGACATCGCGCGCCACTGGCGGCAGCGGCACCCGTTCCAGGTCGCGCCATCCCGCGGCGGCGCCACCTGAAACCATCGCGGAGAAGCGGCGGGCGCAGAGGTGGTGGCACCACGCGCCGGCTATGCAGCCTTCGCGCCCCGTATTGGTCGGAACGCGCCTCGGTAGGCTCCAACGCACACGCCTGACAGTACCAAGCGGCCGCGCACATAGGTGTGGATCGTTCAGCCGCACATTGCGCCGGCGAGCGGCCGCGGGAAGGAAAATGGATCACCGAGCGCGACGTCACGCGACTTGCCATTGACGTGACGCCGCACGCAGGCCGAGCTGACATGGCGCGAGAAGCAGATCGAGTATTGGATCCGCTTCGGGCACGATGTCGCGGGGGCGATCGTCGATCACCGTCGCCACTTGTTGAGCGTCGCGCCAGACGCCACCTTCGCGTTCGTCCGCCGGGCATCCAACGGTTACAGCACGATCCAGTCGCGCATCGACATCGCCAGCCTGTGGTACTCGCGTCCGGTAGCGCGTTTTGCCGCGGCATTTTTCGCGTGGGGCTTCGCTTCGTACGGTCAGGCGATCCACCTGGCGGAACTGCACCGCGCACGGATGGCCCGCGAGCTTGATAGGAGGTGCGTTGGGCTTGGCGCTGAGCGGGGTGAGCGCCGGAGGATTTGCTGTCGCCCCGCGCGGTGACTCTGGCCGACAGTTGCTGTCGCCCCGCGCGGTGACGCTGGCCGACAGTTGCTGTCGATGCTGAACGAGTTTCCGGCTCTCGGACGCCTCGATGTCATTAAATCACTTTTGGGATATATTCCCCGCAGTTTGCTGCGGGGATTTTTTATTCTCCCTAGTTCTACTTTGTCACATTCGAACTGTTGTATTTGCTAAGAATATTCCGTATAGACACGGAACATTATCAACCACCAAGGAGACCGGCGGGTGCCACGAACCTCGCTCGTAGGGCAAAAACCGCCCTCC
>Ga0335075_10002647_pt1 | contig 28639 bp, 22 predicted proteins | sample Lox_Sample_24_FD_206723 | JGI IMG/M metagenome (GOLD analysis project Ga0335075, IMG submission 206723) | Soil microbial communities from Loxahatchee National Wildlife Refuge, Florida, United States - Lox_Sample_2.4 | ecosystem: Environmental > Terrestrial > Soil > Wetlands | place: USA...
CTGCGCCATCCCGCCCAATTATGAGATGCCGCCCGCCATGGCCGCCAACCCCGGCAACTGGCCGGACACCTATTCGTTCCGAAGCCGGCACACCAACGGCTTACAATTCGCCTACGCGGATGGGTCGGTCCACTTCGTCAGTCAGTCGATCAGCTCGGTGACCTACCGGGAGATGGCGACCATCCAGGGCGGCGAAGTGCTCGGGACGGACGCGCCCTGATGCACGATTCCGTTGCGTTTTCCAAGTTTTGCCGCGACGGGCAACGGAGCGCGGGATCAGCCCCGCGCTCCGCTGCCCGTCATGGCTATCCGAAACCGAATCCGGCAACATCGACGACCTGTTGTGGCATAGTCTGCTGACCATGCTACAATGGCGACGGACCGTGTGCTACAACTATCAGGAGACCGTGCCACAACAGCGAGACGCCGACCCCACGGAATCGACGGGTGGCCGAGAGAACGCGGGTAGGCAGCAGAGAAAGAAGCCATGATCCACCCCAAGCTCAAAGCCGGCGGGACGCCAGCCCGGCGGAGAGCTTTCTGGCTCTGCGGTGTGCTGGTCCTGGCCGTCGCCCTGCTGCTGCTCTGGCTCTGGCAACGCCGTCCAGGACGCGCCGTCGCGGTTTCCGATCCGCGGCTCACCGCCGCCACACCGTACCGCAATGTCCGTCCCGACGTTCGCTACGTGGGGGATGCCGCCTGTGCGGAGTGCCATCCCAGCCATGCCGAATCCTACCATCAACACCCCATGGGGCGGTCGCTGGCTCCGGTTGCTCAGGTAGCGGCGAACCAGCGCTACGATGCCGGCGTTCACAACCCTTTCGAGACGGAGGGCTTTCGCTACCAGGTTGTCCGCGAGGGGGACAGGGTGTTCCACCAGGAAACGGTCGCCGACGCCCAGGGCCGGGTTGTCGCCGACCGGCGGGTCGAGATGGATTTCGTCATCGGTTCGGGCGCCCGCGCCCATTCATATCTCTTCCAGCGGGATGGCTTCCTCTTTGAGTCTCCCATAACCTGGTACGCCCAGAAGGGGACATGGGACCTGTCGCCCGGCTATCGCGGCCGCCGTTTCGGTTTTGAGCGCGGGATCGTGCAGGAGTGCCTGTTCTGCCACTGCGATCGTGCGGACCACGTCGAAAACACGGTCAACCAGTATCGCCAGCCGATCTTCCAGGGTTTGGCCATCGGCTGCGAGCGCTGTCATGGACCGGGAGAGCTGCACGTCGAACGCCGGCACGGGGGGGAGCCTGTTGCCGGGCTGGATGATACCATCGTCAATCCCGCTGACCTGGACGTTCCGTCGCGCGAGGCGATCTGCCAGCAATGCCATCTCCAGGGGGCGGTCCGCGTCCTGCGGCGGGGGTTGGACGCGTTCGCCTTTCGTCCGGGTCTGCCGCTGCACCTGTTCTGGTCGGTATTCGTCCGGCCGCCGGAATTCGCGGATCACCTGCTGGTGGGGCAAGTGGAACAGATGACCGCCAGCCGTTGCTACCAGGCCAGCTCGACCTCGAAGAAGCTGGGGTGTATTTCCTGCCACGATCCTCATGCCCTGCCGGCACCGGAGCAACGGATTGCCCATTACCGCAACAGCTGCCTCCAGTGCCATCAGGAACAGAGCTGCACCCTGGCCGCCGACCGCCGCCGGCGGAAAGTCCCGGACGATAGCTGCATCGCCTGCCACATGCCTCGGCTCGCTACCGTCGATATCGTCCACACGGCCGTCACCGATCACCGCATCGTGCGTCAGGCTCAGGAGCCGGCCCGGACTCTGCCGACGCGGGTATTGCGGCCGGGCGAGATTCCCCTGGTCTACTTCCACCGCGATTGGAACGACGCCAACGACCCGGAAGTGCAGCGAGACCTGGGCCTGGCGCTGGTCGATCTCGCTCGCGAAGCCAGCCCGGTTCGCCGGCAGCTCAGCCAAACCGCCGAGCCAATCCTGGAAGCCGCCCTCCAGCGATGGCCCAATGATGCGGCGGCCTGGGAAGCGCAAGGCCGAGCACAATCGGTGCAGGAGCGGGCCGTCGAGGCGCTGGCCAGCTGCGAACAGGCCCTGGCCCTGGCTCCGAATCGGCAGACCGCCCTGGCGGATGCCGCCGCCTATGCACAGGCACTGGGGAAGCGCTCCGCCGCGATTACCTACTGCCAGCGGCTTCTGGCCATCGATCCCTGGGCTTCCGCGCGCCGCTTCCAGCTGGCCCAGCTCTGGGCGGACAGCAAGGAGTGGGAGAAGGCGGCCGAGGAATGTCGGGAAGTACTGCGGACAAACCCTACTCACCTCAATGCTCATCTACTCTTGACGGCCTACTACCTCGAGACAAAGGATAGGAGCCGTGCTCAGGCGGAGCTTGAGATTGTGCTGGCCCTGCACCCCCGCAACCCGGAAGCGATCCGTCGCTGGTATCGAGACAAGACAGGCGGAAGATGAATCCTTCGTACCGGTGTGTTCGCTCTTACCTGGGTGCGCCGGGCTGGGAGTAAGCCTGCGATGCCGTAGGTCAGGCGTTCGAGCCTGGCGTGTTTTGGAAGCCCGCTGTATTGGAAACCGGGAAAGGGGATTTGCACATTTCCCATGGAGCAATGGAGGACCGTTTCTGTTTCAGCTCCTCGGCGGCTGCGGCGAGACGATATGCCGGCTGGTCCCGACCGCATCGGCGAGCTCCTTGAGAGCATGTTCCAACCGCTGGAAGCAGCTCAACGAGCTGACCGGAGTCCAGTCCTTTACTGCCTGTGTCAATTCCAACTGACGGTCGGTTGGATTGTATCCGTCGGCAAGATGCTGATGCAGCCACCCTTTCGCGTCCCGCGGGTGTTCCTCCGGCGAAGGCGGCAAGGTCACTCCGGGTTTCAAGCCCGGAAGCTGGTCTGCCACCGCCAGCAGAAGCGATTCGTACTCCTGGCGAAGGAAAACGACGGCAAAGGAGAACCGCGTTCCGGCGCCGGCTGCGGTCGCTCGGTGAGCGAGGGTCTGCGCTGCCTCGACCGCGCAGAAAGGTTGGCCTTCCATCCGATCGGCATCCCCGTCCAGGATCAGCAAGGGGGCACCAAGCTTGGCACGCTTGGCTGCGTTGCCAAGGTGGCGAGTCAGGTCGCCTTGTCTCCTGCCGGTGATTTGGTGGAGGCCGCCGACTTTCATCGGTGCGTTGTCGAGAAACAATTGTCCCTGGAGCTCATCGGGAAGTTGTGGAAGAAGCCTACCCACGAGCGACGGCGCAGCCTGGACGTCTCCCTCCGCCTCAACGAGCAGCACCAAGCGCTTCATTCGGGTACCTCGGCCAGGTCACCCGCAAGCCGGGCCGGGTCCACGGTGAGGAGCTCGCCAGGCTGAAGGAGCTGCTCGCGGAGCGCTTCCATTTGCTCGGGCGCGACGGGGCCGATTCGCGTCGCCATGTTCTCCACGTCCACGACCCGCAGAGACTCGGGCGGGAAGTAATCGAGCAGCTGCGGGCTGTGCGTCGTCAAGATCACCTGACCGCGACCATCTTGAGAACACGCTTTGAACTCGTGCGCCAGCGACTCTAACGCTCCCGGATGAAGCCCGGATTCGGGGTGCTCGAAGAACAGCGTTTGCTTTGATGGGTTCTGATACATCGCCAACATGTGAGCGAGAAATCGGCGAAGCCCTTCCGATTCCTGACGCACATCGAAGGTCAATAATCTACCATTAAGCTGGTAACCGATGTCCAGGCGATCTGGTTGCGGAGCATTCAGCGTCAGGCTGCTCGCGGTACGATTGACCGCTTGGATGCTCTTGGCGATCCGCTTCCAGCTGTGCGCCTTGCTCAAGTCCGACAAGATGCGTTCCGCGATGAGCAGGTAATTGTCCCCTCGATCCGCGAATCCGTGATCGGACGGATGGCCTTGGTTCCCCTGCCCCGTCAGCACTTCGCCCGGAAAGTCGTAGCAGCCGATGCCGGAACGCAACGCAACATACGCGAAGGTGGATTCTTGCAATCCTGGGATCGCCCCAAGCATGATCCCTTGCGGCGGAGGCGTAGGGAGGACTTCGGGAGGATGGACCCATTTCCCGGCCTCTTGATGAAACAGGAGCTTCTCGCCGAACTTGAGGTATTCTTCAAGCACCTGGGCCGAGACGGGATTGCCCCGGAGGCGGTACTCGAACGATTCGCCGATCCTCGCGATGGAGAATCGAAGGTTGAAGTCCAAGGGCTCCTGCTGGTGATCGACATGCAAGACGCGGTGAGGCCCGCCGAGTCTGTTGACGTTCACGTTGCGGTCATTCAGGCTATCTCGGAGGAACCGGATGGCCTGAACGAAGTTGCTCTTCCCCCTCCCGCTGCGGCCAATGAGGACCGTCAGCGGGTCGAGATCCACTGTGACATCGAGCAAGCTGCGAAAGTTTTGAATCCGGACCCATTTAATCATGTCAACCTCCGCTCTCATTCTCGCAACATTGTCTTTTTTTGTCATCTGAGCCTGTCGTTTTTCACGTCGGGAACGTGCCGATGCAGCCTCTTGTCTCGTCTTGACATCGTTTGCCCCGGCAACTTAGAATCTCCCTCCGCACTCGTGTTATTGCTGTTCCGCCGGGCAACTTGCAGGGGTGCGACGGTATCCGGGAGATGGTCATGGACCGACCTAACATGCTTGCTGACCTGTGTGACCCGGACAAAGGCTACATTTGTATCCGGAACATGTATACGCCGGAGGAGGTCGAATTCTACCGCGCTGAGTGTGCCCGCTTCCTGGTGTCGGGGCCTCGGTATGAGACCCGCATCAACACCAATTCCATTCCGGATTACGTCCACGGATCCTACCGTTTGGAAGGGCGATTGTCCCGCGTTTCATCGTGAACAGGGGCAGGCCGAGGAGGGCGAAACGCAGCTTCGCCGGCAATGCCGCGGAGGAGTCATCTTCGCGGAAGCGGGTGCTCGGCTACGCCCGGAACGGTTTTGAAGGCTTGCTCGTGGTCGGCGACTTGGGACCTGTCGAGAAGGAGAAACACGAAAGTGCGAAATCACGAAAAAAGATCGACAAGAAGGTAGCAATAGCAGCCAAGCATGTCTCTGTCTGCCTCTTCCTTGTCTTTTTCGTGTTTTCTTACTTTCGTGTTTTCGTGATGGAATTTAGGCCGGACGCAGCCTCTCCGTTTTCCGTACGGTCTTTTTTCTGGACTCGCGCCCGCATCGAGGTACAATGATGTTTACCGCGATGCCCTCCCGCCTCGCTTCCATTCCTACCTTTGGGGAGAATGCTCATGACCCGCCTCCGTCTCGCTTTGACGTGTGTCCTGCTGAGCAGTGCCCTGGTGTGCAGCGCCGCCGAGCCTGCCAAGTCGGGCAAGGTCGATGTTGGCCAGAAGGCCCCTGCATTCCAGATCAAGGATGCCACGGGCAAGATGGTCGATCTCGCCAAGCTCACCGAAAAAGGCCCCGTGCTCGTCCGCCTCACCTGCGGCTGCTCCGGCTGTGACAAGGAGCTTGCCTACTTCCAGAAGATCCATGACGCATACAAGGACCAGGGTCTCCAGAGCTTGCTGATCTTCCGGGAGCCGGACGCCAAGATGGTGAAGTATGCCAAGGACAAGAAGCTGAACATGCTCTACGCCGTCGATCCCAAGGGCGCGAGCTGGAAGGTGTTCCAGACCAAGGCGATGCCGGCCAACTTCCTGATCGAAAAGGGCGGCAAGATCGTCGCCGTCGCCACGGGCTGCGATCCCAGCGGCATCCTTGCCAACAAGGTTTCGCAGGGGGCGGCCAAGACCCTGGGCAAGAAAGCGGTCGATGTGAAGAAGGAAGTCGAAAAGACCAAGTCCAAGAAGTAATTCGTGCCACGACCGGCATCGCGCAGGCCCGGAGCTCCAAAAGAGGAAATCCTCTCTGGTGCTCCGGGCCTGCACTGTTTGTAATGAGCAAGGATCGAGTCCATCCGCGGGCGTTTCGGAGACGGCCGGACCTCATGCGTTACACGTTCGTTCTTTGGGATTTTGACGGCACTCTCGCGGATACCTTCTCCTGCACGGTGTCCGCTTACAACCGGCTCGCGGTACGCCGCGGCCTGCGTCCGATGACGGATCCGGGGGCGGCTCGCGGCCTTACGCCGCTGGCCCTTCTGCGGACGCTGAACATTCCGCTGGTGCGAGTGCCGTCCTTGCTGTCCGGCTTACTGTCGGCTGTTGCTCGCGACATGCCCGCTGTCCGGCTCTTTCCCAAAATGCCGGAAATCCTCGACGCCTTTGTGCGTGGGGGCTGCCGCATGAGTGTGTTGTCTTCCAACTCGCGCGACAACATCCTGACTTGCCTGCGAGCCAACGGCGTGGCGGACCACTTCGAATCCATCCTCGGCTACCGTCGCATCGTGGGCAAGGGCGAGGGGATTCGCCGCTTCCTGAAGGAACGAGCCGCGGCCGGCGAGCGGGCGGTGTACGTGGGCGACGAAGTGCGCGACATTCAGGCGGCACGCAAGGCCGGCGTGGACGTGGCCGCGGTGGCGTGGGGTTACAACACAAGCGAGCTGCTCGCCAAACAGGCCCCGGATTATTTGATGGAACGTCCCGAGCAGCTGCTGAGCCTTCTCGACTGATCAAAGCTCCGAGGCGAGCGGGGCCGTTATACTCGAACCGCATGAAACCGGCACAATTTGAACGCAGCGGCCAAGCGAGAATTGCGTCAGGCCGCTTGCTCGCTCCGATCGCGCCTGCCAATTTGCACGAGCGGCGTATCCGCCGGCAAGCGCGAGAAGCCCTTTTCCGGCACGCGGACGGGCACGGTCGCCAGGGCCGGCGGCTCGGCGTGATACTTGATGGGACGCAGCAAGCGCAGCATGTACGGCAACACCTTCCACGCCGTCCACAGCACGGCAAACGTGCCGATAAGCTGCCAGCCGATCCGTCGCCGCCGCAGCGTGGTGCCGTCGTTCTTCAGCGCCCGCAGGAAGTTCAGCGGATTGTAGAAGGCCGCGTAGCCGCCGAGTAATTTCAGCTGTTTCAGCCACGGCTTGTCCGCGCCGTCCACCATGACGTGATTGCCGTCGAACTTCGACTCGGGGATGACGTAATTACCCAGCTCTTTCAGCACTCGACCCGTCCGATAGGTCGTCTCCACCTCGCGCGTGCCGACGGCAGGGTTGTGAACCGTGCATTGAATCGAGATCGCCCCCGCGCGGCGGAGGAAATCGACCTGGTTGGCCAGCCCGTACAGCGACTTTCGGGTGTAGAACGGCTGGCCTTCGTGGAACATGAGCATGGCCATGGGGGAGATGCGGTACTTGTGCAACAGGCGGAACAGCTCGATCGTAACTTCGGGCTTCTGTCCCTTGTTAATCAGGTCGGCGGTCAGGTCCTCGATGCCGAACCAGATGCCGTACATGCCGGCTTCGCGGGCCAACGGCAGCAGATCGCGGTTCTTGTAGGTGTCAAACTGGGTGGCCTCGGTGGCCCAGCGAACGCGGCGGCGCAACAGCTTGCCGCTGACCGTCGTACGGGCCAGGGCCGTCAGGATGCCCTCGGCCGTCTCGCGGCGATTGAAAAAGTTGTCGTCGGTGCCGAAGTACCACTCGATGCCGTAGCGCTCCTGGACCATGCGGATCTCGTTGGCGAGTCCTTCGGGGCTGCGGAAGCGCCAGCTTTTCTGATTGAGGGCGGGAATTGGGCAATAGGGGCAATTGAACTTGCAGCCCTGCGTGACCAGCATGCTGACGATGTAGGCGTACTTGCGCACACGGTTGTCCGGGACCGGCTGCGGTGAAAGGCCGGCCCGGCGGTGCGGCGGCTCCAGAAGCCCCAGGCCGGTGGCCTCGTGCGGCATCTCATCGAGGTGCTGCACCAGGCGTTGCAGTCCCGTATCGACCAGCAAGGGAGCCTCCCGCGTCGCCTCGGGCGCCAGGTACACCAGTCCCGGAACGCTTTCCAGCGCTCCCTCGCGGCGAGCGCGCTCGAAGGCGGCGCGCATCGTCTCGCCCCGGCCGCGGCACTGGACGAGAACGTTGAGAAAATCGAGCAAAACGAACGCCTCGCCAGTGACGACCACGTCGGGAGGGACCTGGTTGTCCTTGCCGGGATGCTTCCAGTAGTGATAAGGCTGATAAACGGCCTTGGGTCCGCCGGCGATGATAAGAGGACGATCGTCTCCCAGGCGGTGAGCGTCGCGAATGGCTTCGTAGGCCTGTCCCGCGTGCATCTCCATGCTGGAGACGAGCAGCATCTGGATGGGTCGGCCATCCAGTCGGGCACTGCTGGGTCGGAAAGCGGGGTTCCACAGCTGAAAGACGGCGCGCGTGCGTGTGAAGCCGGCCTGGTAGAGAGCGCCGGCGATGACACGGGCGCCGGCCGGAAAGATCAGACTATCGTAGAGCACGAAGGGCAGCAGGCGCGTACTGCGATCGAAACACGACAGGACGACGGCGGGAACCTCGGCCAGCTCGTTGGTGCGGCTCCGCAGGCGGGCTTCCAGCTCCCGGTAGGCACCGGGCGGGACGAAGGCGTCGTTGCCCTTGCGGATGGTCAATTCCATGTCGTGTTCCTCCCTGGGAGTATATATCGGACCGTGCGAGGGCCTTTCCTCAGCCAATGATCCTTGGTGAGGTTCGGCCCGATTGGGGCCTCCGCCTCCCAAGGTCGGGGCGCTCTATTTCGCAAATCTGGAGCGAAGGGTCAAGGGCTATCACATGTGGATAGCTGGGAGGTTTCCCGCCCCCAGAGTTTGGGAACGAGGAAACGACGAATGAAAAAAGCTTGTCGTTTCACGCCGCATTCCGCATTCTGACTTCTACAACGAGACGATTCACTAACCCACCAAGGAGAACCCCATGTCGAAGCCGGAAACCCGCATCCAGGAATTGCACCTGACGCTGCCGCCTGCTCCGAAACCCGTGGCCAAGTACAAGACGGCCGTGCTCGTCGGCAACATCCTCTACGTCTCCGGCCACGGTCCGGCCAAGATCACCGACAAGACGCCGGTGCAAGGCAAGGTCGGCGTCGATCTGACCACCGAACAGGGCAAGGAAAGCGCGCGCGCCGTCGGCCTGAACATCCTCAGCACGGTGCGGGCGACGCTTGGCTCGCTGGACAAGGTGAAACGTCTGGTCAAGACGCTGGGCATGGTCAACTGCGCGCCCGACTACAAGGACCAGCCGCAGGTCATCAACGGTTTTTCCGAGCTGATGGCCGAGGTGTTCGGCGAGGATGCCGGCGTCGGCTCGCGCAGCGCCGTCGGCATGGGATCGCTGCCTGGCAGTATCCCGGTCGAGATTGAGTGTCAGTTTGAGGTGATGACGTAGTCCTTGGAGTCTATTGCGCAGGCCGCTTGCGGCTTAGCGAGACTGGGGAACGCTAAGCCGCAAGCGGCCTGCGCAACAGAGGCTTACACCGCTACCTCGGCGGTTTGTCCAAGCAGATGTCGGTAACGCTGGCGAATCGGCTCGATCTCCTCGATGAGAAACTCATCCACCTGCTGCGGAGCGCGGCCGATAAACTGCCCGCGATCCAGAACCGCCTCGAAATCCACACCCGCCAGCAACGAGTCCGCCTTCAAGCGCTCCAGAAGATCGTTTTTGTCCGCGCCGGCCTTCAGCGCCGCCGTGACTGCCTGGCTGTGACGGCGGATGCACTCGTGGATTTGCTGGCGATCGCCGCCATGGGCGACCGCGGCCATCAAGATGTTCTCCGTCGCCATGTACGGCAGAATAGCGGCGACGTTGCGGGCGATCACCTCCGCATTGACGATCAATCCGTTGCTGATGTTGAGGGCCAAACGCAGCACGGCGTCGGCGGTCAGGAACGCCTGCGGAAGCGTCAGGCGGCGATTGACGCTGTCGTCCAGCGTGCGCTCCAGCCATTGGCTGGCCGCGGTCTGCGCCGCGCTGACCGATAGGCTGGTCAAAAAGCGGGCCAGGCCGCACATGCGCTCGGCGCGCATCGGATTGCGCTTGTAGGCCATCGCCGAGGAGCCGACCTGCTCGGCCTCGAACGGCTCATCGATTTCTTGCCGGTGAGCCAGCAGACGCAAATCGGTGCCGAATTTGTGGGCGGTCTGGCCGAGGCCGGACAGGGCGTCCAGCACCTGGCTATCGATCTTGCGCGAGTACGTCTGGCCGGTGACGGGATAGACCGCCTCGAAGCCCATCTTGCGGGCAACAAGGCGGTCGAGCTGGCGCACGCGCTGGTGATCGCCGTGGAACAGGGCGAGGAAGCTGGCCTGCGTGCCGGTGGTGCCCTTGACGCCGCGGAATCGCAGCGTGTCCAGGCGATGCTCCAGCTCGTGCAGATCGAAAACGAAATCGAGGCACCACAGACAGGCGCGTTTGCCGACGGTCGTAAGCTGGGCCGGCTGGAAGTGCGTGAAGCCGAGCGTGGCCTGATCGCGCCAGCGTGCGGCGAAACGGGCCAGCGCATCGATCACGCCGACCAGGCGATCACGCAGCAGGCGCAGCCCTTCGCCGATCAATATAAGGTCGGTATTGTCGGTGACGTAGCAGCTGGTGGCGCCGAGATGAATGATGTCGCGGGCATCGGGACAGACATCGCCGTAGGCGTCGATATGGGCCATGACATCGTGACGCCGCCGCTTTTCGTATTCTGCCGCCCGCGCGAAATCGATGTCGTCAACATGGACGCGGAGCTGCTCGATCTGGGCGGATGTGATGCGCGGAGTGACGCCGTCGTCGGCGCGCAGCCCCAGCTCGTGCTCGGCCTCGGCCAACGCGACCCACAGACGCCGCCAGGTGGAAAACTTCCGCTGCGGACCCCAAAGCTCGGCCATCTCGCGGCCGGCGTAACGAGTTACCAGCGGATTGTCGTAAAACTGAAACGAATCCATGATCGCTTCTCGTCGGCGCGGCGCCTTTCGCCTGTGCTTTCGGCACGGCAAGTACGGCAAGCCGAAGCCCTATCTTCGGAGGTCATCCCGCGTTTTTTTATGGTTGCGCGAGTGGTTCGTCGCCGCGCTAAGGCCGTTTGCCGGGTAGAGTGCAAGAGGAGGAGAATGTTCCGTCCCGTCAAGGAGGACCGCGACCATGCAGCGCATCACATTGGCCGGATCATGTTCGTTACTCAGTCTAACGCTGTGGCTGGCGGCCGTTGATTCGGCACAGGCCCAGGATCGCGCGGGAGCGGCGATGGCCGGCGGCCAGGCCATGCAGCCGCCGCCCGTCGGCGGTGGAGGGGGCGGAGGCGTCATTCCACCGGGAGTTGTTCCTCCCGGCGCCGGTGGAGGAGCGGGAGGTGGTTTCGTCGGCAATCTCAGCATCGGCGCCATGGCCGTCACCCCGCCGCCGCCGATCGGCTATTACGCTCCCGCCCGCACCGTCGATTACAACGTCGGCAAGTTTTTCTACTATCCGTTCTACTACTATCCCCACAACTACTGGCCGACGCAAAGCTGCCCCTGGCCGGAACGTCCCGGTGAACCCTACGTGCGGCCGCCGGCTTACATGACGTATCCGCCGTTCCTGGAGCCGCATTGGCGCTATGAGTGGTACGTGCCGCAGAAATACTATCGCGGCTTCCATTTCTGGCTCGATCAGTTCTGAAACGGGTTGCCAAGCCGCTGGCGGCTTCGAGGTACCGGACAAGATGTGGCGGCACGTTTTCAACGTGCCGGAAAATCAGGCACGATAACAACGTGCCGCCACATCTTGTTCGGTAGCCGCGGCGCTTTCCCGCCGCATTTTTTCTTTCGGTTTTCTCAAAAACAAGCAAAACAAAGCGGCGGAAAAGCGCCGCGCTCCAAAAAATAGGCAAAGCCCCCTACAGCCCTGGATTTTCTAAATATACATGCGTACACTATAAATTGCCCCAGCGTAGATCACGTCTCATCGGCGGTTTCCTACTCAGCTCCGACGTGATCCGGATTCGCGAACGGATGAGGAGAACAGATCATGCATGCTACCAATCGCTCCGATTCTACTCACGTTGAGGAATTGACCGAGGCCCTGGCCGCACCCTTTGACCCGCGCGAGGTGCGGTTCAAACCGGCGGCGGTTAGCGGCAAGCGTGCCCTGGCGCTTGCCTACGTGGACGCCCGCGTCATCCAGGATCGTCTCGACGACGTGCTCGGCGTCACCGGCTGGCAGGACGAATACGAGTGTTTGCCGGATGGATCCGTCGTCTGCCGGCTGCGTTTGCGGATCGGCGACGAGTGGATCACGAAAATGGATGTCGGCGGACAGAGCGAGCAGCCCGACGAGGGCGATCGCCGCAAGGCAGCTTTCAGCGACGCGCTCAAGCGTGCGGCGGTCAAGTTCGGCATTGGCCGTTACCTGTATCGTCTGCCGTCGCAGTGGGTCGATTACGATCCGCAAAAAAAACAGTTCGCGCGCACGCCGACGTTGCCGCCCTCGGCATTGCCGAAGCCGAAGAAAGTGCCTATGCCGGTTCGTCTGAATACCGAGAGCGCCCAGCCAACAACGGCGAAGAACGGCACCGTCAAGTCGGCGAGCAAGAATGGCCCGACGATGCCGGCCAACGGCGCCGAATTGCAGCGCCGCGTCCACGACTACGAGGCACGGCTGGCGCAGCAGGGCGTGTGTCAACCGGGCGATCTGGTCAAGCACATCGTGCAGGCCGGCGTCAAGGCGGGCCACGAGGCGGACCTGGCAACCTGGAGCGGACCGGCGATCGCGCTCGCCGTCGAGGAGGCCCGCGCTTTCGAGTCTCGATTACGGCAGCAGAAGAAAGAACACAAGGAAGTGGCGTGAGAAAGAACTAAAATGGGCCATCCGGGGGGAACGGATGGCCCAAGGGGGTTCAGGGGATACAGGGGAGATAATGCCGAAGAGCAAAGCGAGCTTTCCCGCCTCTTCCGTGGTTCGGGGCGACGACGGAGACGGGGGATCTCTCGTCGTTGCCCCGAACCGTCTCGCGTGGGGACCGCCGAAGCCGGGGGAAGCCGCGGCGAATCGAGGCACAGGGGCTTCTCTTTTGCGTGTTCCTCGAAGTCGTTAGAATAATAAGCAAGCGGCGTGCCGGAAATCCTCGATTGCCGCCTGCCGGTTCACAACCCCTTCACCAGTCAGGAGCTACGTAGAAATCGCTTCAGGGACGTGGCGAGTGAAGGATGGATACTTTTGTAGAAATGTCCGCGGCACCGTGTAAAAAGTGCCGAAAGGCTCCTGGAGGAGGCGCCCCGATGGAAGAAGAGATCATCCTGGGACGCGATGAAAGCGGCGAGGTGTTCAAGCGGTTTCTGTCGCAATACGACGCTCCGGCCTACATCCGCCGTGCCCGCGGCGTGCAAGCGGCGTTCGATCAGCTGCTCGAGCATTGTCGCCGGAAGCGCGCGGAATGGCTGGAAATCGTGCGCCTGCGTATCGGCATGCTGCACGCCCTGGCCGGCAGCTGGCTCAGCTTGCAGCCCTTCCTGGCGGACGAGGAGCAGCTCGACATTTTGCGTTACCATCTGGCGGCCCTGGCCGTTCCGCTGCGCGCTCCCCTGGAAGCCACCACATCCGCCCGCGCGTTGCGGAGCGCGCTGCGCGAATTGCATGAAAGCCTGGAACGGTTCAACCAGCGCTGGCAGGTGTTTCTGACCGGCGTGGACCTCGCCGCCGTCAACGAGCTGCGTGAGGGGTACAACCAATACTATGTGCTGGAAAAGGAGTGTGCCGTCCGCTCGGCCCGCATCGCCCGACAAGGCTTCCGTCCTCTGCCGCCGTTGGCCGCTGAAGATCTCGCCGCTCACTTCCCGCTCTTGCCCGTGCCGCGGCTGCGCGATTGATGGAAACCGCTTCCAGGCCAGCGAGGGATAAGGATTGTCCCGATCCCGTCGCTGTTATTCACTGGGCGCGCAAGACGGAAAACGGTGCCAGAACAAGAGCCGCTCCCACCAGTGTACTTGCCTCAAGTTCGGATCGTTGGCCGCGATCGTGTGCTGCTTCCCTCTCCGGGTGCGAACAACGAGCGTGTTGTCAGGCTGCACGGCCACCACGCGCCAGAATTTCTCGACCAGGTAGGAGTACGAGTCGCCGTGCGGTGCGGGCTGGATGTCTCGGGCGTGAGGTCCGGGGTGAAGAGAATTTTTCTGCTTTCGGTAAACCACCACGTCGCCAGGTCGAAAATCCGCAGCCATGCTGCACCCCTCGGAGAATCGGTGATTCGGTACAGGCAGCATCGCTTATGATGATACACAACGCCGAGCTGGATGACGAGTTATGAGAATGAGTCGTTCGTGGTGAGCGGTTTCGGCGCGGAGCTGTGCGGTTGAGGGCCAGCGCATCTGGCCCATTTCGCGCAAGCCGGATCGCAAGCACGCTCGCACCAACCCAAAGGGGAGCGCCGTCTTCCAGCGATTTCCGCCTCGGCACCCCGTTTGCCCTCCATTGCCTCGCTGCTGGCCCGAACGATGCGCTACCTCAGGGGAGAACCTGCCGGATAGGAGGTTGCGATGTTTCGCGATCGAAAAGACGCCGGCCGCAAGCTGGCGCAGAGGCTCAAAGAACGAGCGTGGCATGACCCGCTGGTGCTGGCGATTCCCCGCGGCGGAGTGGTCGCGGGAGCGATGCTGGCCCAGGAGCTGGGCGCGGATCTCGACGTGGTCCTGTCGCGCAAGCTGCGAGCGCCGGGACAGCCGGAGCTGGCGATCGGGGCCATCTCCGAGGATGGCCGCGTCTATGTGAATCCGCACGCCCTGGCGGCCCTGGACGTGATGGACGAATACATCGCGGAGGAGCGGCACCATCAGCTGGCCGAGATCGCGCGGCGGAAGAAGCTGTTCCGCGCCATCCGGCCGCCGGCGCCGATCGCGGGCCGCTCCGTGATTGTCACCGACGACGGCATCGCCACCGGCTCGACCATGATCGCGGCGCTGCAAAGCCTCAAGACACAAAACCCGCACGAGGTCGTTGTCGCCGTCCCGGTCGCTTCCCCGGATCGGCTGGCCGAGGTCGGCCGCTGGTGCGATGAGGTCGTTTGCCTGCTCGCCCCGGAAGCGTTTTGGGCCATCGGGCAATTCTACGAGGACTTCAGGCAGGTCGAAGACGCGGAGGTGGTCGAGCTGCTCCGCGACTTCGCCCCGGCCGCCGGGCCAAGATAAGCGGCGATGAAGTCGAGAGAAGCGGCCTCAAGATGGTCAGTTTTCGCTCGCGGCTGTGTCCGCGGTTGCGGACATGGTAGGCGGCGTCCTCGGCCGGTTGCAGATTGCGGGGCTTGCGCGGCATGAGCGAGCTGCACACGCGAGAGGGAGCAAGGTAGACTTTCCTCGTAAGGTCAAGAAAGATAAAAAGTTAACAAAACCGTCCTCTATTTCCTATTTCTCCTATTTCACTTGTCGCTCCTTCTCAGCTTGCGAGGACCGTTCTCAAATCCTGCGCCCAGGCTCGCAGATGCGTCTGGTCCGCAGAAAAGGAACCACTCAGAAACGGCCCGCGCCAGTCACGGCCGAATTCATAATTGCCCTCAACATGCCCGCGCCGGTCTAACGCCATCTCGAAAGCGAAGCCACACTCCAGCGCACGAAAGCGGATCGTTGACGGCTGGCCAAGCTGGGAAAGTGCGGTTTCCAGCTGCAACAGGAAACGCCGTAATTCCTCATCGCGGACCGAACACACGTATTCGGCGGAGAAACCGTCTGCTCTCACCGCAACCGCGCATTGCCGCCAGCTCTCTTTATCGCGGGTTCCAATATCGATTGTTCCAATCAAGCCATCAGTGTTGAAGTTCATGCGCACCGCCTGCCTGAAAATCGGTGTTCGACCCAACTTGCCCCGATTTAATGCTTACGGCGCATCACGATCTGGATATTCAACCTCACGATGCCTCGCTGTCAATCGCATTCTGAGCCTGGTCACTCAGGCCGATGCCGCAGCGCCTTGCCGGGACGTGCGCCCGTGTGCTTGCCCTTGTCCAGCACCACCTGCCCATTCACAAGGACATACTCAATCCCCTCGCTGTACTGAAAGGGGTTTGTGTAGGTCGCCCGGTCGCTGACACGCTCGGGATCGAAGAGCGTGAGATCAGCATACTGGCCGGCGCGCAGCAGGCCGCGATCGCGGAGACCGAGCTTCGCCGCGCTCAACGAGGTCATCTTGCGAATGGCGTCCTCCAATCGCAGCAGGCCGCGACCGCGAACGTAGACGCCGAGGATGCGCGGGAAGGTGCCGAAGCTGCGCGGATGCGGATTACCGCGACGCAGCGGTCCCTCGATCGCCAACGCCAGGCCGTCCGAGCCGATCGAGCACCACGGCTGCACGAGCGCGCGATTCATGTCCTTCTCGGTGTGATGCTCGTAGATCGTCGGCACCGAGCCGCCCTCCTCGATCAGCACCTCAAACAGCACGTCGAGCGGATCGGGCGCCGGATCGCGGTCCTTGCTCTTGATCTGAATGACGCGATCCATGGTCAGCCCCTCATAGCGGCCCTTGCCGCTGACGAGCATGCGGCCCCAGTCGCCGCCGACCGCCGTGTAGTGGTTGTACCAGCCGGGCAGGCCGTCGCGGATGTCCTTTTTCAGACGCGGGCGCTGGCCGGCATCCTTGAGCCGTTCCAGCATCTTCGCCGTGCCGCCCTCGTGCGCCCACGGCGGAATGATGCTCGCCAGGTTGTTCTGGCCGCGCGTGTAGGGATAAATGTTGGACTGCACGTTGACGCCGCGCTTGCGGGCCGCCTCGATCAGCGCGACAATCTCGTTCATACGGCCCCAGTATTTCTGGTCGGCGATCTTGATGTGGATGATGTCCACGGGAATGCCGGCCCGCTCGCCGATGGAGATGGCCTCCTTGACCGCCTCGAAGACCTTCGTGCCCTCGTTGCGGATGTGCGACGAATAGAGGCCGCCGTGCTTCGCGACCGGCCGGCACAGGGCGACGATGTCGTCGGTGGTCGCCAGCGAGCCGGGCGGCATGGCCAGCATGCTCGACAGGCCGAACGCGCCGTCCTTCATGGCCTCGTCCACCAAGGCCGCCATGCGCTGCCGCTGCTCCGCCGTCGGCCGCTCGAACGACTTGCCCATCACGCACTGCCAGACGTTGTCCAGTCCGACATACGAGGCGACGTTGACGGCGATGCCGGCGTGTTCCAGGGTGTCGAAATAGCCGCCCAGCGTGGTCCACTTTTTCGGCTTGCCGGCCACGACCACGCGGCGCGGCGAGAGAGCGCCCTGGTAAGGACCGGCCGAGGTGCCTTCGCTGAGAACTTCGGTGGTGACGCCCTGGCGAATCTTGCTCAGGGCACGGCCGTCTTCCAGAAGCACGAAGTCGGAATGCGAGTGCATGTCGATGAAGCCCGGAGCCACGATCAGGCCGCGTGCGTCGATCTCGCGCCGGGCCGTCCCTTCGGGGACCCGCCCAACCGCGACGAGACGCTCGCCGCGGATGGCAACGTCGCCGTAAAACCACGGATTGCCGCTGCCATCGACGATTTTGCCGTGGCGGATCACCACATCGTAGGACGGCTCGGCCGCCCCCGATTGTCCCGCGTAGAGCATCAGGATCAGCGCGGCCAGGACCGCAGCGACGCGACGAAGCATCCGGAACATGAAAACCTCCCAGGGGTGCCGTGCCGCTGCCGTCTAAGGGATAAACGGTGTCAGGGATAAAAGGCGTCAGGAATCTTTTCGGAGAGAAAAAATCTCTGACAGCTTTTCTTCGGCGAGACGAAGAATCACCGTTCCGCCCGACACGATGGTATTGTTGTCGAAAGTTAACTCACCACCGCCACCTGGCTCTGTGATGTTACCTTGAAAAACGACATTGCCGCATTCGTCCTTGACTCGGAAGTGTCCCGCTGACCCGGATCTTACCGCCGTTCCGTCCGCCCCCACACCTCTCGAATCTGTGGTGTCGATGGACCGATAGCCTTTCAGACTCGCGAGAAGCATACCGCTGTCAGCTTCCGTGTTACTGCTCGGTACTCGGCCGGTGCGGATTTCCACAGTCCGGCCAGTGGGTCTCGCGCCAGCCCCAGCCACAACTCCGGCACTCGTTGGAGCGATTGACGGTGGCTCTTCGGGGGCATGAACATGAGAGATGTAAGAAGGTTGTTCCTCGTGCCCATGCCCGACGTAGGGGATCTCACCATACAGGTGCGCCGCAAGCGTCGCAGTCATGATCGCTTTGCTTAGGTTCACAACGGTTACCTCTCAGCCTCTTCGTTCCCGGTGGCGTGAAAGCACTGGGAATCTCGGGCTCGCTCTGTGTTGTCGAACTACTGCTTAGGGTGCGCGCGCCCTAATTCGACCATTGCAGCTCCCGGTTGATCCACCGTCAAGCGAAATCGAGACGATGGCCGCCGCGCGATCATGGCGAGCCTCATACCTCGCTCAAGCTCTGGCGCCCGATGGCGTACAGCCCTCCGCCGGCTACTGGAACAGACGCTCAGGCGAGAATGTCATGCAGCACGGTGCCCTGCACGTCGGTGAGGCGGTGGTCGCGGCCGCTGTAACGGAAGGTTAGCTTCTCGTGGTCGATGCCCATCAGGTATAGCATCGTCGCGTGCAGGTCGTGCGGATGCACACGCTTCTCGACCGCCTTGAAGCCGAACTCGTCGGTCGCCCCGTAGGCCAGGCCGCCCTTGATGCCGCCGCCAGCCAGCCACATCGAGAAGCCCCAATGGTTGTGATCGCGGCCGTTGTTGCCCTGCGAGGCGGGCGTTCGTCCGAACTCGCCGCCCCACATCACCAGCGTCTCTTGCAGCAGGCCGCGCTGCTCCAGGTCGGCCAGCAGGCCAGCGATGGGACGGTCGGAAACCTGGGCGTGCTGGCGATGGCCGCCGTCGTTGTTGCTGTGCGTGTCCCACGGCTGGCCGGCGCCGTAATAGATCTGCACCACACGCACGCCGCGCTCCACCAGCCGGCGCGCCAGCAGGCAGCTCATGCCGAACGGATTCATCGATTTGCTGACATGGTAGAGCGCCTGTACCTTTTCCGGCTCGCTCCGCCAGTCGAACGCCTCGGGGGCGGCCGTTTGCATGCGGTAGGCCATCTCGAACGAGGCGATGCGAGCATCGAGCAAGCTCTCGGCGCCGCGCTGCCGCTGGTGCTCGGCGTTCATTCGTTGCAGCAGATCGAGCTGGCGGCGCTGCGCCGCTGCCGACAGCGGCCCGCGCTGCAAATGCGGGATCACCTGGGCCGGCTTGAAGTCCGTGCGCAGGTTCAGGTGGCAGCCCTGGTACACGCCGGGCAGAAAGCGGTTGCCCCAGTTGGCCGCCCCGTTGACCGGCAGCCCTGGACAGAGGACGACGTAGCCCGGCAGGTTCTGGTTCTCGGTTCCCAGGCCGTACAGCAGCCACGAGCCGTAGCTCGGACGGATCGCCTGCACGTGCCCGCTGTTCATCATGAACATGGAAGGCTCGTGATTGGGCACGTCGGTGTACATGGAGCGGATGACGCAAAGATGGTCGGCGAAGCGTCCCGTCTCCTGATACAGCTCGCTAATCTCCAGCCCGGACTTACCGCGCTTGGGGAATTGGAACGGCGAGGGCATCAGTCCGCCGGTCTTGTTCTCGGTGGCCAGTCCCGCGATGCTCGGCGGTCGCTTGCCCTGATGCGTTTTCAGCGCCGGCTTGGGATCGAAAGTGTCCACCTGCGAGGGGCCGCCGTTCATGTAGAGGTGGATGACGTGCTTTGCCTTGGCGGGGAAGTGCGGCTTCTTCCGCGCCAGCGGGCCGGCCGCCGCTTCCTGGGTCTCGGCCAGCAGACCGGCCAAGCCGACTATTCCCAGCCCGGTGCCCATGCGGGTGAGCATCTCGCGCCGCGTCATGTTGAACAGCATGTCTCGCCCTCGCGGTGGTAGGGAGCTTTGCCTTTTTTGGAGTGCGGCGCTTTTCCGCCGCTTTTTTTCTTTCGGTTTTCAACAAACAACAAGCAAAACAAAGCGGCGGAAAAGCGCCGCACTCCAAAAAAAGGCAAAACAAAGCGGCGGAAAAGCGCCGCACTCCAAAAGAACAAAGCCGTGGTGGGGTGTCAATCGATCCACACAAGCTCGTTGGATGCCAGGATGGCCTGAGCGAGCTGCTGCCAGGCCGTCAGTTTGTCGTCGGGGCCGGCGGCCGCCGAACGCAGAAACTCCAGGGCCAGCTTGATCTCTGACTCTGTGGCGGTGCGGCCGAAGGCCCAGCGGTGGGCGAGCGCGATCCGTTCCTCGTCCTTGTCCGCTGCTTTCTCCAGACGCTGCGCCAGCGCTTTCGCCGAGGCGATCATGAATTCGCTGTTGAGGACGAACAGCTGTTGCTGCGGCACGACTGTCACCGAGCGCCGGGCGCTCGACACGTTGGCGTCGGGGAAGTCGAAGGCGACGAGCATCTTGTCCGGCTCCAGCCGGCTCACCTTGCCGTAGAGGGTACGGCGCACGTGGCCCGGCTCAGCGAGGCTGACCGGAGGACCGCCAAAAGTCCGATCGAGCTGGCCCGAAACGGCCAGGATCGCATCGCGCCAGGCTTCGATGTCGAGACGTTGCGGCGTGTGCCGCCACAGGTAGGCGTTGTCCGGGTCGATGGCCGCGTTCCCAGCGTCATGTTCGGCGCTCAGCCGATAGGCCGAGGAGAGCATCATCCGGCGGTGCAGCCACTTGATCGACCAGCCCGATTGTACGAAATGGACGGCGAGATTGTCGAGCAGCCGCGGGTGAGTGGGGCGGTCGCCGAGCTTGCCGAAATTGCTGGCCGTCGAGACGATGCCGCGGCCGAAATGGTGCTGCCAGACACGGTTGACGATCACGCGCGCCGTCAGAGGGTTGTCCGGCGAGCAGATCGCCTCGGCCAGGTCGAGGCGGGTGAACCGCGTGCGGGACGGGGCAGGCTTGCTTTCCAGGATGCGCAAGAAGCCCGGCGGGGCCGGCTCGCCCAGGCGCTTGACGTTGCCGCGCAGCGCGACGCGCATCGCGCCGCCGCCGCCGCTGACGCCATGCGTCTGGACCAGTGCGGGAGGCGTCGACTGACGATGACGCTGCAATTCCGCCTGCATCGCGTCGAGCGGCTTGCGCGCCTCGGGGGACAGCGAGCCAGGATGCTGCTTGCGCCATTTACGGATGCGGGCCTCGATCTCCTTGCCCGTTTTCTCCCACGCCTTGTAGCGGGCGACCTCCGCGGGCGGCGAGAGCGTCAGGACATTCCACGCCGCGCCGTTGTACGCGGCGGCCAGGGAATAATAGTCGCGCGTCGGGATGGGATCGTACTTGTGGTCGTGACAGCGGGCGCAGGCCACCGTCAGCCCCAGCAGGCCGCGCGTCAAGGTGTCGATGCGGTCGTCCAGCTCGTCCGCCTTGACCTGCTCCGGCACCGAGCCTTTGTGATACTCCGCCCCCAACCCCTGAAATCCCAGGGCCACCAGCTTCCGCTCGCGGTCGCCGTCCTCGTTCTCCGGGATCAGGTCGCCGGCCAGCTGGAGCCGCAGGAAGCGGTCGTAGGGCATGTCCTCGTTGAAGGCGCGCACCACCCAGTCGCGATAGCGATAGGCATGCGGCCAGGGCGTCGGGAAGGCGAGCGCCTTGTCGTCGGCGTAGCGCGCCAGGTCCAGCCAGTAGCGTCCCCAGCGCTCGCCGTAGTGCGGCGACGCCAGCAGCCGGTCCACGACACGAGCGAAGGCGTCGGGCGATGGATCTTTCTCGAACGCCTCGATTTCTTCGGGTGTCGGCGGCAGGCCGATCAGGTCAAACGTGGCACGGCGAATCAGCTCGCGCTTGCCGGCAGGCCGCACGCGCCGCAAGCCTCGTCTCTCCTGCTCGGCCAGGACAAATGCGTCAATCTCATTCGCTACCCAGCGGAGATCCTTCACCGTCGGGGTGGGCCGCGCGACGGGGTGCTGGAATGCCCAGAATTTGCGGGACTCCTCCAGGTTGATCGCGCTTTTGGCGGTGGGCTTACCCTGGCGCGGATCGGGCGCGCCCATCTTGATCCACGTCTCGAAATCGGCGAGGACCGCGGCGGGCAGCTTCTTTGTCTCCGAGGGCATCTTCAGCTCGCCCTCGTGCCGCAGGGCCTTGAGCAACAGACTCCGGGCCGGCTCGCCGGGAACGATGGCCGGCCCGCTGTCTCCGCCCTTGAGCAAGCCAGCCGCGCTGTCGAGCCGCAAGCCGCCGCGGACCTTCTTCGCCTCGTCGGAGTGGCACCGGTAGCAATGCTCGACGAGGACGGGGCGGACCTTGTTCTCGAAGAAATCGACGCCCCGCCGGTCCGGATCCCCGGCGTGGGCCGCGGCCACCGAGAACAGCTCCATGAGCGCCAGGGCAGCTGTGATTCCGCGACGGATGTCTGTCATGCGAGGATTCCCGTGGCGAGCAGGCCGTGTAGGTCCGTCAGGCGATGGCTCTGAAAGTTGCTCCAAAGCTCCATTTTAGAGGCAAAGACGCTTTCATGAAGATGAGCCTTCGCTATTGACTGACGGCGGGTGCCTTCCTAGCTCACCAGAGTAACCGAAATCGGCGCGATAGCAAGCAGCTCGCCCGACAAGGGAAAGGAGAACTCCGCCATGAGCGACAGCTTGGCGAAAATCTACCTCGCCCGGCACGGCGAGACGGCCTGGTCGCTCTCCGGCCAGCACACCGGCCTCACGGACATCCCCCTCACAGAGAACGGCGAGCGCAACGCCCGCAGCCTGGGTGAGCGCTTGCGCGGCACGCCCTTCGTCAAGGTGCTGACCAGCTCCTTGCAGCGGGCGCGGCGAACCTGCGAGCTGGCCGGCTTCGGAGCGCACGCCGAGATCGATCCCGACCTGGTCGAGTGGAACTATGGCGAATACGAGGGCAAGCTCACAGCGGACATCCGCAAGGAGCGGCCCGACTGGTTTTTGTTCCGCGACGGCTGCCCCGGCGGGGAGCTGCCCGACGCCATCGGTGCCCGAGCCGATCGCGTCATCGCCCGGCTGCGCGAGATACACGGCGATGTCATCGTCTTCTCGCACGGGCATTTTCTGCGTGTTCTCGGCGCGCGCTGGCTTGGTAAGCCCGCGTCGTCCGGGAAGTTCCTGCTCCTGACCACGGCGTCGCTGAGCATTCTCGGATACGAGCACAATCGCGACGAGCCGGTCCTGCGACTGTGGAACGACGATCGACACGTTCAACAATGACTCTCCGGCGAGCGGGGGGCGTCAGCCCCCTGATTCTCGCTGGAACGAAGAATCAGGGAGCTGACGCCCCCCGCTCGCCAGTCGAAGCAAGGGAGTAACATGGCGGACACGACATTCTTGCACAAGATGGTCAGGCAGTACGGATGCAGCCCCGTCCACTTCGCCGGCAACGAGCGTGCCTGGTACGAGCACCATCTCGTTTTCGATCATGTGGTCGAGCCAGTAGCCGCCACGCCGCGCCAGCAGTTCGAGGCCATCGCCGGCTCGGTACGCGATCTGCTCACGCCGCGCTGGCTGAAAACCCAGGCGACCCACGACCGCGCCAATCCCAAGCAGGTCTATTACCTGTCGATGGAATTTCTCATCGGCCGATCGCTGGCCAACAACATCACCAATCTGCAAATCGAGTCGCTGGTCAATGAGCGCGTGCGCGGCAAGGGGCTGGATTGGCGGAAGCTGGCCGATCAGGAGGAGCCGGACGCCGGCCTGGGCAACGGCGGTCTCGGCCGGCTGGCCGCTTGCTTCATCGACTCGCTGGCCACCCTGCAAATCCCCGCCATCGGCTACGGTCTGCGCTACCAGTACGGCATGTTCCACCAGGACATCGACAAGGGCTACCAGGTCGAGCATCCCGACAACTGGCTGCGGCATCCCGACCCCTGGGCGGTGACGCGTCCTTCCGAAAGCGTGGAGGTCAAGATCGGCTGCTCCTTCGCCCTGGCCGGCGGCACCTTGCAACCCATCCGCAATCACCCGTACGTCATCCTCGGCATCCCGCATGACCGTCCGGTGGTCGGCTACGGCGGCCAAACGATCAACACGCTGCGCTTATGGGAAGCCTCCTCGCGGGACATGTTCGACTTCGGCGAGTTCAGCCGCGGCGATTTCGTCGAGGCCATGCTGGACAAGCTCGCCGCCGAGACCATCACGCGCGTTCTCTATCCCGACGACTCGACGCGCGCCGGTCGCGCGCTGCGCTTCGTTCAGGAGTATTTCCTGGTCGCCTGCTCGCTCAAAGACATCCTCGAACGCTTCCGCCGCCGCGGCAACGACTGGCACACCCTGCCCGACAAGGTCGCCATCCAGCTCAACGACACCCACCCCGCCCTGGCCGTCCCCGAGCTGATGCGCATCCTCGTCGATGACGCCAAGCTCGGCTGGGACGATGCCTGGGATCTGACGCGCCGCACGCTGGCCTACACCAACCACACCCTGCTGCCCGAAGCCCTGGAGAAATGGCCGGTCACTTTCTTCGAGACCCTCCTGCCGCGCCATTTGGAGATTCTCTATGAGATCAATCGCCGGTTTCTCGACGAGGTGCGGGCGCGCTTTCCGGGTGATGAGGTCCGCGTGGAGCGCATGAGCTTTTTCGACGGGGAAGGCGAGTCCAAGCAGGTGCGCATGGCCAATCTCGCCATCGCCGGCACGCACAGCACCAACGGCGTCGCCGAGCTTCACTCGCGGCTGTTGCGCACCCGCACCGTCAAGGATTTCGCCGAGCTGTATCCGGAGCGCTTCAACAACAAGACCAACGGCGTGACACCGCGGCGCTGGCTGCTGCTGGCCGACCCCGAGCTGGCCCAGCACATCACCGAGGCCATCGGCGACGGCTGGATCACCGATCTCAGCCAGCTGCGGCGGCTCGCGCCCCTTGCCGACGACAACGGTTTTCAGCTCGGCTTCCGCAAGGCCACGCGCGCCCTCAAGGCACGCTTCGCCGACTGGATCAAGGCCACAACGGGCCAGGAGGTCGATCCGGACACCATCTTCGACAGCCAGGTCAAGCGCATTCACGAGTACAAGCGCCAGCTTCTCAACGTTCTGCACATTGTCATTCTGTACAACCGCCTGCGCAATGATCCCCACTACGATGCGCCGCCGCGCACCTTCTTCTTCGCCGGCAAGGCAGCGCCGGCCTATCGTCTGGCCAAGCTCATCATCAAGCTGATCAACAGCGTGGCCGCCGTCATCGACGCGGATCCCGCCGTGAAGGGTCGCCTGAAAGTGCTGTTTCTGCCGGATTACAACGTGACGCTGGCGGAGCGGCTCATCCCGGCCAGCGACGTGTCCGAGCAGATTTCGACGGCCGGCTACGAGGCCAGCGGCACCAGCAACATGAAATTCATGATGAACGGCGCGCTGACCATCGGCACCCGCGACGGCGCCACCATCGAAATGGCCCAGGAGGCCGGCGAGGACAATTTCTTTCTCTTCGGCCTGACGGCCGAGCAGGTCCTCAACAATCGCAGCTGGTACAACCCCTCGTGGCACTACGAGCACGAGCCGGAGACGCGCGCCGCCCTCGACCTGATTTTCGCCGATTATTTCAGCCGCGACGAGCCTGGCATCTTCGCGCCCATCCGCGAGACGCTGCTGACCAGGGGCGATTTCTACATGCACCTCGCCGACCTGACGCCCTACGCTCAGACGCAGGAGCGCGTCGGCCAGCTATATGTCGATCGGAGCGCCTGGAGCCGAAAAGCGATTCTGAATATCGCTTATTCCGGCAAGTTTTCCAGCGATCGCAGCATCCAGGAGTACGCCGACGACATCTGGAAGGCGAAGCCGTGTCCGGTAGAGTAGAAATGTGGTGATTCTTTCTGGTATTTTTCGTTAGCCCAGCCCTTCAGGGCTGGGGATAGCGGCGGCGAGGGAGTGTTTTTCAGGGCTTTAGCCCTTTGCGGGTGCGGCGAGGACCGTGGGCTAAAGCCCACGCGGAGGGGCTGAAGCCCCAACTAACAATTTCCAATCCGCCCCGGATCCCAGCCCTGAAGGGCTTTGCAACGCAATTGCCGAATCTGGCAACTTAGTGAAGATGGGTAGCTATCCATCTTGACCAGTTTACCGTTTTCCTGAATTTCGTTGCAAAGCCGCCCTGAAGGGCTTTGCAACGCAATTGCCGAATCTGGCAACTTAGTGAAGATGGGTAGCTATCCATCTTGACCAGTTTACCGTTTTCCTGAATTTCGTTGCAAAGCCGCCCTGAAGGGCTGGGCTAACGAAAAAGACGAGATCGCGGGGAAGATGAAACGGAGGCAATCTCATGGCCCTGCATCCCCTGGCCGGCAAACCCGCACCCGCCAACCTGCTGATCGACGCGGCACGCCTGGAGCGCGATTATTATGAGCGCCGGCCCAACGTGGACGATCCGACGCAGCTGGTCAGCTTCGGCACCAGCGGCCATCGCGGCACGCCTTTCGACGGCACCTTCACCGAGGCGCACATTCTCGCCATCACGCAGGCCATCTGCGAATATCGCCGCGGCAAAAACATCGACGGCCCGCTGTTCATGGGCAAAGACACGCACGGCATCTCCGGGCCGGCCCAGCGCACCGCCCTGGAAGTGCTGGCAGCCAACGGTGTCGAAACCATCATCCAGCGCGACGACGGCTTCACGCCCACGCCGGTCATCTCGCACGCCATCCTCGTCTACAACAAGGGACGCACGGACCACCTCGGCGACGGCATCGTCATCACCCCGTCGCACAATCCGCCGGAGGATGGCGGCTTCAAGTACAACCCGCCCAACGGCGGACCCGCCGACACCGACATCACCAACTGGGTGCAGGACCGCGCCAACGCCCTCCTCCGCGCCGGCAACAAGGACGTGAAGCGCATCCCCTATGAATCCGCCCTGAAAGCGAGCACCACGCGCGCCGACGATTTTGTCATTCCCTACGTCAAGGATCTGGCCAACGTCATCGACATGGACCCCATCCGCGCGGCCGGGCTGAAGCTGGGCGTCGATCCTCTCGGCGGCGCGACCGTGCATTACTGGGAGCCGATCAAGGAGGTTTACGGTCTGAATATCACGGTCGTCAATTCGACGGTCGATCCGCGCTTCGCTTTCATGACCGTGGACCATGACGGCAAGATCCGCATGGACTGCTCCAGCCCCTATGCGATGGCGAAGCTCGTCGGCCTGAAGGACCAGTATCGTGTCGCTTTCGGCAACGATCCGGACTCCGACCGCCACGGCATCGTCACGCCGTCGGCGGGGCTGATGAACCCCAATCACTACTTGGCCGTGGCCATCCGCTACTTGCTGACGCATCGCCCCCATTGGCCGGCGAACGCGGCGGTCGGCAAAACATTGGTCAGCAGCAGCATGATTGACCTTGTGGTCAAGGATCTAGGCCGGAAACTATGCGAAGTGCCGGTCGGCTTCAAGTGGTTCGCGCCAGGTCTGTTCGATGGTTCGATTTGTTTCGGCGGCGAAGAGAGCGCCGGCGCTAGTTTCCTGCGCCGCAATGGCGCCGTCTGGACCACCGATAAGGACGGCCCCATCATGGATCTGCTCGCCGCCGAGATCACGGCGCGCACCGGCAAAGATCCCGGCGAACATTACCAAGAATTGACCCGCAAATTCGGCTCGCCCTGCTACACGCGCCTCGACGCGCCGGCCACGCCGGAGCAGAAGGCGAAGCTGAAAAAGCTGTCGCCGGAGATGGTGACGGCCGCGACGCTGGCGGGCGAGCCGATCACCGCCAAGCTGACGAAGGCGCCGGGCAACAACGCCGCCATCGGCGGGCTGAAGGTGGTATCGGCCAGCGGCTGGTTCGCGGCCCGGCCGTCCGGCACCGAGAACATCTACAAGATTTACGCCGAAAGCTTCCAGGATGAGAAGCACCTGCAAGCGATCGTCGCCGAAGCGCAGCAAATCGTCGCCCGCTCCCTGGCGTGATGCCGGACCTTCACTGCGGGCGCGTCCAGCAATAAGCTCGGCGAGCGGGGGCGCTGCGCGGTAGGCAGTAAAAACCTGTAAAAAAATGAGCCACAGATAAACACAGATAAACGCGGATCAGAACAAGAAGAGGAGCGCCGCCGAAGAACGCTCTCTTTCACTGTTTTTTGTTTTTCTCTCTTTTTGTCTTTTATCCCTGTTCATCTGTGGCTCATTTTTTTACAGGTTATAAACTTGCCAGTCATGCGTGGACGCGCCCTTACTCAGGGGACGACGCTGTACTCGAAATAGAGGTCATTTTTCGCGTCCACGAAATCCGAGCGAATCGTCGGCGCTCCGCGAATCGGGTTGAGAGTGGATTCCTTGCCTTCGGGGCTGGCTCCCTCATCGTTGCGCGCGATGCGGCCTCCGGTGCGGATCGCCAGCTCTTTCATGAGCGACAGCAGCGGCATTTCCCCATAGTGAGCCAGATCCCGCGCGACGTGCTCATCGACCGGCAGCAGGGCCGCCAGCTCGGCGGTCCCATCGGGTCGCCCCATCAGCTCAAGGCCCTGAGCGCGAAGCGTGGCATTGTGGCTGCCGTGATGGCCGACCTTGTACAGGATTGTGCGGCGCAGCAGGTCGGCGGCGGTAAGGGGCCGATCACTCTCTAGATCCGCTTTCCACGAATACTGCTCCCACGACAACCAGTTGCCGACCTGGGCGTCGCCGGGAAAAAGCAGCACGCCGCCGCCCGGTTGCAGTTCGATGGCCAAGGCCAAGCTGGTGTTGTTCGTGTCGCTGTCGAGATTCAGGGCCAGCTGCTCGGAAGCGTCCAACCAGTCGTTGTCGATCCGCCGCCAGGCGTCCGGCCCGTCTGGCGTGCCGTAATGCTCCTGGAAAAACGCCATCTTCGCCGCGCGCTCCGGCGGCAGGCGAAAACGCGATTCGAACGCCTGGCTCAGATCGGTCAACTCCGGCGCGTCACTCAGCACGCCTGCGCCGGCGAAGAAGGCGCTGTCGGGAT
>Ga0335075_10002648_pt1 | contig 28636 bp, 14 predicted proteins | sample Lox_Sample_24_FD_206723 | JGI IMG/M metagenome (GOLD analysis project Ga0335075, IMG submission 206723) | Soil microbial communities from Loxahatchee National Wildlife Refuge, Florida, United States - Lox_Sample_2.4 | ecosystem: Environmental > Terrestrial > Soil > Wetlands | place: USA...
ACCCCTGTTCATACATCTCGCCCAGACGGTACTGCGCGTCCGGACGTCCCTGTTCGGCTGCTTTCGTGTACCACTTGGCCGCTTCTGCAGAATTCTTAGGAGTGCCACGTCCCTGGTCGTACATCACGGCAAGCCGGTACTGCGCATCTTTGTAACCTTGCTTCGCGGCGAGCGTGTACCACTTAATCGCTTCGGTCGGATTCGGGGGCGATGAGCCAACATCGAGCATGCCAGCCAGCCGGTATTCACCGTCGGCGTAGCCTTGATCCGCAGCCATCTGGAACCACTTGATAGCCTCTTTTGAATCCCTAGGCATGGACAAGGCATAAGACATTCCGACCTGGACCTGTGCCGCCGGGTCACCGGCGATCGCTTTCTGTTTGAGAGCCGCAATGTCCGCCTGGTCCATTACACCAAGTGCAAGCGGCCCGCTTGCCACCATCAGCAATATTGAAAGCACGCGCTTCATTGATTTCCTTCCTTTGAGCGGGCCGGATGACTACGGGCCGCGCATCTGATCAACCTTCAAGGCTTCATTGTTGAAAGTGCAAAATAACCGGTTGAGTTGTTGTGGAGTCGAGATCCAATCCTACAAACTGAGAATTGCTGATAACCCAAACGGCGATGGTTGATCCCGTTGGGGAAGTGAGCAGGATCGTGCCGCGACCGTTATTTGAAACAGCCGAGACGCTATAGGTTCCCGCCACAACCTGATTGGGGCTGAGAGTTGAAGCCTGACTGAGATCCTGGGCGCCGCTGACGACACCGCGACCTCCGACTGAGCTACCTCCATCAAAACTGCTCACGCCGGAAGCGAGCGGGGTAGTTTGAACCACTGGATCGTCCGGCCCAAAGAGATAGGAACCGAGAATATCGGAGTTCGAGAACGGCGGCACTATCGTACTGGGATAAATTTCTCCGATTCCCGCGGCCGCTGTCGAAGCGTCCATGAGGAATCCCTGGTTCGGGCCAGTGGCGTACATGTACCAAATAGTGCTCCCGGTAGCGGTATCGAGATTCAACGTGCCGCGACCGTTCAACTCGAGGTCATAGGCTCCTGTCATTGATCCCCCGACAGTGATCTTGCCGCCGCTGTTCTCGTCGAAGGTCACAATCGTATTCACGCCTCCGTTGAACTGAAGCTGCCCGACGACATCTTGAGGTGCAGCTCCGGTTGATCCAGTCAGAGTGAAGATTGAAGGTCCATTGAATGATGTAGAAGTAAACGGAGCGCCGTTCTGTATCTCGCCTGGCCCACCAAGGATGAAATTGTTCTGGAAGATCGGGTCAGTCGAGACCAGCAGAATCTCATTCGCGGATACTACGTAGAATGCGAAATCAACGACGCCACTGCCCAAGCCCGGAATCAGCAGGGTCATGGTACCGCGTCCTGTCGGATCAACCGTGTACGTGCCAAAGAATGTAGGATAAGTGGGTGCGACGGATCCGGCATCGTTGAGATCCAGGGAACTGCCTGAAACGAAGCCCGCTCCGTCAGGGAAAATGAGACCCAGAGCGGCGACACGTCCGCCACCGGAATCCTCGCCGCTTAGACCCAGGACGTAGCCGTTGGCAAACACTGAAGGATCGAAGGCCGTGGGATCCTGGCGCGCGATTATTCCGGAGCCCCGCACACCGGACTGGTCGAAGCTGATGAAACGGCCGGTGGTGCCAAGCGAGTTGAGCGCGAATTTGTAAGTAAAGGTTCCCACAGGACTGTTAATCGTCATTGTTCCGCGATTGTCGCTGCCGACTTGATAGGTTCCCCCGATAGCGAGGCTTGTAGAAGCTCCGTTGAAGTTGTTAACGTCTTCCTCGCCGGAAGTGAGATCTCCGTGTCCATCAGCGGTGAATGACCCGACGGCCTGGTATGATCCATTACTGTCGTAGCCGGTGAATGAAAACGCGTATTGACCGGTCAGTTTCGAATTATTGGTGCCAACAAGTGATACCGTCGCCGATGCGGAAGCCGCGGTCATTGCCTGCGACGTCGCCTTGACGATAACGGTAGCTGGACTTGGCAGGCTCGCAGGCGCCGTGTAGAGTCCTGCCGTGCTAACTGTGCCGCAGCTACTTCCGGAGCAACCGGAACCGCTCACGGTCCAGGTGACAGCCTTGTTCGAACTACCAGTGACGCTCACCTGGAACTGCTCCTGTGTGCCAAGCGCAACGATCGCACTGGTGGGCGAAATGGTGACAATTACCGGCGGAATAACGGTCACGGTTGCCGATGCCGAAACGCTTAGGTCAGCGACCGATGTCGCCGTGACAGTTACTTGAGTGGGCATGGTGCTGGGAGCAGTGTAGAGCCCGGAACTGGTGATAGTTCCGCATCCTGATCCGGAGCAGCCGGTGCCGCTGACGCTCCAGTCAACGCTGGTATTAGACGTGCCACTTACGGTTGCGGTGAACTGCTTAGTCTGGCCTTCGACTACGCTTGCACTGGTTGGAGAGACGGTAATCCCGACCTTCTGAGTGACCTGTATCGATGCAGTTCCTGATTTCGTCGGATCGGCCGCGGATGTCGCAGTTACTGTTACGAAAGGCGGATTGGGCGCCGCGGAGGGAGCGGTGTAGAGGCCGCTTGTCGAGATCGTTCCGCAAAGTGTTGCTGTGCAGCCGGTTCCGCTCAGGCTCCACGTGACGGCGGTGTTGGTTGACCCCGTTACGCTAGCTGTGAATTGCTGCTGAGCGCCCACATTGACGGAGGCGGTAGACGGTGAAACGCCTACCGAGACGCTGTTGCTGATGATCGTAACCGTAGTTGAACCTATGATGGAGGAGTTCGAGAGCGACGCTGCCGTAACCGTAACCGTGTCGGGGCTGGGCGCTGTAGTCGGCGCAGTGTAAAAGCCGGAAGAATTGATTGACCCGCAGGTGATACCCGAGCAGCCGGCACCTGATACGCTCCACACCACGATGTTGCTTCCCGTTCCGCTCGCGGAGAACTGGATGGTACCTTGCGGCTTGACCTGGGGGCTCGCCGGGGAGATGGTTAGTTTTGGAACCGTAACGACCGTGACGGTGGCCGATCCTGACTGGCCGGGAGCGGCGACAGAAGTGGCAACCACCTTAACCGTCGGTGACGAAGGCACAGAGGAAGGCGCAGTGTACAGGCCGCTTCCGGAGATGGTTCCGCAAGCTGAGCCGCTGCAGCCAGAGCCCGAAAGACTCCACGTCACTGCAGTATTTGTGGTCCCGGAGACGGTCGCCGAGAATTGCTGCTGCGTGCCCGTAGAAACCTGAGCTGTCGATGGACTGACGGTCACAGAAACAGCGGCCGCGGCTTGGATGACAACACTTGCCGAGGCAGATTTCGTGGTATCCGCGACTGAAGTTGCCGTGACGGTGGCCAGAGCAGGACTGGGTACGGTAGTCGGCGCCGTGTATAGACCGGAGGAAGTGATCGCACCGCAAGAGCCAGCAACGCAGCCGATGCCGGTGACGGTCCAGGTGACACTGGTGTTTGAGCTACCCGTGACGGATGCTGTGAATTGCTGCTGACCTTTTATCGCGAGAGTCACAGAGCTCGGTGAAACAGAAACGGCAACGCTGGCCGTGCTACCGATAGTTACAGTTGCCGTACCAACCTGTGAGGCATCTGCCAAAGAGAATGCGGTAACCGTGACGGTGGATGGAGAGGGCGCGGTCGAGGGAGCGGTATAGAAACCACTGGAGTTGATGGAGCCGCACGTTATGCCGCTGCAGCCCGCACCCATCAGGCCCCAGGCGACCAGGCCATCGGGGGCACCGGCGGCCATGAACTGAACCTGGCCGCCTGTTTTGACCTCCGCTGACGAGGGGGAGACTGTTACCGAAGCTGCTGCGCTTGCCGTGATGATGAGCAGAGCGAATATGCACACTACCCACACGATTCTCTGAGTCCGGTTCATTCCTCACCCCCAACCAAGGTCATCCACCAGCGCCCAGCATTGATCAGGGGCTGTGTGTTAGTTCACTTGCGCGAAATCTGCTCATTGGCATGCGTGGAGGCAGCCAGGTTCAACTGCTGGTTCACCATGTCTTTGAGCGTTCCATAATCAATCACTCCACTGAAGAAATGTCCGTTGACAAAGAAGCTGGGGGTGCCTGTCAATCCGAGACTCTTTCCTTCCTCCAAGTCTTTCTTCACTGCCGCTGCCTCTGTGCCGTTATCGAGGCAAGCGTCGAACTTGTCGCCATCCAGCTTTAGAACGCGCGCGTGCTCCTTCAGCGAGTCCACGTCAAGCTGCCGGCTGTAGAACAAGACGTCGTGATATTCCCAGAACTTGCCCTGCTCGCCTGCGCAACGGGCAGCCTCTGCGGCCTTTTCAGCAGTGTGATGCATGGGGAGCGGGAAGTCCTTAAATACCAGGGCGACCTTGTCTCCATACTCTTTTTTTAGTTCCTGTATCTGCGGGTTTACCTTTTGGCAATACGGACACTCATAGTCCGCGAATTCCACGAAGACAACGGGCGCCTCCTGTGAGCCCCTGGTGTATGCCTTTGCGAGATTGAGGTCGACCGATGGCGGCATCAGGAGAACATTGATGCTGGCCTGCTTGCGAAGATTTTCAACATAGGCGACGCGCGCTTTCGTGCGGCGGAGTTCCCGGATGTGCTGCAGAACATCCGCGCGGACCGCTTCATACGGTTCCTGAGTGTCGAGGCCTTCGTAATAAACCTCAAGTTGATCTTCGGTCGGATCTTTTACATCCTTGTAGACCACGGTGCTCAGCAGTTGGTCCACTGACATGTTGTGTTGGCGCGCTTCGTTGGCGAGCAACTGGTCGTCGATCAACTCCTCAAGAGCTTTTCGCTGGTTGAGATAATATTGATATTCTGCCTGGAGCAGCTTGCCACCCTCCTTCTGCTGAAGATCGGTCATTGTAAGAGTCTTTCCGCCTACATTTGCAACGACAGTCGACGGATCGCTTGCACTTTGTCCAAGTGAAGACGCAACAACCGTCCCGAGGCACATTCCCGCAACCAACAAACTCGCGCACCGTGTGGTCCAGTTCATGATTTCCTTCCGTTTCGAGAGAACGAATTATTGTCATAAGGTGCGCCAGGCTTGCACCTTGCAAATCCCGGCGCACAAGTCACTTCCATCCACCATGTCTTGCCTGAGTAATCGGCAGGGCATGTTGCCATTCCTGTTACAAACCAAACAATCAGTCACCTGTACCGCAGCTGCAAATTCCCTGTCCGCTGCCAAGGATGTTGATAAACGCGCACTGCGCCTGCAGGTTTGCGAGCTCAGTAGCACCCAGGGTGGAGTCAGAGGATTCGGTCTCAGTAATTGGCCATGCAGTTCCAACCGCGTTCTGGACGTGAGTTACCCAAACACGAAGGTTGGACTTAGGGGTCACATTCGAGGTGGGATCGCACGGCGAGTTGTTGACTGCCGCGGAGACAACCTTGATAACGCCATTACGAGAGACGACGCCGGTTAATGGATTCGAGGTCAGATTCGACCGGACAGACAGTGTGCGCAGACCGTTGTGAGTCTCAACGCATCCGCAGCATTCCGTCAGCTGCTGATCCGCATCGAACACATAGACCATCGCGCACAGGTTTCCATACGTCAGGCCGGGATTGTCGATCCGGACTGTAGCGTCTGGAGCTGGTGCAGCATTGTTAGAGAAATAGTTGACCTTGTAAACGTCTTGAGCCGAGGCAGCGCCAGCGCCGATAATGGCGATGCCAACGATCGCAACGGCTACAAGGAGTGTCTTACAGAATGTACCTTTCATTCGAATTCCTCCTGGGCGTCTGCTCACTGTGGGGGACAGCAACAACGCCTGATGCTAAACTCTAGACCTTCACAAAAGTAAAGCAATTACCCAAGTGACTTAGCCCTGACCGCTATGCAGCGCTGACTAATGCTTTTGGTATAGTACATAGCGGACGTCGGCATAATTACTCGCTGAAATACAGCCAGTCGAACTTGTAACTCAGAGCTCACGGCATCCTTCGCGTGTGTAGGTTGCTCCCCACGCCTGCAGGTTACTCCTGGAGATATCAACGGTACCTTTAAGCTGCAAATGCCCCCCTCGATGGAGTGCGATTCACGGCAAGCAGGCTGGCCGGAAATCGATATATTTATCGCGCGATGTTGCCTCAGTGATGACGAAACGCAGTTCCTACTCAAGCAGCAGCGCGGTCCAGCGAGGCAACCAACGCCAATCCGCAGGGACGGTCTATTGCTGCGGCGCTGACTGCGATTGAGAGGTGGCCTGATCATCCAACACCTGCTGCTGACGCTTCTGTAGCTCATCGAGAATCTGGCCGGGGGTTTTGTTGGACTGGGCCGCGAGCTGCTGTATGTTGATTCCTGTGGGGACCGAGGAAGGGATTGCGGCCGGCTGTGTCGGCACAGCTACGGGAGGGGGCTCGGCTGCCTCAGCCTCGGCATCTGGCTGAGCTCCCTGGCCTCCGTAGAGCGTGGCTTGAGCTGCCGGAGGCCCTGCCTGGGTCGACGCCACCAGGGTAGATGGGGAAATATTTGTTCGCTCGCTCAAAATCAATCGCTTGACAAGGCGGGGATCTTTCTCAGAGCCTACGATGATGTAGTTGTATTTGCTTCCATCCATCAACGCGACCAAGGCGTCAGTGATGGTAGCTGGGCCCATATTCAAAAAGACGGGCTCGGAGTCGACGCTGGACGGCATGTCGACTACGAGACCAGTTGCAGAACGGACTGACTCAAGGACTGATGCAAAGTCTTGTCCATTTGCCCGAATAGTCAGCTTTCCGTCTGTGAGTTGAGCGATGGGCGGACCGGCAACAGACTCGGTCGGCTCGGACGTCGCATCCGAATGGTCAGCTGTCGCGGAGGGTCGGAGTGAATTTTGTCCGGGATGTTCGCGTTTGCAGAATTGTCCTTGCGGGTCGGATGATTCCTGCCCTGCGTTAGTGGAGAGTTTCAGCCGATCTGTTCCGCCTTCCATAGCAGACTGCGGGTCGGCAGGCCCCTGGTGGGAGGCAGTCTGGGAGGGAAATGTTCCTTCACAACTCTTGCTGGTCGTCGCTGTACTGGTAGGACTCGAAACCTTCTGGCCATGAGTCGACACTGCCGCGACGGAAGCGGTACATAACGCCAGGATTGGCACTTTGTTACGGAGGAATTGCGAAAAGGTTAAAAGCGTGTTTCCGCGGTTCCGTGACATTGGCTCACCCCCTAGAATTCGCACTCGCGATTGCATCATATTGGGGGGTGAGGAGCAATCGTGCATCCGGGCTAGTCAAACGAGGTAGGCCAATTGTGCTCATCCGGTAACTGGTTAGTGCAAAAGAACAGCTACAAAAGATGCAACACATGAGGCTTGACACCCAGTCGCTTCATGCACCACACTTCGGGAGCTGAATTGAAAAGGGATTAGTTCTTCTTTCCGATGGAATTAGTTCGAGTCGTGAGAAGCTTTCAGTAGATTAGCGGCGAAAGACTCCCTGCCCCAATCCCCTATTTATGGTGCAAGGCCCCGGCGAGGGAAGCAACAGAAAGGAGATCGGCGTGCTCACCACTGCAACTTCAGGCCAGGGATTCATCCTGCTTGACTCCAGACTGCGACCAGTTGCCTATAACTCTGAAGCGGTACAGATACTTTCATTCCCCACCAGACCCGAAAGCATCAAACAGCTCTCTCAGTTCCTCGGTGACAAGATCCGTTCCACACTTGTAAACGGCGGTTCACCGGAAATGCCCGAATTTGTGCGGGAGTGTAAAGCCGGCAGGCGAACTTATTCCTGCCGGGCCTTTCGCATTGATTGTAATAGTGTTACCGACATTTCTACACCGATTTCCTTTGCCATCCTACTGGAGCGCCATGTGTCCAGCGCAGCGGCGTTGGCCAACCTGTCTCGCCAATTCGAGCTGACCGCACGTGAGTGCGAGACGGTAGCCCTTCTTCTTGAGGGATTGACGAGCAAAGAAATTGCCAACCGGATGAAGATAAGCCCCAACACGGTTAAAGCATTCCTGCGGCTGGTAATGGTCAAGATGGACGTGTCAACGAGATCGGGCATCGTTGGCAAGGCTTTGGGTCCTACGCATTAGAACCCGAAATGTGTAACAGCAGGGGTGACAATGGCTTCGGACTACGCCATCTGAAGAATGTACTTCTCGCCCCGGCTCGCGCAATGATAGCTCTGCGTGAAGACAGCACCCAAAGCCGACCGGCGCAGGCAAGCACGGTTCCCCCAGAACCTTAGAGTCTCCATCACTCCCCTGCCCGACGTCGGGGCTAAAAAGGTCAAAGGCAGCACTATTGCGGGCTCCATCCACAACATGAGCCAGGGCGGCTTGTGCGTGATCACGCCGCGAGCGCTGCAGAAATCGTCTGTTTTGCGCTGCGAAATTGCCATTGGAGAGGCACCCATCAAAATCAGCACCCTGATGCAGGTGCGCTGGACCGAAAGACAGAAGCTCCGTCCGGAGAAATTTCTTTCCGGACTTTCTTTCCTTCTTTAGGGCCTCCGATCAGAGGGACGCAGCCACTTCACTCTCCTCGAATCACGATTCCCCGCCCCCCCAGTCCGAAACGACCCTTCTCCGCTTCTTGATCCAAGCAGCCTGTCTACTTTTCTACTTTCGGATATTCGTGCTTTAGTCCATTTGGATTAGATCGCATAAACTACCGCTCCCGAAGTAGGTCGAGCTAGTTAACCGTGAAGAGGAATTGCAATTAGAGCGGAGCGCATTAAAGTTTTACTCCGGCAAGAAGGCTGGCTAACCCACAAAGACTAGCCTTGACAAAAACAAGTTGTAGCAGTGTTCCGAATTACTAAGTAGCCAGTAAGGAGTTCCTCAGTGATGCGTTTACGAAAGGGTTCACGGTTCGTCCCCCATGCTCTTGTCTGCTTCGCAGGAGTTGTTGCGGCATCGCTTTCCGCGGGGTGCGGGACTCCTCATTTAATTGATCTTTCGGTCGCGCCCGGACGCATCTCGATCGCGTTGGGAGACACCGCCAAGTTTACGGTGATGGCAAATTACAGTGATGGTACGAGCGAGGATGTAACCGGCTCTGCGACGTGGAGCACATTGAACACGAGCATCGCGACGGTCACCCCGGGTGGTGTTGCGTCTCCTGTGGCAGTGGGGACCACGTCGATTGTTGCGAGTGCGTATGGCAAGAACGGCACAGCCTCACTCATTGTTTCCAAGGCCACCCTTACGGCAATATCAGTGACGTCACCTGCTGCAGCGATTGCATTAGGCCAAAGCGCTCAACTGCAGGCGCAAGGTACTTACTCAGACAAAAGTGTGCAGGATATAACCGATCAGGTAAGCTGGAGCGCCGCACAGCCCGGCGTGGTCACGATTACGTCGACTGGGTTAGCCATCTCGAAAGCGGTTGGGAACACGCAGGTAACGGCGTCGCTAAATAGCATCAACGCTTCGGGCCAGCTCACCGTTTCGTCAGCGGCCCTCGCCTCAATGGCAGTGCGCAGCAAGGATGCTTCTGTGCCCCTGGGTGCAAGCGAGCAATTCAGCGCGATCGGCGCTTATACGGACGGCAGCACGATGGACCTGACGAGCACTGCCACCTGGTCAAGTTCGGCTCCGGGCGTCGTGAGCATCAACGGTGCCGGATTGGCCGCGACCAAGGCGGTGGGGAGCTCGTCGATTGGCGCGGCGGTTGGCGGAATTAGCGGTATGACGGCATTTACCGTATCGCCGGCTGCCTTGGTGTCAATCGCAGTGACAGCCAGCACCGCATCATTGCCGCTTGGCGGCAAGGGCCAATTGACCGCGACGGGTAGCTACACAGACAGCACCACGAAAGACCTCACTGGATCGGCGACCTGGACCACCTCGGCTCCCGGGGTGATCTCCGTCAGCAGCGGAGGCGCCGTCCAAGCGAAGGGCATCGGATCCGCAGGAGTCTCAGCTTCTTCTTCAGGTATCACGGGCAGCGCAAACTTGAATGTTGGAACCGCGGCCCTGGTCTCGATCGCCGTGGCCGCAAGCCATCCTTCATTACCGCTCGGAAGCGGGGAGCAGCTGACCGCGATCGGGACATACACGGATGGCAGCACGAAGGACCTCACAGGATCTGCAACATGGGCCAGTTCATCACTGGCAGTAGTTTCCGTCAGCAGCGGAGGAGCTGTTCAGGCCAAGGGTATAGGATCTGCCGATGTTTCAGCAACTTCCTCCAGCATCACAGGCAGCACCAACCTGAGTGTCGGTTCAGCGGCGCTGGTGGGTATCACCATTTCCGCGGCGACTGAGAGCATTCCACTCGGTGACACCCTGCAACTGAGTGCGCTTGGCACCCTCACCGACGGAACCACCCAGGACCTAACCGGCTCCGTTAGCTGGGCCAGCTCATCTCCACAAGTACTCAGTGTACGCGGGGCTGGTCTCGTTGCGGGCGTGTCAATCGGCGCCGCCGGTGTGACAGCCGCCTCCGGTGGCATCTCCGCGGCTAAGAGCCTCAGTGTTTCCGCTCCGGTGCTGTCCTCGATACAGCTCGCGCCAGTCGCTCCCACCGTTCCATTGGGGGGCAGCCTTCAGCTCACAATAACCGGCAATTTTAGTGATGGAAGCACACAGGATGTAACCCAGCAGGCGAGCTGGAACATCGACACTCCTACGATCGCGTCTATCACTACAGGAGGGGTTGTGAGCGGGCTGCAAGTTGGCACTACGGGAGTTGAGGCCTCGATCAACGAAATACAAACGTCAGATACGCTCACCGTGCAACCCCTGCTGACGGTCTCTTACTTCGACGCCACGTCGGGTATTGACTCAACAATGCGGATCACCAATCCAGGAACGACTGGACAGGATTTGTGCGCGATGGTCTACATCTTCGATCAGGATCAGCAGATGAGCGAATGCTGCGGCTGCCTGGTTTCCCAGGACGGACTGCTGACGTTGTCGCTCCAGAAGGACCTGCTAAGCAATCCCCTGACGGGTGTCGCGTCAACATCCGGAACTGTGATGCTTGTTTCCGGGCAGCAACTGAGTAGCGGCGGTTGCAATGCGTCCTCAGTGACTCCAGCAGGCACTGTAGTAGCCTGGGCGACCCACCTGCCCCAGTCAAAGTCCGGAGCCTTGACCAGCGCGGAAGTTCCGTTTTCCACCTCGCCACTGAGTATGACACTCTCATCGTCGCTTCAGGCGCAATGCTCATTCATCCAGCAACTCGGCAGCGGGCAAGGTCTGTGCGGCTGCGGGAGCGGTCAACATTGATGCCTTTTGCTGCCTTGGAACTGACTGAGGGCTGTAACACCGGCTCTGTAGTTACCTTAACTCGATGAAAGAGTAGCCGTTATGGTGCGGCTATCGCGCCTCTCCCAGGGGCGCCCTCCGATTCCTGAGACTACGCCAATTGCATCATTGCGATGCGCCCGCTCAAGGTGTTGCAATTGCTGTCCCGAAAGGTTTGAAGCGCCAAGATAGGTTCCTATCTTGAAATCTATGGTGCATTTACCTGTCAAGCACGCCGACAGGCGGGACGCATGAAAGCCCTTGCAGAGCAGGAGCGGCACTGAATCATCGCCCAGTCTTAATCCAGACGACTGGCAACACAATTCAAGGCGGCAACACATGAGATACCAAGTAAAGGTCGCGCTGGTTATTCTTGCGGCACTGATCTGCCCTGCGGTTGCCCTTGCAACCGTATCGGTTTCGATATCTCCCTCCACAGTACAGGTGCAGCCCGGCGGCCAGGCGCAGTTCAATGCAGTAGTGAGCGGAACGACGAACAGTGTAGTCGTCTGGAGTTTGACGGGGGTCAACTGCAGCGGTGTCGCCTGCGGTCAGATCAGCAATACAGGGATTTATCGGGCGCCCGCAACGGCACCCAGCCCAAATGTTGTAACCGTAACGGCGACAGTGCTTGCCGACCTTTCCGTCACGGCCAGTGCGGCCGCCATCGTTGGATCTTCTTCTGACGTTAAAGTCACTGTTTCTCCGACTACAGGTAGTGTTCTTGTGGGCCAACAGCAGCAATTTGTTTCTTTCGTCAGTGGGACAACGATTACGGGCGTCAACTGGAGTCTCTCCGGTGCATCCTGCGCAAGCTCCGGGTGTGGCACGATCTCTGCAACGGGCATCTATACTGCGCCCGCGACCTTGCCGTCTCCGGCCCAGGTTACGGTCACAGCGACCTCCATTGCCGATCCGTCGAAGTCGGGTACTGCCGTAGTGACCGTGGCGTTACCCGTCACGATTAACATCTCTCCAATATCGGCAACGCTGAACACCGGGATGCAGAAGCAGTTCACTGCTGCGGTTGCGAATACCACGAACACCGCGGTGACCTGGAACGTTGCCGGCAACGGCTGCAGCGGAACAAGCTGCGGAACGATTACAAGTGCAGGCTTGTATACCGCGCCATCCTCGGTGCCAAGCCCTCCCCAGGTCTATGTGGCAGCAAAGTCGGTGGCAGATCCGACCAAGACCAGCACAGCGACGGTTACGATCATTCCGCCAGTGGCAGTTTCCATTGCGCCGACGTCAGCGCAGATCCTAGCAGGTGCCCATCAGCAGTTCACTGCGACGGTTAAGAATACGACGAACACCTCCGTGAACTGGAGCGTCGCCGGCAGTGGGTGCAGTGGATCGGCTTGCGGAACGGTCACTTCCAGTGGGCTCTACTCTGCGCCAGCTGCGGTACCCACACCGGCTCAGGTCTTTCTCACGGCGACATCGGCGGCGGATCCCACGAAATCCAGTACAGCGTCGGTAACGATCATCCCGCCGGTGGGAGTATCCATATCGCCGACGACCACCCAAGTAGTTATCGGAACTAATCAGCAGTTCACGGCAACCGTAACGAACACGACCAACACAGCGGTGACGTGGGCTGTGGGGGGTAGTGGCTGCGGCGGAGCGGCGTGTGGAACCGTATCGAGCGCAGGACTGTATACCGCGCCCGGCAGCGTACCTACGCCCGCGCAGGTTTGGGTAACGGCGACCTCAGTTGCCGATCCGACCAAGACCAGCACCGCGACGCTGACGATCGTTCTTCCCGTGGCGGTGACCATTTCGCCTAAGAGCGTTCAGCTGCTTACGGGAACCACACAGCAGTTCAGCGCAACAGTCGCAAATACCACAAATACCGCTGTGACGTGGACCGTCGCTGGAACCGGCTGCACGGGCGGGGCATGCGGGACTATTACATCGGGCGGCCTGTATACGACGCCGAACACCGTGCCCAGCACTGCCGAGGTGTTTGTGACTGTAACTTCGGTCGCGGATCCGACTAAATCCAGTACGGCCTCGGTGACGATAAGCCTGCCGGTCGCTGTGACTGTGTCACCAGCGACAGAGACGGTAGCTCTTGGCGGCCACCAGCAATTCACTGCGAGTGTGGCGAATACGACGAATACCGCTGTGACGTGGAGTATCACCGGTTCCGGCTGCAGTGGAGCAACCTGCGGGACCATCACGACCGCTGGCCTCTATACAGCCCCGGCTTCTGTGCCGACTCCCGCGCAGGTGACCGTGAAGGCTATTTCGGTGGCCGATCCGACGAGATCGGGATCTGCCGTAGTGACGGTAAGCTTACCACTCGCGATAAGTGTCTCTCCGGGCTCGGCAACGGTTACCGCCGGGACGCAGAAGCAGTTCACGGCAACTGTGGCAAATACAAGCAATACCACTGTGACATGGAGCGTAAGCGGAAGCGGCTGCAGTGGAGCAGCCTGCGGCGTCGTATCTCCCACGGGTCTTTATACAGCGCCGTCCACCGTTCCAAGTCCCGCACTGGTTTCCCTGACAGCTACTTCGGTAGTCGATTCTACGAAGTCGGGAACCGCATCGATCACAATTGTTCCGCCCGTTTCGGTGGCAGTTTCGCCTGCAGTTGTCCAGGTGATTACGGGAGCTAAGCAGCAGTTCACGGCTACGGTGAAGAATGCGACCAACACCGCTGTGACCTGGAGCGTGAGCGGCAGTTGCAGCGGAGCGGCCTGCGGCACGATTACGAGCAGCGGCCTGTACACAGCGCCGGCTGCGGTTCCCAATCCTGCATTGGTTGTAGTCACAGCGACGTCGGTAGTGGATCCCACCAGGTCAGATACGGCATCGGTGACGATCATACCTCCGGTGGGAGTAGCGATCTCGCCGACGACGGCAACGGTAGCTATCAGCGCCAACCAGCAATTCCTAGCAACAGTGAACGGCAGCAGCAATACTGCCGTGACCTGGAGCGTAATGGGTAGCGGTTGCAGTGGAGCAACCTGCGGCAAAATCACGTCCAGTGGTTTCTATACTGCGCCAGCGACGGTTCCGAATCCAGCCACGGTTACGGTGACCGTCACGTCGATTGCCGATCCAACGAAGTTCAATACGGCCACTGTGACGATTATCCGTGCAGTCTCTGTGAGCATTTCGCCCACGATGACACAGGTAGCAACGGGGGCAACTCAGCAATTTGTTGCAACCGTGACCGGCAATTCAAACACGGCCGTCAGCTGGAGCGTCACCGGGGGTGGCTGCGGCGGTGCAGCATGCGGCAAGATATCGACGAGCGGCCTTTATACCGCACCGTCGGCTGTTCCGAATCCGGCACTAATCTCGGTTACAGCAACGTCGGTGGTGGATCCTACGAAATCTGCAACGGCAGCGGTAACGATAGTTCCGCCGATTGGCGTGACCATTTCACCGACAACGACAACCGTTGCGGCGGGCGGGCGTCAGCAATTCCTAGCCTCTGTGAGCGGTACGACCAACAACAGCGTCACGTGGAGCGTGGGCGGCAGCGGTTGCAGCGGTTCCGCGTGCGGGGTTGTGTCTTCGACCGGCATGTACACCGCGCCGACTACGATCCCCACGCCAGCGCAGGTTACGGTCAAGGTTGCGTCGGTTGTGGATTCCACGAAAGTCGCCTCTGCTACTGTGACACTCGTCCCACCTGTAGCGGTGAAGATTGCGCCAACCACCGCAGAAGTTGCGGCGGCGGGAGGGAGTCAACAGTTCATCGCGACGGTAACTGGCTCTACGAATACCAGCATTACTTGGAGCGTAACGGGCACGGGTTGCACCGGCGCATCGTGCGGCACAATTTCGAATACTGGCCGTTATACGGCTCCTGGTATAGTTCCGAGTCAGGCTGATGTCACAGTCACCGCAACCTCGGCAGCCGACACGAGCAAGGCCGCGAGCGCCTCCGTAACGATCATTCCGCCCGTTGCCGTTAGTGTCTCGCCTTCCACCATACAAGTAGTGAGCGGCGGTCATCAGCAATTCACTGCGACTATTACCGGCTCCCAGAACACAGGCGTGACGTGGAGCCTGTCGGGTTCCGGTTGCAGTGGAAGCAGTTGCGGAAGTATCACTTCGACCGGTCTCTACACCGCACCTGGGACAATTCCGAATCCGGCGCAAGTAAAGGTAATCGCCACTTCGGGTACGGACAGCACGAAATCCGGGTCAGCTACGGTTTCGATCATCGCACCTGTAGTGGTTACAATCACTCCGACAAGCGCCACGATTGCAATTGGCGGTCAACAACAGTTCGAGACTAAGGTCACCGGCAGCACCAACATGACCGTCGATTGGAGCGTGAGTGGCGCAGGATGCTCGGGATCTGGCTGCGGCACCATCAGCTCAAGCGGTCTATACAAGGCACCCGCTTCCGTACCTTCACCGGCCACGGTGATCGTCAAGGCTTCATCGCAGATCGACGTAGCGCAGTCGGCTTCCGCGACAGTCAGCATCGTTGCCAACCTTGACGCCAAGCTGGACGGTGAGTACGCCTTCCAGTTCACTGGATTTGACAGCAACGGCGTTTATCAGGCGGCAGGATCCTTCACCGCCGATGGAGCTGGAAACGTCACTGCGGGTCTGGAGGACGTCAACAACACGGCTGGTCCAGCGACAAGTGTTCCGTTCATTGGAACCTACAATGTGAGTGGCGACAATCGCGGTGTGCTCACTATTTCGAGCGCGATGGGAATGCAGGTCTTCCGGTTCGCCCTCAATGTGGCGGGCACGAAAGCAAGATTCATCGAATTTGATGCCTCAGGGATTCGTGGAGCAGGAGAGATCGACAAACAGGATCCTTCGGCATTCAAAGTCTCCTTACTTAAGGGAGCGTACGTTCTGAAACTCGCAGGCATAGACACTTTGAACGCACGCATTGGAGCTTTGGGTATATTTGATTTCGATGGCGGCGGTAATATTCTCGGCGGAAGCATGGATGTGAACGATGGTGGCACGGTGTCGCCGACTTTCGCATCATTCGCGGGCATTTATCGTGTCGACAGCACGGGCCGCGGCATTGCGAATCTGAACATCCCGGGATTCGCCGGCGGTGCCTTCCGCTTCGCGTTTTACGTGGTATCGACGACGAAGCTGCTGTTTATCTCGATGGATCAGCTGAGCCCGAGCAATCCTCTCTTCGGCGGCCCGGCTGAACTACAATCCGGGGCGCCTTTCCTGTCATCGGTGTTGAGCGGCCCGACCGTATTCAGCCTGAGCGGGGAAGAGGCCAGTACTCCACAAATTATTGTGGGGTGGATCTGGTTCGATGGTGTTTCGCAGCCATTCGTGCACTTTGATCAGAACACGGGCGGCACTGTAAAAACAGGCAACGAGCTGACCGGCGCCTATGCTGTCGGAGTCAACGGACCTGGAACTCTGAACCTGGATAACTCGAATGGTCAGAACAGAGTCTGGTACGTCTACACCATTGGGCAAAACCACGCCTTCATGATGGATGCCTCTTCGGCTGAGGTTGGAATGGGCGAACTCAATCCGCAGACAGTGGCGCCGCCTTTCTCCAACGCCGATATTCTAGGCACTTATCTGCTCGGATCGGGCGAGCCGCTGATATCTACGGCTACACTCAGTTCCGGTGTCAGCGGCTTCGATGGCAAGAATGCGATAAGCGGTACAGAGGACATCAGCATAAGCTCAGGCTTGACTGTTGCACAGGCAATAACGGGCAGTTACAGCGTGTCGAGTTCGCTTAACACAGGACGGGGGACTTTGATCCTGACCTCTCCGTCGGGTAAAACCTTTGCACTGTGGGTTACCAGCGACGCTGAGGTCTTAGGACTTGAAACGGACTCGTCCAATGCTCACCCAGTGGTCTTGTACTTTGAACAGTGAGTTGCGGCCGCTCCTGGGGCTTGCGATGCACGCTCGTACGCTTCGTAAGCCGGCTTCCAAAAAATTCGCGTCGAGTCCTCGCGGCAGTTCGTCTTCATCCGCGACCTCGTGCGTGGCCATCGCGAATCGCCTGCCTGCCCACTCCTTGGCTGATCAGCCTCCCAGCTGCCATCTCGGGAGAGACGGCAGAAGCTCCCCTCTTTGTTTTCCTGCGTGAGTCTAGGGCCGAGAGTTTGTGGCGATGGTGGCAAGGGCTAACGCAGCCGTTCCACCTCCGTTCGTCGGCGAGGACATGTGCACATCACCGCGCGCACCTGCGTAGGCTTGTCCAGCCCGATAAAGGCGATGAATTCTGCAAAGTCACGCTTCTAGTTGCGCTTCGTTTTCTTGTTGGTTATGTTGCCAAGAGGAACGACGCCGGGCGTCTTATGCGATGCACCTGGCGGGCGCGATGGTATTGGTGAACGTCATGCGGATTCCGTGCTTCGGCCGCAGGATGACCATCGGGCGCGCTTCGATCATTTGGCCCGGGACCAATTGAAAATCGTATTTTCTGAGCAGATCGCTCAAAATCATGAGGATCTGCAGCATCGCGTAGTTTCCGCCGACACAGCCTCGTGGTCCGCCCCCAAAAGGTAGATAGGTGAAGGGTGTGCGCAACTTCTCGTTCGCCTTGGTGAAACGATCCGTATCAAAATTCTCAGGATTCGGCCAGTAGCGCAAAGCATGGTGCGCACCGTACACATACACAATGACCATCGATCCGGCGGGTATGGCGACGTCGCCTACACGGTCGTCTGCGACAGCCATGCGGTCGATCATCCAAAACGGCGGGTAGAGGCGAAGCCCCTCCTGAATGACCTGAGTCGCAAATTCGAACTTGGGAACGTCGCTGTGGCTCAGAACCGCTTCGCCGAGAACGGAGTCAAACTCCTGCCGTACCCTTTCCAGACAGTCCGGACGCGAGCTCAAAAGATAAAGAAGCCACGATAGCGCATTCGACGATGTTTCATGGCCGGCAACCAGAAGCTGCATGCTCTCGCTAAGGATGAGCTTATCGCTCATGCCTTCGCCATCGCTGTAACGCGCATCCATCAAAGTCTGCAGCAGATCCTGGCCGGGGGGTTCGTTGCGGCGCTTCTTGATGTATTCGAGCAGAATTGCGTCCGCGCGAGTTCGCATGTCTTCGTGTTTGCGCAATTCGCCCGAGACGGCAAACCAGGGGTTCAGGTAGGGCTGAAGGGTTTGCCGAACGATGAATTCCTGGACAGTGCAGATAGTATGGCTAACGAGGTCGATGTCTTCGTCCTTCAACCGCGCGCCAAATAGCGATCGGGCGACCATCGCAAAGGTAATTTTCATCAGCTGGGGGTAGATATCAACGGGGCCACCACCGACCTGTTTGTCGAAATCCCGAAGCGAGTCGGCAACGGAATCCTGCATGATTGACGACAGCGCATCGAGCTGTTTTCGATCGAAGCCCTTCTGGATGAGACGCCGCTGCGTGCGCCAGGCTTCTCCGTGGGTGGTGAGAAGACCTTTCCCCAGGAAGTGGCCCATCCGCTTTACCTGAATCTCGGATTTTTGGTAGTTCTCCGCATTGGTCTTCAAGACGTGCTGAATGACGGCGGGATCGATGGTAACGATCGCCTCCTTGAGACCACCCAAATAGAACCGGAATGTGTCGCCAAAGGTTTCGTTATACCTGGCCAAAACCTGTACGGGATTGCGGGCCATTGCGGCAGAATCCACAAAGCAGCGCAGTCGAGAAACAGCGGGGACAGGCGTCGGTAAGATCATGCCCGGCCTTCCTGATATTTGCCTCGAACCGAGGGAGAATTTATGTCACTTGGAGGAAGTGGTAGTTGAACCATAGTAAAGATAAAACGCTCAGAATCAGTTTTCGTTCCCCAGTTGCTTCAAAAGTATCAAATGATGCCAGATCGCCCGGGTGATGGTGGGGTTCTGACGATAGGGAACCCCAAACTCCTTGGCGGTCTCCCTCACAATTCTGGTCAGCGGAGCATAGTGGGTGTGGCACACGAAAGGGCAGAGATGGTGAACGATGTGATGGTTAAGCCCGCCCACGAGCCAACCGACAAGCGGGTTTTCCGTCGCATAATCGGCCGTCGTCGCGAAGATGTGATACACGCCGTTGTCAAACTCACCACGGTTCGAGGGAAAGTAAGTGCTGTCGATTGTGTGCGTCGTCTGAAATACGAGCGTTACGGATAGACCGACGATCAAATGGACCAGGAGGAACGATCCGGCTACCAGGAGAGGCGATTTTCCCAGTACCATCACCGGCAAAACAACCATGTAGGTGAGGTAGAAGCCCTTGCCGGCAAAGAGAATGGCGTATTCGCGCAGAGAATGTTTGGTGCATTTCAGATATTCGTGGGACGGGAAGAAAAAGCATTTAAAGTCTTTAAACAGCACATAATCGAGAGAGAACAGCGCGTAAACGAACAGCGCATAGATGTGCTGGAAGCGGTGCAATGGCGTCCGGGATTCATAGGGCGTAAAGCGAAAGATTCCGTGCCCCGAAATGGCATCATCTTCGCCGTGGAGATTGATGCAGGCGTGATGGCCCCGATGATGGAGGATACGCCACATATAGGAACTGATTCCGCACAGATCGAAGACATAGTTTAGGGTTTTGTTGATGAACGACCGGGACGAGATGGCATTGTGATTGCTGTCATGGGCGATATTCAGTAAAAGAAACGTCTGCGCCAGGCCGCCTACAAGGTAAAGGGCGACGAACTTCCCAAGACCCGGCCTAAGTGCATACAGAGCAATCCAGACGCCCACGAGGACTGCCAGACCCACAGCGACCTTGACCCACATCGTACGGTCTGCCTTGGGAGAAATGTTCTGGTCGGCAAAAAACCTATCGAGGCGGCGACGTAAGACTTTGGGGAAGAGAGACGCACCGACCGGTTCGATCATCAGCGAGGCTGAGCTTTCCGATGGTACAAGATCCGCCGTATCCGGCTCTTGAGCGATCACCGCTTCGGTTTCGAATGTCACCGGCGCCTCCGTGATCATGATAATTCGGTCTGAGGCGTTCCATACGTCGCATCCGGGGTGCGCACCCGCAGCGAGATTGTTGCCGCGACCCTGACAGCTCCTCGTAACTCGATGCTAGTTCGAGGCATAAGGGCAATCAAGAAAATTCGAACGGACAATGCTTTTGTTAATATAGAGCCACCAATGAACCGTAGCGAACGGGGGCTCCGCATATGCCATGGATACTCGGCGGAGTTCGCAAGTCTCTTTCGCGCCCTGTGCGGTGAAAGGAAAATATCCGTTTCCCCGCGAGCCGAGCGACACAATGCTGAGAAAAAATTACGCATATATTCTCAGAGTCGGCCCGGATTTCAGGTCGGCACTTCGAGACTCAGTGGTGTTGCACCCTCGCTCGGTGGGGAGGGATCTTTGGTTACTGACTCACGCTTTATTCAACGTTGGAGGATCGCTGATTGATGATGGCGTCAATTTTAAGCCACCTGGGTAGGCTGGCAGATGAGCACCCGGACAAACTCCTTTATTCGTACCTTGACGTAAACGGCGATCCGATCGAAGGCTATACCTACGCGTCGTTCCTCCACCGAGCGCAGGCGATCGCTGGACGTTTGCTGAAAGAGGGTCGTTTCGCGGCGGGCGACCGGCTTCTGCTTGCCTACCCACCGGGGCTCGAAATGATCTGCGCATTCTTTGGTTGCGTGCGCGCCGGATTAATTCCCGTGCCGGTCTATCCGCCCAGTTCGCGTGGTTTCCAGAGCGCTCTGTACAAGATGGTCCACATCGCAAAGGACTGCCAGGCGGCTGGGATTCTGACGAGCAGAGACTACCACGCGTCCCTCAAGACGAATCTGGCCAGAAGTGGCGTCTACACCTCCGGCGTTGACGTAGATTACATTTCCGGTCTTCCCTGGATCGCCACGGAAGATTTTGTGGATACGATTTCCGACCTGCCGGCCATCGAGCCTTCGAAGATCTTGTTTCTCCAGTACACGTCCGGTTCGACGATGGAGCCCAAGGGTGTGATCGTGACCCACGAAAATATCCTGCATACCTGCCCGCTCGTGATCGACCATCCAGCGCCGGTCGTCGTTTCCTGGCTTCCGCAATATCACGATATGGGACTGATCGGGTGCTACCTATATCCAGCATTGAAAGGTGGCACGACCTATGGTTTCGCTCCCATGGACTTTATTCAGCGGCCGATCCTGTGGTTCGATGCGATAACGACCTACCACGCCACCGCGACGGCAGCCCCCAACTTCGCCTACGACTATTGCCTGCGCGCAGGGAGGCTTTCCAAGGAGAGCCTGGAGGCTTGTGATCTCAGCTCGCTTCGCATATTGATGTGTGCCGCGGAACCCGTAAAGCCGGACACCTACATCCGGTTTCTAGAAGCTTTTCAGCCCTATGGACTCAAGGCCGAGAGTTTCTATGCCGCCTACGGGCTAGCCGAGAATACTCTGGCGGTCTCACTCGGCGGTCGCAACATCGTTTCCGTCAACAAGCGTGCCCTCGCGCTGGGGAAGGCCCGCATGACTACTGAGGTCTCAGAAATCGATGGGGCCAAGCAGATTGTCAGTTGTGGAACCCCGCTCCCGGATCTCGACGTTAAGATCGTGGATCCGGAAGGGCATTTCGCTCTTAAGCCAGAGCGCATTGGCGAAATTTGGGTCGCCGGAACCGGCAAGTGTCTGGGTTACTGGAATAATCCCGAATTGACTCTGAAGCAATTTCGTGCGCGTCTCGTAGACGATACTCCCTATGACGACGGCTACCTTCGGACCGGCGACATAGGATTCTTCCACGATGGCGAACTCTACATCTGCGGTCGCATCAAGGACATGATTATTCTCCGCGGGCAAAACTATTACCCGCACGACATTGAGAACGTCGTGGAGAAAGCATCCAGTCTGATCCGGCAGAATTGCGTCGCTGCTTTCCAGATTCAAGAGGACAGCGAACCTGCGCTGGCAATCGTCGCCGAAGTCAAAAATCCTCGGGCGCTTCCCGAAGCACGAAAGATTGCCGCGGCGGTCCGGAATTATCTCAACGTGGAAGTGGCGGCGATCTCCCTCATCGCACCTCGTGCGATCCCGAGAACGAGTTCGGGGAAGATCATGCGCCATAAGACCAAGCAGATGTTGCTGCAAGGTCAGTTCACCGTTCTCTCCGACTTTTCTCGGGAGAAGGACGCCGGGAACTGCTCGTCCGATCCCGACATGAATTCCACTTTCGGCGAATTGAAAGCCAGGTACAACCTGACAGGTCTGGAATCCTACAACCTCGTAGAAGCCGGCTTGGACTCCCTGGATCTTGTTGTGTTCATGCATGAGCTCAAGGAAGTCCTGAAAGATAAAGGCGCCGAGATGCTGGCGAGGCAGGTAGATATTGGTGTCATTCAACGTGTCAGCGTAGCCGAGCTCTTTAGACTAGCCGAACAGCTGGAGCGCGCTCCCGAAGAGGCACTGGATCATCTGCGTCATTCCCTTGCGGCTTTCCGTGAAGAGCAGTGCGCCGCTGAGAAGCAGATGATGAGCGACGACAGGAAGCTCATCTTCGAGCCGTCGGCGCCTTCGCCAATGCCGAGGATACCAATGCTGAATCAGGTGCTGCTCACGGGCGGGACCGGCTTCATAGGGCCATTTCTCATGAAAAGCTTGCTGGAACAGACACGGGCAAAAATCTATGTTCTCGTCAGGTCTTCCGACGAAAAGCAGGGCAGGCAAAGACTGAGAGCTGCGATGGAGTCCATGGGACCCTGCGGGGCTGGGCTAATGGAGATGTTCGAGGCCCGCGTGATCCCTGTCTGCGGCGATCTAGGGCAGCCGAAGCTGGGCCTGATGCAGGACTTGTGGGATTTGCTCGCGAGTGAAGTCGACACGGTGTTCCATAACGGTGCAACCGTGAACTACCTGTTGAACTACGACCGGATGCGTGACGCAAACGTGCTGGGAACCAATGAGGTCGTAAGATTGGCGTTCGAGGGAAGGCCCAAAGAGTTCAATTATGTCTCGACTACCTTCGTGTTTGGCTGGGCGGTCAAATCAGTCCTGCATGAGACCGACCTGAACGAGAATATGGAGCTTCTCGATTTTGGATACAGCCAATCGAAATGGGTAGCGGAACAGGTGGTTGTCGACGCGCGCAGCCGGGGACTTTCCGCGCGGATTTTCCGGCCGGCTCTTGTGAGTCCTTCAGTCACGGGCGGAGGTAACAACTTCGATATCGCCGTTCGCTTAGTTGCCTTCATGGTGAATCACGGCATTGGCGTGGATACGCTCAACCAGGTCAGCTTTGTTCCGGCGGACATTGTGGCGAACAACATCATTGCGATCTCCACCACTCCTGGTACAGCAAATAAGACTTACCATGTCACGCGGGACGACTATTCGAACATGATGGATATTACCGGGCTTATTACCAAAGCGACTGGCCGGCGATTCGCAACATTCAGCCTTCCCGAGTTCGTTCCCGAGCTGATTCGGAGATGCCGAAAGGAAGATCTTCTCTTTCCGCTGCTGGATTTTCTGGTGGGCTCTGTCAACAACATCTCCGCGATGGAGTTCAAACGCTATGACAGCTCTTCTTATCAAATGGCCCGGGATGCCTCTGTGTGGGGCAAACCGGACCCCTCTCTGGAAGATACGGTTAACGGCATTCTGAAATTCATGTATCGCAAGGGGATCATTTCGGTCGCGGCTCGTGAGGTCAACGCGGTGTCGCCGAGCGATCGGCTACTGGCCTGCGCAGATGCATTATCCGCTACTGCTTCTTAAACGTGAGCCTCTCCGTTAGGTGCTGGCCCGTTTCCAAGGTGCCTGTGGTGGTTAGTGTCATCTGTTGCCCATCCGCGGAAAGCAGCCATCTATCCTTTTGGGTGACTTGATCGTCCCGCCGGTAAATCGCATCTACCGTGTGAGGATCTACAAGTTCAAGCGTCACGGTATCGTTGCGCGAGTTCTTGAGATCGTATTGGTTTCCGTCAAAGCGGGCGATATAGCTGTAGTCTCCGGCGAAACGAGTTCCGCCGCTTCCGTCCGCCTCGATTTTGAGCACCAAACCTTGCCGCAGACGGGTCTTGCTAAGATCCTGCATCCACTCGCCTGCGAACAGATCCTTGGCGACCTTTGCACTTCCGCTTCGCGTCCACACGGTGATCTGATCGGCTTGGCCCCTAGTCGCCGTCGTGCTCGTTAGCTCGTTCCCATCATGCGAAATTTTTTCGCGAACTGTCGCCACAAGAGTCCCATCCTTCTCTTCCTTGACCTCCGCCTGTCTCTTATCGATCCTGCGCAGCTCAATTTGATTGAACGCGAGATTGCCTAGTGCGGATGACGCCTGTCCGTTTCCCTTCGCTGTGAAATCGAGATGGGTTTCGCCTGACATGACCACATGCGTGCCGTCATGCACAGGGGTAATGGAGAGCCGGTTTGGAGGATTCAGGCTGGACTGCGCTGAGATGAGCGTCCAGGAGCCAAGGCGAGGGTCTGGCGCTCCAGGTTGGATGGCGGCCAGCAGGCTGAGCAACAGGAAGGTGAGAATTGATCCTCCTAAGCTTATGGGCAAAAGTTTAGCAGATTCAGCCGGCTACGCAGGTGGGTCCCGCACCAGCCTATACCCGCGATCAGTCCGAATATACGGAACGGTCCCGGACAGGCTACCTCGTTGGACTCTAGGGTTCTTCGGTGCCATCGAGAGTTTCAGTGGCAAGGATCTGGTGTGACATGATGAATGCCATGCGTGTGCGCCGCTTTTGGATATCGGGGATCGTCCTCGCAGCAGCTATTGCACTTCTTCCGTTCTCCTTTCATGCGGAGCGCCACCTGGAGACCGCAACCCGTGTCGAAGGGAGCCAGGCTGAAACTGTCCGGCAGGAGCTGGCCAATCGTTTCCGGTCGCCGTTCGTAGACCGCGTGGTTCTGGTGATCCAGGGACTCCCGCCTGCGGATTCGGAGGAAGGCGGCCAAGCGTTAGAACCCATCGTGGCAGGACTGAGAGAACAACCCGGTGTTTCGGGAGTTGTGTCCTATCTCGAGTTACACGATCCGATCTTTTTGGGCCACGGAGGGGGAACATTTGTTCTCGTGGGACTCACGTCGACCGAAGGTCCCGTGGAGTCGCTCGTTCCGAAGCTTCATCAGCTGGCAAGCTCGCTTGAAAATCAACTGCGGAGCCGTTATCCGGCGGTGAAGCTCGAACTCACAGGCGAGATTCCACTCAATTTCGACATTCGGAAAGCGAGCGCCGACGACGTGCGTCGCGCCGAAATCCTGGCAATCCCCGCAACCCTCGCCCTTCTGCTGGTGGCTTTTGGAAGCCTGATCGCCGCCCTGATTCCATTGGCGGTGAGCCAGCTTGCCATCGGGACCACTCTGGCGATTTCGGGATTCCTGGGCCAGCGCTGGCACTTGTCCATTCTGGTTCAGAATATGGCCACCATGCTTGGCCTGGGCCTGGGAATCGACTATGCGCTCCTCATGATCAGCCGTTTCCGGGAAACGATCTCCGCCGGGCACGACGGACCCGAGGCTTCGGTCATAGCGGCACGTCAGGCAGGTCGCACGCTCTTGATTTCAGCTTCAACGGTAGCCGTCGGATTTCTAGCCCTCTTGACGGTTCCGATCAGCGAAATCCGTTCCATCGGTACTGCGGGAATCCTGGTCGCGGGAACAAGTGTGGTTCTTACAAATACCCTCGTTCCTGCAGTACTGGCGTTGCTCGGTTCGCGGATTGATGTTGGCCGATTGCCCTTTACTCCAAGGTTGGATGTGCATCGGGCCGAGCGTACGGGAAATCGCTGGCGGAAGTGGGGAAAGGTGATTGTCGCGCATCCATGGTTTGCCCTCTTGGTGGCAGGCACTCCTTTGCTTCTGCTCGGCTGGCAGGTCAGACTCCTGGATACCAGCGTCCCCAGAGGGGATTGGCTTCCGCAGTCGGCGGAATCCGTCCATGCGCTCCACACTCTTAAACAGATGGATCGGGACGGCGTTGTTGAATCGTTGCGCGTCATTGTCGAGCTTCCAATGGATTCCATCGCGAATACCGATGCGGGATGGAATGCGGTGGATCGTCTCACCAAGCGCCTCGCGAGCGACCCTCGCTGTGACCGCGTGATTTCTATCACTACGCTTGCCCAGGGCAACCGGACTTTCCTCCGTGACCTCTCGCGGGAGACGCGTCGAACGTTTCTGAGTAGTGACGGGCGAGCAGCACTGCTTGAGGTGTTACCCAGGGGTTCGGTCTCCCTTCGCGACCAGGTCAATTGGGTGCGGGAGCTCCGGAAGACCGGCGCGCCAGCTCTCACCGGAGTGCCTGGCGCAACGCTTCTCGTTGGGGGCATCCCCGCACTTAACGCCGATTATGAAACGATTATCAGAGACCGCTTTCCGTCTGTAACTGCGCTGGTAGTGGGGGGAACGCTCGTTGCGCTGCTCTGGGGGTTCCGGTCCATCTTCGTTGCTCTGAAGGCCATCGCACTCAACCTGTTCTCGGTCGCGGCATCCTTCGGGGCCTTGGTTTTCGTCTTCCAAAACGGACACGGAAGCAGCTTCCTGGGAGTTCCTGAGGGAACCGGTAGCGTGTTTCCCCTTGTTCCTATCGTCGCCTTTGCGATCGTCTTTGGATTAAGCATGGATTACGAGGTATTTCTGGTTGCACGCGTTCTCGAAGCCAGAAGGAGCGGGCTGAGTGAAGTGGACGCGATCCCGGAGGGTCTGGCTAGAACCGCAGGCCTGATTACCAGCGCAGCCGCGATCATGATCGTGGTATTTGCGGCATTCACTTTCGGAGATTTCCTGGTCGTCAAGATGATCGGATTTACGTTGGCGGTCGCCGTGTTGATAGACGCGACCCTCGTTCGTATTGTGATCGGCCCCGCGCTCCTTCGTATCGCAGGCGATTGGAACTGGTGGCCTGGCGGGCTCGCGACAGTGCGCAGCGCGCCCATGATGGCGGGTCGTGATTGATAACGTCCTTCATCATGCGTTGAAATTGGATATCCTGCTCACATCATGGCCTCCCGCCATAACTCAAAGCTCTCATCGACCATTTTGCCGGTCGACTAACTCGACCACGATCGCATGAATCCGACGACCTTTTGCATCCTCCCGCTCGAACTCCTCCAGGATGTTCGGCTCATCGCCAGCACTGTCGGCCATGGGATGCGATTTTCGTTGCCACCAACGCCTATTCGAGGTAGCGGATCAGCGCAACGTCCAAACCGTCCTTGAGTGGACCAAGCCAGGGCTCGTAGTTCCGCCATTGAAGGAGCCCCTCGCGGAAAATTGGCTGGCGAACCTGTTCTGAGCTTGCCGTGCGGATGCTGCGTTTGGTCTTGTAGAACTCGATGCAAGCCGGGTCCAATTCCAGGCCGCAGAATTCCAGGATGCGCCACACGTTTCCCTTCGAGATCCTCCACGACATCCTCGTACCAGACTCGCAGTATCCCGCCCGGGAAGCACCGCGTCCCAGTGTCGCATCAGGTCGAGATAGGTCCGACACAAGAGACGGGTTCGTTACCTGGAAATGTGCATGCGCATGCTATCCCGAGTCAAAGTTTTTCAGTCTTGGGATGTGAACTGGATAACACCTTCAGTTGCGGATGCCTTCCACCGAGCGATTCTTGCCGTATATTCAAGCCTCACAACTCGATTCGGACACCAAGCGTTACTACGACACCGGTTGGCGCCTGCTCTCAGCAACGCGCATTGTAGATTGGCGTCTGGATCGAATGACGACAACCGAAGCTGAACTGCTCCAATTCCCCGGCGCCAGCTCAACGGCAAATTGTGCGCTGAGAACTCTACGCCGGATTCTGTCCCTTACACGCGAATGGGACATTTTGCCGAGTGCCCCGCGCACCAAGCTCAGGAAGGAAAAGGAACGCACCGATGTGTTCACGGCTGAGCGAGAAAAGACTTTTCAGGAGGCGGCATCTCAACCGCTGAAGGACGTATTCCTCATCATTCAGGGTGCCGGAATGCGACCGGATGAGGTGATTCGGATGCGTTGGAATAACGTTCTTTGGGACAAAAACCTCATCTTTATTCCTGAGGGAAAGACGGACAAGGCAAAGCGTCACGTACCACTGAGCGACCGGGTTCGCAGCCTACTGCGAGTTCGGGCACAAGATGCAAAGAGCGAGTGGTTCTTTCCGTCGAAGCGTCGCAAAGGTCATATCAGCTACTTTCCTATTGCCCGCGACTTCGTGGCAACGAGGAGGGCTGCTGGTCTGCCCGATGACCTTGTTCTCTACAGTGCAAGGCACAGCTTTGCGACTGACATGCTCGACAGACAGGCAACGTCGTTCTTGTCGGCAGGATGCTCGGCCATCAAAGCGTAACAACGACGCAGCGATATCTGCATCCAGAGTTGAAAGACATTGCTGAGTTGGTGAATCAACGCAACTCTGACAATGGGGCCCAGAATTTACGGCACAGTGAGGGTGTGACTCAGTAAATCAGGCTGCCAAGTTATTGATTCGATTGGCTGCCCCCCAGGGATTCGAACCCCGATATGCTGATCCAGAGTCAGCTGTCCTACCATTGAACGAGG
>Ga0335075_10002649_pt1 | contig 28625 bp, 24 predicted proteins | sample Lox_Sample_24_FD_206723 | JGI IMG/M metagenome (GOLD analysis project Ga0335075, IMG submission 206723) | Soil microbial communities from Loxahatchee National Wildlife Refuge, Florida, United States - Lox_Sample_2.4 | ecosystem: Environmental > Terrestrial > Soil > Wetlands | place: USA...
AAGGTCTTCGACTTTGATCAAGTGGACAAGCCATGAAGTATTCTCAACTGGTCCAGGATTCCAGGTATACTTTATGTACAGAGACGCGTAAGGGATTCTGGATAAGATGACTTCCGTGCTCACCCAGGTCACCTGAGCAGCTTGACCTGTACCTGAACGTTGCCCATCTATTCTAAATCTTCTTCAGTCACGTTATCTATTCTCGCACTCTCGTCGATTGGGTCTTCTACTTTGCTCTGCTTTAAGCAGGCTGGTCTAAGACAATATGAATACGGTAAACGCCGGGGCTTCAAGACCATGACGACTAAGCATCGTTATCTCCTCCTTAATACCTTGCGTAACGAAATCTGCGTAGTGCTTCTCTAGCACCTTCGCGCCTTTTTACCGCAAAAGTATCTTACAGCCTTGTCCATCGGTCACTGGATGAAGATGAGTCTATTGAATCTCTTACACTGGGGCGATGCCAAGTTGAGGCGACCTATATCACTGGATGGTTGGGACTTCCCGGTCACAGGGAATCTTCAGATTGCTCTCCGCCATTTGAGATAGGTAGAAGATAAACGGGTTATATGGATAGATGCACTCTACATCAACCAAGACTGTATCCCTGAACGCAATGAGCAGGTAACCAAGAGGCGACAGATATGTCAGAGAGAAAAAGAGTGGTTGTCTGGCTAGGCCCGGCATCCCGAAATAGTGATATTGCTACACAAAGTTTGATAGTACAGAACAAAGCCAACACCTTCCAACGCCTTTGCTACGCTCCATACTATGCCCAGCTCTCACCTGGTATCCAGAGCAGAATCGATATCAAGTGGCTTTGCATTTTCTGTCTTCAGCCACTCCCCGTTGAAAGCATTGATGAGCCAATTACTGAGTTCTGTGGATGGTCAGCCTTGTGCCCAAATTGCCATAATATACTCTAGAATGGTACACTTACTATCATAAACAATCCTATTCGCATTATGAAAGTAAATGCCATGATCACTGTCCGGGAAGACATGAACATCATAATTCTCCACTCCTGCTAGATCTAGTTTATCCAAAAGCGTTAAGGAATTTTGCAGGTGGACATTATCATCAGCAACACCGTGCATCAGCAGAAACCGCACGTTCTGGTGCAATGCCGTCATGTTACTAATAGTAGCGTTTTCGTAGCCTTTGTAATTGTGTTGTGGGGTATGCATGTATCGCTCCGTATATATTGAGTCATAAAATCGCCAATCCGTGACCGGGGCGACAGCCATTCCGTACGAGAACGTCTGTCCCGCATCCTGCTCGAGAGTCTTCAGAGTCATGAAGCCACCATATGACCAGCCCCAGATGGCTAGTCTTGAAGAGTCAACGTACTTCCTCTTTGCCCAGATTTTGGCGGTCTCGATTTGATCACGAGATTCCCAATATCCAATATTGCCCCGAATGATGCAGCGGGCTTCGCGGCCGATGAAACCTGTGCCTCGTCCATCAACTGTGACAACAATGTAGCCGAGAGATGAGGCAATATATGCCTGAAAGTCGACTGTAAATACTTTGTTGACAGTTTGCGATCCGGGCCCACCGTAGAGATAGAAAAGCACAGGGTACTTCTTCTTCTCGTTAAAATGAGGTGGCCGACGTTCTACAACTTGGAGCTCAAAACCATCAATGGTTACTGTGGAGTAGATCTCGGTGGGCAGCTGGTGCTTTTTTGCCATATCTGCAAGCCTCTCATTCGTCTCGAGGACAGCTTCATAATAATTCGCATTGCTAGGAGTGCTTATGACCTTTTGCCACGGTATGCTAGGACCGTCATAATTGAGAAGAGCATAGTTGGCGCCACTTGAGAAAGATACGCTATGATACCCTTCCTTGCTTGTGTCCGTCAAGGGTTTGAGATCCGTACCATCGAGCTTAACACTGTACACATGTCGCTGGATTGGAGATTCCTTGGTAGCTACGAAATAGACAACATTATTCTGTAGATCAACAGCGGATGGCGCGCTTACCACCTCCCAATTGCCAGATGTAAGGAGAATTGGATTTGGATTGTCTAATGGCGTGAAATAGCCTAGATGGTCATAATTCTCGTGAATGATTGTATCGATATAACCATCCTGAGTTCGCCCTTTCGATGGATCTGCGGGTATAAAACGAGTATTCTGCGAAACCTCAAACCAGCCGCCATCGAGCTCTGCTACATGGACGGTACGCACAGTCTTCCCGGTCCGGCTTAACACGTCCACAAGGACAACACGAAGTATGTCACTTTCCCTATTCGTCTCCCGGATGAGAACTTTGCCAGTCGAACCTGCCCATACCACCTCGGTAATGAGGCGATCTCCAGCGCCAAATTCGTCGGATGTCTTGACCTCGAAGACATCGCCCTTTTCCATGTCATAGAACTGCAGAGTTACCGTTGGATTTGGAGCTCCAGCTTTAGGATATTTGAGGTGTCTGACTTCTGGGTAGTTCTCTTGGCCTTCTGGGGGGAACTTCCCACTCGGCCTTGACACGAAGTATTCTATTGGATACTCTAGCACCGTAGATTCGTCTGTTCGCAGGAACGCAATATATTTGCCGTCTTCAGCCCACCATGTCGCACTGTTGCCAGAGAATACTTCTTCCTCATACACCCAGTCAGGTGCACCGTAAAATAGTTCGGATCCTCCATCCTTGGTGATTTGTACTACTGTTGGCGACGACAGTTTTCTTAGAAACATATTATTATCTCGAGTGAACACAACTGCATCACTCTGGGGACTCCAGCTGGCTAGCTGTACTCTCCTATTCACATTTGTGGGGTCTAAGGGCTGCCCTGTCTGGGTTTCCACGTCAAAGATCCAGTAGCGAGCGTAAAATGAATACCTCCAGTTGGACTGAACATCAGTTGCAATAAGCACTTTCTTCATGTCCTTGCTTGGCCAGACTCTGCTTGGAGTCAGTCGTAAATGGTCAACATCGAAGTAACTTTCCTTCATCAACGTTTTGCTCTCCAGCGTCCCTGTCTCACTCTCATTCCTCCCTCGGATATCCTCAACAATCAGATAGTCCTTCCCACTCGCCTGGCGCTCGAGTAGAAGGCCATCCTCGCCGTTGAGACCCTGTATCCAGCTTATTTCATGTCTTTGAGCTCGCCACTGCCCACCCATTACCTCATCCAATGTGACTTTCTTGCCACTTCCCTTATATCCCTGACCCAAAGGTTCATTGGAAAATTCAGAGGCTTGTCCAGAAACTTGTCGTCCTATGAATATGAAGAATGCTAACCCCCAAGCACCAATAAATATTGTAGCAATAACCCATATCAATCGTCGGAAATGTTTGTCTGGCGCTTTGACAGTGTGAATGAATGGGCCAGTTTCGAGATCAAGCTCGTCGCTATGCTCATCTTCAAGAGTCGGGGGGGTTGTTCTGTGGTTGGCATTATCTGCGTAGGGTAGGGAACTGGTTCTTGGGGGTATATCAGCTTTAATTTGTTCGTTCGTCCCGCCGTTGCCGTTGTGCACTCGTTCATCAATGCGCTCGAAAACCAGGCTCGTCGTTGAAACAGAGGACGTTGAATCAACGGAGACTCTCCGTGGATCTTGCCCTCCATATGGAAGCAGCTGGGCCTCCTCTTCTTCGTGTACAGCCATGCTACTGGCTACTTTGAAGAGACCAGCGTGTCAATATACTTAGTTGGACAGATCGTGTCGACTCAATCCCGAGGGATCATCTTTGTCGCAAGCTCGATTTCAGAGCCTTGAGAACGTCTTCGAATCCAGACCTGTCTGCAATTTGATGCTATTGACGCCTCTTTGTGGCTAAGTCCGGTCAATGTTGTTCTTTGCTGAGGTCCGAACTCGCTAGGCTGTTTTGGGATTCGAGATCCGAACGAGTAAGGCTGGAAAGTGCTTATTGCTCATTATCGTAAGCATGTATTTATATTAAGAACCGACAATCATTAAAGCTACTTTGTTCTAAATCGTCAGCTCTTTTCTCTTTGCCTAATTTATTGAGACAAGTCTGCAATGAATAGGGAAAAGAGATGATCACTGCACTCTATAGCTGTAATGTAGCTGATATCAAATGGATGATTTCAATATAATACATTAGTTAAATGATAACGACGCCTTTGATGTATACAATCCTGCCAGTCTAATCTAGCCTACACTCAGGGTCCTTCCCAGTTCATTTTCGGTTTGCAAGACCTATACTTCCTCATCGCTGTCTTCGCCTAGCAATTCACCCTCATCCTCGTCCACTGGTGCGTAGTTCGCGCCCCTTGCAAAGCTGCTCCTAGTCGTGAACCTTGCTGTTCTACTACGACCAAACAATCCACTAACTGCCCTCCACGCACTCAAAGCGAGCGTTGGAAGGGTAATGATCACTGCTACAACGGCTGAGATAGCCAGCACTGGGTATTTGATGTACGGCGCCTGTTCATCGAATGTTGATGCTTTAATGAGGTCAGCTCTGGTTCCATGTTGGAAGTTTTCGGGGCAGGAAGAAGCAAATGTGTATACTTACATTCTCCCAATCTAATCTGTCCGAACTTTCCTTCCCAGTTCCTCCACACCCACCAGCCAGCACTTGTCGCCACTGCAATCGGAATAACGATTGCAAAGAATAGTCCAGTGCTGGATATTCCGTTCTTACGATTGAACTCATCCTCTTTGTTCGGGCAAGGATGTTTTTCTCCTGTTTTGTCCAATTCACGGCCGCCAACGCAAGTTGTAAGTGGAATCCGGCGATATCCAGAGGCATCATAATACGAAATCTGGTCAGGGTTCGCAAAGCACTCGTCAATGTGAGACAATGGCGTCGTGCCTGGCACTAAGGAGCATGTTCCTTCGCTTTCGCGGAAGTAGTTGTAATCGCTAAGAGTAGATGTTAGTTGTGATATCAAGGAGAGTGCGAAAAGCTCAGAGTTCAGACTTACCATTCGAAGTCCCGTCTTGTGCAAGTGCAATTTCGCACGATATTATGTAGACGTTTGATTACCCTACCATTGTAGCAATCTGCATCCAGGTTCTTCCTATGGTATTGTGAAATGTGACCAAATAGACAACCATCATCTTGCAAAGGATGCTCTGGCTTCCAGAGATAGTAGTCTCCGCCATCGCCATTAGATTCATCAAGCGTACATGGTACATCCGTTAGGCCAGTGAAGTCTAGATTGATCGTTGCTAAACCATCAGAGGTTTTGGCCCATAAGACGAAATTCCTCGAATTGTCACTTGGCACGGTTGTGATTTCGTCGATAACCAATGGCTCATCTGAAAACTCATAGTCCTTCCAATTACTGCCTTCATCACGAGAGTAATAGATCACATTAGTCTCCTCTTTTGCTTTCACAAGTACAATTATCGAGCCTTGGTCACCAAATTCCCACATATATGGCCCCCTCTTCGCCTGTTTCCAGGTTATGCCTGCATCTGTGGAAATGAAGGTATCCGCTTCAGTTTTAGAAGTAAGATACTCCCCAACATTTCCGATGCCAAGCATCAATCCCACGGCAGAAGGAGATGAGTACGTATGGGACTTGAAGTCCCTCTCAGTAAAGCCATGGATGTGAAGAGAGCACTTATCACTTGCGGTAGCGCATTCAAATGCATTTCCATCAACATCTTTTTCCGGTGGTGGAAGAAAGGCCCAGTCTGCCCCATCATTATGAGTTATCTTTGTCTTCAACTTCTTGACCTCATCTTTGGCGGCAGTTTCCGCATTGGCAACAATGTTTGCCAAGGCTACACCTTCAATTCCTAGCGTTTTCTCGAAGTCAACATAGCCGTTTGCATCCTGGTTGACAGCGCTCAGGCTAAGTACATAGGATGTACCATTAGAGTTACTCTTAATGAGATCGCCGTACTTGTATTCCTTGATGGGTTCTGTTGTGACTAGTAGAAAAATCGAGTGCGTGGAGCTATCTAGAACAGTGTAACCCCATTGATGCGGCACCTTTAAATTTGGAGGGAAGAGCGCTTCAGCAAAAATGCTCCCATCGACACTAGCTTCGGCTTTCATATTTGTTTCCTCGTCCTTTGTCGCTACGACAATAAATTCTGACATCGTTGCGAAATCTATAATGTCATCGAAATGTGGTGTCCTCTCCTCCACGAAGAAATTGTCGCTTGAAACTAATTGCCATGGGTTGTTATCATCTGATGCAGATTCCTTAGCCTTGACAGCGCAGTAGATGAGTTTGTCCGGACGTCTTTGGCCCGCGACTTCTGGGACGAATTCGCATTTCCGAACATAGCGTAGAAGTGTTCTCCAATCATCACCACGATCCTCCGTAATGGATGCCTCGGCGTGGCAATCACTATCCTTCTTTCCAACGCCTACACAAGACTCATCCTGCACACCAACCCAGATTATCCAGTCCTTGTGCTTTGGATGGAAATTCATAATGGGCCAATAATCTGAGTCTGGAAAGCTAGGAGCATCGGAACCAAACTTCCGGACGTTGTTGCCACGATCGATTGAATAATATACCTCTTTATTGCTGCAGACAAAATAGATAACGTCGTTGAAGTAGGTATGTGGGATGATATATTTGACATTGGCTTTCTTCAACTGCTCAATCTCATCCCATGTCTTGCCATGATCTTTAGACAGGTATATGCGGCCTTCACTGGTCCTTGCAACGATACTCTCGTCTTCGCCTGTGCTCGTCTCAGTACGCTCCAGATAAATCTTCTCAGTGAAGTAACTTCCTGTAAAGGGCTTCTGGATGTGCGTTATATTTCCACTAGCAGGCGACCCAACAGCTTCGCTGCACTTCCAGGGTATAAGATCATCTTTTTGCTCGCCGCTGCTACGTTCACAGTCATTTCCCGGAATCAGCCGCCAACCGGAAGAACCAAGGAAGGTAGTGTCGTCATCGAAAGCTATACACTCGCCATCGGGTATAATCAAGTTGCCCCGCTTAACGCACTTTTTACGGTCTTTGCTTCTGACGAAGTTGAAGTCGCACTCGAAATCGGTATCTGTGCATTCACAAGGCACGCTGTGTACTTCTGGATCTTTGAATTCTTGCTTGATGAAACAGTCCGCATCCTTCTTTCGCCTCATATAGTATTGTTTATGTCCCATCAGACAGGTTCCTTCTCCATCACTATCGACACGAGCATACCACCGTACTAGGTCGTCCACACCGCATGTTCTCTCGTGCATATCATCGAAATCAATTGACATGACGGAATACTTTAGGGTATCATCACTATTAATTCGCGTCCCTACCAGAAGAAACTTCAAGCTTGTTGAATCTAGCGTCGTCGTCAATATTTCGGCCTTGAAATTATTCACCGGCAAGTCGACTTTTGTCCATGTTATGCCGTGGTCGAGTGAATAGTTGATGACGTCTGTTGGACCTTCGGCAACGGCGACCAGGATGGATCCTTGATCACCAAATTCGTATTTATGAGGGCCTTCTAGTGCTTTTTCCCAAGTCAAACCTGCGTCGTCTGAAACGTAAAGATCTCCTTCATTGCTGTCTTTTCGATGATCTCCAGTATTTCCAATACCCATCACAAGCCCTGGCGCAGGACTGGAAAAGACACGACCAGAATTCGACATATCTGTGACTGAGTGCAGGTGGATCCGCTTGTTGTCCTTGGTTTTAAGGTCTTCCCACGTCCGTCCATCATCAAAACTGATTGAGCTCACGACATTTTTGTAAGCGAAGATATCATCCTGAACGTCCTCCCAATTATCAACGGTGTTGACAATGATTATGCCTTGTACTCCGGCAATCTTCTCGAAGTCAACATACCCAGATGGATTGCGATTCGTATGTTCAATGTTCCTCGTGAAATAGGTACCATTGGAGTTACTGCTAAGCAGTACACCCATCGGGTTCCTGGGCCGGGAGCCAGTCAAAACATCTAACTGAATACTGTAATTCGTAGACTCCAATATCGTGTATGCCTGTTCTCTGAGTTTATGATCATGCGGAAATTCGGCACGATGCCACTTTAAGGTGTCATCTGTGACATATAACGCCATCTCGTCAGTGTTCTTCGACATGGCCGCTGCAACTAGATACTTCTTGACTATAGCCATATTTACAACCCCGCTGACAGTCCGGCCTGGTTCTAAATTCGGTTCGAATTCTCCGTCGTCCTCACCGTCTGAATTGAAGTAGTAGTCGGAGATCAAGAGCCGGTAGTCATCCAGGAAAGGAGAGTACTCTCCTTTGGCAATACACAGTATTCTGTCCGCATCAAGATCCACGTCGCCAGTAGTAAAAAGGGGCGTCGACTTCGCCCAATAGCAGCCTGCCGTATCTCCTCGCAAAAGCTTCGCATCCGTATCGAAACCATCCGTAGTGTACATCGCCTAGAAAAAGCTTAGCAAGACTCCCTGATGGAACTGAACTGCTGAAGGGTGCTTCTCACCAACTCCTCACAATAAATGCCCATACAATCTTGCCCATTGAAGATAATCCTGTCCGGATCGTCCGCATGGAAGCTCAAAGGTTGCATCCTCCATGCACTCGGTGAAGAATCCGTCGAGAAAATTTGCCAGGTTTTCCCCCTATCGGACGTCTTGTAATGCGTGGTGTCTTTCGTCAAGACATATGCACGCTTGTTGTCGAATGGATGCATGTACATGCTCCAGGCATCGTTGTAGGGAATGTCTTTGACCTTCGACCAGGTCTCGCCTGCATCCTCGCTCCTGTAGACAACATTCTGATCCCAATCTTGGAACAGAATAACGTCTGAGTCGTCAAAGTATTCTATATTCATAGGTTGGTTGTCGAAGTCTGAGGAGATGATTGATGGAGCGTCTTTTTTGGCTGTAATGTTGGTGATCAGCAAAGAAGCTATAATCAGGCTCCGCCAGCCTGTGGCGGCGTCAACGGATCTCCGTAGCCTCATGGTCGCAGTATGGAGGGTTTGTCGGCGCACATCAAGAGCGTCAAGGACTCATAAAGTCGTCTTGATGATATGTGAGAGATGCAAAGGCCTGAACTTGATGAAAGATACTGTTGGAAGGAATAATTATTGGTTGCGTGGCTTTTACTTGAAGTGATACGCGAAAGCTGACTTCGTCACTCCTTTGCGCATGTCCGAGCAAGGATCAGCGCACCGCCACAGTCTATCTATCATCATTACTGGCGTACCACAACGAGGATGCAGATCTATCAATAATCATGATTAGGGGCGGCGAGTTTCGAGACTGTCCGATTCATCTTCAAACTGGCAAAGCATAGCAGCAAATATCGAAAAGAACAAAGCGGGTACTTTCCTAATCTACGTGGTCGCAGCAACTGGCGGGGAGCTCGATATTATATCCTTAGGCATTATTGAGGCTAAGTTGTTATCACCATGAAGAGTCTACATATAAATTATCATGGATAACTAATATCGGTATCTAGTGAAAGAAAAGCAAATGCAACGCTCGCTATGCAGAAGATCTCAAACATCCGGTCAATGAAACCCGCTAAATGACTGCCAAAATAGAATCGAGGTGATTTCCTCTCCTGAGTATCTCACGTGCTCTTCCTTTGTGAGCTCCGAACTCTGTTCCAAAACCTCTTCACGACTCCATCATCTTTTTCTACAGGGCCCCATCCATCAACGCCTCCAAAAGGCCCTTTCATATCATTTTTACTCGTCGACGACGAGTCGAACCCGGCAAGCATTTCCTCTCCTAACGGGCTTTTGTTTCTAACTCCCTGCCATCCATACAGCAAGTTCTCATCGGCCCTCAAATCTGGCCGAGTGAGGGTCATCCGCAATGTCATCTCCCGACTCCCCGCAATAGACTGAGCATATGACTCTGTATGCTTATGTGATGTCGGCTTCCTAGTCCCAAGATAGGAGAAGTCCTCGGAAGGTCGACTACTTCTCGATGAAAAAGGAAACCGCACCGCTGGAGTCTTGAATATGCCCGAAGGTTCAGCGGGCGTCAGGGGTGAGTCAGGGTCAAGCATTGAAGCATCGTCGTCATCGGATAGCGAAATATTGTCGTCATCTAGAAAAGTCTCGGTTTTCTCGGCCAACGATGATCTGCATGCATTCTTCTCTCTTGATATTTTACGAGGATGTCTGTTCTCCTTATCGGCGACCGTCGAGACCCCTTCAATTGACGGAAAACCAAACTCGATGGCCTCATCAAATTTTTGGGGAGAGGCGAGATACACTCGCAACTTCAACCGCGCTTCAGGGTCTTGGTAATGTGTCGCGCTGGGATCAATTGAGGATATCGATTCGGAGCCACTGTGTTTGGGCTGCATTAATGACATGGCTCGAGACTTTTGTCGTATGTGGGGTGACTGCAGCACTGGCTTGATTGGTGAGCTCCGGTTAATGGACGAAAGGGAGCTTCGCCCAAAGGGAATTTTTGTGATTGACATGTGGCGTCGGAAAGATGGACGTTGGGTGCTTGAAGGTGTAGGAAGTACCACGCCGTCGAGGTTGGCGTGGTAATCGTCCAGAACGAGACGCAAGTCCAAGTTCTCCTCCTCATCCATCCACCGGAAGCTCTCTATCATTGCCTTTCTGATGCTTGACGGCTGAGAGTTCCTCTTGTTGCTACCTATTGAGTCCATGCTGCTTCTGGATGATGCTGTCGTGGGCGAGATGATCATTGGAGTTAAATTCCTACTCGCTCGACGACTTGCTTTGTATATTGCTTCATCTGCTGCGTCAAGAATAACGCTGTTACGGCGGCGTCCGGCAGGGACCACCTGTTCCTCCCTTATTGATTGCTTTCTGCGCAGCTTATCCGGCAAATTTAATAACCAGGAAACATCCGCAGAGGAAACAGATAGCTGTCGGCTCGGCTTGCGTAAACGTACTTTTTTTGGGCTGTTTATTGTGGACTGCCGCGAAGGATTGACGGTGAGCGGGTGTCTCAAACCCCGGCGGTCTGCAAGGGATAGCCTTCTGCGAGCAGATATCCCTAACTCGTTGGTTGGGATAGAACCAGAATTTTCTGCGAATCTCAGTCTTTCGAGAGTTGAGAAGTACTATATGGAAAAGTAATTAGCTTAGAATAAAAGAATTGAACAGGAATTGGCAGAAATGGGCTGTGTTGAAATGATGGAATGTCTGTAGGTACGCCAATGGAGCCACTTTTGTAAAGGTGGACCTGCATGCGTGCGTGGGACCATAGCGCCTAAGAATTGGGCGGGAATGAACACAGCTTTACCGCCATTTGCGGAACGGCAGCATTACGGGGTTCTGAGCTATGGAGCTCATCAATGGTTGGAAAAAAAGGGTCCTGTCTCGGCGCGTCGAGCAGCTTGAAGTTCTTTCGTATGAATTTGCATCGCACAATTGCATGCCGTCTTCGAGTTCATCCGATGCGAAAAAAAAGTGCACGTACCTTCCTCCGCACAGCTAGAGGCAACGCGTCGAATTCATCTTCTGTTGTTGTCCCAATCATTTCCCTCATATTTTTGCGTCTCGGACGGCTTGCAACCGCGTGCTGCTGAGCTACTGAGGTATATGGCCGAGTTGGAGATTCGTTGTAGAGGAGTGGATAGAGGGAAGGAGAGTCGAGATTCGAGGTCGAGTTTGGATGGACCATGGAAGAATAAACAGTAAAGGTGGGGATTCGAAGGGTATTACTACTCGACTGATGCCGCACCATGATCGGAGTGACAGTGCAGTAGTAGGATTCGTGAAAAGCAAAGGAGTGGAAAAGAGTTAATTACGGTGTCATGCGGAGACTATTCGATCTTATGCTATGCATTGCATTAGAGCCGACTCTGCTGGTGACTCCTTACAAGGCCAGTCTTTTCTGCCTCCTCCGATTCTGGCCTATGTCAGCTTGCACAGTGATTTGAGTTGTCAAATGAAGATCCTCGAATATCCCGGGCCTGCAAGCCATGTACTGCCACCCCATGCGTGCTAGCATGAACTGGTGGAATGAAAGATGTGATAGCTCTGATTATTGTCAATTGTGACGAGCTCTAGCTTGCTACATACATGCCGTTTTAGTGGCGCCAAATTGGATCCACGCGATGTGGCAAAAAGCCTTGGTGATCAGTAATGGACAGCGCACTACGATAGTAATGATTTTTGTTCTGGCGCGTAGAATCTCAGTGTCGAAGGAGTCAAGGGCCAGCACAATCGTGCCTAAAGGAATTTAATTCGTCGATACGAACGAGACGATGCTGCAAGCCACATGCTGGTTGGTCTTGTTTAACATTGGGTACGAGATGTACCTGACCTGCCTTGTGCCTTGCGTCTTCATCTCAGGGGTAGAAAGTGCTTCGAAAGATGGTTGGTTGCTCTCACAGGGCAAGCTTGTCAGCAAAGGATTGAGCCAAGATTATCATTTATCGGTATGGGCCGCCAATATACCGTATCTAACACTACGGGCATATATTCCGCTGGCTGGATTTCGCTTTCTTAATTTGCTGGTAGGAACGATTTCATCCCGTGTGCACAGGTTTTATTTACCCAACTGACAAATTGACCATACAGCGTTCCAGAGACCCTGCATTCTGAAACATCACTGGTGTTCCAGACGCGGGCAAGCCAACGCCTCGGTGCCTCACTGCTTCCGAACTAATGCAACCGGTGTCTTCTCTGGTAAATTCCAGGACTCAAGCATATGTACATATTATTCCTGCCGAAAGGACTGGCCGCCTTTTCCCGACGCGGAGATTATGTGTATGCCTACGAAACACAAAGGCTATGAATTATGATCGAAAGTTACGTTGGCCCCTAGACATGAGATAACTTGCGAATCTTATCGAACTCTGTAGACCTTCGTGGCGGTATAAAACGTTTGATATAAAGGACAGTGCCCATTGCGTTACGCAAGGGGTCGATGATGCTCCCTGCTGCGGCCCCCTGGTTTCTCCAAGTCCAAGCTTCCGTAGAGGTAAAATGTCTCTCAGATAGCCGGAGCTCAGCCAATGGAGACTGCCGCAGGAGAATCGCCCATTCTTATCTTCCACAGATACTTGGGCATCGACGCAGGATTATGCTCATTCAGTCACATCTGATCACTACCATTTGATGGTATGATATCTCACGCATACTTCACCTACATCTCATTGACAATGTCTCAGCTATCTGTGCCATGCTTGGATGTCGGTCAACTTATTGCCATAGAAGAGTCTTTATTTCTATTACTCTCAAAGCCAGATTGTCGACTGCTTTGCAACAAACAGCGCTTAGGTAATAGTTTATATCTTTTTCACTTTGCTAAGTTTCAATTCAACAGCTGACTTTTAGGTTTCCATAATCGCAAGGCTGCGTGCGTGGCTGCATATCAGAGACTATTTGCTTAAGTCACGGCCTTCATGCCTTCGGTAATATGACTTGATTTAAAGATATTCACACGAGCTACCTAAATTTAAGTACAACTTCCCCGCCGGACTTCATTCTCTTAAACAAAACCCTTGCTCATACCAGACAAACGGAGCCACCACCACGAAATCCCTTACCACATTTCTCGGCCTTCCAAAATCTATCGATTGCACTTCATCCGTGGGATTTTACATGGGCTGGCAGTTTATGGTCGACTGTGCTCGACTTGTTCTGCGTTTCGCCGCTCCTATTAGGTCTCCCAAGAGCCAGTCGACAGGTCCACTCAGAAGCCATTTTCTATGGTGAAAACAACTTTACTTTTCCGGATCCAATCCGTTGCGTGAGGGGCTTTCAACGCCGGCTAGAACAGCTGTAAGCACTTGAGAAAAGTGAACATCTCGCCCCCAGTCACAATGGTTAACAATGAAATGCTCGCGGCATTCGCCAGATGTAGTACGCTTTTGGAGGGTGCTGCAGACCTGGAGCTACCGTTAATACGCCTGATATAGAATCAGGGTTAGTAAGGTTAACAGGTCTTGCTCTGCAAGAAGGGCAAACGTATAAAAAGATCGTCATAAGACGTATTGGTAAGATATTGGAGGCATGGATGGAACAAGGATCATCGCAGACAGATACAGGTATATTTAAAGTAAATGACGCCTAATATCAATACATTCAAACGAAATAGTAACAATCTAAGATGATGGTAGGCTTGGTGGGGTACATGTAAACTTGACCGCCACTATGCCTTATCGCAGCTTATCGCTGGCCGCTTCAAACCACTTCTCTTTCTCAGCGGAGAAGCTTCGATCATTTACAAAGTGCGCCAATCCCTCTAAGCCATTAGTTTCGGTGGATGGCATCAATCTAGCCTGAACCGCATGTGTTTGATTGGACCAATTGTCAGGCCTTGAACGGCTGATCGACTGCAGAATGCTGGCTAAAGGATAGTTCAGGCTTGGGGGTGTTCACCCATCTCGTCGTGGACCTCTTCATGCCACAGTCCATTCCTGTGTCATCATCTGCTTCTGGTTTTACGCTCTAATTATTCAGATCTCGCTCCTTTCAAAATGGATATCAATAATCCAGCTTTAGATTCGGCACACTTCAGCCCGTACCGCTCTGACGGAAAGTTGGTGTGTCTTGAACTGCGGTGCCAATTAAGAGCTAATCTGCTAAAAGTCTGGTAGTACGGCTTTGTATGCGTTGTTACAGGAGCTCAACAACCTGTGGGGCAAGCAATCATACACGAACTGGCTGGTGCGTCTCAATTGTCTCGTAGCTGTCTCTTGTCCTTCTAATGTATGCACGTCATGTACGCAACAGATAATAAAACCCAAACTGACAACATGAAGCCCATGGTGCAGCGTGTATATATGGTACGAACTTTTTTATTTCGGCGCGCCACTGAATCCCAATGCGGCACTCCCCATCTTCGACGTATATGTTTTATACCCTTTACCTACTTACTTGAATTTTCAATTACGTTCACGCAGGCGAAAAAAGCCTAATACTGGACAGCATGCGACAAAGCGAGCAGTTCCGGTTATGAAGCACTAGAGGCCCAAGTCGCGAAGACTTCACCCAACACAAAGATCATAGGTTACCCGTTCAACGTAGCGAAAGAAGATGAGACACTTGCGTTGATAGACGAGGTTTTGAATTCTTGGGGTCGATTGGACATCTGGGTCTGCTCGGCCGGCCTTCTCGGCCCACCTTCATTAGAAGCGACGACACCGGCAGACCTACAGAAGTGCTTCGAGGCAAATTCTATGGCTCCCTTTTTTGCACTCAAATATGCCCCGCCAGCAATGGCGAAAACTACTCCAAAACAGGCGTACCCAAATGCGGCGCCGAAAGATCAGAAATACGGTAGCATAATCGTGGTCAGCTCTGTAGCTAGCACCTATGGTGGTAAGTTAGTCTCTGGAAGATGGTCAATCCCAAGGGCCATAGTACTGCATGGTTTCAGAATTTATCAGAATATTCGCGGGAACCTACTGACAGGGAACTAACCAAGGCTGCTGGGGCCTATGTTACACGATGAGCTCTCACGCCGCTTTGGGTGTTGTGAGGGCTGGTGTCGCAGTCCTGAAGGGTGAGCCCTAGGGAAACCTCATTTGAAAGAGTAATTGGATATTAACGAAATTTCAGGTACTGGCGTGAGAATAAATTGCATCTCCCCTGGTCAGATTGACATTGGTGTTGATCTTAAAGGAGTATGAATGCTGCTCTACAATTGAGGGGTGACACTGACGATGCGGCATAAAGTTCGATATGCGAGGCATGACAGCACAGTTTCCTCCCTCGAGCCTACAGACTAAAGAGGTATTTTGTTTGAACGTCGGGGAAACATTTTCTGATCCCTATTTAGATGCAACAACAAAGTATTGGATTGGAGCGAGCTGGTCTACCTCAAGAAGTGGGACGTGTAGCCGGCTTCTTAGCCAGTGGTTTCAGTAGCTATATAACAGGTACGTGAAGCCTCATGTGACGAAGGTAACATGATCATTCTGACCGATAATTGTCCAGGAGCAAATCTTGTAGTAGATGGTGGTGCATCGTAAGTTCTAAATCTATTTCTATTGCTTCATTGGGCTTCGTGCTCACGAACTTAGGGTCATGAATCCGTTGACTATTCCGGTCTGAAGCGTGATAGCTGGATTTAGAGAACAGTCAATACAAACAATTTATTAGCATGAATTTCAGATGTTAGGAAATACAGACAATGGAAAATTTCAATAAGAATTCATCCAATTGTTTGAAACTCTCCTTGAATGATGCTCTCCTTCTACCCTGCTTCTCGTACAACTTGAAACCAACCGGCGAAACATTCCGCCGGCCCCTCAATCCTCCACCGGAAACTCTTACAAACTCCACCACTCCACATCACCAACACCCACAATGACCACCACCTCCTCCCCCTCGCAACCACCCATCTACACACCCACCAACATCCCCTCCCTCGCCCCCTCCTACAGCCTAACCGCCGCCGAAGTCAGCACCCTGTCAAGCCTCTCCTCTGCCGCCAAAGCCACCGCCTACTGCCCATACAGCCGCTTCCGCGTGGGCGCCACGATCCTCACCACCGACGGGCAATACTTCAGCGGCGCCAATGTCGAGAACGCCTCCTACCCCGTAGGCACCTGTGCGGAGCGCGTGGCGTTCGCCAAGGCCGTCACGGACCTCGCGGCGCAGGTTGAGGGCGGACGCTTTGGCGGCGCCGGGGCCCCGGATGCGAAGGGGGAGGGAGGGTTTGGCGAGTGGAAGAGGTTGGGAGGCGGGTTTAGGGCGCTGGCGGTTGCGACGGATAATTCGCTGCCGGCAAGTCCGTGTGGGATGTGTAGGCAGTTGTGGGTGCTCTTTTCTTCTTCAATTGAGGTTGTGGAGAGTGTTTGGTTGAAGGAATGCTAGGGCCGTAGGGAGGGGATGATGAGGTGAGATGAGATGAGAAGGAATTGGAGCTGACTTTTGTGCTGTGTAGTATTCGCGAGTTCTGTGAGTTGGATTTGCCGATTTGGTTGTTTGATAAGGATGGGAGTTTTCAGGTTGTGAGGTTGGAGCAGGTATGTGATATGAGAATTGGTTAATGGTCGGGCTGTGCTGACGAGGGGTGATATGCTGCAGCTTCTTCCGCTGTCGTTCGGGCCTGAGCATCTCCCACCTCCTGTTTGAGACCGAAGTGAGACATTTATGGCCGATATGATTATGTACATTTGCTGTGACATACGTAAGAGGTGGAATGGGTTGTGCTGCGGCCGTGATTCTATACATGAAATGTTAGTTGCTTAGGTTGGACGAATTACGATATGTGATACTGGCGCATGATTATACCTTCTATAATTGATGCGGCGAACCTTATTGCAGTAATGTACAGATCTGTTCAGAAGCGCCTTCGGGTTTGAAGATTCAATAGACAAGATGCTTGAACTTGGATTTCAAGATATGTGAGTTTACTTGCCTCAGCTTTAAATTCAGAGACTCGATCAACTCTTTAGTATCATCGCCACTGTCAGGGATGACCTCTCTGATTCCTCAGTATTGTATATAACTTGGAGACATCAATTGTGGCTCTGAAGTGAGAGTACAAAATCAGATAAGTGTCATGTTTTCAGCCTGTAGAGCATTGTTTTTGGATATGTTGGATTTCCCCTATCCCCGTTCTTCGATTGAGTTCATCCATGAAGATATTGCTCTAGTCTAATCTACCAATTGTTTTTCATTCACCTCATTTCCATGCCCGGCCCCTTGGTTTAAGCTTCATTTCTGATCTATGTCTTTCATTTTCCATCCCCAAATCCTTTCCCAGTCTAATGTCCCAGTATGCCATGCAATGCGCCAACCAACTGACGATGAAGCAGATACTAGAAGAATTACAAGAACACATTCATGTGATGAGACCATGAGCTCACTCCCCTGAGACCACGTGCTCAATTTTTGAGAACACGGGCTCAATACTGATCGGCGTCATACTCATAAGGTTCCACATTGTCCTCCTCAGCGGAGTTACTTCCCACACTCTCGGAGGAACTGTAATCCGGGACCTCATCGTAGTCCAAGTCGCGCTCGTATTTAATGATGTCGAGATTGCCTTCGCTTCTTGCATTGGAGTCGCGAAGGTCGTCAAATAAACACCGCTTGCGGATCTCGCCGGTATAGACGTCGAAAACTCGGCTGGGGATAGCTCTAAGAAAGGAGCTGCTGGCATAAGGGATGATTCGAGGAACTTCTCGACGGAAGAGGCGGTCGTAGACGCGGCCGGAAGTTTTCTCGCAGTCGGTCACAAAGCGATCGACGATGGTGGCGTCTGAATCGATACAGACACGTGGACAGGAAAGAGCCTGGATTTGCTGTCGGGTTTGAGGGGTGCCAATGGCGGCGAGCATAAGGTATTCTACGGGGCGACGGTCGAGGCATTCTCGTTGCTCGAGACTGGCGTTGTCGTACTCAATTGGTAGGGGGAATGCAAGGTCGAAAGAGTGGTATTTGTAGAGTGGGAGTAAGTAGTCGGTGCCATTGGGCTTGTCCTTGATGTCGGCAATGGTGCAGATGGAACTTTCGTGGGTATAAGGGGTGTGCTCGCGCTTGATATGCTGGTATCGTGCGTAACCTGTCTCAGTGGGCGAGATGGACTCTACGCTTTGCACTGACATATCACACATATGATCGTCGTCGTATGTACCATCGATATTTACTGCACTGATTTGGGAAGTTGGGTGTCTGCGGCGGTATGGAGAGGGGTTCTTAGTATGTCTGCGACTGCGGTAGCCGAGAACTCGATGGACACCTGCCCTGGTTGGAATTGGGGATATAAGGTTGCTGGGAGGGACGATTGGAAGTTTCTGGACACGTGCATGCAGGCGGGAGGAGCCGTTCACCTTGCCTGTGGCTGGGGAAGATGCTGAGTGGAACATCTTGCCGTTTGTTTTGATTGACGACGTGTAAATAAAGGTGATTATTCGTGAGAGGAGAGCTACTCGCAGCCCCATAGAGTACGAGGAGTGGTTCGAGTAATGAGGTGTGATCACGTGCGAACAGATGAGTCCCGTAATTTCTTGGCTTGTTTTTATGGAGGAAGCTTCTAACTGACTAAGAGAATTTAGAGTTTGCAGTTCAAAGACGAGTATGATGGGGGAAAGAGCATGCGAAGAGGAGGGAGGAGCTTCGAACCTGGGCAACGAGAGATTGTTTATATACTGGCCTTGACTCACTGGCATTCTGACCTAAAGGAACTATTTTGTTAGGATATTTCTGCTTTCGGCGGCTCTACGTCAACAGGTGCATTGTGACTCTGACTGTTATGCTTTCCGAAGGTTTAGGTTTGCTAATATGGGTGCGGTTCTGCGCTAGCCCCAGGGAAGAGGGAAATGATGCGTGTGATTGGTTATTGAATGACATCATCAAGGTAAAATTGTCGTTTTGGGCCTGGTGTGGGTTTTTGAGAGTGGGGCAGTTTGTTCTGGAATGGTCAGGCAGGATTTTTGAGAGTGTATATGAGCAATTTTGGTTAAGGGGCGGGCTTGTGAAAAGGAGGAGGCAGGTATCTGATTAGAAGGTTCGTCTTCATGCAGCGCAGAAGCAAGATGACACATGGAAGTCGGTTGAGTGGGAATAAAAAGTGATATTTACATGGACTGTATTAGGAAAGCTGTATAATATCACAGGAATGGAATAGAGTTTGTCTCATAGGGAGGAAAGGACTTTATAACTTTTAATTTTCTCGATATACTTTTCTCATGATAGAGCACGCCTCGTAAATAGTCTCGTCACTGCCCCACACCTAGAAAAACAAGGTTTGCGACGTTCATCGCGGCAATGATAAGCCACATGACCACAGCAAAGGTAGTCGTGACCCAATGATTCCGCATTTTGATGTCTTCCTCCTGAATACCTATTCCTGCCTCTACCTCTAAAGGTGTGCCATTCCCAGGCACAACTGTGTTTTCCCCGTTTCTCCTTTCATTTTCGTCGCCGTCGTCATGGCCTTCCAACTCAATCCCCGAACCGGAACTCCGCAACTTTACGGACATGAATTTATTCCGACAAGTAAAATATATAACTGGGGCACTAACAAATGGTAAGACGACTGAGAGCGCAACCTGCGAGCCGTTCAGCGCAGCGGTGAGGCCATCCATTCCAACGGCGCCCGCGATGATGATAGAAGGCGTTATGCTGATACATCTCGTAACCAATCTTCGAAGCCACGGTGCCAGCGACCAGTTTAGCGCTCCTTCGCTGACCATTTGACCAGCGATTGTGCAGATGATACCAGCTGATATACCAGATAAGAGAAGGGCGAGGGCAAAGATGGTGCCAGCTGCAGGAGCGATGGAAGAGGACAGCAGGTTATGGATATCGAAGAGAGACGCATTAGCCCCAGCTGCAGCCAAAGCCGGGGAGGAACCAGCAACGATGAGAATGGCTGAGTTAACGAAAAGAGCGAAGAGGGATAGGGATATAGCGAGTTCAAATATTGAATATTTGAGACAGAATCTGATAGCGGCAAGGGATGGCTGATATGCTGGCTTATCCGATGATGGGGATGAATCCGATTGATCATTTGATGGGACTACGACATGGCCATTTTTTATGTCATATTCGAGCAGGCGAGGCTGGACAATGCCCGAGCCTAGGTAGAGACTGTGCGGCATAACGGTTGCACCAAGAATACCACATGCCTGGTACAGTCTGAAAACAGTGTCAGCTACCCTGGAGGACGTCAGAAAGTGCAAGCACTCACCCCTGACTCTGGACCATGGCAGCAGATGGGAGGTAGCCACGGAAGACCTCGCCAACAGATACACCACTAATAAGACCCAATTGATAGCAGAAGCAAATGACAACTCCCAGAACAAGCGCCATGACGAAGATTTCAAATGCACGAAGCCCTTTCATCGATCCATTCGGTCGGTAAAAGAAAAGGATTAAGAGGACATCGAAGATTGATATGGCGCAGCCTGCAACCAATGGTATTTGTGGTATAAGAAGATTCAGCGCTATGGCAGTTCCAATCACCTAAATCTAAGGTCAGTGGCTGACTAAGTAACTTGTAGCAGATATTTTGAAAGAAGGGGCATGCTACTAGAACGAGAAAATAACTTAAAGGCATGATCCCGTACCTCAGCAATATCTGTGGCAATAATCTACAAGCGAGTCAGCATTTGCATTGTAAATGTCAAGTTCTCTGAACTTACAGCGCACTCGGCCAGGATATAGAGAAAGATATTAAGCCATCTTGGAAGATGAGCTCGGCACATTTGAGCCAGGTCCATTCCTGAAACTGTACCCAGCTTGATACAAAGCGATTGAAGATAGACGGCAATAATATTAGAGAGCAAAACAATGAAAAGGAGCTGGAATTGATAGGTAGCACCAGCCGCCACATCCGTAGCATAATTTCCGGGATCAATGTATGCAACGGATATCTACAGTGTGTTAGCCAAAGGCACTGCGTGCTGAGCCTCGTTTGTCGACGCGAAGCGGGGTACAAACCATGAAACCTGGACCAACAAATTTACTATATGTCACTAAGACTTTTCGAGTCTTTGAGAGGAAGGAAGGTAGACAGGAAAGATTTCCATGATCACCGGAGTCATCACAGTGGAGAACATCCCGATTCAAGTGATCCTCGTCCACACTCTGGCCAGTCGCCGTCGTGGTTATCTTTATGGTGGGCTCAGAGGTTTTCCCAGGTCTCTGCACGTCAGAAACCTTCTCATCTGAGATTTCTGAGACTGGTTGTCCAGGTTCTATTCTTCTAAGGACCCTGGTATTCGCCATACCATTGAAATCTTCCCGAGTTGTGCCAGAATGTAAATTAGGGCTTTGATTCCAGCCCTCTCGGGCGTTGGGATTGTCTGTACGGGATGGGCAATTCATCTTGTGGTTATTTGAGTGTATTTCCACAAAAGTAGAGGCAGCAATTGTGCAAGTTGAGACTCAATTGTTAAAAGAAGGCAAAAGTCGGTCTGAGATCTTTATATACAGCATAATCATCCGTCAACCCTTACCCGACTCGGAAAGTCACAAGTCCGGGAAGTCCCGACTAGCTTTGATCGAGACAAGGGCTGGATGCGCCACCGGTACTTGGATGATGTGAGCCTCACCTTTCCAAATGGCATGTGAAGGGCGCTGATATACAGCTATTAGAGAATGTTCTCATAGTAGAAGCGAAAGCCTCGTGGTAATATGGGGGTTAAAAAGGGGTGGATGGTGGATGGTGGATGGTGGATGGATGAAGAAATGATAGGGGTCGCGGTCGCGTGGGGGAGGGGGGGATTCGCAGGTACTGTGTACATACGTGAATAAGCCCAACGGCTGCAATCCAACGGCACCTCCGCTCCGCTCCTCTCCACCCCCGATATTCCCCACGGGTGGCTGAAGAGGCAGGCTTGGCTTATCGCGTACTACAGCGACTATTCCATTTTCCTGCTCCTTTGGGTCGTATCGCCCATGTAGGCAGAGATAGGCTTTATTGAAAATGAGATAGCTAAGATTGGGATTGGGTGGGCAGTCAGTGGCAGTCTTGGCTGGCATTGCTGGTCCCTATCGTTTAAACTACGACGCGAATCCAGGAACTCGTCTATCTATCTATATTCGATGCGTGCCCATGCCCCCATCGAAAAAACTTTAAGCTTTCCCAACTTTCCTACCGCGACGACTGCCCCAGGATGGCCTACAATGCTGTTGCACAGAGGGAGCACGAAGTCATTTATGATGAAGAAGAATCCATATCGGATTCTCCCCCTCCGCAGCTTACCTCGTCTTCACCCTTTCCGCCGCTGCAAATGGGTTTTGACAACTTCGGATCGGGAAGTCTATTTATGGAACACGAGCAGGATTCTCTTAATACCCATGGACTCAGCAGTACAATTCAGTCAGTCGTGTCCAAATCGACAAAGCAGAGCTATGAGATGCTTGAAGGAGACGATTATACACAGATTTCACCAAATCCATCACCGATCTTATCTCCAAGAGGCAAGATCGCCGACAAAGCTGTACCACAGCAAAGCCACGATCTAGCCACGGCAAGGGTGGACAACAACGAAAATATCCCACCAGGGGCACGACTCGCAGCAGATAAGCCTATTGTCCGGACAGCTTCTGGTAGAAGAATAGATTTACGACATCCTACGCCCGACCTACAGTCTCTTCAGGGTGCATACATGGCGAATGTGGAAAATTTGGAGAAGACGGCCGAGAAGTTGTCAATGACTTCAAGCATTGACGATGCTATCCGGCAAATGCACCATGAACTCAAGCGATCTGACAGTCGACGTTCGTCGTTATTAGCGTCTCCAATTGATATGCCAGCAGCGACAAGGCAATTCTCCAGTCCCAATTCCATCGTCGAGATCAACACCGCTGCTCGATCTGGCGGCTTCTCACCAGGTGGCTTTAATATGATATCCCCACAACATAGCTTCTCAAAGTCGGGTCGAGGACGTTCGGCATCCAAGTCTTCGAAGTTCGGTTCTCGGCCAGAACCGGAGCTGGAGGGTAGACCTCTGGATTCTTTCGTCAATCACTCGACGACCTCTCCACATCTCTCGCAGTCTGCTTCAATAGCAGAAGAACAAGTCGAAACTACAACCATAAATCCTCCAGTCCTGCCCGTCCTCAAGCCACTCGATCCGCCCATAGAACTCTACTCGAAAAGGATTGATGAGTCCACGGAAAGACCCGCAACATCAGGCTCGACTACCACCCTTGAGCAAGCGCAGAAGCTCTTCAATGACTTCGATGGAGAACACTACAACCCTAAGTCTAGGGATGCATCCCAGAGCGGGCCAAAAACGGAAGAGCGTCGCGTTTCCTCAGGCAATCGGTTGTCGACAGCTCTGCCGCAATCGTATTCAGACCCTACTACGGGACAACAAATGGTTTATTATCCAGCGCCCGTACCAATGATGCTGAACCTTCCACAAAAGCTATCTAAGGCACCCTCGTCAATGACAAGGGAGAAACGCCGATCACAAGTGATGAGCTCTATCCCGCTAGCAGCTCGAAAGTCGGCCATCTGGCTACCAGATGTTTTGGAAGATGTTGAAAGTTTGAAACTGAACTTTGCAGAGGATGACGCAACGCAACAGCGAGAATATATGCCGCAGCACCAGAGACGAAGTATGGGTGGGAGGAGAAGTGTGAAAGATCTGGAACACTTACCGCCGCAGCTTCGAGCGAGCACATTCTTTGAGTCCCAGGGCATAAGCCAGATCGCGGAAGTTAAGGGCGAATCTGCGGTTGCCACGCTTGACAGTATACTGGATGCTTCTGCATTTGCTCCTGTCAGTGCATTCACCGACCATGCCTTTGCTGGACGCCTTGGCGCGGAAGTTTATGGAGCAGCCAATAAAAGAGCGTCCAGACCAATCAGTCAAGCACCGGCCAAGAATATTCAAAAGCGGAAGAGTCTATCAAATATTCTTCTTAGACGAGCTAGTACCAGCGAACTGCTCAATTCGCACGGACATGAGCAACGACGAGCTACGATGTCTGATGCTCTTGGCCAAACGAAATTTGGGGGATCTCCTCAACTCGCTGCTGACGAGCCTGGCTTGCCTGGCGATGCAGAAGATGACTCAGAGGCGGATCAACCTGAGGAAGACGATTCGGATGAAGGTCATCCGGACGACATTATCTATCGTGGTGCACCTACGACACTTCTCGCTGAGCTACAAATACGTAAGCAACAGCAGAAGCTACGAACACGCGCGTTGACAACTCTTTACCCGAATGGAATGCATTCCACACTTCTTGAACTTGATGCTGTTGCACAGGTTGAGAAGAAGGCGCGGAAGCAGAAACGTGTCGCCCTTGCTTGGGAAGATCCTGACGAAATTGGGCTCAATGAAAGTGATGGTGACGATGAGGACGTGCCACTAGCTATGCTATTCCCGCAGAAATCTACTGCACATATAGATAGGACGCGCCCGATGGGTCTGATGGAGAGACGTGAAATGGAAGATAACGAGCCCCTCAGTCAGCGGCGAGATCGACTACAGGGCAAGCCTCCTCGAGTGATGGCACGTGCAAGCACCATGATAGGAGTTTCTACAGCTCCGGCAGAGGATGAGGGAGAAACTCTAGCTCAACGTGTTCAACGTCTTAGAGCTCAAGGTGGGACCGCAACCGGCCTGCCGACCGCTAGACCCGTGAGTGGTGACTTCACAAGTGAGTTGATGAGCCAATTTGGCGGAGATGCCATGGATGGCGCCAAGCAGGATGCCAAAGGCAAAGCGAAGGATACTTCCGGCACATCTCCCGCCGAGGAAGAGGAAACACTCGGCCAAAGACGCAAGAGGCTTCAAGCAGAACGTGAAGCACGCGGAAAGGAAGTCGGTGCAGGTGCTGACGCTCCAGCGGCTCCAGAAGGACGTCCAACACTCAAGAAAACGCTTAGCATGGCCGATATTCTTCAAGCCCACCCTGCTGCTGGTGCAAGTCGCTCTTCATACAATCTCAACAAAGCTAATAATGGTCTTTTGGGAATGCACGAGCAGCAGTCAGCACAAAGATATAGCACCGTGCAGCAACTCCAAAGTCACCAACCAGTAACTGGCGGGTTTATGAATGGATATAACCGTGATAGCGTGGGGGGCATGATGCTCCCTTCATATCAAAATCATTATTCCGGTTTCGTTTACGGTACAGCACCAAACGGAAACAATTTTGCGACCCCTTTCCAGAATCAGTCGGCCATGAATTTAGGACATTACTCTCAACAGCAAATGATGATACCAATGCCCTTTGCGAACCCTTACGCTGCCATGGGGTATGGCGGCTTAGGTATAGGATATCAGAATCCCATGGCAGCTAGCATGTTACAGATGCAAAGCTTGGGTCAGGAACTGAATCCAAGGCAGATGGATATGGTAGAAAGATGGAGGCAAAGTGTGATGCAATAGAACTATATTTGTTATTACGACCTATGGAATAAGAGAATAATGAAGGTTTAATAAAGGTAACAGACCCCGAAAGGACATAGATCTTGGATTTGGTGCATTACTTGGCATTTGGGAAGCAGGCTTCTCGAGCAATCATACAGCGAGCGAAAGCAAGTATCTTGGGAACACACGCTTCACTGTACGAAATAACATCTGTAACGTATTGGAAGCACATATATACCTCAATACACAAAGAGACGTACACTCACATCACAAGCAGGCAGAATGCACGTGATTAAAATTTTACACCTAACCAATATTGTTCCTTAGTATATGCGTCTCCTCCTCTAGTTCTATATCTTGATCATCATTCCTTGCCTTGATCGCCTTGGCTGTTTGCAACACAACCTGTACGCCGGCGGTTAGATTCCCTTGCACCAACTGGACCTCAATCCCGTCCATCCATGTCATCCTTGGAATCACCAGCCCAAACCCGTCCCTGCGGCATCATGTCTCCACCCCACTTCCTGCGCAATACCCCCCCGGACCCGCCGACGCCGCCGCGACCATCATTTGGATATTCGTATAGTCGTGCAGCGGCAGCCGCCGCCAAAAGCCTCGTCCTGGCCGCCTCGACGGCCACAAGGAGCAGAAGCGCGGCTTCGACGCCACGCGACCGCGAAGATGCAGAGGCCCTTGGCCGTCCTGCAATGCGGCTACGGGCGTTGGGGGGCTTCGAGGCTTTGAAGAGCGCTAAGCTGGGCGCTGCCGAAGGCGACGAGGATGTCGTCGAGCGCGACGGCGAAGGAGTCGGAGATGGCGCGCAGGGTTGGTTTTCTTCGGGGGGTTCATGTTGAGGTCGGGTCGCGCGAGGAGCGTTTGCACGTTGCCCTGCAGGGTGTTGCCGAGCACGGAGTCGTAGAGCGAGGGGGGTTCGTGTGGGAAAGGAGGCTGAGGGACCATGTGGTGTTGTTCCGTTACGTGGCCTGTGGACTCGATGTCTACGATGTCGGTGCAGTGGGAACAGGGATTGACGACGATGGATTGCTCTATTGCATTCACTAAGATAGCGAATGCCTACGGGTTGAAGGTGACGGAGCGTTGTGTTTTGGTTGAGCGTGGCGTATGGTGTGCCATTTGCGATGGCAATCATGCCCCTATCATTTGCCTCGGGGTTGACGACTGTAGCCCAGCCTAGAACGGAGGGATCGCCGGCTGTGAGGTTGGTATCGTCGTACCAGGTCACAGATAGATAGATCTCCGCGTTCCCAGGCACCGAGTTTGTAATGGCCCCTTCCAATTCCCAGATGGCCACAGGTCCGTACTCTGACACTACGAAGCCGAGGCCAAAGTCGGAGGACGAGTTCTTGATGCAGCTCACCATTGTATTGCATCCCGTCTCCATATATGTATATGCTAAAGGACTTCCATCCAAAAGTAGGCCTTCTAACGAGACAATACCTTGGGAAGATGCGACTCCATAAGAGTGCCTCTTAAAGGACCAGCTATGGTTGTCAATCTTGGAGTGATTTCTTGGAGCGCTAGATAACATAGTTGCAGAACTTCCAGAATTCAGTAGTGAGCCTTGAACGTCTGGAACAGGGCAAGAGGGAACGAATCCAAACTCGTTGTTGATCAAGATGCAATAAAGTTTCTATGCTCCACACATCCATGCAATGAAGTTGGAATTGGTTATCCCATATATCTCTCGTGCTGTTTGTGAAAATCGGTATCTCTATGAAGTCTCCTTCTTTCGTGACTGTTTTTAATATTGGAGTCAAAGCGCCAGCTCCTAAGGCTCCTGGTCCTTGACAGGTTGCGAGGGGCACTGCAGAAATGATAAAACCGTTCATGGACAGGCTAATAACAGCTTTATGTCCTGAGAGTACTATCCAGAGTCACAAATTTCCTAATGTCGTTGAGCTTTTGAAGAGTCGTATCCTAATGGAGAAGTTGAAAGGCTGGTGACTACGTAGATCTGCGTTATGCCAAGTATCGAAGAGAGTATTTGGATAATCAATGATGTTGAGGCTCGATCAATTTCCGCAATGCGGTAGAAGCCATCCGCATTTCTATAACTGCGAGCAGAAATAAGAATGACTAAAACGATACTTGTAGCTCCGATGACAAAGAAGGGAATAGGTCTTTCCTTTAAAGATACGATAGCCATTGTGTAAATATTTCCTTGTATTAATTCAGAATCAATAGCTGGAGAAGAATTGTAACTATAGCAGCTTTAGGAGACTACCAAGAACTTGGCTCGAGAAGCTATTTCATGCCTATATAGCAAGGTAGCAAGGTTACGATAGGGAAGGAAGCTCGCGGAAGGTGTGAGGGACTGGACGCGCCACAAGTGACTAGTAGGCCTAAATTTAGGAGCTGGATATTATCCCTATTGCTTTTTCCTTATTCATGTTTTAAAGGAAGGTATGGTGTGGTTGCACAGAGGGGCCAAGGGCGAGGCTGGGCTAATAAGGAGTTAAGCAACCTTACCGAACATGAATCCGCAAACCTCACGATTGGGGGCAAATTCGACACATCAGGGTAATGTAGAGGAATAAGGCCAGGGGAAAGGACTTTCTTTGGAGTCCAGGGATGGGGTTGATTTTTTATTGCGTATGCACCTTTTCATTTGATGTGTGTACAGTACGTGTAAAGGCGTTCATCTATGTTAACATTTGATATTTTGTAGCACTCGGTTCCTACATCAGGACGTATCATAGAATAGCAACTGAGCATCTTCTTTTACAAAGCTGCGTTGACATAGATTAGTCCCCAAACGTGAGCCTGTGTGAAGCCACAATATGTCTGTGTCACTTCTGTTGTGTGTCTAAGTTTATGTCAAATCCTAAGTACAGAAATTCATCAACACAGGAGGCTCTGAGTAATTTATAATTAGATACCAAAGCTAGAACAAGGTATGGTATTGCTCACGAGACTAGTGCAAAAGATCGAACTTTGGCTACTAAGATGACGGGATGAGACTTAGGATCCGCCATAT
>Ga0335075_10002650_pt1 | contig 28623 bp, 26 predicted proteins | sample Lox_Sample_24_FD_206723 | JGI IMG/M metagenome (GOLD analysis project Ga0335075, IMG submission 206723) | Soil microbial communities from Loxahatchee National Wildlife Refuge, Florida, United States - Lox_Sample_2.4 | ecosystem: Environmental > Terrestrial > Soil > Wetlands | place: USA...
GGAGGCCTAGAACGCCGGCCACCTGGGCGCTGTAGCCGCTCGAGCCGAGCAGCCACATGGCGGGCTGATGACCCCGGCCTGGCACCGCGGTGATCCGCGCGAACGGGTGGCCCTCGGGCCAGTTTCCGGTGAAGAACCCGAGCAGGTCCATGAGCTGGTCGGGGAAGTCGTCAGCCGACAGCGCCCCGGGCGAGCGGCGCAGCGCGGCGGCCGTCACCTGGTCGGTGCCGGGCGCCCGGCCGATGCCAAGGTCGATGCGGCCTGGGTGCAGCGCCTCCAGCATGCCGAACTGTTCGGCGACCACGAGCGAGACGTGGTTGGGCAGCATGACGCCGCCTGAGCCCACCCGGATGGTCGTGGTCGCGTCGGCGATGTGCCCGATCAGCACGGATGGTGCCGAGCTCGCGATGCCAGGCATGTTGTGGTGCTCGGCCACCCAGAACCGGCGGAACCCGAGCCGTTCGGCCTGCCTGGCCAGGTCGATGGTCGCGCGCAGCGCGTCGCCTGCGGTTCCGCCCTCCGGCACCGGGGCCAGGTCGAGGACCGAGAGCGGCACCTGCTGGGGCCCGAAGGTCAGGGGCGAGGCAGGGTCCTCGAGGGCAGGGTCCACGGGGGCTATCTGGTCCATATCGTCCACGCCTGATCGGAACAGCGCGCGGCAGGGGGTTCTTCCAGGCCCGGGGTCGTCGAGCGGGCTGGGGGCCACGCACCCCGGTCCGTTCGGCCTAAAAATAAGTATTGCGAAGATAGCTTTGCAAAGATACCTTTGTATTATGGCTGGAGAGGATGAGCCGGTTCCGGGCCGGACGGTCACCTGGCTTAAGGACCCGCGGGCGCTGCGGGCGTATGCGCATCCGGTGCGGATGAAGCTGGTGTGGCTGCTGCGGACCGAGGGGCCGCTGACCGCGACCCGGGCCGGCGAGCTGCTCGGCGAGTCGTCCGGGACCTGCTCGTTCCACCTGCGGCAGCTGGCCAAGTACGGGCTGGTCGAGGAGGCGGGCGGGGGCACCGGGCGGGAGAAGCCGTGGCGGGCCGCCACGACGACGACCGCGTGGGACGCGACCGCGGTCGACACGCCCGAGCTCGCCGCCGCGACCGGGCTGCTCAACACGCTCATCGCCGAGCAGTACTTCGAGAGGCTGATCCGCTGGCTGGAGGCGAGCCCGGACGAGCCGCCGCAGTGGCAGGAGGCGGCCCTGCTCGGCGACCGGATCCTCTACGTCACCGCGGACGAGCTGACTGAGCTCGGGCGGAGGGTGGCCGAGCTGGTGGACGCGTACTTCGAGCGCCAGGTCAACCCGGAGCTCCGGCCCGAGGGCTCGCGCGTGGTCAACTACCTGCACCTGGCCTTCCCCGACGTGTGAGGCGGCGGTGACGCTGAGACGCCGACCTGTGCCGGAGCTGCTGCGCGACCGGGTGTTCCGGCGGTACTGGACCGCGTCGACCATCTCGATGTTCGGAGATCAGATCTCGGGGATCGCGCTGCCGCTCGCGGCGGTGATCGCGCTGCACGCCGGGGCCGCGCAGATGGGCTACCTGACCGCGCTCGAGTGGCTGCCGAGCTTGCTGTTCGGGCTGCCGGCCGGGGCCTGGGTGGACCGTCGGGGGCGGCGCCGGGCCACGATGATCGCCGCTGACCTGGGCCGGGCCGCTTTGCTTTCCACCATCCCTGTCTGCTATGCGCTGCACGCGCTGACGATGCCGCAGCTGTACCTGGTGACGTTCGGCGCCGGGACGCTGAGCATCTTGTTCAACGTGTCGGACGGGACGCTTTTCGTGTCGATCGTCGCGCCGGAGCGGTACGTTGACGGGCAGTCGCTGATCTACGGCAGCCGGGCCCTGTCGTTCGCGGGCGGGCCGAGCGTCGGCGGCGTGCTTGTCCAGCTGCTTTCCGCCCCGTTCGCCGTGGTCGCTGACGCGCTGTCGTTCGTCGGTTCCGCCTTCTTCCTGGGCCGGATCCGGCCGGTCGAGCCGGCGGCCGACGACGCGGCGGGTTCGGCAACCGCGGGCATCCGGTTCATCGCCCGCTCGCGTATCGTGCGCGCATCGCTGGCCGGGGTGGCCGTCATCAACTTCTTCAACCTCATGTTCGGCGCGCTGAGCATGCTGTACGCGGTGCGCGTGCTGCACATCAGGCCCGGCGTGCTTGGCCTGCTGCTTGGCGTGGCCGCCCTGGGCGGGCTGCTCGGCGCCCTGGTCACCAAGCCGATCGCGGCGAGGTTCGGGGAGGGCTGGGCCTACACGGCCGGCTGCCTGCTGTTCACCGCGCCGGTGGCGGGGTGGCCCCTGGCCCGGGGGAGCATGGCGGCGGTGCTGGTTATCCTGTTCGCCGCGATGTTCGTCATCGGGTTCGGCGTGATGGTGCTCGACATCAGCATCGGTGCGATCTTCGCCGCGGAGATCCCGGACACGTTGCGGTCCCGGGTCACGGGCGCATTCCAGGCCATCAACTACGGCACCCGGCCGGCCGGGGCGCTGCTCGGCGGGCTGCTTGGCTCCGCGTTCGGCCTGCGGACCGCGCTGTGGGTCGCCGCCATCGGCGGGGTCGCCGGGTTCTTCCTGCTGCTGCCCTCGCCGCTGCCCGGGTACCGGCTGCCGGGCGCGGCGCCGGACGGAGCTCCGGGCGCGGGCGGGATGCGGGCGCGGGGCCGGATGCGGGCGCGGGGCCGGATGCGGGCGCGGGGCCGGATGCGGGCGCGGGGCCGGATGCGGGCGCGGGCGTTACTTGACCGGCGCTGCAGGGGGCGGCGCATGATGACGCGGGTTCGGCCGCTTCCGGCATAGTCCTCGGCCAGCGTCATCTGGGTGAAACCCATCCGGCGGTGGAACGCGATGGAGCCCTCATTGCCGGGGCTGGTGATGGCCTTCAGCGCGGTGGCGCCGCGCTCGACGGCGGCCGCGGTGAACGTCTGGTATAGGCGGCGGCCCAGGCCGAGGCCACGGGCGTCGTCCCGTACCGCGACGAAGTGGATGTAGCCATCACCGGTTGGCGCGACGAAGCCGAGCAGGTAGCCGGCTATCTGGTCGCCACCCTGGGCAGCCCGGCGGGCCACGAAGGCGGTATCGCTGAACTCAACGAAGAACATTGGATGGTGCAGGTTCCGCGGTAGTTCCCGGTCGCCCCAGAACCGCTCGAAGTTGCGGAGGATCTCGGCCAGGTCACCGTCGCGTACCGGCTCGATGGCGATGTCGGAAGCGACCACCAGGCCAACTTAGCGGCGGCGGCGGCGCTGCCTGATTTTGATGTAGCCGAACAGCGGGTGTCCGGTCACGATCACCGTCGGGGCGCCCGGGTCGGCCGTCTCGGCGGCCCGGTTGCTGATGTGGCCGGTGTACGTGCTCAGCGGGCCGACTCGGGCGGCCCAGCCGTCGGGCAGGATCAGCTGGATCCAGCCGGTCCGGGTGATCACCTCGACGGTGACTTCGCGGTGAGCGCATGAGGCCTGGGTGAAGTCGATCGTGATCCACCCGGTGGTGGACTCGGCGGTGATCCGCGGCGGGACGATCCACCGGCCGTTCTGCCTGATGTTGGGGGCGGTGGTCCGCAGGACCAGCGTCTCCGGCTCGGCCTCGATGCCCGGGTACGAAGTGAGGGGGGGCTGCGCGGGCAGGTCCGCCACCAAGGTGGCCAGCTCGCCGTAGGTCTTCGCGGTATAGGCCCGGCCAAGCCTTTCGTCCAGCTCCCAGAGCTCGATCCGGCCCTCCCCGGCCGCGATCCGCAGCCGCTCCGCGACGGCCTCGCGGTCCGCGTCCGCCGCTCGTTGAGCCGCGATGTGGCCCGGCACTGGTCCCGGCCGATCCGCATCGCTCATATCGCGACTTTAGGACATGCCAGACGGCAAGCGTATAAAGACTGCGGCTGCGTCAGCGACCGGCGGAGCCAGCGGAGCAGTTCGGCGAAGTCGCCGTCGATGACGGTCTGGTCGTGCTGGCGGAACCGGCCTGCCGCCTCGCTGGCGGCGAAGCCGAGCACGGCCGTGCTGATCAGCCGCTCCGCGCGCGCGACGTCGCCGTCGGACACGCCGCCCTCGTGCAGCGCGGCGCGCACCGCGTCCCGCACCGTCCGAGCGGCCGGGGTGACCGCGGGCCTGGTCAGCAGCAGCGGGAAGACGGCCGGGTGCCTGCGGGCGGTGGCCCTGATCGCGTCGGCCAGCGCGACGAGCCGCTGGTCCCACGGGCCTTCGGCCGCGGGCCGCGCGTACTCGGTCAGCAGCAGCTCGACCAGGCCGTCTAGCAGCGCGTCCTTGTCGGCCACATGCCGATACAGCGCCATCGGCGTCACGCCCAGGCTGCGGGCCACCGCGTGCATGGTGACCGCCGCCAGCCCCTGCTCGTCGGCCAGCCTGAGCGCGGCGGCCAGCACCGCCGCCCGATTGATCTGCGCGGCCCGCCCCATCGGTCTCCTTCCGCTTGCCGGTATAAGTATATGCTGTATGCTTACATAATATACTTATCTGGAGGCACCGATGCGCATCTTGCTCAGCGACGGCGCGGGGCTGACCGCACGCCAATGCGCCACCGTGCTTGACCGGGCTGGTCACCAGGTGGAGGCACTGTCCGCAGCGGGGTTGTGCCTGTGCCGGGTGACCCGGCACGTCCACCGCGTGCACCGGGTGCCCGCGATCGGCACCGATCCGTTCGGCTGGCTGGAGACGGCGCTGGATATCGCTGTGCGGAGGCGCGCCGAGGTGCTGCTGCCGGTACAGGAGCAGGTGGCCGTCATGTCGCTGGGACGGGACACGATTCGGGCCGCGGGGGTGGCGACGGCCGTTCCTGACTTCGGCGCGCTGGCCCAGGTCCAGGACAAGCTGTCGGCATTCGAGACGCTGAAGCAGGTCGGGCTGCCGCAGCCGCACGCCGTGGTCGCCGCGAGCCGGGCCGAACTCGAGGCGGCGACCGGGGAACTGCCTGCCTTTATCAAGACGCCGATCGGTACCGCGTCGGCCGGGGTATGCCGGGTGGAGACGCGGGGCGAGTTGGAGCGACTCGCAGCGGCGTACGAGCGCGAGGGCGTATTCGGGGCAGGGGGCGTCCTGGTGCAGCAGCCGGTCCGCGGGCCGCTGGTCATGGTCCAGTCGGTGTTCTGCCGCGGGAAGCTGGTGGCGTTCCACGCCTGCCAGCGGGTGCGTGAGGGGACAGGCGGCGGAGCGAGCCACAAGCTCGGACTTGACCTGCCGGAGGCGCGCGAGCATATGGCCGCGCTGGGAGCGGCGCTGGACTGGCACGGTGCGCTGTCGGCGGACATGATCGCGGGCGGGACGGGCCCGGTGTTTACGGACACCGTCTTCATCGACATCAACCCGCGGCTGGTCGAGCCGGTCAACGCGCTGGAATCCGGAGTCGACCTGACGCAGACCCTGGTCGAGGTGGCGCGGGTAGACAGGTCACGGCCGCAGCCGCCGGGGCGGCCCGGGGTACGGACGCACCAGCTGCTGCTGGCGGTGCTTGGCGCCGCGCAGCACGGCGGACGCCGTCAGATCGCACGTGAGCTGGGGAAGGCGCTGACCCACCGGGGCGAATACCGGGCCAGCCGGGAAGAGCTGACGCCGGGCCGGGGTGACCCGCTCGCGGCGCTTCCTGTCGTGCTGGCCGCCTCCGCCACCCTGGCTCGGCCCGCCACCTGGCGATGGTTCACCGGCGGCAGCACCGGCGCGTACTCGCTCACCCCGGCCGCGTGGCGTGAACTCACGACCCCCGGCCGCGTAGCGTGAACTCACGACCCTGGCCGCCTGGCGCGAGCCCACAACCCCGGGCGCCGGGCGCGAACTCACGACCCCGACCGCCTGGCGCGAACTCACCGCCGGGGAGCGCGCGAGCTCACTGCCCGGAAGCGAGAGACCTGACGCGGGGCGGGTACCACGGCCCGTTCTGGATGAAGATCTTTGCTTTTAGCGGCCGGGCGGTTATTCGTCCAGGGCGGCGGCGTCGGCCGGGACGTCGACGGAGTACCGCCTGAGCACCTCAAGCGGGACGATCTCCAGCGCGCGCTCGTGGGTCGAGGCCAGCACCACGGGGGCCGCGGCTCCGTCTCGGTGCGCGCGCAGCCAGTTCGCCGCGGTCACGCACCACCGGTCCCCCGGCACCAGCCCGGGGAAGCTGAACTGGGGCATCGGCGTGGTCAGGTCGTTGCCGATGCCGCGCTGGTGCGCGAGGAATTCCGCGGTCACCACCGCGCAGATCGTGTGGCTGCCCAGGTCCTCGGGCCCGGTGGTACAGCATCCATCCCGGTAGAACCCGGTGAGTGGATCGGTCCCACATGGCTCGAGTTCCCCGCCCAGCACATTTCTGTCGGCCATGCTTGCAGTATCGGCACCGCGGCGAGGCTCCGCAAGATCGGCGGATAATGCCGCTGCCTGCGGACTAACCGCGAAATAAGGCAAGCCCGCGGCGTGGATCTGGACACGGCCCGGTGGGCGACCTAGTCTTGACTGTATGGTCAGTCAAGATGTGGGTTACCGGCGTGACCCGGCCCCGGTGAACCGGGCTGGACTGGAAGAGGCGCTGCGGCCGTTCGGCGAGAGCCGGATGCTGCCGCGGGAGGCGTACGTTGACCCGGCGGTATTCGCGTGGGAGCAGCGGCACTTCTTCGGCGGCGGCTGGATGTGCGTCGGGCGCAGCGAGCAGCTTCCCGAGCCGGGCGACCAGCGGGCTGAGGCCACAGGGACCGGCAGTGTCCTGCTGGTGCGAGGCGAGGACGGAACGCTGCGGGCGTTCGCGAACACCTGCCGGCACCGCGGGCACGAGCTGCTGCCCTGCGGGGATTCCTCGCGCGCCAGGATGATCATCTGCCCGTATCACGCCTGGACGTACTCGCTGTCAGGCGACCTGCGGGCGGCGGGGACGTTCAAGAAGGTGCGCGGATTCGACTTCGCCGACTTTGGCTTGCCGCAACTGCCTGCGACCGAGTGGCACGGCCTGGTCTTCGTCGACGGATCGGGCGGGGCCGCTCCGTCTTTGGCCGAAACGCTGGCCAAGCTGGACGAGATCGTGGCGCCGTACGAGCCGGAGCGGCTGGTGACGGCCGGACTGCATAACTACGACGCGGCGGCCAACTGGAAGATCCTCACCGAGAACTACCACGAGTGCTACCACTGCCCTTCCATCCACCCCGAGCTGTGCCGGGTCAGCCCGCCGAAGAGCGGCGAGAACTACGCGGCCGACGGCGCGTGGATGGGCGGCTGGATGGACCTGCGCGAGGGCATGGCCACGATGTCGCTGTCCGGCGAGAGCGGCGGCATCCCGCTGCGCAGCCTGGACGCACAGGGGCTCCGCACCGTCATCTACCTCAACATCCTGCCGAACATCCTGCTCAGCCTGCACCCGGACTACGTGATGACGCACCGGCTGGTGCCGGTCGCCGCGGACAGGACCCGGATCGAGTGCACCTGGGCGTTCGCGCCCGAGGCCGTGGCGCAGCCGTCCTTCGATCCCGGGTACGCGGTGGAGTTCTGGGACATCACCAACCGGGAGGACTGGTCCGCGTGCGAGTCCGTGCAGCGCGGCCTGTCCTCGCCGCACGCGTCGCCGGGGCCACTGTCGCCGGACGAGGACGCGGTGTACTCGTTCGTCACCACCATCGCCCGGGGCTACCTCGGCCAGGCGGCGTGGAGCCCGGTAGCGTAGGGCGGGTGAGCATACTCGACATTCCGGTCAAGACCCTGGCCGGGCAGGAATCCTCGCTCGGCGCCGCCGCTGGCGGTTCAACCGTGCTTGTGGTGAACGTGGCCTCCAAGTGCGGGCTCACGCCCCAGTACGCGGCGCTCGAGAAGCTGCATGAGCAGTTCGCCGCCCGGGGTTTCGCCGTGGTCGGCTTCCCGTGCAACCAATTCGGCGGGCAGGAGCCAGGCAGCGCCGAGCAGATCGCGGAGTTCTGCTCGGCGACCTACGGGGTCACGTTCCCGATGTTCGAGAAGATCGAGGTGAACGGGCCGGGGCGGCACGCGATCTACGACTCCCTCACGGCGGCACCTGATGCGGACGGCGAGGTCGGCGACATCCAGTGGAACTTCGAGAAGTTCCTCGTGCGTCCCGACGGCACGGTGGCGGCGCGGTTCCGCCCGCGCACTCCCCCGGACTCCCCCGAGGTCCTGTCCGCCATCGAGGCCAACCTCCCGGCCGGCTGATTCCCCTACGCCAGGAGGGCGGGGCCTCGCTTGGTCATCTGGCGGGCGATGATCATGCGCTGGATCTCGCTTGTACCCTCCCAGATCCGCTCGACGCGCAGTTCCCGGTAGAAGCGCTCGGCCACGTTCTCGCGCATGTAGCCGCGGCCGCCGAAGACCTGGACGGCCCGGTCCGCCACCCGGCCGGCCATCTCCGAGCAGTAGAGCTTGGACATCGAGCACTGCGCGTGCGACACCTTGGTGTCGGTGCCGCGGTCGATGCCGCGCGCGGTCTCGTAGGCCATCGCCCTGGCCGCGAACAGTTCGGTGAGGCTGTCCGCGAGCATCCCGGCTACCAGCCCGTGGTCGCTGATCGCGCGGCCGCCCGCCTGCCGGGTGGCGGCGAACGCGGTCATCTCCCCGGTGAGCCGGCCGGCCGCGCCGAGGCAGCGGGCCGCGACCATCAGCCGCTCGAACCGGAACCACTCGTAGGCGAACGTCATCCCGTCGCCCTCCGCCCCGACCAGGTTCGCGGCCGGGACTCGCACGCGCTCGAACGCGACGATCGGATGGTGATGGCTGATCGTGTGGGCGTAGGCCGGCGTCCTGACCACGCGGACGCCCGGACTGGGCAGGTCGACCAGGAACATCGCGTGTTCGCCATCGTGCCGCCCGCCGCGCAGCCGGGCCTGGAAGAACGCGAAGTCGGCCGTGTTGAACGACGTGACGTGCCACTTGACCCCGTTGAGCAGGTAAGACTCGCCATCCCTGTACGCGGTCGCCTCGATCGCGTCGACGTCGGAGCCCGCGCCCTCCTCGGTGATCGCGTAGCACTCCTCGCGCACGCCCGCGATCGCGGGCCGGACGTAACGCTCGATCTGGTCGGGCGTGGCCACGGCGGGCAGCCAGGACGGCGGGGTGGCCGCCACCCAGCCAAGCGCGTTGGTCACTCTGCCGATCTGCTCCTGCACGAGCACCTGCTGCAGGGTGGTGCAGCCACCGCCGCCGAGTTCGGCTGGCATGTTGGTCGAGTGCAGGCCGAGCTCGCGGGCGCGCTTGGCGTGCCCGGCGGTCACGTCGGCCGTCAGTTCCCCGCCTGAAGCCTCGGCCTGCTCCTCGAACGGGATGAGCTCGTCCGCGAAACCGCGGGCCCGGGCCTGGATCTCGAGGTCTTCGGTCGACAAGCCGTACATCGGGCGGGTCCTCCTCGGGTGCCTGGCCCTATCGCCCGGGCCTCATTGACTGAATGTTCAGTCTATGCCAGCATCGATGGTATGCCAACGGAAACTGCTGACGCCATCGTGGTGGGCGGCGGGACGGTGGGCGCGTGGTGCGCGTACTTCCTGCGCCGCGCCGGGCTTGGCCGGGTCGTCCTGGTCGAGAAGGGCCATCTCGGGCAGGGGGCGAGCAGCCGGGCGGCCGGCGTCGTCCGGACGCAGGGCGGGACGCCTGAGGCGGTGCGGCTCGGCCTGTGGTCGCGCCTGTTCTACCTGAGCCAGCGGGAGGAACTCGGCACCGACTCAGGCTTCACCGAGCTGGGCTACCTGCTGCCCTGCTTCACCGAGGCGGACGTCACCGCGGCCCGCGAGCGGATGGCCATGCAGTCCGCACTCGGCGTGCCGGTGCGCTGGCTCGACCCGGATGAAGTGGACAAGTTCAACCCGACGCTGGCGCTGGGGCAGACGCTCGGCGGCACGTTCTGCGCCCTTGACGGGTACATCTCACCGCCCCGCAACGTGGCCGCCTACACGGTGGCGCTGCTGCGCAGCGGGGTCGAGGTCCGCGAGCACGTGGAGTTCACCGGGCTGACGCGGGGCGGTATCGACACCAGCCAGGGGCGGATCGACGCCGGCCTGGTGGTCCTCACCGGCGGGCCGAAGCTGGCCGCGGTCGGCCGGCTGGCGGGCCTGCGCATCCCGGCGGGCGGCGCCCGGCACCAGGTCGCGGTGACCGAGCGGCATCCTGACCTGGACCCGGCCCGGGTGCCGATGGTGTTCGACCTGGCCGCCGGGCTGTACTGGCGCCCGGAGGAGGGCGGGCTGCTGTTCGGGATGAGCAACCCCGACGAGCCGCCTGGCACCAACCGCGAGGTGGACGAGGACTATCTGGCCCGGATGCGGGCGCGGCTGGCCCGCCTGGTCCCGGTCACCGCCGGGCTCGGACTGCGCCGGATATGGGCCGCGACCATCGACTACACCCAGGACCACCTGCCGATCATCGGACGCGCGCCTGACCTGGATCATGTCACCGTGGCCGGCGCGGGCGGGGCCGGCATGATGTGGGGACCGGCCGTGGCCAAGGCCGCGGCCGACGTCGCCCTCACCGGCTCCTCCGACGTCGCCGACGTCGGCTCGCTCGGCCTTGACCGCTTCGACGAGGCCGGGCACAGCCGCCTGGCTACCGACCCCATCGCTTTGCCCTTCCCGGAAAGGATCTCCGCTCCATGATTAACGCAACCCCGTTCCTGGCCGCCGCGGCCGACGCCAAGCTCGAGGACTGGGGCCCGCTGGACGAGGCCCTGCCTATTCCAGGCGGCGAGCCGATGCACACCTCGGGGACCACGCTGTGGACCGGGGACGGCGACCAGGAAACGGGTGTCTGGGAGTGCACCGCGGGCCCGTCGCGGTGGAGCCTGGAGAACAACGAGTTCGTGCACATCCTGTCCGGCCGGATGACCGTGACACCCGACGGCGGCGAGCCGACCGACATTGGACCGGGCGACACCGCCGTGTTCCCGCGGGGCTGGACCGGAACCTGGCAGATCCACGAGACTATCCGGAAGCTGTACGTACTGTTTTAGCGTGAGGTTCCGGTGGCCCTGGCTGATTTCCCCGCGATATCCGCTGCTGTTCGGGCCGAGCCCGATCCACCCACTGGAGCGGCTGACCGTGGCGCAGGGCGCGGACACGCTGAACGACCGGGTGGGTAACATCTTGCAAGTGCTCAGGCCGGCACCGGGCCGCCGCGGCCGGCGGAATCGAAGTCGCCGGTGCCGTCCGGGGTGCCAGCACCCGGACCTGCCGGGTAGGCGTGCTTGCCTACGGCCGGCACCACGTCGGGTCGGCCCTGGCCGAAGGACATCTGCTCGATCTTGAAATAGCGGGCAATGTCCGACCACTGGCTGGCCACCGCGGCGGCAACGGCTGCGGTTAGCAGCCACCCGAGCGCCTTACGAGCCATGGTGCTCCCCCTCCCGTTTCGCTTGTTCCCCGCTTTCCCCGGCTGTGGGAGTGCAAACCAAGGAGATTTGGCCACTTCCCGCGCGGTGGGCCGACCCTCGGCCCGCTGGCGGGCTGCCCCGCGAGCACCTGCTGACCGAGGGCATCTCACTCGCGGCGGCCAGCCAGCACGCATCGGTGCTGCGGGACGCGGGCCTCATCGCCGGCCGCCGCCAGGGCAGCGCGGTCCTGCACGTTCTCACCCCGCTCGGCGCCGGGCTGCTGCGGGCGGGATGACAGCAGGGTCGGCCGGCCTGGCCGAAATAAGAGATTTGACCAGTTCCCCCGAGGTGGGCCAGGCTGAGTGTCATGGTCTGGCGGATCCATTTCACGGCCGAGGACCTCGAGCGGATCCAGGTCAGCCCGACCCTCGGCCCGCTGGCCGAGACCACGGCGGCGATATCAAGGCTGCGCAGCCCGGAATGGCCCCGCCTGCGGTTCGGCCACTGGCAGCGTCAGGTAACCGGCAAGCTCACGGCTCAGATGGGGCCGCTCACGGCCCTGATCCCGCCCGGGTCCCCTGGCGTGGACCTGTCCACGCTCACTGGCCCCGCGGCAACGATCGAGCAGGGAGTACAGGCGCTCCTGGCCGTGCCCCGGGAGCACCTCCTGGCGGAGATGGAGTGGGCCGACGAGATGTACAAGCTGCCCGCCACCGCGTGGCAGCTGGCCGAACCAGCTGGCCGGCTCAAGCTCGCCGACGCGGCCCGGGCCGCCCACAAGGCGCTGGTCGAGCCATACTGGCCCCGGATACACGCCTACCTGCATGCTGACCAGGTCGCACGGTCCCGGACGCTGGCGGCCGGCGGCCCCGACCGGCTGCTGGCCTCGCTGCAGGGCCGGTGGATCCGCTGGCGGCCGCCGGTCCTCGAGGTGCTCGCGCCCTCCGATGCGGAGATGCACCTCGGTGGCCGGGGTATCGCCCTGGTGCCCTCGATGTTCTTGGGGCCGATGCCCAGCCTGTACTGGGACGGGAACGACCAGACCGCGGCGCCTTGGCTGTTGCTGCCGACCGAGGAGAGGATCGGCCAACGTCGTCTGTGGGACAAGCCCCGACCCGATGGGGCGGCGCTGGCCGCGCTGGTGGGCCGGAACCGGGCCGCGGCCCTGCGCGCCATCGCCGATGGTTGCACAACCACCGAACTGGCCGATCGCGTGGGCATCTCACTCGCGGCGGCCAGCCAGCACGCATCGGTGCTGCGGGACGCGGGCCTCATCATCACCCGCCGCCAGGGCAGCGCGGTCCTACACGTTGTTACCCCGCTCGGCGCCGAACTGCTGCGAGCGGGATAGGGGTAGGGCCCGGCTCCCGTGCGGGCCGCCGTTGTGGGCTGGCCATGGTCGGCCGGATCATGACCAGCCCTTGGACCACCGGCTGTGGTTTCCACCCTCAGCTTCACCGGCGACGACCTCGGGCAGCAAACCCTTTCAGCTGTGGCTTAAAACTGCAGATCTGCAGCTGACAGGACTGCGCCGGCGCGGACGGCTTGCGCCTTTGGCTGAGCCGGACCACGTTGACCGTCCTGTGACGTTGCCCTGCTATACACGTACCGAACGCACATGTTGGGGTGGGCAATGCGTATTTTGAGGAGATCCTGGCTGCCTTTGTGGCGGATCTGCGGAATTATGCCGGGGCTACCCGGATGACCTCCGGGCAACCCCGGCCGCTGGCTGACGGGGATCCGCGCCAGGTCGGCAGGTTCTCGATACTGGGCCTGCTGGGCGAGGGCGGCATGGGCCGGGTGTTCCTCGGGCGCTCTCCGGGCGGCCGGGCAGTGGCGATCAAGGTCATTCGCGGCGCGCTTGCGTCTGACCCGGCGTTCCGGGCCAGGTTCTCGCACGAGATCGCGGCCGCGCAGGCCGTAGGCGGCTTCTACACGGCGCCGGTGGTGGAAGCCGATACCACCGGGCCGCAGCCGTGGCTGGCCGTCGCCTACGTGGCCGGACCGTCGCTGCTCGACGCCGTGACGGCGAGCGGGCCGCTTCCGCTCTCGGCGATACGACGGCTCGGCCTGGGCCTCGCTGAGGCACTCCAGGCCATTCATGCCGCCGGTGTGGTGCACAGGGACCTGAAGCCCTCGAACGTGCTGCTGGCCGCGGACGGGCCGCGCGTGATCGACTTCGGCATCGCGCGCGCCGCCGAGAGCAGCTCGCTGACCAGGACCGGAACGATCATGGGCTCGGCCGGGTTCATGGCGCCCGAGCAGATCACCGGCGAGGAGACGGGGCCCGCGGCCGATGTTTTCGCGCTCGGCGCGGTGCTGACCTTCGCCGCCACCGGCCAGGGGCCGTTCGGTGAGGGACGGACCGAGGCGCTCGCCTACCGGGTGGTGCACGCCGAGCCCGTGCTGGATAGCCTGCCCGAGCCGCCGCGCCGGATGGTCGCGCGATGCCTGGCCAAGGACCCGGGGCGACGGCCCGGCCCGGGCGAGATCATCACGGCGCTCGACGCGATCCCTGAGCCCGGCGCTGGCGAAGGCTGGCTTCCCGAGCCGATCGAGCAGATGGTCGGGCAACACCAAGCAGTCGAAACGGCCGCCATCGGCATGTCGCCGGCGCCCCCGACGCGGCCGCAGGGGGACGACGTCTACATCCAGACCATCACCTCGTACCGGCCCACCGAGCTGAGCCCGCCCGGTCCCGTGCCCGTGCCCGCGCCCGCATACCGGCCCGCCGAGCCGAGCCCGCCCGGTCCCGTGCTCGCGCCCTACGCCGGCCCTGGCCCCGCGCGCAGACCGCGGGGCTGGATTCTGGGAGCCGTGGCGCTCGGCGTCGTACTTGCCGTGGCTGGCTTCGTGGCCGCCAACAGGCTGTCGGCCAAGACATCCCCGCCGCCGGTCAGCACGGCCCGGCCGCTCGCCGCCACCCCCACCGCGACGTCGCAGTCCACGCGGTCCGCGACGCCAACCCCGTCAGCGACCGGATCGGCCGGATCGGCCGGGTCCGGGCCCGCCGCCGTTGTGCAGGCGTACTACGCGGCGATCAACAACCATGACTGCGGCAAGGCCTGGAGCCTAGGCGGCGACAACATCAGCGCCGCAAGCGGCCAGACCTACCAGCAGTTCTGCCAGGGCTTCAGCACCACGAGCCGGGACGTCCTCACGGTCGAGGGCGTGGCCGGCGACACCGTCACCGTCAGCGTCCTGGCCGAGCAGACCAACGGCAGCTCGCAGACCTTCCAGGGCTCGTACGTGGTCAGCGATGGCGTGATCGACAGCGCCAGCGTCCAGCAGTCCGGCTGACCGAACTCGGTCCTCAGCCAGCGAGCCCATGCTGAGCCGGGGCGGCGACCGCCGCGGGCATCCGGGGTACGGTGAGGCGGGTCAGCGCGGCCGCGGCCAGGGTGACGACGCTGGCGATGACGGCCAGCCCGGCCAGATGCTCCGCCTGGGCCAGGAAGGGACCGGCCACGGCGCCGATCAGGGTGGCCGCGGCCTCGCCGGTCAGGAACACGGCGCTAATCCGGCCGAGGGCGGCGTCCGGGATCACGCGCTGCATGGCGGTCTGCGGGATCACCAGGGACATCGAGCCGAACATGCCGACGGCGACCACCGCGGGCAACGCGGTAGCGACGGAGGTGGAGGTGAACAGGCCGAAGTACCCGGCGGCCGTTGCAGCCAGGGTGGCGGTCAGAAGGGTCCGCGGCTCGGCTCGGTCGAGCAGCGCGCGGAGAGCCGGGGCGCCGAGCAGGTAGCCCACGCCGAGGCCGGAAAACACGAACCCGAGGTGCTCGCTGCCGCCCAATCGCTCGACCCCGAGGGGGATGAGCATGGCGGTCAGCGACGCGTTCGCGGCCAGGAAGATGACCGTGACGGGCAGCAGCGCCCGGGCGACCGGCTGACCGCGTAGCACACGCCAGCCGTCGGCGAGGTCGCGGGCGACGCCCCGGATCATGGCCTGACGGCCCGCCTGCTTCCCGGTCGCGCGGTCACCGGCCGACCCGGTGGCGGGCGGGCGGGAGGTCAGGCCCACGGCCACGGCGGCGGCCAGATAACTTATGGCGTCGCCGCAGATGAGCCACCGGACGCCGCAAACGGTCAGGAGGATGCCGCCGAGCGGGCCGCCGACCAGCGACACGGCTCCGCTGGCGAGGGAGTTGAGCGAGTTGGCGCTGCTCAACAGCGTCCCCGTGCCCACGATGGCGGGTGTGCGGGCCTGCCAGGCCGGCCCGTACAGCACGCCGCCGGCGCTCTCGGCGAGCAGGGCGGCATAAAGTACCCAGTACCGGCCGGGAGCGGTGCCGAGCAGCATCACGGCCACGGCGCCCGCGCGGAACAGATTGGCCGCGATCATGAGGCGCCTCCTGTCCCACCGGTCGGTGACGACGCCGGCCACCGGGCCAAGCATCAGGACGGGAAGGAACTCCGCGGCGAGGGTCAGGCCGGTGTCGCGCAGCGACCCGGTGACCAGGAGGACGTGGTCGGGGATGGCCAGGACCAGCAGCCACGAGCCAAGGGCGCTGATCATGCCGCCGCCCCAAAGCAGCCGGAAGTCCCGTATCCGCAGGGCCTGGAACATGAGTGCCGCCTGTCTGCTGACCTGATTATTCCAACAGAATAGTTTCCTTGATTAGTGTTCTGTCAAGGCTGGGGAGGAGACGCGTGGAAGGGTCGGACCGGAGGGACATGGAGGACTCGTCGATCGGGCGCCAGCTGCGGGCCAGGCGGACGGCGGCGGGCCGGACCGTAGCGTCGGTCGCGGCCGGCGCGGGCCTGTCGGTGCCCTACATCGCCAACCTGGAGAACGGCCGGGGCAACCCGACGACCGCGGCGCTGCGCAGGCTGGCCGAGGCGCTAGGCCTGCGGCTGGTGGTGACGCTCGTCCCGGAAGAGGCGGACGGGCAGGCCGGGGCGGCCGCCTCACCGCAGATGCCCGCCTCACTGGTCCGGCTCGGCCGTACCGCCCGGTTCCGGCGCTCGGTCACGGACATGGCCGCCGCGCTGGACCGGGACGCCGAAGAGCTCTCGGGCCAGCTCGTGGCCGCGCTGGCCATGGTCGCGCAGGCGATGGACCGGGACCTGGCCGAGGCGGACTGGTGGCGCCTGCTGGACGCGCTCATGCTGATCGCCGAACACCCGTCACCGTAAGAGCGCTACATTGCTACGTCTTGCGTAGCTACGTGCGACGTAGTAGAAAGGATTCATGCGTCCCAGCGGGCTGCGCAGGCCGAACGACCCTCCGCTGCTGATCCTGGTCAGCCTGGCCGACGGACCCAAGCACGGCCACGCGCTGGCTAAGGACATCGAGCATTTCGCCGGGGTGAAGCTCGGCCCGGGCGCGCTATACGGGGCAATCACCCGACTGGTGGAGCGCGGCCTCATCGAGCCGACAGGCGGTGACGACCGGCGCCGTCCGTACCGGATTACGCCGCCGGGTTCGGCCGCGCTGGCCGAGGCGCTGGCGGACATGCGCCGCGTCACCAACGCGGGCCTGGCCCGGCTCGGGCTGGACCTCGCGTGAAGCGCGCGGACCCGCGGGTGGAGAGGCTGCTCCGCTGGTACCCGCGCGCGTGGCGGGAACGCTACGGCGAGGAGTTCCTGGCGCTCATCCAGGACACCCTGAATGGGCGACGGCCTACGTGTCAGCTGCGGCTCAGCGTGGCCGGGGCCGGCCTGCGGGAACGCTGGCATCGCACGGTGCGCACCGCCAAGGCCGCGGCCGAGCGCGCGAGTGCATCCAGTTGGCTGATCAGCGCGGCGATCGGGGGGGTCGTCACTCTTGTCCCACCCAGTCTCAAGGCATCACTACCCATGGCGCGGGCGTGGCAGGGAACGGCGGCCCTCGATGCGCTGCTCGCGGTCGCCAGCTTCACTTGCGCGGCGGTCCTGGCCGGGATTCTGGTCGTCGTCCCTGCGTTTGTCAGGTTCCTGCAAGCAGGCGGTTGGCCGAAGATCCGGCGCCGAATCGCTCGGGCGGCGGGAGCCACGGTGGTGGCCGGAGCCGGGCTGGCCGGGCCCCTGCTCGCGCAGCGCTCAATGACCTCCGCGCAGCTGAGCCGGTCAGTGGGTTATTGGGTCGGCTTCCTCGCGGCGTCTGCGGCGCTCGTGGTCGCGCTGGGATTGTGGGTCTCCGCAGTCACCGGTTTGAGGAAGGACCTCAAGCTCGCCCCGCGGGTGCGGGCCGCGGAGGTGGTGCTGGACGCGGTGATCGCGGCTGCGGCATGGGCGTCGGTGGCCGCGTTCTTCGTCTGGTACCACACGGTTCAGCTCTCGGTACCGTGGCTGCTTGTCTGGATGGTCGTTCTGGCCTCGACTGGTGCGACCGGGTCGAAGTCGGTCCGACGGGCCGTCCGCAGGAGCAGGCGCATCCTGGCCGCGGCCGGCCGGGGGCGATGACGCCCTGGGCTGTGTCCGGGTGCTGTCGTGCGGCTTTTATCTTGTGTGACCCGCTATTGACAGCGTCCCGTGCACGGGGCCACGCTTCCGTTCAGCCGCTGGTTTACAAATACTGTCCGCCAGCGGCGGCAGCAGCCTGACAACATCCAGCGCCTCACAGTGGAGGTTTCTCATGACGACGGCAGCGGACCTGGCAGCGGGACGGCCGCTGGTTTTTCGCAACGCGACGGTGCTCACGATGGACGACGGGCACCGGGTCCTGGCCGGCGCCGACGTGCTGGTCAGCGGGGAGCGGATCGCCGCGGTCGGGCCGAACCTGCAGGTGCCCGAGGGCACCGCCGAGATCGACGCGACGGGCGGCATCGTGATGCCCGGCATGATCGACACGCACCGGCACATGTGGCAGACCGCCATGCGGGCCTACGGCGCCGACTGGACCCTCACCCAGTATTTCGTCTGGTACTACCTCAACTGGGGCAAGAAGTTCCGGCCGCAGGACGTCTACGCGGGGAACCTGCTTTCGGCCATCGAGTCGATCGACGCCGGCGTGACGACCACGGTGGACTGGTCGCACGGGCTGCAGACGACCGACCACGCCGAGGCCGCCACCGACGCTCTCGAGGAGGTGCCCGGGCGGTTCGTCCTGGCCTACGGGAACATCCAGCAGGGCTCGTGGGAGTGGAGCACCGCGCCGGAGTTCCGGGACTTCTACGTCCGCAGGTTCGACGGCAAGGGCGACATGCTCGGGTTCGCGATCGCCTTCGACATTCCAGGTGACGACCCGGCGTTCCCTGAGAAGGCCACATTCGAGGTGGCCAGGGAGATGGGCGTGCCGGTGACCACCCACGCCGGGGTGTACGGCATCACCGTGGACGCGGGCGTGCGGCGCATGTACGAGAACGGGTTCTGCACGCCGTCGACGGTCTACGTGCACTCGGCGTCGCTGTCTCCCGACTCCTACCACATGATCGCCGCCACCGGCGGTTCGGTGTCGGTCTCGACCGAGAGCGAGTGCAGCGCCGGCCAGGGGTACCCGCCCACCTGGCAGCTCCGCAAGTACGGCATCCCGGTCTCGCTGTCCCAGGACACCAGCGTCTGGTGGAGCGGCGACATCTTCTCCGCCATGCGGGCCACACTGTCCGCCGACCGCGTCATGAACCACTTCGAGTCACACAAAGACGGCAAGGCCCTCACCAACCACCACCTTCGGGCCGAGCAGGTCGTCGACTGGGCCACCCGAGGCGGGGCGAAGGCGATCGGGCTTGACTCCGTCATCGGCAGCGTGGAGGAGGGCAAGAACGCCGACTTGGTGCTGATCAAGAACGACGACTCACCGGTCAGCTTCCCGATCCTGCACCCCTACGGCCACGTGGTTTACCAGGCCCAGCGCGGCGATGTGCACACCGTGGTGGTGAACGGGCGGGTGGTCAAGTTCGACCACAAGCTCGTAGACACTGACCTGGCCAAGGCCAGGCAGGCGATCGAGGAGACCGTCGGGTACCTCAAGAGCGAACTGGGCGAGCAGGCCTGGGAAGAGGGCATGAACCCCGAGATTCCCGAGCACGAGACGCTGGCCAACCCGTACACCTACACCGGTGAGGCGGCCTGGAAGGAAGGCGAGTAGCGCCGTCACGCGGGAAGGAATAAGCTCGCGCGGCCGCGCGGAAGGAAAACTGGCGCGGCCGCGCGGGGGGAGATAGAAGGTCACGCCGTTTCGGACTGTAGGACCTCGGCGGCGGGTCGGCGGGTGCCGATGTGGGCCGGGATGCTGGCCAGCAGGGCCACCGCGGCCAGGGTGGCGAGCACGGCGGCGGCCAGCCACCAGACCGGCGGGATGATCATCTTCCCGGGGCTGGCGATCTTGAACAGCAGAATTCCGAGCGGGATGCCGAGCAGGGTACCCGGCACCGCGGGCAGCACCTGCGCCCACGCTACCCCGGCGCTGACCTGCCGCGGGGACGCGCCGAGCGCGCGGGCCAGCGCCGAGGAGCGCCGGTAGTCCAGTACCGTGGCCCAGGCGGTGCAGACCGCGTTGAGAACGGCCAGGGCGATCAGCACGACGGTGAGGACTGCGAGCATCTGGGTATCCCTGGTGATCACAGGGTCGCCGACCTGGCCGGCGGTCGGTCCGAGGTTGTGGTCGACGGTGGCGCGGAAGGTGAGCAGGGCGACGATCCCGGCGGAGGTGACCGCGATGCTGGCCGCGCCGAGCACGGCGCGGCGCATGCGGCCGGCGGCCATCCGGATCCCCAGCAACAGCGGCACCGGCAGCCGGGCCGACAGCGCGATCAACGCGGCCCGGCGGCGTGGCGGCCGCGGCGAGTCGGCCAGCGCGCTGACCGTGCTGCTGCGCGCGGCCCGGATAGAGGGCACGAGCGTTGAGGCCAGCGCGACCGCCAGAGCCAAGGCCACGGTCAGGCCGATCGTCGCGAGTGTGATCGACGGCGCGCCCGCGGTGCCGATCAGCCCGGCACCCGGATTGGTGATCAGCGGGGCGGCCGCCCAGCCGATGACCAGCCCGGCCGCCGCCGCCAGCAGGGCCAGCGCCAGGTTCTCGGCCACCAGCACGGCGGCCACCAACCCGGGCGTGCTGCCCACCGCCTTGAGCAGGCCGACCCGCCGGGTCCGCTCGGCCATCCGGCCTCCGGCCAGCACGGCCACGCTGGCCACCGCCAGCAGCACGGCAAGCAGGGCGCCCGGCTGGAGCACCGACTGCTCGTCTTGCACCAACTGGCCGGCCGCGGAACTGATGTCCTGCCAGGTGTTGATGCTATCGATGCCCCGGCCCATCCCGGCGCCTTCGCCGCCGAGCGACGACAGGAACTGGCTGGCCAGTGCCGGCGCCGCGGCCGGATCCTTGAGCTTTAGGTTCAGCACGTAGCTCAGGGGCGCCTGCGGCGAGGCCATGGCGCGGGCGTCCGCCTCGGTGACCCAGGTCAGGCCGACGTTGAGGCTCGAGAGGTTGTTGGATGTGCGCATCGTGAACAGGCAGTCCGTGTCCTGGCAGTTCGGGTACGGCGCGGCGGCGGCGGTGACCGCGATCCCGGCCACCGTGAATTGTCGGCCGCCGAGAGTGACCTGATCGCCGACGCCGACGCCGAGCGCGGTGGCCAAGGTGCGCTCGATCACCACGCCGCCCGGGCGCACCCAGCTGCCGGACGTGAGCTTCGGCTGGTCGACCGAGGCGGGCGCCTGTCCGCGTCCCTCCGCCTGCACCGGGACGCTCAGGCCGCGGCTTCGCAAGATTACCGAGGCGACCGGGTAGGGCCCGGAGTACCTGGTGACGCCACCGAGGTGGGTCAGGGCGCTGGTGTCGGCCTGGACCTGGACGGCGCTGACCAGGCACGGCACCTTGCCAGGACACAGGATGTTCACGCCGTACGAGGCCACCAGGTCAGGGCCGTTGGTGGCGGCCCTGGTCTGCTGGTAGGGCTGGTTGGTCACGCCGTCAAGGGCCAGGCCCAGGACGAGCGTGGTGGCGGCGGCAGTGATGGCCAGCAGCAGCAAGATGGCCTGGGCCTTGTGGCGGCGGATGTCGCGGGCGGCCAGCCGGGCGACGAGCAGGGTCTTCCCCATGGCTTCAGCCCTCCAGCCCGGCCAGGTTGCCCAGGCGGCCGGTGGTGCCGCCCTGCAGCCTGGTCTGGTCGGTGAACGCCCCGTCGCGCATGGAGATCATCCGGTCGGCGGTGGCCGCGACCCGGGGGTCGTGGGTGACGATGACCAGCGTCTGCCCGGCGGTGTGCAACCGGTCGAACAGCCGCAGAACCTCGACGGTGGCGGCGCTGTCCAGGTTCCCTGTCGGCTCGTCGGCCAGCACCACCTGCGGGTCGGCGACCAGCGCCCGGGCGACCGCAACCCGCTGGCGCTGGCCCCCGCTCAGCGCCGTGGGAAGGAACCTGGCCCGGTCGGCCAGGCCGACCCGGTCAAGCAGTTCGGCGGCCTTCTTGCGAGCCGCGCGCGGCGCGCGGCCTGCCAGCAGCGCAGGCAGTTCCACGTTCTCCACCGCGGTCAGCTCATCCATCAGGTGGAAGGCCTGGAAGACGAAACCGACCGCGTCGCGGCGCAGCCGGGACAGGCCCCGTTCGGACAGCTGGTCTAGGCGCTTACCGCCCAGCCAGATCTCCCCCGCGGTGGGCCGGTCCAGGCCGCCCATCAGGTAAAGCAGCGTGGACTTGCCGCAGCCAGACGGCCCCATCACCGCCACCGTCTCCCCCGCCATGACCTCCAGGTCCACGCCGTTGACCGCGCGAACCAGGCCCCCGTTCTTCCCGTACTCCTTGCGCAGCCCCTGGGCGCGTAGCACGCAGGTGCCCCCGTGCATGTCGTTCATGACCCATCTTCCTTATGGTGTGTCCAGTACTGTTCGCACGCCTCCAGCCAGGCCAGGTCGGCCTGCAGCCGCAGTGCGATGCCCTCAAGCAGCACCCCGGCCTCCGAGCCGTCCGCCTCGGCCATGGCCGCGCGCTGCACGTCGCGCAGCTGGCGCAGCAGTTCGCGCCGCTGAGCGTCGATGATCGTGACCGGATCGGCGAGCCGGGCCGCCGCGGCCGCGATCAGCTTGAGGTGATATTCCGCCAGCCCGGGCCCGGGCCAGCTGACGTCCGCGAGCCACGCGGCCACCCGCTGCCTGCCGACCGCGGTAAGCGCGTACACCTTGCGGTCCGGCCGGTCCGGCAGGCCGGCCTCCCGTTCGCAGGTCACCTGGCCCGCCTTCTCCAGCCGGGACAGCGTCACGTAGATCTGACCGGCGTTCATCGTGTCCCCCGCCGGGCCGAGCGCCTGCTGCAGCCGGGCCCGGAGCTGATAGCCGTAGGCCGGCTCCTTGGCCAGTAGCGCCAGCACCGCTTCCTGCTGCACGATCCCTCCTGTCTAACCGTTACCTATTAATAGATAGCCGTTAGCCATTGGGTTGTCAAGGATGTTTTGGTGAGCGGAGAATCCGGACGCGGGGCGCCCGGCGTCCGCGTGCACGGTGACGGACAGCGGGTACCCGGGTCCGTTCGGTAGAGATATTTGACTGCCGACGCGGCGGTCAGGTCTGGCGCGGGCGGGACCAGGCGCCTGCCCTCAGAGATTTAGTAATACTTAACGGCGGCCAGGCTGAGGTCCCTAGCGCGGCCGGTTCAGGATGACCCAGATGGCTCGGGCCGGGACCTTTCCGGCGTTCCAGAACCTGTGCGGGATCGCAGAGTCGAAGGTGAGCGAGTCGCCTACCTCCAGGACGTACTGCTCGAAGCCGATCTGGGTGGACAGCGCGCCCTCGATGATGACCGCGTACTCCTGCCCCGTGTGCTGGATGGCGTGCTCGGCTTCTGGCACGCTCTGACCGGCGGGGTAGCACACCTCGAGGAACTCGATGTCCTTCTCGGCCGCGGCGGTGAGCCGCTCCCACACGACATCGCGCTCCAGCGTGATCCGCGGCCGGGCATCTTGCCTGAGCACGGGGCCCGACGGGCCGGCCGCCTCGCCGGTCTCGGCGTCCCCCGACGCCATTTCCGCGGCGTTGCCCGGGCCATCTTGGGCCGGGTCGAACAGCCGGTCCATCGAGATCCGCAGCGCGGTGACCAGGGCCCACAGCGTGCTCACCGACGGGACCGCCCTCCCCCGCTCTACCTGGGAGATCAAGCTGGGCGAGCAATCCACCCGGCGCGCCAGCTCACGGGCGGTTATGCCGAGCTCCAGCCTGCGCTGGCGCAGCCTGGCCCCGATGAGCGCGCCGCGGTCGAGCGACCGTGGTGGTGCGTTTTCATCGGCGAACATGCGCGCGGCCACGGGGTAATCCTACTGGCGTAGATCGCGGTGGCCCGGCCCGCCGTTGTCGAGCGTGATTTAACGCCCGCGGTCGACCGGGAGCGGGGCGAAGCTCTGGCTGACCGGCATCAGCTCGATCACGTTGACGTTCACGTGCGCGGGCTGGCTGGTCGCCCACTCGATCGCGGCGGCGATGTCGTCGGCGGTCAGCGGCTGCGTCCCGGCGTACACGGCCGCGGCCCGCTCGCTGTCGCCGCCGAAGCGCACGTCGGAGAACTCGGTGCCGCCGGACAGCCCGGGCTCGACGCAGGTCACCCTGATTCCGGTGCCGTGCAGGTCGGAGCGCAGGTTGAGGCTGAACTGGTGGACGAACGCCTTCGTCGCGCCGTAGACGTTGCCGCCCGGGTAGGGGTAGGTGCCCGCGATCGAACCGAGGTTGACGACGTGACCGCGGCCGCGCGCGACCATTTGCGGCAGGAGCGCGCGGGTGACGTAGACCAGGCCGGTGCAGTTGGTCTCGATCATCTGCTCCCACTGGTCCAGGTCGGCCTTTTGGGCAGGCTCCAGCCCGAGGGCCAGGCCGGCGTTGTTGACCAGGATGTCGACCTCGGCGAAGCCCTCCGGCAGCGCGGCAACGGCTTTCTCGACGCCGGCGCGGTCCCGGACGTCGAGAGCCAGCGGCAGCAGGACGTCGGAGCCGAGTTCGCCGGCCAGAGAACGGAGCCGCTCGGTCCGCCGCGCCGCGGCGATGACGCGGTCGCCGCAGGCCGCGAACCGGCGGGCGGCCGCGGCGCCGAAGCCGGAGCTCGCCCCGGTGATCATTACAGTCCGCACGGACTGACCTTAGCGAATAAGCCGCCCGCGTCCGGTGTTTGGTTACAGGTAACCCCTCTCGATACTGCACGATAGATTCGCCATGACCCTCACCGAACTGCTGCCTGCCGCGCCCGACCCGGACGCGGTCTTCGACGCGTTCGCCGGGTGGTCCAAGCGGCGCGGGCTTGCCCTGTACCCGCACCAAGAGGAAGCGCTCATCGAGATCGTCTCGGGCGCGAACGTCATCTTGTCCACTCCCACCGGGTCGGGGAAATCGCTGGTGGCAGCCGGCGCCCATTTTGCCGCGCTCGCCGAGGGCAGGCGGACGTTCTATACCGCGCCGATCAAGGCGCTGGTGTCGGAGAAGTTCTTCGACCTGTGCGCCGCGTTCGGCCCGGCCCAGGTCGGCATGATGACCGGGGACGCCAGCGTCAACGCGGAGGCTCCCATCATCTGCTGTACCGCGGAGGTGCTGGCCAGCATCGCGCTGCGCGACGGCGCCGCCGCGGACGTCGGCCAGGTGGTGATGGACGAGTTCCACTTCTACGCCGACCCCGATCGCGGCTGGGCCTGGCAGGTCCCGCTGCTCGAACTGCCGCACGCGCAGTTCCTGCTGATGTCGGCGACGCTGGGCGACGTCTCGCGGTTCACCGACGACCTGACCCGGCGTACCGGCCGGCCGACCGCCGTGGTCTCCTCGGCCGAGCGCCCGGTGCCGCTGGTGTTCTCCTACGTGACAGAACCGCTGCATGAGACGATCTCCGAGCTGCTTTCCACCGATCAGGCACCCGTCTACGTGGTGCACTTCACCCAGGCGGCGGCGCTGGAGCAGGCGCAGGCGCTGATGAGCATCAACGTCTGCACGCGCGCGGAGAAGGACGCGATCGCCGACCTGATCGGCGGCTTCAGGTTCACCGCGGGTTTCGGCAAGACCCTGTCCCGGCTGGTTCGGCACGGCATCGGCGTGCATCACGCCGGGATGCTGCCCAGGTACCGGCGGCTGGTGGAGACCTTGACCCAGGCCGGGCTGCTGAAGGTCATCTGCGGCACCGACACGCTTGGCGTTGGCATCAACGTGCCGATCCGCACGGTGCTGTTCACCGCCCTGTCCAAGTACGACGGGAACAAGACCAGGCTGCTGCAGGCCAGGGAGTTCCATCAGATCGCGGGGCGGGCCGGGCGGGCCGGGTTCGATGTGTCCGGGCGGGTGGTCGTGCAGGCCCCGGAGCACGTGGTCGAGAACGAGCGGGCGCTGGCCAAGGCGGGCGATGACCCTAAGGCGCGGCGGCGCGTGGTGCGGAAGAAGCCGCCGCCCGGTTTCGTGTCCTGGGGACAGCCGACGTTCGAGCGGCTGGTCGCCGCCGACCCGGAGCCGCTGACGTCGAGCTTCAAGGTCACGCACGCGATGGTGCTGAACGTCATCGCCCGGCCGGGTGACGCGTTCGCCGCCATGAAGCACCTGCTAACCGACAACCATGAGGACCGGTCGGCCCAGTTCCGGCATATCCGCCGGGCCATCGCGATCTACCGCGCGCTGCTGGCCGGCGGCGTCGTGGAACGACTGCCCTCGCCCGATGCCGAGGGCCGCCTGGTGCGGCTCACGGTCGACCTGCAGTACGACTTCGCGCTGAACCAGCCGCTCTCGCCGTTCGCGCTGGCCGCCATCGAGGTGCTTGACCGCGACACGCCCTCGTATGCGCTTGACCTGGTGTCGGTGATCGAGTCGACGCTGGAAGACCCGCGGCAGGTGGTTTCCGCCCAGCAGTTCAGGGCGCGCGGCGAGGCGGTGGCCCAGATGAAGGCGGACGGCGTTCCTTACGAGGAGCGGATGGACCTGCTGGACGGGGTGACCTACCCCAAGCCGCTGGCGGACGTGCTCGACGGCGCGTACGACATCTACCGCCGCGGCCATCCCTGGGTTGGTGATTACTTCCTGTCACCCAAGTCGGTGGTGCGCGACATGTACGAGCGCGCGCTGACGTTCACCGAATACGTGGCGTACTACGGGCTGTCGCGCTCGGAGGGGCTGGTGCTTCGCTACCTGGCCGATGCCTACAAGGCACTGCGCCAGACGGTGCCCGACGAGGCGAAGACCGAGGAACTGGCCGACCTCATCGAGTGGCTGGGCGAGATCGTGCGCCAGGTGGACTCCAGCCTGCTCGACGAGTGGGAGCGGCTGCGCGACCCGTCCGCCATCGAGTCTGGTCCCCGCGCCGGGGACGAGCGGCCTGCCTCGGTGACGTCCAACGAGCGGGCGTTCCGTGTCCTGGTCCGCAATGCCCTGTTCCACCGGGTCAAGCTGGCCGCGCTCGGCCACTACGACGAGCTTGGGGCGCTGGACGCGGAGTGCGGGTGGGACGCTTCGGCGTGGGCCGACGCGCTCGACGGCTACTTCGAGGTCCACGACGACATCGGGACTGGGCCGGACGCGCGCGGGCCCGGGCTGCTGATCATCGATCAGCGCCCAGGCGGCTGGGCTGTCCGCCAGATCTTCGCCGATCCGGCGGGCGACCACGACTGGGGCATCAGCGCCGTGGTGGACCTGGCCGCCTCCGACGAGGCCGGCTCGGCCGTCCTGCGCATCACCGACGTCGGCCAGTTGTAGGGCGCCGGGTCAGGTAACCGGAGCGGGGCTCACCACCTGGGCGGTGCGGGCGCTGGTCCGGGCGGCGTCCAGGACGGCGGCGGTGGCTACGGCGTCCCACGGGTCGACCGGCAGCGGCTGCGTGCCGCGGACCGCGGCGGCGAATGCGGGGTAGAACAGGTCCCACGATCCGCGTGCGGAGGGTACGGGCTCGGGGGCGCCGCCGCGTTGCAGGTGCCCCCACCGTTGGGGCGGCTCTGCGCCCCAGCCATCCTCCGCCGAGGCCGGTGATTCTCCGCTGCGCAGCTTGGCCTCCTGGCCGTCGACGTCCTGGATGACGTAGGTGCCCGTGGTTCCGGTGGCGCGCAGCCTCGGGCCGGGGGCGCCTTGCCGCCAGTTTCCCCACAGATGGGACCGCACGCCGCCCTCGTGGGTCAGCGCGACGAACACGTCGTCGTCGAGCCCGTCCGAGCCGGGACGGTAGTGTATCTCGGCGTACACGCCGGTGACCGGGCCAGCCAGCACCAGGGCCTGGTCGGCGAGGTGGCTGCCGAAGTCAAGCAGGGTGCCGCCGCCGGCCGCGTGCGGGCCTCCTTCCGGCCGGAACCGCTCGAACCGGGACTCGAAGCGGGTCAGCTGGCCGAGTGATCCCTGGCCGAGTGATCCCTGGCCGAGGAGCTCGCGCAGGGTCAGGAAGTCCGAATCCCAGCGGCGGTTCTGGTACACCGTCAACGGGAGTTTGAGTTCCTCGGCCAGCAGCACCGTCTGGCGGGCCGAGTCGGCGTCCGGCGCGAACGGCTTGTCGCAGACGACCGCGAGGCCCAGGTGCAGCGCTTGGCGGGTGAGCGCGACATGGGTGCCGACCGGCGTGGAGATCGCCACCGCCTCGGCTCCGGCCGCGGCCAGCTCCTCCAGGGAGGCGAAGGCCGGGCGGCCGAGATCGGCGGCGACCTGGCCGCGGCGCTCGGGCGAGGTGGTGACGACGCCGAGGAACTCGCAGTTCGCGGCCAAGGCGATCAGCGGCGCGTGATAGTAGCGGCCACCGAGGCCGTAGCCGGCCAGGCCGATGCGGACAGGTTTGGGCACGATCGGATTCCTCCCGTGGGTGATCGGCTCCTCAGCCGTTCGCGGGCTGCTCGAACCAGGGCTTGTCCGGTGCGAGCAGGTACCGGTCGGCCAGGTGGTTGAGCACTCGCCGGGCCTGCCGGAACCGGCTGGCCACGTCGGTGACCACGACGAGCCGTGCGGTGACGGCCGGGGCCAGCTCACGGGCGGCCCGGTACCAGCGGGCACCGAGATACTCCCACAGCTCGATGGCCGGCACGGCGGTAAGGCGCTCCCGCTCCGCCGCGGGCAGCCCGGCGGCGCGCAGCAGCCGGCCGGCGTCGAGCGGGCCGAGGGCACGCGTGGCCGCGTAGTCGGGAAACACCCCCGTGAGGAACAGCGACACGTCGCCAAGGCGGCGGTAGACGCCGGGCCGTTCGGCCCGCGGAACCGCGTCGAGCAGGCCGGTCATGCGCACCGGGTCGAGCTCGCTGAACCGGCGGGTCCGCGTCCGCCCGCCCGCCTGGACCCGGTAGCGGCCGCTGGCCACCCGGGTGAAGGAGGCAAGCAGCTCGGCCAGGAACAGCCGCCGGGCCGGCTCGTCGAGGAAGTCACGCAGCGCGGGCGCGTCGAACAACGGCACCCGCTGCCGCAGTCCGGTGCGCTCCGGCACGTGGTCGGCCGACGCCAGGTCGACCGCGGCCTGCTGGACGAACACCGCGAATACCAGGAACGGGGAGGCCGGAACCGCCCAGCCGCGGTCCTGCGGCGGG
>Ga0335075_10002651_pt1 | contig 28623 bp, 23 predicted proteins | sample Lox_Sample_24_FD_206723 | JGI IMG/M metagenome (GOLD analysis project Ga0335075, IMG submission 206723) | Soil microbial communities from Loxahatchee National Wildlife Refuge, Florida, United States - Lox_Sample_2.4 | ecosystem: Environmental > Terrestrial > Soil > Wetlands | place: USA...
TCACGCCCACCCAGTCCGTAGTCAGGCTCAGTTGTCAGCCAGCGCCGAACGTCACGACCCAGGACAGCTTGGTGCATCCCGGCGCGGGCCTGACCCGGTGTCGCCGGCTACGGCGCCCGTGCCGGAATGCGCCGAGGCCGGGCCGTGGTGCGGCGAAGGTCGAGTTCGACGGACTGGCTGCTATCGGTTGCAGCGGAGGCCACCGCCGGCGCCGTTGCCGAAGGTGTTGACGCTGTCACAATGGATTCCATCAGCGCCGTTCCGGGACTTGAGCTCGCGGAACATCACTGGAGGAATTGTGCAGCACATAATCGCCTTGTCGCGAACTGCAGTTATTGTGCGGCACTGGTTTGAGATCGATCTGCAAGACTCCTCAATGGAGCACGGGGTGCGGATCGAGTTGCGTCAGCTCGTGGACCACGCTCGCCGTGGCAGCGAGTCGGCCGCCCAGCTCGTCACGTTAGACCGGCCGCTCTGGCGAGCCGATCTCTTCGACCGCCATACGGACCCGCCCGGCAGTTTTGGCGTCGCCCACTTCCATCCGCAGTTCCTTGGCAACGAACCGTGCCCGCGGGTATGGGATCCGCAGCTGACGGCCGACCCATATCGCTGGCTCGGCGACCAGTTCTCTCCGCTAGGCGGGGACCACGGGAGAGAACCCTGGCCGGTCGACCCTAGGGACGCAGCCGAACTCAGCCAGCTCGACGACGTCGTCGTTTCCGTCGCGCGACAGTTCGGGCCTGAGCATTGCACGTCGGCGAAGCAGTGCTACGAGCTGACAAGCGATGTACGCGACGCGGTCCAAGTCATGCTGAGCGAGGTTCAGCGTCCGGACCTGCTCGATGAGGACTGGCTCGCCCCCTGGCGAGCGGCGACGTGAGCTAGTCGAGCTCGATCACTGTTCCGACGTCGTGGTCTTCGGCGGTGCGGATAGCGAATTCGGCTGCGGCGAGGTCCTGCAGGGCAAGACCCGTGGCGTCGAAGAGCGTCAGCTGGTTTGCCGAGGTCCGGCCGGTCGCTAGCCCCGCAATCACTTCGCCGATCGTGACCGGATGCTGTTCATCGCTGTAGAGCCCAGCCAAGGCTGCGTGCTGGCACTCGCCCAGTCGTCTGGCTTGATGCCAGTCATCGACCACCACTAGCGAGTCGCGAAGCGTGGCGACCTCGTGTTCCTGTTTCCCAGCGGTGTCGGCGCCCATGGCGTTGATATGCACGCCGGGAGACAACCAGTCCCGTAGAAGGACCGGCGTCCTCGCGGGAGTGGTCGTGACAATGACGTCGGCCTCTCGGGCTGCCGCGTCGAGGGGACCTGATAGCTGACAGGCGATGCCCTGATCGGTTAGCCGAGCGCAGAAAGCCGTGGCTAGCTCCTGATCGCCGCTGTCGAGTGGCTCGAAAACGGAGATCTTGATACCACGTTGCCACCAGTCGAGAGCCCGCGCTTGCGCCTCGGCCTGAACGCCCGCGCCGACAATGAGAGCTGCCCGAGCATCAGGCCTGGCCAGGTAACGCAGCCCGACAGCGCCCGCGGCCGACGTCCGGATTGCAGTGATGAAGTTGCCGTCAATGATCGCCCTCGGCACACCCGTCGCCGGCTCGACCAGCACGACCGTAGCCTGGTGATTATCCAGGCCGTGGGCGCGGTTGTGCGGCCAGTACCCCGCCACCTTGAGGCCAAGAGAATCTCGGTCTGGCCAGTATCCGGACTTGATGCCGAAGACCCCGCCTGATCCTTCGAGCGGTTCGCGGATCACGGGGTATAGCAATGCCTGCTGGCGCGAGGCCGCGAGGTAGGCAGCCTCGATCGCCGGTATCACCTCGTTCAGCGTCAGAATCTCGCTGAGGTCGGTGCCAGAAAGGACCCTGACTGTGCGCGGCATTTCTGTTACCGGCTCTGACGCGCAGCGTCAATCTGGATCAGCTCGGTAATCCTCCCTTGCGACACTCCATACGCTTCCCGCTGAAGATCGACGCACACGCAGATGTGGATAGGCAGAATCTCTACTCGGTCGCCGACTCGCAATTCGGAATCACCATCTGCGCTGGAGGCGACGCCGTGTTCCTCTGACAGCCTGAGGAAGCTAGCGCGCGGGCGATTCTTGATCTTGCCGAAGCCGTGCTGCTGTGTCGAAGTCATGGTCAGCGTCTTGTTTCCTGCGTTGAGAACAACACGATCGGATGCAACGCTGACGACCGTGGCCAGGATTGTCGCCGCGATCTGGTCTGGCGTGCAGGCATACATCTCGAGGGTGCGCAGGTCGTTGAACACATATGTGCCTGGCCGGATCTCGGTGATGCCATCAGCAGCGCTGAGGTAAGGGGCCGTGATGGTGGAGCCCGCACTGACAACCTGCACCGGGATACCCTGCCGGTCGAACTCGTCGCGCGCCTGCCGCATCGCCCTGGCTTCCTGCCGTGCGACGGCTTCGATTTCCGGGTGCGTGAATACGTCGTGGGCATGCCCGGCGTGAGTCAGGATTCCGATGAGTTCAAGGCCTGGCAGCGCAGCGACCTTGCTCCCGATCTGGCCGGCCAGCTTCGGCTCGATCCCGGTCCGATGCATCCCGGAGTCGACCTCCAGCAGCACCGGAATCGTCCGTCCGATCGCGGTCGCCAGCCGACTGTAGCCTTCCGCGACCTCCAGCGAGTCGGCCGTGAGCGTGATGCCGCCGTCGGTGCATAGCGGAAGCAACCGGGCGAGTTTTGCCTCGCCGACGATGTTGTAGGCGAGCAGAAGGTCCGTGATGCCTGCCGCGCGCATCACCTCAGCCTCGCCTACCGTCGCGACGCAGATGCCGGTAGCGTCGGCCTCGAGCTGCATCTTTGCGACTTGAGCGCTCTTGTGAGTCTTGGCGTGGGGCCGTAGCGTGACCCCCGACCGGCGGGCCAGGGCCGCCATCCGCGCCAGGTTGGCGGCCAGTATGTCCAGGTCGATCAGCAGGCACGGGGTGTCGATCGCCGGGTCGCTAATGTCGACTGGCCGCGGCGCGCCAGCAGGCAATCGGTATCCTGAGACCAGGGCGGATGCGGGCGGCTCGGCTGAAACAGGCTGGCGTCCCATCAGCTAGCGTCCACGTCGAGCTTCAGCGCGACGGTCTTGATCTGGGTGAACTCCAGTAGTCCCTCGAGGCCTTTCTCACGGCCGTGGCCGGACCGCTTCACCCCGCCGAAGGGCATCTCCGGACCGCCGGACGCACCGTAGGTGTTGACGAATACCTGGCCGGCCCGGAGCTCACGGGCCATGAAATGAGCTGTGCTGACGTCGCGCGTCCACACGGCGGCAACGAGGCCATAGTCCGTGCTGTTCGCCAACTGCGTCGCCTCGTCGAGGTCAGCGAACGAACTGACCGCCACGACAGGGCCGAAGATCTCTTCGTGCGCGATGACGGCGGTGCGCGGCACGTCGTCGAAAACGGTAGGCGCGAAAAAGTAGCCGTCCTTGAGGCCGTCGCCATCGGGACGGCTGCCGCCAGTGAGCGCCCGCGCCTCCGTCTTGCCTACCTCCACGTAGCGGGAGACTCGCTCCAGCTGAGCGGCCGAGATCAGCGGTCCCATGTCCGGATCGGCAGGTCCGGGCCCGAGACTGATCTTCTGGAATCTCTCGACAAGGTCGCTAACGACCCTGTCATGCGCGCGCATCTCCACCAGCAGCCGGGATCCGGCCGAGCAGGTCTGGCCCGCGTTCTGAATGATCGAATTCACAACCACGGGCATGGCCGTATCGAGGTCGGCGTCGGCGAAGATCACGTTCGGGGACTTGCCGCCAAGTTCTAGCGTCACAGGTAGCACGTGCTCGGCGGCTGCCTTGCTGACCAGCTTGCCCACCTCGACCGAGCCCGTGAAGGAGAGGTGGTCTATACCCGGGTGTGCCGCAAGTGCAGCACCGGCCTCCTCGCCGAAGCCTGGCACGACGTTCAGCGCTCCGGGCGGCAGCCCGGCTTCGAGCCCGATCCGGCCAAGCTGGATGGCCGTCAGGGGTGCCTCCTCAGCTGGCTTCAGCACACAGCAGTTGCCGGCGGCTAGGGCAGGCGCCACCGTCCGGGCGCCGATCTGCATCGGGTAGTTCCAGGGGATGATGTGCGCGGTGACTCCGTACGGCTCCCGCAGCGTGTAGACGAACAAGTCCGATGCGATCGGGATCGTGTCGCCATAGAGCGTCTCGATCGCGCTCGCGTAGAAGTCGAAGTAGCGAGCTGCCACGTCCGCATCCGATCGTGCCTGCTTCAGCGGTTTCCCGGTGTCTTGGCTCTCGAGCTCGGCCAGTTGTTCACGGTCCCGTCTGATGAGCTCAGCCATATGCCGCAGGATCCGTGCCCGGTCGGAAGGCTTGGCCCGTCGCCAGGTCCGCTCGAACGCGTCCCGGGCGGCGGCCACTGCGGCATCGATCTCGGCTGCACCGCCGCGGGCGACCTCAGCGAGTTCGCGGCCGGTGGAGGGATCCAGGTCTGCGAATGTCGCTAGGCCGTGGATCTCTTCCCCGCCGATCAGCACCGGATAGGCAGTCACCGGCATACTCCTTATATCTGGTCTGTCTAGGTTGTGCAGGTCGTGGGCCTCATAGCGCTGCCACGCGCTCCGCGAGCCACTTCTCCACGAACGGATCAGCCGCGATCAGTCCGCCGATGAGCACGGCCTGGCCAGCAATCACGCTCGGCGAGACGCTCGGTGGGTCCGGGAGCACCGCCATGGCGAACTTGATGTCGTGATCGAACAAGTCGAAACTGCCAGCGAAACCGCCGCCCAGCACCATGCTGTCCGGATCGAACGTGACGGCTAGGCGCAGGAAGACATCGGCGATTCCCGCGGCCGCGACTTCGACGACGCTTCGGGCTACCGGATCGCCACCGCGCGCAGCCAGACACAGACTGGCGCCGTCTACCACGTTCCCAGTCCCGCCTTGTACCCGGTACGAAGCAGTCATCGCGTCCGGCAATAGCTGCTGGCCAAGGCTTTCGGCGTGCTGGCCGCCCGCCGGCCAGTCGGCTATCCGGCCCGCCCGCCCGTGGGCCCCGCGAATGAGCGCACCGTCGACGACGACGCCTGCGCCGATCCCGCGCCCGTAGTTAACGACGACCAGGGACGACGCGCCCGGTGCGGTGCCGCGATCGCTGAGCTCGGCGAGCGCGGACAGGTGATCGTCCTGCTCGATCACGACCGGGCACGATGTCCGCTCTTCGAGCATCGCCTGCAGCGGCAAGCCATTCCAGCCGCGGTGGATCGGAGCCCTCGCCAGCCGTCCCGCCCGATCGACCGAGGCAGAGATGCCTACTCCCACACCGACCAGCGGGCCGGTGTCGGCAGGCAGCGTCGCGAGGACCGAAGTCAGCGACTCCATGATCCCGCCCGCCAGGTCTTCGGCAATATCGGGCGTGGGCAGCGACGTCGACCCGATGATCGTGCCGTCAGCGTACGCGACCGCGACTCTTGTGGTCTCGTTACCCACATCGACGCCAGCGACGGAAGCGATCTGGCTAGCAAACTGGTACAGGCTGGCCGGGCGGCCGAGTCCGCCAGTTGCGCGGGTCGCCTCCTCCTCCGCTACCAGGCCGCTCGCCAGCAGGTCCGCCAGCAGGCGATGCACCGTGGGGATCGCCAGGCCGGTGAGCCGGGCCAGGTCGGTGCGGGTCAGAGCGTCGGCGTGCCGTAGCTCGTGCAGGAGCACCAGCAGGTTTTCTTTCCGTCCGGCCGACGTGCTGAGGCGCGGCGCGGGGCTGAGATGGCGCGCAAGGACGCGCATGCCCGACCCGAGACCGCCGCTGCCGGTGTCCTGCCGTGCGGTCTTCTGCTTTCCGCTGCTCACTTCGGCCTGCTCATTTGGCCGTATAGCCCCCGTCCAGCACCAGGCAGCTCCCTACCGCGAAAGAACTTTCGTCGCTGGCAAGGAACAGCGCGCCGCGAGCGATCTCAGCGGGATCAGCAACCCGCATAATCGGCGCCCACGCTGCCTGTTCGGCAGCCGTCCGCTCCGGATCGAGGCTGTTGTCAACCTCGGCCTGCAGCAGCGGCGTCCGGGTAACGCCAGGACATAGAGCGTTGACCCGGATATTGTCGCGGATCAGGTCGATGGCGAGCGAACGGCTCAGCATGATCACGCCGCCCTTGCTGGCGTTGTAAGCGGGAGACTCGGGTACCGCGACGATGCCCATTTCCGAGCCCATCGTGACAATCGTGCCCCCGCCCTGGCTGCGCATCTGCGGGAGCGCCTGCTTGACCAGTGTGAACATGCCTTTCAGGTTCGTGTCGATGACGGCGTCCCACTCAGCTTCTGTCAGCTCCGCGATCGGCATCACGCTAGTGATCCCGGCATTGCAGAACAGGATGTCCAGCCGGCCGAAAGCTTCGACTGCGGCCCGCACCATCGCCCCTGCGTCAGTCATCGACCGCACGTCACCCCGGACGCCGATGAACTCGCCGCCGTGGTCACCCACCTGGCGCAGGTCTTTGACGGCCTGGTCGAGCGAGTCGGCGTTGATGTCCGCGATGACGACCCTGGCCCCCTCTTCCAGGAAGAGCTGCGCCGTTGCCTTCCCGATGCCAGACGCCCCGCCCGTGATGAGTGCAACCCGGTCCTGAATGCGGCCGGTCGGTCTCGCCGGTTCGCTCGCCACTCGCGCTCCCTCCAGGTCGACGGGGCGGCTTTGCTGCGCCTACCCGTACGGCCGATCCTTGACAGCTACTGCAGCCTATTCTAAAGTCCATTCATCTCTCATAGAGAGAAAAGAAGTATATCCAGGTCGCCGGCAGTCTCCAAGCAGGGAGGCAACTCAATGGCCGCCACCGAGCCCAGCACCGCGCCCAGCACCCTTCAGGCCGGCAAAGATTACGGGGAGCTACGGCGAAACTCCATCGGGCTGCCGAGTGCGATGGCGATGTCGCTGGCCTACATCTCGCCCACCATCGGCGTCATCTTCATCACGGCCTTAATCGCCAGCAAGGCGGGCGTCGCGGCACCGTTCACGTTCATCATCGGGACCGTCGGCATCGCGTTCATGGCGCTGACGCTCGCACACTTCTCGACACGGGTGCCGTCAGCTGGCACCTTCTATACGTTCATCAGCCAGGGCCTCGGCTCCTCCACCGGGTTTGTCATGGGCTGGCTGCTGTTCTTCGCTTACGCCCTGCAGAGTCCCCTGAACACCAACCTCTTCGGCTCGTTCGTCAGCGGACTGATCAAGCAGAACTTTGGCGTCGACATCCCGTGGTGGGTGCTGATGATCTTCATCATCGCCTTCGTCGGCGCGCTGGCGTGGTGGTCGATTCACCGGTCCATGCAGCTGGACCTGGCGTTCGTGGTGGCGGAGGTCACGATCGTCGGAGCCCTGCTCATCCTGATCTTGGTCAAGGGTGGCGCGCAGGGCCAGGTGCCCGCGGCCTGGAACCCAGGTAACTCCTCGCAGGGCCTGTCCGGCATAGGTCTGGCCTTCATCTTCGTGGTGTTCGCGTTCTTTGGCTTCGAGTCATCGACCACGGTGGCCGAGGAAGTCCGGCGTCCGCGACGAAATGTGCCCATCGCACTGGTCGGCTCAGTACTCCTCACTGGCATCTGGTTCTGCTTCGCCATGTACGCGGTGATCGTGGGCTACGGGCCAGGTCATGTCGGCGCGCTGGCGTCGGCGTCGGCCCCGGTGACCGATCTAGCTACCCGCTACATCGGGCACTGGTATTCCATCGTCGTGTCGCTCGCCGCGGTATCGGCGCAGATCGCAGTGCTCATCGCGATTCACAACGCCAACTACCGCATCTTCTACGCCCTTGGCCGGGAGCGAATGCTGCCGCCGATCCTCGGCCAGACGCATCCCAAGTACCGGACCCCGCACGTGGCGATCATCGCCTACTCGGTCGTCGCTCTTGCCCTGGGCCTGATGTTCGGGCTGCTCTGGGGTCCGCTCAATGCATTCGGTGACGTGGGGTACTTCTCCTCGCTCGGCATCCTGCCGATCTACCTCCTGACCAACGTCGCGCTCATGACCTACATGTGGCGAAAGCGCAGGTCGGAGTTCTCCTGGTTGTGGCACGGCGTGTTCCCGTTCATCGCGATGGTGATTATCGGGTTCGGCATTTACACAAGCCTGCACCCGCTGCCTGCCTATCCGGAGAACTTCATGCCGTTCTTCGTGCTCGGCTGGATCGTCGTCGGAGTGATCTGGATGCTGTTCCTGAGGCGGCGGAACCCGCGCAGGCTCCAGCAGATCGGCAAGATCGTCTTCCTGGACATCGAACAACCCGCCGAAGCGCCAGCGGAAGCGGGACACGCAGGTAATCCGCCGACAACAGACCCCGGCGGAGTCCAGCCGTCGCCGGGGTGACACTTGATCGGCGGGAAGCACTTCGCACGACAACCAGGCCGCGGTGCGCGCTGCAGCGCCGCACCACCTGAACCGAAGACTCATCACTCAAGCTAGTGGGACCACGCGATGAAGAGGATCTTCCTTCCTGTCGATGGCTCTGAGCATTCCAAGCGGGCGGTCGCTAAGGCTGCCGAGCTCGCCCGACTGTCCGGTGGCGAAGTGCGCGTATTCCATTTCCAGGAACGCGAGCCTTCCAAGGCCGGCAGCGCCACCTACGAGACAACGGCGGACGCGCAGCAGTTGGTCGACGACACCCTGGCCGACTTGAAGGCCGCTCAAGTAAAAGCGTCAGGCGAGACCAGAGCCGGCTTGTCGGGCGAGCAAGCGAAGGCGATCGTCGACGAGGCAAGCCGATTCGACGCCGACCTCATCATCATGGGTTCTCGCGGCCTGTCGGACTTCCAGGCACTGCTGCTGGGCAGCGTCGCGCACAAAGTCGTCCACTACGCACACTGTCCTGTTCTCATTGTTCGCTGACCGTGTTCGGTCCTGGCAGGAGAGCGCAGCACTCGAAAGGCCGCCTTGCGCACGCCACGGCGACCGTTTCCGGGCTGGCCGCAGTGCCGGAGGCCTGCAGTTAGCGACATTATCTTGCATCGATGCATTGATCGATGCAAGGCCCGAGTTCCTTCTCAGCCACCCGCAGCTTCCTCACCGAGATCTTCGCAGCCGGCCCAGGCGACTCGGCGAACTCGCCCGGCCAGCCCCGCTGATGCTCGACGATGTCGCCATCCCTGACACACCGCTCCCCCGCCGGTGAATACGCCGAGCTCATCACCGAGCGGCCTGGGCCTCCTCGCTCGGCGTGGTTGGGCTGATGGGGCGCTCTGCGTCACCGCTCCTTGGGCACCACCGCGCGACGGGCGTGCTCCCGGTATTCTCTCGGGGCCTGGCCATAGCGGGCCTGAAAGAGCCTGTCGAAATAGGACTGACTCCTGAATCCAGACCGGTCAGCAATGCGGCCGATTGAGTCAGCGGTCGTCGCTAGCAGAACTGCCGCATGCGAGAGGCGTACCTGGTTCACAAACTCTATCGGCCGGCAATTGAAGTGCTTAGACATCGCGCGAGCCAGATGCCCGTCACTGACCGACGCCAATTGCCGCAGACGTGGTAGGCCCTCGCGCAGATTCTCCTCTGTGCGCATCGCAGTACAGGCTTTTACCAGCCAGCCAGGCCGGACGTCGACGGTCCCCGCTGCCGCATCGAGGACGGGCATAACCGTTGCCCACAGTCCGATAACGTCCAATATATTCGCTGCATTTTGATATGCCGTAAGCATGCGCTCCATCGCATCCAATACCCGCTGAGGGGCGGCCCGGACTACCACGGGCATCGAGGAGAGGTCCCAAGCCGAAGCGGCGGTTACCCCGGCGAAGTCAGCGAACGATCGCCACCGTTCACTTGGAAATGCGATGTTGATGAATTGGAACTCTCCGTCCCGGCGCGTGCCGAATTCGTGAGCATCATGCGGCCTAACCAAGACGAGGTCTCCAGACGACAGATCCTGACGCTCACCGGCTACCTGCTGCCAGCCCCGCCCATGCGTGACATACAGCAGTTCGTGGAAGTCAGCATGTTTGTGGGGCAGCGACCGGTGGGTCGACTCCCCGATCGGCACAAGCGCTGCGTGGTAGGGCCGCCCGGAGGCAACGTCGGCGAAGCGCAACTCGGACATGTCAAAAATCTACAACTTCTTGCCATGAAAATGCTATCGAATGCCCGGCCTGTCATAGACATTGGAGAGGGTCACAAGACAGATGGTGCCGACCGGAAGGAGCTTCAACGTGAGCACCCGAGCACTGGATCGCGAGGCACTGCTAAAACAGTACGACGAAGATGGCTATATGATATTTCGCGCCGTCCTCGATGCGGACCTGATTGCCGAGGCGAGCGCCCACGTTGAGTGGCTTCAGGCGCGCCACCCGGAATTGCGGGGCGAGGAACTGACACACGAACTCGTTGCCCGCGACCCGTTCTGGGTCCGCTTGGTGAGTGACGACCGGCTCCTCGACATTGCGTCCCTGTTCGTTGGGTCGGACATCGCGCTGTTCGCTTCTCATTACATTTGCAAGCCAGCGTTTTCGGGTCAGCAAGTCCTCTGGCACCAGGACGGTGCCTACTGGCCGCTCGAGCCCATGAACGTCGTGACCCTGTGGCTCGCCGTGGATGAGTCCACGCCGGAGAATGGATGTTTGCGTGTCGTTCCCGGCTCGCACAAAGGCGAGATGCACGAACTGCGTCAGCGAGAGGATACGGAAAGCGTCCTAGGATCAGAATCCGCTGTCGAAGTCGATGAATCAACCGCCGTTGATTTGGTCATGGCTCCTGGCGATGCTGAGGTCCATCATCCGAAGATCATGCACGGATCGAACGCGAACACCTCTCCGAAGCGCCGCTGCGGTCTCACAATCCGTTACATCCCGACCTCGACAAGAATCGTCACCGAGGAACAGCCTTACGCTTCGGCGCTGTTGCTGCGCGGAGCGCCGGGAGTCAACGTATACCAACCGCGTCCGGTATTCGTGCCCGGCGAGACCTTCGACTTCGCCGGCTCTGAGCGGTGGCTGGCGCCTTCATCGGACTAGCATCCACTCCTTGGTGCGCAAGCTACGACCGACCGCCTCGCGACCGTCGGTCTGGGCGCATTATTCAGCGAACCAGCGTGAGCATTTGGTGAGGAGACGAGGGTGCACGACGATGCCGGGCAGGTGATGGATCGCGTGCGCAGGTTGCTGGAGGAACGGCTACGCCCCGCGACCATACGACAAACAGTGCCTTGTGCAATTGCTGCGTTTCATGTTCAGGACGAGCCGATCGCAGCCGACGAAGCGCTCGCCGCGAGCTACTCAGCAATCTCAACTGGGGACGCCTGGGGTCCGCCATGGGGCACGATGTGGCTGCGCGTCCAGTGCCCTGTTCCCGAACTCTGGCCTCCTGAGCAGACCGAACTCGCTGTGGACCTCGGCTTCGACGACAGGACCCCGGGGTTCCAGGTCGAGGGGCTCGCCTACGACAGCAGCGGCTCTGTGATCAAGGGTGTCTCGCCGCGTAACTCCAACCTGCCGCTGGCCCTGCTCGGCCTGAAAGGCGGAGACGAACTGCTGGTCTACATCGAGGCCGCGGCGAACCCGTCGATCATGGGCGCTGCCGAGAGCTTCCTACCCACGTCGCTGGGATCCCGCGAAACTTCAGGCCGGGCAGCGTCACGCCGACTCGGAAAGGTTGAACTCAGTCTCCTCAACGACGATGTGCGTGCACTTTGCATTGACGTCGAGGTCCTCTGCGGGCTGGCCAGCGTACTAGCGGAAACCGACCCGCGCCGCTACGAGATCATGACCGCACTGGACAAGATGGCCGACCGGCTTGACCTGGACGACATACCGGGCAGCGCGGTGGCGGCCCGCGGCACGCTCGCCCGAGTGCTCGCGGCGCCGGCGCACGCGAGTGCGCACCGCGTTGTGGCAACCGGCCATGCGCACATCGACTCGGCGTGGCTCTGGCCAGTGCGCGAGACGGTCCGCAAGTGCGCGAGGACTTTCGCGAACGCGCTGGCGCTCAGTGAGCAGTACCCGGAGTTTGTTTTCGCGTGCTCGCAGGCGCAGCAGTACGAGTGGGTGCGGGATTACTACCCTGGACTGTTCGCGCGCATACGTGAGCGCGTGGCCGCCGGTACCTGGATTCCGGTCGGGGGCACCTGGGTCGAGCCGGATGGCAATCTGTGCGGCGGCGAGTCCATGGCGCGCCAGCTCGTGTTTGGCCGCAGGTTCTTCCTTGACGAATTCGGGGTCGAGTGCCATGAGGTGTGGCTACCCGACTCCTTTGGCTACAGCGCTGCCTGGCCCCAGCTCGCACGGCTCGCGGGCGCGCGGTATTTTCTCTCGCAGAAGTTGTCGTGGAACCAGACAAACACCTTCCCCCACAGCACTTTCCTCTGGGAAGGGATCGACGGGACACGGATCTTCAGCCACTTCCCTCCAGTAGCGACCTACAACGCTGAGCTAATGCCCGCCGAGCTCGCTCGGGCGTCACAGTCTTACGCCGAGCACGGCAGCGGAACGTGCTCGCTCGTTCCGTTCGGCTACGGCGATGGCGGAGGCGGGCCGACACCCGAGATGCTTGAGCGCGCTGCCCGGCAAGCCGATCTTGAGGGTTCTCCTCGCGTAGAGATCGCCTCTCCGCTGGCATTCTTCCGCGCCGCGGAGGACGAGTACATCAATCCGCCGGTCTGGTCGGGCGAGCTCTACCTCGAGCGCCATCGCGGAACTTTCACCTCGCAGGCGCGGCTCAAGTCAATGAACCGTCGATGCGAGCACCTGATGCGCGAGGCAGAGCTCTGGTCTGCCACCGCGCTCGCGCATGGCATCGCCGATTACCCCTATGACGAGATAGAGCGAGCGTGGAAGACGCTCCTGCTCCTCCAGTTCCACGACATCCTTCCGGGCAGCTCGATCGCGTGGGTCAACGACGAGGCGGCGGCCGCTTACCAACGGCTAGGTGCGGAGCTCGAAGCTCTTGTCTCGGCTGCGACTGCGGCCCTGGCAGGCGGTGCCAACGGACACGTGGAGTTCAACGCGGGTCCCCGAGCTCGCGAAGGCGTTCCGGCCCTCGGCATGGCGGCTGCGGAGGTGGTCTCGGGCGACGTGGTTCCGGCGGTTCGTGTCTCTGGGGGCGAAGGTGCCGATGCTGGCGCGACGGTGCTCGAGAACGGACTTCTCCGCGTCGTCGTCGATGCTGATGGCCTCCTCAGGTCCGTGCGCGATCTCGTAGCCGGACGCGAAGTGCTGCCGGGAAAGGCCCGCGCGAACGTCTTGCAACTCCACCGCGACCTGCCGGCCCGGTGGGACGCGTGGGACGTCGACGCCTCGTACCACCACACCGTGCTGGATCTGGTCGCTTGTGATCAGGTGGAGGTCGTAGTCGCCACCGAAAACGAGGCCGTTATCGAAGCGCGGCGCTCCTTCGGCGCTAGCGGCGCCTCGCGTGCGATCCAGCGCATCAGGCTGCGCAGAGGTGGCCGGAGAGTGGAGTTCGAGACGGAGGTCGACTGGCGCGAGAGCGAGAAGTTTCTCAAGGTCGCCCTGCCGTTGGACCTGCGCGCCGAGCACTCCTGCGCTGAGATCCAGTACGGTCACGTCCGCCGGCCCCTGCACGCGAACACCTCGTGGGATGCTGCGCGGTTCGAGGTCTATGCCCATCGCTTCGTTCACGTTGGCGAAGCGGGCTACGGTGCCGCGATCGCGAACGACTCAACATACGGCCACGACGTGAGCCGCACGACCCGCGACGACGGGGGTACGACGACGACCGTCCGACTGTCGCTCGTGCGAGGGCCGCGCTTCCCCGACCCCCGTGCAGACCAGGGAACGCACCAGTTCGGCTACGCACTAGCTCCCGGCGCCGATGTCGCCGATGCGGTCGGCGAGGGATACCGGGCTAATCTCCGCCTGCGCCGGGCGGCCGGGACGCGTGTCGTCCCGCCGATAGTCGCAATCGACGACGGCGGGACTGGCGCGGTCGTCGTCGAGGCGGTTAAGGCAGCAGACAACCGCAGCGGCGACCTGGTCCTGCGGTTGTACGAAGCACTTGGCGGGCGCGCGCGGGCAATCGTCACGCCTGGCGTCGCGATCACCGAGGCAGCCGAGGTCGACCTGCTGGAACGGCCGCGTCCAGAGCGCCCGGTCATAGACGTCGCTGACGGCCGGTTCGAGCTCGAACTCCGACCGTTTGAAGTGCGCACCCTGATCCTGCGCCGACGCCCTAGCCCTTGATTCCGCCTGAGACAACTCGAACGAAGTAGCGCTGGGCTGCTGCGAACATCACCACAGACGGCAGCGAAACAAGCACCGCAGTCGCGAGAATGGCACCCCAGTTGGTGGTGTAAGCCCCCTCGTAGGCATACAGGCCAACGTTGACGGTGAAATCTGAGGTATTCGTAATCAGCGACGACGCCAGGAGGTAATCCTGCCATGCGTTAACGAACACGAATACTGCGGTAGCAGCAATTGCCGGAGTCACCAGAGGTCGCAACACGTACCAGAAGATCTGCCAGCGTGAGCATCCTTCCAGCATCGCCGCCTCATCGAGCGAAACCGGAAGATTGTCGAAAAAGTTCTTCACAAGCAGTGTCCCGAGCGCCATGTTGAGCGCCGCGTAGGCCACTCCGAGAGCGACGAGATTATTGAACAGATGGCCAAGCGCCCAGAGATGATACAGTGGGATTACGAGGGCGGTAGCTGGCAATACCTGAGTGATAAGCAGGCCCAGAAACAAAACGCGCTTCCCACGGAAGCGGATTCGCGAGTAACCGTACGCCGCCATCGCCGTAACCGGAACGCTGATAATCATCGCTGAGAAGCAAGCAATGAAGCTGTTCCCGAACTGCCGGAAGACCTGGGTGTGACGAAAGATGTACCTGTAATTACTAAGCGTGGGACGGAAGATATCGGAAGTCGATCCGAATATATTGCCGTGAAACGATTCCAGAACGATCCACAGGAAGGGCAAAATCAGCACAATGCAGATTGCCACGGCGGCCAGATTCCAGGCGACGCTCTTAATCCTAGGCAGCATTTTCGCCCCGTCGAAGCATGAACGGAAGCGCAGCGAGCAGCACGAGCACGAGCAAGATAACGGACAGTGCCGACGCCTCACTCAAGTTAAAGTCGCTGAAGGCAGTGTTGTAGATCCAGATAGGCAGTGTCGTAGTGTCGTTGACTGGCCCTCCGGCCGTCATCAGATAGATGCCATCAAAGTAATTTGCAGTCCAGATAAGCCCGAGCACTGACGTCAGCGCGATTATGTTCCGGATATAGGGAAGCTCAACCCTGACGAGGATCTTCCACCGATTCGCGCCGTCGATCTTCGCTGCCTCCTGCAGTTCCGGTGGAATCGACTGCAGTCCCGCGAGGAGCATCAGAAAGTAGAACGGCGCTCCCTTCCATATTCCGGCGACTATAACTGCCGGCATGACTAGCGCCGGATCGGCGAGCCACGACGGCCCGGTCTTGAAGAACGGGCTGAGGATCTGGTCTATCAGGCCACCCTGCGAGTACAGGAATACCCACGCTGTCGACGAGACGATTCCCGGGAGGGCCCATGGTATGACGATCAGGGGCCTGATGAATCTCGAGACCCAGAGCCGGCGGTTGAAGAACAGCGCCAGCAGCAGGCCGAGGATGAACTGGCCAATGAAGACGCCGGCGGTCCAGTACAGAGTCAGCAGGAATGACGAGTAGAACTGTCCGCTGCCAAAGATCTGCCGGAAGTTGGCGACGCCAACAAAACTTGTATTTCCGTAGGACGAAGAGAAGAAGCTCTCGATGACGTTCCAGAGAATCGGAAACGCCATTATGAGTACGAGGATCAAGTAGGAGGGGCCGACCCAGACGGCCACCGCCGGGAAGCTGTCGCGATCAAGCCGCCGCCGGAAGGACCACAACCCGCCACGGCCGCGGTCGGAGGGGCCCTGGGCTCGCTGCGCTGCGAGCGAGCGTTGACTGTCTCGCGAGCCCGCTCGTACCGCCCGCCGGGCGGTAGCCGGCGTCCTCATGCTGGCGGCCAATGCGCGCGGCGCATGGCTTGGACCCCCCGCGTCCGTGCGGGATGCGGGGGGCCCGTCCTGTGCTGTCTCATCATTCATGTTGACGACTCGAGCTATCCGCTCCCTACTGCGTCAGCCCGCTCAGTTGCTGCTGCAGTGAGGCCATCGTCGAAGGCACGCTGTGCCCGAGCTCGGTCTGCTCGACTGCATTCAGGATGTCAATCGCTTCTTGGTACATGTTCTTGGTAAGGGGCAGGGGCTGCTGGGCGTGCTCCTTGAGGATGTTCCAGAACAGCTGATACTGAGGACCTTCGATGGCGGTGTCCAGTTTGGTACTGGCCTTCACCGCTGGCATGATCCCGGTGAGGCTGATTTCGCGTTGCGGGGCGAAGACGTAAGAGTAAAGGTCCCGAATTGCCGGAAGCTTCGAGGAGCTAACGGCAGAGGGCACGGAGAGTATCCACCCTCCGGTGTTCGAGTCGACGGTAACGTCTTTCATCTCCGTCTCGCCGAACTGCAACTTTGGATTCGCCTGGAGCATCGCCGAGATGTCCCAGAACCCGTTGTAATACATGCCCGTCTTGTTAGCGGCGAAGGTGTCGACAGGAACGGCCTGATTCTGCTGGGTGATGTCGGACTTCGGCGCGTACGTGGTCAGCTTGTCCCAGTACGAGACGGCCGTCTCTACCGCTGGTGAGGTGGCGTACGCCTGGGTAGCGGAGTTATTCAGGAACTGCCCCCCAGCCTCGAACACGAGTGGCCCGATGTTGTTGTATAGCATCGACCATTTTTCTCCGCCCGCGTAGCTGAATCCGGAGATCCCGCCGCCGAGTGCGTTAATCTTCTGGGCCGCGGTCAGAACCTGCTGCCACGTCACAGTGCTTCCGAACGGAGCCAGGCCGGCCTTCTTGAAGAGCGTCTTGTTCCAGTACAGGGCCCTGGTCCCGGTGTCAATCGGTATCCCGAAGATCCCTTGCTGCAGGACCACCTCGCTCCACTCGTTCGGATAGAAGTCTGACGGCTTCACGTCGGGGGCTCCGACGATGCTGGTCGCGATGTTCTTGAGGTATCCCTTGGAGCTATACAGACCGTAGTCCCCTGAGGTGTTGATCCAGACGACGTCAGGCCCGGATCCTGATGCGAAGGCCTCGGCGAGGGTAGTGTCGTAGCTAGCAAACGGTATTTCGCGTGTGGTGATCTTTATATTCGGGTGGGCCTTCTCGAATTGCTTCAATACTGACGGGAACTTCGTCCCCCAGCAGCCCGTACACGACCAGATCGAGAGTGTTGTCGTACCGGTAGAGGATCCACCGCTCGACGAACCGCATGCGGCTGCGGCAGCAACTAGCGCGGCCGCCCCGACTAGCACAGTGGCCCTTCGGATCGTTGTTCTCATCTCGCCTCTTCCAAGGGCTGAGCCTGCTATGCAAGGCTAGGTTTTCGAGCGCGGGTGCCGACCTAGGCTTGTCGGACTAGTGGCAAAGTAGCCGGTCCCCGCTCTTTGCGCCGTGAGGCTGTTTCGCCGCGGCATCCGGACGGAGGCCGTGGAGTTCCCGATGAAGGCTGCGTGGACGAGGGCTACGCTCTGCTCTCTTTCTGGGGTCTGTGGGGATCAGCGGGAGCCATAGGACCATCACCTCCATCGGTTATCTGATCCCGAACGATATGGCTACCGTTGTTTCACTTCTAGTACGCCTTTCGCAGGAAGTTGTACTGTGTTGATTTACCGTGTGAGTACGTCAACATATAGACATATCGCCCGTCTGTGACCAAATTGAGATGCGACGACGGAGCAGGCAGGAACCGCGTCCTGTCGGCCGCGAGGAGTGGTGACTATGCATCGCAGCAGCGTAAGGCCGCTGATCGCCGGTGGCTAAGGGCATGGTGTTGCAGCTGAGCGATGTCGCGCCGGGCCGGCCGTATCACGCTGCCCTGTGCCGGGTGAGTCCTCGCCACACGACGGTGACGTTCCACACGCACCGCGACTTCTATGAGTTGTTTTACGTCCTATCCGGCCGCGGCGAACACCGCCTCTCCGCAGGCTGCCAAGCTCTGAGTAGCGGCGATCTTGTCCTTGTCCGGCCCACCGACTGGCACTACATTGTCGGCCTTCCGCCCGCGGGCCTGGAGTGGATCAACGTAGCTGTTCCCGTCGCCACCTGGCGGGGAGTGCTCGACATGGCCGCGGTCGTTTCGGCCGATGATTTGAACCGAGCGCACACGCCGGAGCTTGTGACTACGTCGGGTCAGGATGCCGCTCGACTGGAAGCATCCTTCCGTACTGTGCTCGCTCGCTACGCGTTGACGGGCGGCAAGCTCGACCTAATGCGGTTCATCGTAGAGGTGCTTGAGTTGCTCGCTACGGAGCCGGGCGATGCCACGCTCATGCCCGAGTGGCTGGTGCGAGCGTGCGCCGCAATGAGCGACGAAGAGAACCTGAAGGGCGGTGTTCCCCGGCTCAATGAGCTGGCCGGAGTGAGTGCCAGCCACCTCTGCCGCACCATGCGCGCCAACTACGACACGACTCCTACCACCTTCGTAACCGACTTGCGGCTGCGGCATGCCGAGATGCTGCTGGCGACCACCTCGGCGTCTCTGACTGCGATTTCGTACCGGTGTGGCTTCTCTAGCCCGTCCTACTTCAGCAGGTGCTTCCACTCAACCAGAGGAGTGTCACCAAGGGACTTCCGGCGCCAAGCCAGAGAAGCTGTACTGCCTTGAACCGGACGGCTAGATCCAGGCCCTCAAGGCACGGTTGGCGCCGCTCGAGATTCCGGAATCGCACACGAGCTGGGCCTCGGCGCATATGTCCTGATGACAGGACATTATCTTGACAATGCGCGGGAGCGCGACACAAGCTGTGAAGGCATGGCGACCGGTTGCGGGGCAGCCGGCCCGGCCCTAGATCGCGACCAGAAGGAAACGCATGCGCATCGGCCTCATCGGCGTCGGCCGCATAGGCGCATTTCACGCTGAAACCCTGTGCGGACTACCGGAAGTCGACTCTGTGATCGTCACGGATGCTGATACCGGCCGCGCCCGTGACCTCGCCGACCGGCTCGAAACCGAGGCAACCGGGTCGGTGGACGCCCTGTTCAACGCCGGCATCGACGCCGTCGTCATCGCCACCGCCACCGCCACTCATCCGGAACTTATCCGCCGTGGTGTCGAGGCCGGGCTCCCCGTGTTCTGCGAGAAACCACTCGCCCCGGATCTCGATGGCACACTCGACGTTGTCAAATGGACGAACGGCAGTGCGGCGGCGGTTCAGGTCGGCTTCCAGCGGCGCTTCGATGAGGGCTTCCGCGCCGCACGTGACGCGGCGCAGTCGGGCGCGCTCGGATGGTTGCACACAATCCGCTCTTCGACCTTCGACGCCGCTCCGCCGCCAGCGAGCTACATCCCCGGCTCCGGCGGGCTGTTCCGCGACTGCGCGGTGCACGATTTCGACGCGATCCGCTGGGTGAGCGGTCACGAAATAACCCGGGCCTATGCGGTGGGCACCAACCGAGGCGAGGAGTTCTTTCGCAGCGCGGGCGATGTCGACACCGCCTCAGTCGTGCTGACCCTGGACGACGGCACGATCGCGGTCGTGTCATGCGGGCGATACAACGCCGCGGGCTACGACGTCCGTCTTGAGGTTCTTGGCGCGGTCGGGAGCATCTGCGCCGGCCTAGATGACCAGCTGCCATTGCGTTCGGCCGCGCGCGGCGAGATGTTTCCCGCGGGCCCGCCGTATCAGAATTTTATGGATAGGTTCCGTGACGCGTACGCGGCGGAGCTCACTGCGTTCACGGAGGTCGCTTCGGGCCGAGCGACCAGCCAATGCACCCCGCAAGACGCCCTTGAGGCGTTCTATGTCGCAGAGGCCTGCGAACTGTCCCGCCAGCGCAACTCACCGGTCGAGATGTCGCAGGTACGCCGATGACCGACCCTATGGTCGCCGGGGCTCCGATCTCCTGGGGAGTCTGCGAGGTACCTGGTTGGGGACATCAGCTTCCCGCGACCCGTGTGCTACAGGAACTGCGATCCGTAGGTCTCACTGCGACCGAGTTGGGCCCGCAGGGTTATCTTCCGGCCGATCCCGCCGAGCGAGCTGACCTGCTCAACAACCACGGCCTGACCGTAGCGGGCGGGTTCGTGCCGGTTGTGCTGCATGATCCGGCTGTTGATCCGGTGCCGGATGTGCGCAAGGCGCTCGACGGCTTCGGGATGTCTGATACCGCCGTCCTCGTGCTTGCGGCGTCGACAGGGAGCGAGGGCTACGAAGGCCGCGCGCAGATGGACACCGCGGACTGGTCGCACCTGCTGGCGAACCTCGACCGAATCGCCGCCCTGGCCATCGAACGCGGCTTCACAGCTTCGCTGCATCCGCATGTCGGCACGATGGTCGAGAAGAGGGACGACGTCTGGCGGGTGCTGGACGGTAGCAAGATCTCGCTCTGCCTCGACACCGGTCACTTGCTAATTGGTGGCACAGATCCAGCGGACCTAGCCAAGCAGGCGGCGACGCGCATCGGTCACGTGCACTTGAAAGACGTGAGGAAGAATGTAGCGCGTCAGGTAACCGACGGCGAGATCTCGTATGTTCATGGGGTGGCGACAGGACTTTATCAGCCACTCGGCCAGGGCGACGTCGATGTGGCCGCGACGGTCGCTGCGTTGAGCTCCGCTGGTTACCAGGGCTGGTACGTGCTAGAGCAGGACACAATTTTGCCTGAACTCCCGCTTGGCGAAGGACCCGTGGCCGAGGTCAGGCAGAGCCTGGCTTACCTGCGGAGCCTGACGTAAGTGGCGGCTGGTCTGAGGAGTCGAGCCCCCGACAGCATGCGGGAAAGATACGAAGTGCTCACGATCGGCCGAGTGGGCGTCGACATATACCCGTTGCAGACCGGTGTCGGCTTGGCAGACGTGAGCACGTTCGGCAAGTTTCTAGGCGGCAGCCCGACGAATGTCGCTGTGGCCGCGACACGGCACGGACGCCGGTCGGCTGTGATTACCCGCACGGGTAACGACCCGTTTGGCAGCTACGTTCATAAGGCACTTCGCGAGTTCGGCGTTGACGACAGCTTCGTGGACACCGTGCCGTCGCTTCCGACACCGGTCACGTTCTGCGAGGTCTTCCCGCCAGATACTTTTCCCATCTGGTTTTACCGCTTCCCCAAGGCGCCAGATCTGGAGATCCGGCCAACTGAAATCCCGGCCGCGGAGGTCCGCGACGCCGACGTGTTCTGGGCAACGGCGACAGGGCTGAGCGCCGAGCCGAGCCGGGAGGCGCACTTCGAAGCCTGGCGGATTCGCGGAAGGGCATCGCTGACTGTTCTCGACCTGGACTACCGGCCCGGCTTCTGGACGGCGAGGGAGGCGGCCAGGACGCAGGTTCAGGCGGCGCTGCCGCACGTGACAGTAGCGGTTGGCAACCTGGACGAATGCGAGACCGCGGTAGGTATCGCTGACGCAGCAGACGCAGCGGATGCCCTCCTCGACTTCGGTGTAGAGCTAGCTGTCGTCAAGCAAGGGCCTGGCGGTGTGTACGCCAAAACCAGGGATGAGGTCGTCGAGGTACCGCCGATACCCGTTCAGGTCGTAAACGGTATCGGCGCAGGGGACGGATTCGGCGGGGCACTGTGTCACGGGCTGTTGGCCGGGTGGCCACTGGAGCGGGTCCTGCGCTTCGCAAACGCGGCCGGCGCGATCGTGACGACGAAGCTAGAGTGCTCCTCCGCGATGCCGACGACCGCGGAGGTCGAACTGTTCCTGCGGCACCAGCTTGCAGGTCCGCAGCCTAGCTACGGGAGCCCTGGATGAGCACAGTACGACTCACCGTTGGCCAGGCCATAGTCCGATTCATGGCCGCGCAGCGCAGTGAGCGGGACGGAATGCAGCACCGCCTTATTGAGGGCTGCTTCGGCATCTTCGGACACGGGAACGTGGCCGGTATCGGCCAGGCACTGCTGGAGGCGGCGCTGAAGCACGACGCCTCGCCAGGCCTGCGCTACCTGCAGGCGCGCAATGAGCAAGCGATGGTTCACGCCGCCGCGGCTTTCGCCCGGACCCGGAACAGGATGTCCACACTGGCCTGCACGTCATCCATAGGGCCCGGCGCAACGAACATGGTCACCGGCGCCGCGCTGGCCACCATCAGTCGGCTGCCCGTGCTGCTGCTGCCAGGGGACGTGTTCGCGACCCGGGTAGCTGACCCTGTGCTACAGCAACTGGAATACCCAGGCGGCGACGTCAGCGTGAACGACACGTTCCGCCCCGTGTCACGTTTCTTCGATCGCGTCTGGCGGCCCGAGCAGCTGCCATCGGCTCTGCTCGGAGCGATGCGGGTTCTGACCGACCCGGCCGAGACCGGCGCGGTGACACTTGCCCTCCCTCAGGACGTTCAAGCCGAGGCATGGGACTGGCCCGTTGAGCTGTTCCTTGAGCGAGTCTGGCACGTTCCCCGTACACAGCCGGATCGGGCAGCTATCGCCCGCGCAGTGGACTTGATCAAGAGTGCGCGACGGCCGCTTATCGTGGCTGGAGGGGGCGTGCTCTATTCGGAAGCGGCAGACACCCTGCAGGGTTTTGCCCAGGCTACCGGCATTCCGGTTGCACAGACGCAGGCGGGAAAAGGCACAATGCGCTCGGATGACCCGTTGTGTGCCGGGGCCATTGGCGCGACCGGCACTAATGCGGCGAACGAGCTCGCCGCCACCGCGGACGTGGTAATAGGCGTCGGCACTCGCTGGACCGACTTCACCACGGCATCGCGGAGTGTGTTCCGCGAGCCTGCGGTTCGGTTTGTCAACATCAACGTGGCATCATTCGACGCCGCCAAGCAGTCCGGTCTCGCCATCGTCGCAGATGCGAAAGCCGCGATCGAGGCGCTTTCAGTGGCTCTCCGCGGCTGGTCCGCGGATCCCGCTCATCGTGACCGCGCGGGCGAGCTAGCGGCTCTGTGGCAGGCAACGGTCGACGCGGCAATCGGGACTCGCCACGAGCCGCTGCCGACGCAAGCGGAGATCATCGGGGTGGTCAACGAGGTGGCAGCAGACACCGACATCGTGCTGACGGCTGCCGGTTCGATGCCTGGCGACTTGCACAAACTGTGGCGCACTCGCGATCCGGCCGGTTACCACGTCGAGTACGGGTACTCCTGCATGGGCTACGAGATCGCTGGCGGTCTGGGCGCGCGGATGGCTGCCCCGGACCGGGAGGTCTTCGTTCTCGTCGGAGATGGCTCGTACCTGATGATGGCCAGTGAGCTGGTGACTGCGGTCCAGGAAGGGATCAAGCTGGTAGTCGTCTGCGTGAACAACCACGGGTTCGCATCGATCGGGAACCTGTCGGAGTCGGTCGGGTCGGAGCGATTCGGCACTAGCTACCGGTTCCGCCGGGCAGGAGGTCAGCTGGACGGGGGCTACTTGCCTCTGGATCTTGCGGCGAATGCGGCCAGCCTCGGAGTTCACGTTATCCGCGCCAGGACGATCGAAGAATTCCGCGAGGCGCTGACCAAGGCACGGGCGTCAGAATCAACAACTTTCGTGCATATTGAGGCCGATCCCGTCGCCTCTGCCCCGTCCAGCGGCGCATGGTGGGACGTACCGGTAGCCGAGGTAGCGCAACTGGAATCCACCCGTCAGGCCAGAGTGCGCTACGAGCGAGACAAGCGCCGGCAGCGGCCGCTGCTGTGAAGTTAGGTCACTATGCGGGCTGCTGAAAGGCTCAGTAAGAAGCGATCAGAGACATCTGGAACGAGTAACGGTCGGCCAAGTAAGCGTGGCTCCCGTGCTCGACCGGCTGGCCAGCTTTGTCAAACGTCGTTCGTGTCATGGTAAGCACGGTTGCGTTGCGCGGTACTTCCAGCAGCTTGGCCTCGTGCCAGGACGCTTTGCGGGCCCCGATTACTTGCTGACCCGCGTGCGGATGCACGCCGTGGCTTCGCAGCAACTCGTATAGGCCCATCGTTTGGAGCGCATCTTCCGGGCGGACCCCCCAGCTCTCCAGCAGGGCGGCCGGCAAATAGTTGTGCATGAACGCAAGAGGAGCCCCGTCAGCAAACCGCAGTCGTTCCAATGAGAGCACCCGGTCACCCGGCGCCAACGACAGGACGGCGGCGACTTCGGGATCCGCCTCAATGTGCGCAGCGGCGAGCACAGTTGTGACCGGATGGCGATCGCTCGCCTTCAGATCGTCGTAGAGGCTGGTCAGCGCCACCGGCCGGAGGATGCGCGGCGGGCCGACCACGGTACCCAGACCCCGGCGGCGAACCACGAGACCCTGATCCACAAGCCTCTGGATTGCCTGTCGTACCGTCGGGCGGCTTACGCCAAGCCGCTGGGTCAGATCAAGTTCGTTGTCGAGCCGGTCGCCTGGCTTCAGGGTCCCGTCAGAGATTGCCTGCCTGAGATCTTCGGCAATCTGAAAGTACAGCGGGACCGGGCTGTTGCGATCGACCGGCCGCAGCGTAAGCATTTCAACAGCATAACAGCAGATCTCGGACCAATCCGCTTGTCATTTCTACATGCCTTTGGACATACTCTCAATGCGCAAACGTACGGCTATTCCGCGCAGCTTTGTCCGGGGGCTCAATCCAGGCGCGACGGCGTCGGGCTCAGCATGATTGAATTTGCGGACGAATGGCCCAGCCGACGGTAAGCATGATCCTGGCTGTGCTCCTAGCAATTCGGGGTTCCTCACTGTGGCGCGTAGAACGGCAGCCTCGGATCGACGTCCTGGTCAGCCCACGTGCCCCGGATCCAGGCGTGTGCCGGATCGTCGCAAATCTGCCAGCGCCGCTCCCCTGGTCCGGCCATCACGTTCAGGTAATACATGTCGTAGCCGGGCATCGCCATAGACGGTCCGTGCCAGCCATGCGGTATCAGCACCACATCGCCGCTGTGTACCTCCGCCAGCACATCAACAGGCTTGCCAGGCGAGCCGTAGACCCGCTGATAGCCCATGCCAGGGAACGCCGTTGCACCCTGGCTGTCGGCAGGCGCGCCATCTGGCCGGCGATCGGCGAACTCGAAGTAATAAATCTCTTCAAGGACAGACTCACCGGGCCGGTGATCATCGTGCTTATGAGGCGGGTACGAGGACCAGTTGCCAGCCGGAGTGATCACCTCGCACGACAGGAGGCGATCTGCCTCGAAAGCCGACTCGGTGCAGAAGTTATTGACCTGCCGCGAGCACGCCCCAGCGCCACGCAGCTCGATCGGGACACTAGCGGCCGGGGCATACCGGAAGGGGAGGTCCCGGCCAGCTCGCGCGCCCGGCAGCGCAAATCGACCGCCACGAATGGCGGACACCTCCGCCGTGACACCCCTCGGGAGGTAGGCGAAGTCACTTGGGCCATCAAAGACGCTGGCCCGCCCTACCAACTCGATGACCTCGCCGCCGCAGCTCACTATGCATCCGCCAGCCAGCGGGAGCACGAGCATCTCATCCGGTCCGGTGATCACCGGTTGTGACTGGCCAGGATCTAGTTGCAGCACTCGCAATGACGACCAGGCCCACCCGGCCCGGGCCGGATCAAGGTCCACGGTCCAGTTTCCGGTTGCGAGCGAGCCGGATGGCCGGTGCAGCCGTGCATTGTCCAGCGGCTGGCTATCCATCGTGTGCCTCCACCATCTAGCTCCAGGTACGGCCCCGACGGAGCTTCCATGGTTGTCACCCACATGAGCCGAGCAACGCTCATAACTCCGTCTGTCCGCTATAGCCCTTGCGTGCATGATGGCATGACAATATGTCAATAACTAAAGACATACTCAAATGCGACGCCAACAACCGGCGAAGCAGGCCAGCGAAGTAGCAGGAGACCGCCGCAAGGAGGCAGCTGGTGCAGGATGAGCAGCGCCGTATGATTGCCGACGCCAGAACACGCAACCCAGGCGCAGTCGCGGATGCCGCGGCGAAGCGGCAGCGCCGCCCGTGGTCTGGACCGAGCGGCCGGATCATGCTCATTGCTGCTGATCATTCCGCTCGCGGCATCCTGGCAGCCGGCAGCCGGCCGATGGCGATGGCCAACCGGGCGGATCTGCTCGACCGGATCCTTGTCGCGCTCGAACGCCCAGGGGTCGACGGCATTCTCGGCACTGCCGACATCATCGATGACCTGCTAGTGCTCGGCGCGCTTGAGGAAAAGGTGGTAGTTGGCTCGATGAACAGGGCCGGCCTGCCGGGCAGCGCTTTCGAGATCGACGACAAGTTCACCGGCTACAGCCCGGCCGCTATCCAAGGGAGCCGGCTCGACGGCGGGAAGATGCTGCTGCGCATGGACAGCGAAGATCCCGCTACTGCCGCGGCGCTCGAGGCTTGTGCCAACGCGATCAGCGACCTTGCTGATCGCCAGCTGACCGCCGTTATCGAGCCGTTCATGACGTGCCGCACAGGCGGCCGCTTGTCAAATGACCTCACGCCGGACTCTGTTATCCGGTCTATGACCATCGCGTCAGGGCTCGGCGCGACGTCGGCTTACAGTTGGCTCAAGATCCCGGTTGTCGACCAAATGGATCGCGTGGTAGAGGCATCGACGTTGCCGACTCTGCTACTTGGTGGGGAGGTGGGTGACCGGCCTGACGAGATGTTCGCCCGCTGGCGACAGGCCCTGGCGTTGCCCAACGTGTATGGGTTGGTGGTAGGGCGCAATCTGCTCTATCCGCCGGACGACGATGTGGCGGCCGCGGTGGACATCGCAGTGGGCTTGTTGTGATCGCACCACGAAGCCGGGCCACCTAGCATTCACCCTGCACGGCAGCAAGCTGGCCGGACGCTTCGCCGCGACCCGCACAGGCGGCACCGGTGGATCTTGGTCAAGACCAGGGACGCCTCCGCGCGGCCGGGCTTCGACATCGTTGCGGAACAGCCGGCTAGCGTCCGCACCGGGCGAACCTAGGCAGGAACTTGCCGCAGGGCGACTGAGCCCACCAAGAACAGCGGAAGAGGGAGTTCACCCTGCCGGGCCCGCGTTCGGCGCGGGGTGACATCCGCGCTATCAGCCGCGCCCGGCGAGTCGGCCCGCGCTAACCATCAGCTCATCGACCCCCTGACGGGATGCCCGGACCATACCGCGTTGGGCGCGGCCAGCTTCAGCCACGTTAGTTCTCCGCGTCGGCGAACGCCTCGGAGTCGTCCACCGGTGTGTAGCCGAGGTCCTTAATCGCCGGCCCGAGATCCCAGAGCCGTCGGCTGTTGTTGGACGTGCCGTAATAGATGCCGTAGGGCACTTCGGCGCGCAGCGACGAGGAGATGAGGCTGCACAGGTCACGCGGGCTAAGCCACATCCGGGCAGTTTCGGGACCCAGCGGCTCAGGCAGGACCCATCCGATGCGCAGGCAGATGACGGATATCCCATACGCGTCGGACATGAAATGTCCAAGTGCCTCCCCGAACGCCTTCGTGACCCCGTAGAGCGAGTCCGGTCGTACGGGCTCTGATCCGTTCAGCCCCCGCTGATCGGAGAGGTCGTACCCACCGGTCACGTGATTCGAGCTGGCGAAAACGATCTTGCTGACCGAACACTCGTGGCAGGCATCGAAGACGTTGAACGTGCCCTCGATATTTGGACCCATCAGCCGGTCCCAGTCGGCACTTGTTTCCCGCTCCCCGGCGAGGTGGATAACGGCATCGGCGCCCTCGACGAACAGACGGACTTCACCGGCATCGCGAATGTCGAGGCGGCGCACGTCGAGGCCGGAATTGCTGAAACAAACCGGCGCCCGCTCCGGCGCTAGCTCCCAGATCCCGACGCGAACGTCATGCTCCGCACCGAGAAACGGGGCGATGATGCGCCCGATCTCCCCGTTCGCGCCGGTGATGGCCACCTTCATGACGGCGATCGCTAGAAGTAGGCGGTGAAACGGTCGGGTGAGCCGAGTTGCGAGGACACCCGGCGCGCGGCGACCTGCAGCCTCGCTGCGCACTTGTCGACGCCAAGCTCAGTTATGCGGATAGTCGTTCCGCTGATGCTCATCGCCGCGCGGACGTCGCCGTTCTGCCCGAAGATCGGAACGCCTACGCACATCGCTCCAGCCGACCGCTCCTCGTTGTCGACCGCGTACCCGAGGCGGGAGACCTCTTGCAGTTCTTCTTTCAGAGCGCTGCTGTCTTTCAGCGAGTTCGCCGTGTAGCCGCGCCATCCGACCTGCTCGACATGCTTTAGCGCTTCCTCCCATGGCAGCGCTGCGAGCAGCACCTTGCCGAGCGAGGTGCAGTGCGCGATGGCGGCATGACCGAGGTCCATGTTCCAGCGCGGCCACCCGGGAGGAAAGGCATGCGCGACATGGATCACCTTCCCAGCCTTCAGCAGGCCGAGGTTAGCCAGAAGGCCTGTCTCGTCGCTCAGCCGGTCGAGCTCGTCGAGCGCGAAGCGCCGGACATCGAGATCGCGGAGAACGATGGATGACAGCTCGAGCACGCCGAGGCCAAGGCGGTAGCCCCCGTAGTCGACGTCCCGCTCGAGCAGCTGGGCGGCCTCAAGCGCCATTACGTAGCGGTACACGCTGCTGGGGTGCATGCCCAGTTGCTCGGCCAGGTCGGCGACTCGGCGGCGCGGTGTCTCCGGCGTGAAGCAGGTCAGCAGCGCCACCGCACGCTCGGTGGATCTGCTCAGAGTCCGTGGTGCAGCACTGCCGCGGTTGCCTGATGTCGTCGGGGGCTCGGCCATCGGCTCACTTTCTTGCGCCACTCCGCCATTACCGGGCGAAGCGTTCAGCAGGCCGGCCGGGTCTGCCGCAGACGCATCGG
>Ga0335075_10002652_pt1 | contig 28615 bp, 27 predicted proteins | sample Lox_Sample_24_FD_206723 | JGI IMG/M metagenome (GOLD analysis project Ga0335075, IMG submission 206723) | Soil microbial communities from Loxahatchee National Wildlife Refuge, Florida, United States - Lox_Sample_2.4 | ecosystem: Environmental > Terrestrial > Soil > Wetlands | place: USA...
AGTGGACCGCGCCGCCGGCAAGGGCTCGCGCGACTCCCTCGTGCTTGTCGACGGCACCGCGTTCGTGGTGTCCGTCAGCAACCGCACGGTCATCACGGCCGTGGGATCAGAACACATGAAGGACAACGTGTTCACCAACATCGACAGTGCCGTCATCGCATGACGCAGACGGCGAGAAACGACTACGGCCGGACCTCTTCGAGGAGGCCGCGAAAGGTAGGGCAGTCAGGATGATGGCAGGAATGTATGCCGCGATCAGCGGCCTCGACGCGAATCAGGCGATGCTCAATGAGACCGCCAACGACCTCGCAAACGTGAACACCGTCGCCTACAAGTCGGCGTCCGTCACGTTCGCCGACTCACTCACCCAGGTGTCGCACGGGGCCTCCGGCCCGACCTCCACCAACGGTGGCACCAACCCCGAGCAGATCGGGCTGGGCGTGCAGGTGCAGGCGACCGTCAACGAAATGACCGAGGGCTCGTTTCAGACCACCAACAACCCGCTGGACGTCGCCATCGAGGGCCCCGGCTTCCTCCGCGTTGGGCCTGGGGACCCCAAAGAAGGCGAACTGACCGCAGGGATCCCGGCCAACGTCGAGTACACGCGCGCCGGCGACTTGACGACCGACGCCGCCGGCTACCTCACCACGCAGTCCGGTGAATACGTGATCGGCAAGGCGGCGCTCGTGGCCACCGAAACGCCCACCGGCGACACCTACGAACCGGGCAAAGAAGACAGCTACATCCAGATCCCGTCCGGCTCCTCCGACGTGGCGATCGGCGAGGACGGCTCCGTCAGCTACACCGACGAGAACACAGAATCGCCCAACTACCTCAAGCGCGTCACCGCCGGCTACCTGTCGCTGGCGACGTTCGCCAACGAAGCCGGCCTCGAACGCATGGGCGGCTCGCTGTGGTCGCAGACCGCCAACTCCGGCACGCCGCTCGTCGGCACGCCCAACACCGCCGGATTCGGCTCCACGATCGGCGGCGAGCTCGAGATGTCCAACGTCGACCTCGCCACCGAGATGACCAACATGATCACCGCCGAGCGCGGCTACCAGGCCAACTCGCGCACGATCACGGTGGCCGACGAAATGCTCAACACGCTGGTCAGCATGATCCAGTAACAGAAAGGGGACGACTCCGAGGAGGCTGCAGAGTGGGGTGGTTGGGTCCGTCCCACTCTGTAGCTATTGTTACATGAAGGAGGGGGTGCCATGATCACGCTCAACCGGCTCGGCCACAGCGACGAGCCATTCCACCTGAACACCGACATGATCGTAACCGTCGAGTCCACGCCCGACACGGTCATCACGCTCGCCACCGGCACCAAGGTCGTCGTCGCCGAGACGCCCGCCGAGGTCGCCCAGAAGGTGCACGAATTTCGCGCCTCCGTGCTCGCCGAAGCGTTCCGCCGGCGCGGCAGTCCAGCGCGCCAGCCCACGCTTGGCGGCGGCCCCCACCGCGAGGGGGCCCGCCTGTCTGCGGTCGAGGACGACCCGAGCTAGCCGCCGCGCTGTCGCGACGAGCGGTCTTGGCGCACGCGCGCCGGCGGGACACCGCGCTGCCCGCGACGAGCGGTCTTGGCGCACGCGCGCCGGCGGGACGCCGCGCTGCCCGAAACGGGCAGCCGTTGTAGGGCCATTGGCCGTTCGGCGCATGCCGGCGCGCCAAGACTGAAGGGATCGCCCGCGAACGCCGATGAATAGTCCCAATGAAGGCTTCTACGGCCATCGGCATCGGGGTGGCCTTCGGCTCCCTGATGATGAGCTCCCTGATGGGTGGGACGAGCCCCGCCTCGTTCATCGACATCCCCGCGCTGATGATCATCCTCGGCGGCACCGGCGGGGTGACGCTGGCGAGCGTCGGCATGACCTCGATGAAGCGCGTGCCGAGCCTCTACAAGATGGTCTTCTCGGCCGAACCGCCCGACATGCGCGGGCGCCTGGACCTGCTGGTCTCGCTCGCCGACAAGGCCCGGCGCGAGGGCCTGCTCGCGCTCGACGCGCAGCTGTCTGAGATCGACGACGCGTTCACGCGCAACGCGCTGCAGCTGGTCGTCGACGGCACCGACCCGGAGATGGTGCACGCGATCCTCGAGGCCGAGGTTGACGGCATGGCCGCGCGCCACGCCGCTGCCGCCGCGCCGTTCGAGAAGGCCGGCGGCTTCGCGCCGACGATGGGCATCATCGGCACCGTCCTCGGCCTCGTGCACGTGCTGCAGAACCTCGCCGCGCCGTCCACGCTCGGGCCGTCCATCTCCGCCGCGTTCATCGCCACGCTGATGGGGGTCGGCTCCGCGAACGTCGTGTTCCTGCCGATCGCCAACCGCCTGAAGGCGATCTCCGCCGAAGAGATGGAGCTGCGCATGATGACGCTCGAGGGGATCCTCTCGATCCAGGCCGGCGACAACCCACGGCTGGTCTCCGAAAAGCTCATGTCCTACCTCGCGCCCGCCGAACGCGACAGCGGCGAGGAGGACAACGTGGCGCGCCTCGACCAGGCCAAGGCGGCCTGAGCATGCCACGCGGACACGGCAAACGGCGGGGCCACGGCGGCGGCGAGCACGAGGAGAGCAACGAGCGCTGGCTGCTCACCTACGCCGACATGATCACCCTGCTGATGGCGCTGTTCATGGTGCTGTTCTCGATCTCCTCGGTCAACATCTCCAAGTACGAGACGCTGCAGAAGTCGCTGAAGGCCGCCTTCTCCGGCAACATCCTGCCCGGCGGCAAATCCGTCGCCCAGCAGGGCGCCACCGCCAACTCCGCCAACGTCCCCGCCCAGGTCGAACTCCAGGCGATCGAGCCGGTCGCCACCGAAGGCGCGAGCGCGCTGGAAAACAGCACTGCCCATGGATCCCAGAGCTCCTCCGCGAGCTCCTCCAGCTCCGCCCCCACCAGCGCCTCCGCGGTCGCCAGCAGCGCCAAGGAAGCCGCCGCGCGCAACCAGTCCGCCGAGTTCCAGCACATCAAGGAAGAGCTCGAAGCCTACGCCCGCTCGCACGGCTTCGCCAAGAGCGTGCAGACCTCGATCGAAGCGCGCGGCCTGGTCATCAGGGTGCTCACCGACGACCTGCTGTTCGCCTCCGGCCAGGCCACGCTCGAACCGCAGGCCAGCGGCCTGCTGAGCGAGATCGCCCAGCTCTTGAACGTGGACACGACGCACCCCATCTCCGTCGAAGGCAACACCGACAACGTGCCCATCCACAGCGCGCTGTACCCCAGCAACTGGGAGCTCTCCACCGCGCGCGCCAGCACCGTCGTGCGCTTCCTGATCACCCACGGGGTGGGCGCCAGCAGGCTGACCGCCGTGGGCAACGCCGAACAACACCCGTTCGACAGCAACGCCACAGCCGCCGGGCGCGCGCGCAACCGGCGCGTGGAGATCGTCCTGCGGCGGACCGGCTCAGGCGAAAACGAACCCGAAAACGAAGGCTAGAAGGACGCGATCCTCATGCTCAAGAAAAAGAAGCTCATGCTTGCGGTCGCCCTGCCGATTCTCATATTGGCGGTCGGCTACAAGATGACGCAGCCCAAGCCGGTCAACAAGGACAAGATTAAGGGGACCATCTACTCGATGCCCGCGCCGTTCCTGCTCAACCTGACAGATGGGCGCTACGCCAAGCTCACGATCGCGCTCGAGCTCGCCCCTGGGCAGAGCGACGGCGCCAGCGCCACCGCCAGCACCTCCAGCGGCGAAGGCGCCGCCGGCACGCTCCCCGAGGAACCGCTGGTGCGCGAAATCGTGACCAACGCGATCACCAACCAGAACGGCGAAGCGCTGATCTCGCTGCCCGGCCGGCGCGCCATCCAGCACCAGATCCTCGAGGCGATCGACACGCAGACGGACGTCAAAGTCGAAGCCGTGCTGATCCCCGACCTGACCGTGCAGTAGGAGCCACACGTGACTGAGACGATCGAATACGAGCAGTTCGAGCAGGCGGAGCCCGGCGTCGCCGCGGCCTCATCGCAGGCGGACCCCGCGCACGCCGATCTCAGCCGCCTGAGCGAGATCCCCATGGAGCTCAGCGTGGAGATCGGGCGCGCGCACATGACCGTCGGGGAAACGCTCGACCTGCGCGTCGGCTCGGTGGTCGCGCTCGAGCGGCTCGCCGGCGAGACGGCGGACCTGCTCGTCAACGGCAGCGCGATCGCGCGGGGCGAGGTCGTGGTCATCGACGAGCAGTACGGCCTGCGCATCACCGAGATCCTCGACGGCCAGTCCGACGCGGGACAAGCCCCTGTTGCCGACGGCAATGCGGACAACGGCGCCGCGGGATCGTCCCCCCAGGGGGAGGAATCGGCGGACAACGCCGAAAACTAGCCATCATGAGCGTCGCGGAGAGCGAGGAGCAGGCTCAGGCGGGCGAGCACATCCGCGCGCTCGACTTCTCGCAGCCCACCAAGTTCACCACCGAGCTCAGGCGCCGCATCAGCCGCACGCTGGACGCCTTCTGCGAGACGCTCGGCAACTCGCTGACGGGCGAGCTGAATGCCGAGGTCGAGCTCGCGCTCACGGACGTCAGCCAGCACACGTGGGCGGCGGCCAAAGCGCGGCTGTCGGCCAGCTCGATCGCGGTCGCGATCGAGGCGCGCGCGATCGAGCGCCAGATGCTAATGAGCGTCGAGCTGCCGCTCGTCCTGCAGGCGCTCGAATGCCTGCTCGGCGGCGAGGCCGCGCACGCGGCGAGCGAGCGCCACCTCACAGAGCTCGACTGGGTGCTCACCCGCGGGGTGCTCGACGCGATCGTGCGCCAGCTCTCCGGGGTGTGGGACGAGCTCGCGGGCTTCGAGCTGGAGCGCGGCGAGGTGGACATGGAGGGCGACGCCGGGGTGCCCTCGCCCGTCGGCGAACCCACGCTGTCGGTGGCCTTCGAGGTCAAGATCGACGGCCTCGCCTCGACGCTCTCGCTGCTTATCCCCTGGAGCGCCATCGAGCCGATCACAGAGCGCATCCGCGGCGGCGGCGCCGAGGTGCCCGCCCACGACCCGCAGGGAGCCGACGCCCTGCGCCGCGGCGTCGCCGGCGCGCAGGTGCTGCTGCGCGCGGAGATCGGCTCGCTGCAGATGCCGATCGAGCGCATGCTCGAGCTGGCCCCCGGCTCGTTGCTGGCGCTCGAAGACCGCTCCGAGGACGGCGTGCTGCTGTTCGCCGAGGGCGTGTCGATCGGGCGCGGGAACCCCGGGCGCAGCGGCCCCCGGCGCGCCGTCAAGATCACCTCCGCCGGCGAACCGCCCGTGCGCGCCGACACGTACGCGGTGCTCGGCCGCGCCGAGCTCGAACGCGCGCGGGCGCACCTGCTGCAGGCGCGCGAGAGCCCCGAGAGCCGCGAGATCCTGCGCAGCATCTTCGTGCGCGTGTGGGCCGAGCTCGGACGCACCCACCTGCCGCTCGCCGGCGCGCTGGAGCTTACGACGGGCGGCGTCGTGGAGCTCGACCAGCGCGCCGAGGAGCCGATCGAGCTGTTCGCCAACGGCCTGTGCTTCGCCAACGGCAGCCTCGTCGTCACCGGCGAAGGCATGTGGGGCGTGCAGGTGGCGCAGCTCGTGCACTAGCGCTCGCGGCGCGGCAAAGCCGCAGGCGTATCCGTATCCGGCCGCCGGCTTCGGCTCAAGCGCCGCTGTGTAGGGCCGATAACAGGGGGGACTCTTCCTCGGAGTCGTCCCTCGATGACCAAGTCGATCCTGTCTTCCCGTGCGGTTGCGACGGCAGCCGCGGCGCTTGGCGCCTGCCTGCTCGCCTTCGCCCTGCAGGGTGCTTTCGCGCGCCCGGTCGCCGCCTTCACCCCGCTGACCAAGACGGGCAGCGAAGACACGAAGCTGAACCTCACGACCTCCTCGGGCGCGGGCGCGCACACCACCACCTCCAGCGGCGGCGCGTCGCTCGTGCGCACGATCGTCGGCCTCGCGATCGTAATCGCCGTCATCTGGGGGCTCGCCTGGATCCTCAAGCAGGTGAAGGCCGGCAAAGACCCGCACGTCTCCAGCAGCGGGCTCGCCAGCGTCGCCGCGCTCACGCTCGGCTCGGGGCGCACCGTGCACCTCGTGCGCGCCGGCAGCGACTTCGTGCTGCTCGGCGCCACCGAGCAGGGGCTCTCGCCGATCCACCGCTACACCGAGGAGCAGGCGCGCGAAGCGGGCATCTTCGTGGAGGGCGAGCCGACCGTCGAGCGCTCGCGCCTCTTCACCGTCGCCAGCCAGCTCGTCGCGGGCGCCGGGCGGGCGGTTGGCCAGAGCTCCTACGCCGAGCGCAGCGACTTCGTTGACCCGATGCGCGCGCAGGCGCCGTCCTCCAACTTGCTCGAGCGGCTGCGTGAAATGACGGTGCGCAGGTGAGCATCACCTCGAACAACGCCGTGCAGATCCTGCTGCTCGTCGGCGGGCTCACGCTGGTGCCGGCGATCCTCTTCACCGTCACCGGCTTCAGCCGCATCCTGATCGTGCTCGGCTTCATCCGCAGCGCCGTCGGCACCACCACCGCGCCGCCCAACCAGGTGCTCGTGGGGATCGCGCTGTTCCTGACGATCTTCGTCATGTCGCCCACCATCGCCGCGATCAAGCGCGACGCGTTCGAACCGCTCAGCGCCAAAAGGATCTCCACCACCACCGCCATCGAACGCGCCGAGCAGCCGCTGCGCGAATTTATGTTCAGTCAGACGCGCACCGAGGACATCCAGCTGTTCGTGTCACTCGCCCACGCCAAGGAGCCGCACACGCGCGCGGAAGTCCCAACTGAGGTGCTGATCCCCGCGTTTATTGTCTCCGAGCTCAAGACCGCGTTTCAGATCGGCTTTCTCATCTTCCTGCCGTTTCTGATCATCGACCTGATCGTGTCATCTGTCTTGATGAGCATGGGCATGATCATGCTCCCGCCCACCTTCATCTCGCTGCCTTTCAAGATCCTGCTGTTCGTGCTCGTCGACGGCTGGGACCTCGTCATCAAGGCTCTAGTCCAGAGTTTTCACTGACATGAACCAGGACACCGTCGTCAACCTCGCCTCCCAGGCCATGAGCCTCGCGCTCAAGGTCGCCGGTCCGATCCTGCTCGTCGCGCTCGTCGTCGGCCTGCTCGTCAGTGTCTTCCAGGCCGTCACCCAGATTCAGGAGCAGAGCCTGTCGCTGATCCCCAAGATCGCGGCTGTAGCTGTGGTGATCGTCGTGCTCGGCCCGTGGATGCTCGGCCAGCTCGTCACCTACACGGCCGCGCTGTTCAATTCCATCCCCACCATGGTCGGCTCGTGAGACAGGTTGCCACATGAGCGGCCGCGAGGTTGGCGCGCGCCGATGATCGAGCTGCTCAACAAGCTCGCCAGCAACGATCTCGCCGGTTTCATCCTCGTGCTCGCGCGCGTCACCCCGCTATTCATCATCGCGCCGCTGTTCTCCTCACAGATGATCCCCCCGCACGTGCGCGGCATCATCGCCGTCGGCATCTCCATCGGGCTCACGCCGATCGCGCTGCACGGCCAGCACATCCCCACCGACCCGCTCACGCTCGCCGCGCTCGTCATCGAGGGACTGCTCGTGGGGCTCGGCTTCGCCTTCACGCTCGCCGTGCTGCTCGCCGCCGTCGAATCCGCCGGCGGCGTCATCGACGTGCTCTCCGGCTTCTCCTACGGTCAGCTCATCAACCCCACCAACGGCCAGGAAAGCGCCGTCATGTCTCGCTTTTACTCGCTCGTCGGCACGCTCATCTTCCTCGTCATCGGTGGCGACGCGTGGGCGCTGCGCGGGCTCGACCGCACGTTCACGCTCGTGCCGCTCACCGGCGACGTGCGCATCAGCACGCTGCTCGGCGGCGCCGAGCAGGTGTTCTCCACCGTGTTCACCGGCGCGCTCGAGGTCGCCGCGCCGGTGATCGTCGCGCTGCTCATCACCGACGTCGCCTTCGGTGTCGTCTCGCGCGTCGTGCCGCAGCTGAACATCTTCGCCGTCGGCTTCCCCACCAAGGTCGCCGTCGCCATGCTCGTCGTCGGTGCCTCGCTGCCGTTCACCGCCAACTGGATCTCCGAACAGCTCTCCGTCAGCGTCGGCAGCGCGCTCGGCGCGCTGCACGTCGCGTGAACCATGCCCCGCGACGACCGCACCGAGAAGGCCACCCCCAAGCACCGCAAACGCGCGCGCGAGAAAGGGCAGGTCGCGCGCAGCCCCGACCTCGGCGGCGCGATCGTCGTCGCCGTCGGCCTCGTCATGCTCTCCATGCTCGGGCCGCAGATCGCCGAAAGCGGCGCCTCCGCCTTTCGCCTGATGCTCGGCGCGATCGCCAACCCCAACTACGCCACCAGCGCCGCCGGCCTCGACGACCTGCTGCGCTCCGGACTGTCCGTGTTCGTGCTCGCCGTCGCCCCCGTCGCCGGCGCGTGCATGGCCGCCGGCGTGCTCGCCAGCGTCGCACAGGTCGGCTTCCGCCCCAGCCCGCAGGCGCTCAAACCCGACTTCCGTCGCCTCAACCCCGCCTCCGGGATGAAGAACCTGCTCGGCCCCAACGCCGTTTTCGAGGCGCTCAAGGCGATCGTCAAGGTCGGCGTCGTCGGCGCCGTCGCCGCGCTCGCGCTGCTGCCGGGGCTCACCGGCCTCGCCGCCGACGTCGGCATCTCGCCCTACGCGCTCGGGCAGCTGTCCGGCAAGAGCGCGCTCGCCGTCGCCCAGCGCGCCGCCTTCGCCTACCTGCTCGTCGGCGTCATCGACTATGCGTGGAAGCGCCGCCGCCACGAGCGCCAGCTGCGCATGACCAAGCAGGAGGTCAAGGACGAGGTGCGCCAGTACGGCGTCTCCGCCGAGGTCAAAGCCGCGCTCCGCCGCCGCCAGGCGCAGATGGCGCGCGCGCGCATGATGGCCGCCGTCCCCGACGCCGACGTCGTCGTCACCAACCCCACCCACTACGCCGTCGCGCTCACCTACGACGGCTCGCGCACCGCCCCCGAGGTGGTCGCCAAGGGCAAGGACCTGATCGCCGCGCAGATCAAGCGCATCGCCGAAGAACACGACGTCCCCGTGATCGCCGACCCGCCGCTCGCGCGCGCCCTACACGCGTCCGTCGAGATCGGCCAGGTGATCCCCGAGGAACTGTACGCAGCCGTCGCCCGCGTCCTCGCCTTCGTTTACCGACTCGCCGGACGACGCGCGATGGTCGCCGGCAGTAGTAGGAGGGCGTCGTGAACAGCCCCACCCTGCGCAAGCTCGTCAGCCACAGCGACATGCTCGCCGCCGTCTCCGTGGTGCTGGTCGTGACCATGCTCGTCGTGCCGCTGCCCTCGGCGCTGCTCAGCCTGATGATCACCATCAACATCGCCGCCGGGCTGACCATCGTCTCGGCCACCATGTACCTCGGCAGCGCGCTCGACTTCGCCTCCTTCCCCAGCCTGTTGCTGCTCACCACCATGTTCAGGCTGGCGATCAACGTGTCGGTCACGCGCCTCATCCTCACCTCCGGCAACGCCGGCAGCGTGGTCAAGGCGTTCGGCGAATTCGTCGTCGGCGGCAACGTCGTCGTCGGCCTCGTCATCTTCCTGATCCTCGTTGTCATCCAGTTCGTCGTCGTCACCAACGGCGCCGGACGCGTCGCCGAGGTGGGCGCCCGCTTCACGCTCGACGCCATGCCCGGCAAGCAGATGGCGATCGACGCCGACCTCAACGCCGGGCTCATCACCGACGACCAGGCGCGCGAACGGCGCGCCAACATCGCGCGCGAGGCCGACTTCTACGGCGCCATGGACGGGGCGTCCAAGTTCGTCAAAGGCGACGCCATGGCCGCCGTCATCATCGTCGCCATCAACCTCATCGGCGGGATCGTCGTCGGCATGCTCCAGCATCACCTCGGCTTCAGCGAAGCCACCCACCAGTACTCGCTGCTCACCGTCGGCGACGGCCTCTCCGCGCAGATCCCCGCGCTGCTCATCTCCGTCGCCACCGGCATCATCGTCACGCGCTCCGCCTCCGACAAGGACCTCGGCTCGGACATCGCCAACCAGGTCCTCAGCCAGCGCCGCGCGCCGCTCGTCGCCGCCGGCGCCATCGGCCTGTTCGCGCTCATCCCCGGCTTGCCCAAGCTCCCGTTCCTGGTAATCGCCGCCATCTTCGGCGCCATCGCCTGGTTTGTGCGCAACGGGCTGCCCTCCGCGCTCGACGAGCAGGCCGCCAAGGCCAAGGCCGCCAAGGCCGCGCTGCCCAAACCCAGCGACGAGCCGATCTCCGAAGTCGGCGTCGACGCGCTCGAGCTGTGCATCGGCTTCGGGCTCGTGCCGCTCGTCGACGCCGGTCCTTCCGGCAGCTCCTCGCTGCTGCGCCGCGTGAGCAGCATCCGCAAGCAGATCGCCGCCGACCTCGGCCTCGTCATCCCCCCCGTGCGCATCCACGACGAGCTCGGCATGGAGTCGCACGAGTACGTGTTCAAGGTCCGCGGCTCCGAGGTCGCGCGTGGGCGCATCATGCCCGGCCACCTGCTCGCCATGGACCCCGGCGACGCCACCGGCAAGCTGCAGGGCATCCCCACGCGCGAGCCCGCCTTCGGCCTCGACGCCGTGTGGATCAACGAGTCCGCGCGCGCCGAAGCGGAGGCGCTCGGCTACACCGTCGTCGACGCCGAGTCCATGATCGTCACGCACTTGACAGAGACCATCCGCGCGCACGCCGCCGAGGTGCTCACGCGCCAGGACGTGCGCACGCTGCTCGACCGGCTCAAGGAGACCAACGCCGCCGTCGTCGAAGAGGTCGTGCCCGACGCGCTGTCGCTCGGGGAGATCCAGCGCGTGCTGCAATCGCTTTTGTCGGAAGGCGTGCCCATCCGCGATCTCGGCACCATCGTGGAGGCGATCGGCGACAAGGCGCGAACAACACGTGACACCAGTCTCCTATCGGAGTACGCTCGCCAGGCGCTGGGCCGGGCGATTACGGCTCCCCACTTGGACGAGCAGTTGCGACTGCAAGCTATAACCCTGGATCCATCGATCGAGCAGGAGGTCTCCACCTCGATCACCCAGACCACCGACGGCGAGTACCTCGCCATGGACCCGCCGCGCGCGCAGGCGATCGTCAACGCGCTGCGCACCCAGGTCGAGCACGCCTCCGCGCGCCCCGGTCGCGCCGGCCGCGCGCCGGTCGTGCTGTGCTCCGCGCGCATCCGCCGCCACCTGCGACGGCTGATCGCCCAAGCCCAGCCGCACCTCGCCGTGTGCTCGTACAACGAGATCGCCCCAGGTATAAATGTCGAAACGATCGGGGTGATCCACGCATGAGCGTGTACGGGGGGCTCGGGCGCTCATGTTCGGCTGAATTCGTTCCGAAAGGAAGCGTATGAGCACGCCTGGCGAGCTGCTCGAAGCGCTCGGGCGCGAGGCGCGCGCCCGCTTTGGCCACGGCGGCGAGGGTGGCACGCGGCTGTTCCGCGGGCGCTCCGTCGAGGAGCTCGTGCCCCAGATCCAGCGCGAGCTGGGCGCCGACGCGATCATCGTGCGCCGCCGCGAGGGGCTCACCGGCGGCGTGCTCGGGTTCTTCCAGCACACCTACGTCGAGATCGAAGCCATGCGCGGCGCGCCCGGCGTGGACCTGTACGACGAGGAGGGCGAGCAGATGCCGCCCGCGCCCGCTCCCGGTGCAGCGCCGCCGCCTCCCGCTGCAGCGCCGCCTCCCGTGCAGCCCGCGGTGGCGCCGCAGCCGGCTTTCCAGGCGCAGCCGACATCTCAGGGGCAGCCGGATTTCCAAGGGCAACCGACGTTCGAGGCGCAGCCGACATTCCAGGGGCGGCCGACATTTCAGGGGCAGCCGATCCAGCAGCCGGCGGCCTTCGCGCCGCCATCCACGGCGCTGCCAGCGCACCCGTCTTTCTCCCAGGCCTATCAAGAGCCCGCCTACCAGCAGCCAGCCGTCATGCCACCGCCGCCAACCGCACGGGCCGTCACGCCGCCCGCGCGCAGCCAATCCGCGCCCGGCCAACTTCCACCGCGGCCGGTGCCGCGATACGCGCCGCCCCCGCCTGCACCTGAGCCGCCGGAGGAGGCGGGAAGCGCGTACGTGACCGCGCACCTCGCCGCGCTCGCGCGCTCGGGCCGCTCGGCTGCCGCCGCGTTGCCGCGCCAGCCGGTATCGGCGCTCCCTTTGCCGATACCCCCGCCGCGGCCCACCGCGCCGCCGCTGCGCAGCGCGCCAGCCTCGCGCCCTGCGCCCACGCGCGCCGGCGCGCCCGCGTCACGCGGCGCGCCCGCGTCACGCGGCGCGCCCACGCCCGCCAGTGCGCCCGCGTCGCGCAGCGCGTCCACGCCCGCCGGTGCGCCCGCGTCGCGCGGCATGCCCACGCCCGCCAGCGCGCCTCCGCCGTGGACGTCCGAGCTCGTAGCGCCCGCCCCCGCCGAGCCTTCGCCGTTCAGCGCAGCGCTCGCGCGCGCCGAGCCTGCGTCGCGGGCGGGCGCCCAACAGCCCCAGCAGCCGCCGGCGGGGGAACGGCGGGTGGTGGCCCCCGGTTCGCAGGGGCGCGCGCGGGCGGGGGTCGCCAGGAGCCTCAAGCGCTGCGGGATCGGCGAGGAGCTCGCGCAGGAGCTGATCGACGGGGCCAGCGCGCACGCGCTCGCGCTCGCGCCGCGTGCGGGGCTCGCCCACGCCGTGCGCGCGACGCTCGCCCAGCGCATACCCGTGGCGCCGCCGCTGCCCACCAAGGGCGCCGCGATCGTGATGGTCGGCGCGGGCGGGACCGGCAAGACGACGTGCTGCGCGGCGCTGCTCGGCGCCTACCGCCGCGGCAGCTCGCTGCCCGCCACCTGCGCGACGATCACGCGCGGAGCAGAAAAAGGCGAGCTGAACATGATCCTCAGCCCCACCATCCTCACGCCCACGCCCGCGCGCACGCCGCGCGCGACGCGCGCGCTGCGCAAGGCGCAAAGCGAGGGCGTTGCGATCATCGACACGCCCAGCCTGTCGCCCGCCGACCGCGCGGGGGTGCGCGAGCTCGCCCGTCTGCTCACCGAGCTCGAGCCCGAGCGCGTGCTCGTCACGCTCCCCGCCACGCTCAGCGCCACCGCGGCCGCGCAGCTGCTGCAGGCGCTGCGACCGCTGGGCGCGAATTCACTCGCGATCACCCACGCGGACGAGACCGACCAGCTGGGGATGGCGGTCGAGGCCGCGTGCCGTTTCGGCCTCGCGCCCGAGTACCTGCTCGAGCGCGCCAGCGGCGGCGGCTGGCGGCTGCGTCAACTCGATCCGACCGCCTTGGCGGAGAAGCTGCTGCCATGACCGGCGGGGGGCCAGCATGAAATTCGGGCGCAGCGCCGCGCAGAAATCCGCGCCGGTCGCCCTCCCCGGCCGCTCGCACACGGTCTCGCTCGTGCCGCGCGGCGGCCGGGACATACCCGCGCGCGTGCTCGAGAGCGCGCCCGACGCGCTGCTGGTGGCGATCATGGTGCCAACCGAGCCACTCACCCCCAAGCAGCTCGATGGGCTGGTGCTCGAATTCACCGACAGTCACGGCCGCGTGCGCCTGATCGGCACGGCCTCGCTCGAGAACCCCTCCGAGCCCGACGTGCTGCGCATCGACCACCCGCGCTCGGTGGAGGTGCTGCAGGAGCGCGAGTACGTGCGCATCAAGTCCGCCCGGCCCGCAATCGTGTACGGCGGCCCCGACAGGGTGCCGATCCAGAGCTACACCGTCGACGTCAGCGGCGGCGGATTCCTGCTCGCCGGCCCCGACACGCTGAAGATCGGCGACGAGGTCCAGTTCCAGCTCACGCTCACCCCCGGCGTGCTGCTGATCAACGGCACCGGCAAGGTCGTGCGCGTCGACGCCCAAGGCCGGCGCGGCGTGGAGTTCGAGTCGATCAGCGAGCTCGACCGCCGCCGGCTGATCCGCTTCATCTTCGACTGCCAGCGCTCAGAACGACAGCGCGGCCTGGACACGGAGGACCGTCATGGCAGCTGACGCGGTAGCCGAGCTCGAGCAGGACGCCGCCGAGCAGGGCGCGCCAGCAGCAGCCGCGGCGGCCACGCCGGAGTCGGGCGCGTCCGGCGCGGGCAAGGGCGCCGGCAAGGCGAGCGCGGCCAAGGCGGGCGCCGCAGCGGCTGGCGCCGCCGCCAAGCAGCCGAAGGCGAAGAAGGGCGGCAAGGACGACAAGCAGGCGAAGAAGTCGGCCGCCACGGAGCCCGACGGCGATGGCCCCAGCGTGGCTGGACATCCCCGTGCGGCGCGGGGTGTGGCGCGCGCCAAGGGCTGGGGCGGGCTGCTCGGGTTTCTGATCGGCGGCTACCTGTCGTTGCCCACCAACACGCTCGCCGGCGCCGGCCTGCGCGCGCTGGCCGCTGGGGTCGTCTGCTACATCGTCGTGTGGGCGGGTGCCGTGTTCGTGTGGCGGCGCCTGGTGATGCTGGAGATCAAGAACCGCGAGCAGCAGATGTACGACGCGCTCGCCGGCAAATCAAGGCGCGAGCTGCCCGCGCCGGCGGGCGAGCACCCAGATGGGCACAGGCAGGCAGGTGCGAGGGCGTCCTCATAGGGGGTTTAGGCAGCCGTGGATCCAATCAATCCCATCGTTCCTGGGCAGTTGCCCATCTCACAGCTGCCGGTCGAGCCGTTGCAGCGCATCTCGCGCGAGCGCGACCGGCCCTCCAGGGACGACCAGCAGCGCCGCCGCCGCGAGCCGCCGCCCGAGCTCGAGTCCGAGCCCGGCGACGACGATGACGGCGACGACACGCGCCCGCGCATCGACGTTCGCGCCTGAGCGGGGCCGCCGCCGCGGCGTGGGGAGCGGGCCGTCGTGGCGTGGGTTGGCCGCAGCGGCGCGGGGAGCGGGCCGCCTGAGCGCGCGCGCCCACGGGCAGGAATCCCGCCCGTGCGGGGGAAATCCCTGTCACGAGGAAAACCGTCTCAAGTTTCTCAAAGCGTGGACGATAAACCGGCGTGAGCTGACATGGAGTCGCTCGGGACCACCAGAAAGACCGTCATCAAGGAGATGAACGAATGGGCCTGACCATCAACACCAACCTCGAGGCAATGAACGCCTCGCGGAACCTGAACAACACCGAGAACATGCTCTCGCAGACGATGCAGCGTCTGTCCTCGGGTCTACGCGTGAACACCGCCGCCGACGACGTGGCCGGCTACGCGATCAGCCAGAGCCTGCAGGCTCAGGTCAACGGCCTCAACCAGGCCTCTCAGAACATTCAGGACGCGGTTGCCCTCGCGCAGACGGCGCAGGGCGCGCTGAACGACATCAACACGATGCTCCAGCGCATCCGCGAGCTCGGCGTCGAGTACCTCAACGGCACGACTTCCGAAGAAGACAAGGAAGCGATCTCCGCCGAGACCGAACAGCTCGTGGAAGAGATCAAACGCGTTGGCGAAACCACGCAGTTCAACGGCGTGCAGCTGTTGAGCGGCGAAGAAGAAATCAAGTTCCAGGTCGGCGCCGACGACAAAGAAACGATCGGCGTAAAAGCGATCGAACTGTACGCAGAAATCGAAGACATCAAAGGCGTCCTGGCGGCGGAAAACGAACCGCTGAAAGAAATCGACGAAGCCATCAACAAGGTGTCGAAGCTCGCCGGTGAATTCGGTTCGGTGCAGGACCGCATCCAGTTCACCCAGGACAACCTGGAAGTTTACAGCCAGAACCTGACTTCGGCTGTGAGCGCGATCACCGACGTGAACATGGCCACGGAAATGACCGAATTCACCAAGCTGCAGGTTCTCCAGCAGGCCGGTGTGTCGATTCTCGCCCAGGCCAACCAGCTGCCCGACGCGACGTTGAAGCTGCTGGAAGGCTGATCCTCCGGGCTCATCCAGATCTTCCTCAGCGGTGGCGCCCTGCGACGTCGCCGCTGCAGTGAAGCCCACCTGACCGCGGCAATCCACGTCTCGTACGTGGACAGGCGGCGAAAAGGGGGGTCACATAACGCTTCGCGCGGTCTGCTGAAGGCCGCCGGAGCCATATACCGTCGTTCATCGAGGGAACGGTGGTTGGACGGGCGGCGACGGCCGCCCGTCTGCTTTTGTGCCCGCAGTGTGACGGGGGTGGGGTGTTTGCACTTTTTCAGTTGCTGTATCGCAGCTGTTATACGCAGTTTTGAAAATGTATATGCCCACCGCCTTTATTTAAGTTGTGCCCGCACAGCGTTCTTTGTGCCCGCACAGCGTTCTTTGTGCCGCGACCGTGTCCTCATGGGCTCACCGGCCATCGCATAGGCTCAACGCGCACGCCGCGCTGCCGATTACCGGAGTGATGTCCCTCGAAGCGACGCTCGAGCGCGTGTCCGCCATCAGGCAGGCGCTCGCCGACCCCGCCGTGCTGCTCGGAACGGGCACAGGGGTGAGCGGCGGTACGCAGGCTCCTGCGAGCACCGGCTCTGCGCCCGCCGGCGAAACGTCGTTCGCGGCGGCGCTCGAACAGGCCAGCGGCGGCGTCGAAGGCTCCCAGCCAGAAGCTGCCGCTGCCTCGGCCGCCACGCTCGCGGGCGCTGGTCTCGCTACCGGCGCTGGTCTTGCTAGCGGCACCGGACTCGCTACCGGCACCGGTCTTGCTAGCGGCGCTGGTCTCGCTAGCGGCACCGGACTGAGCAGCCCCGGCCTGGCCGGCTCCTCAGCGAGCGACGCGAGCCTCAGTTCGCCATATTTCCTGCAGCGCCTCGACGGTGTCGCCGGCTCCTCGGCGGCGTCGGCGACAAGTCTGGCCGGCGGCTCGACCGGATCGCGCATCGTGCAGATCGCCGAAAGCCAGATCGGCCAGGAAGAGCAGCCGCCGGGCACCAACTCCAACGAAGGGCCGGCGATCGCCATGTACCGCAGCGCGACCACCGGGGCGATCCCCGGCGCGCCGTGGTGCGCGTACTTCGCTTCGTGGGTCGCCCGCCAGGCGGGCGAGCCGATCGGCGAAGGGGGCCAGGGGGCGGGCGCCGTCTCGGAGGTGTGGTCGTGGGCGCAGAGCACCGGCCGCGCGATCACCAACGGGCCGGGCGTGGTGCCCAAGCCGGGCGACCTGATCGTGTTCGGCGACGAACACGTGGGCATCGTGCGCGACGTGCTGCCCGACGGCGACATCCAGACGATCGAGGGCAACTACGAAAACAAGGTCGCCGCCAACGTGCGCACGCCCACCGAAGCCACCGGGTACGTGGAAATGAGCTGATCTCCGGGTACGATGGGCGGCCTTGAGCCCGCCTGAGCGACCCGAGAAACGCGTGCCCGAGCACCCCAGCCTGGACGGGCTGGAGGCGAAGTGGGGCGCAGTGTGGGAGCGCGAAGGCACCTACCGCTTCGACCGCTCCGCCCCCCGCGAGCAGATCTACTCGATCGACACGCCGCCACCCACCGTCAGCGGCTCGCTGCACGTGGGCCACGTGTTCTCCTACACGCACACCGACACCATCGCGCGCTACCAGCGCATGCGCGGCAAACAGGTCTTCTACCCGATGGGCTGGGACGACAACGGCCTTCCCACCGAGCGTCGCGTACAGAACCACTACGGCGTGCGCTGCGACCCGTCCGTGCCCTACAACCCCAACTTCCAGCCGCCCGTCGGCGGAGGCGCGGACGCCAACCAGCAGCCCGTGCCCGTGTCGCGGCCCAACTTCGTCGAGCTGTGCCTCACGCTCACCGAGTCAGACGAGCAGGCCTTCGAGCAGCTGTGGCGCACGCTCGGCCTGTCGGTCGACTGGTCGATGACCTACACCACCATCGGCAGCCACGCGCAGCGCATCTCACAGCGCTCGTTCCTCGGCCTGCTCGCGCGCGGGCTTGCCTACCAGCTGGAGGCGCCCACGCTGTGGGACGTGGACTTCCAGACCGCCGTCGCCCAGGCCGAGCTCGAGGACCGCGAGCGGCCAGGCGCGATGCACCGCGTGCGCTTCACGCCCGCGAACGGGCAGCAGGCGCTGATCGAGACCACGCGGCCCGAGCTGATCGCCGCGTGCGTGGCGCTGCTCGCGCACCCCGAGGACGAGCGCCACCGCGCGCTCGTCGGCAAGGAGGTGCTGACGCCGCTGTTCGGCACGCGCGTGCCAGTGCTCACGCACGCGCAGGTCGAGCGCGACAAGGGCACCGGGCTGGTGATGGTGTGCACGTTCGGCGACCTCACCGACGTCACCTGGTGGCGCGAGCTCGGGCTGCCCGTGCGCGCCGTGCTCGGCACCGACGGGCGGCTGCTGGAGGTGCCGTGGGGCACGCCCGGCTGGGAGAGCCGCGACGTCGAGCGCGCGCGCGCCAGCTACGACGAGCTGGCGGGCCGGACGGTCAACCAGGCGCGCAGGCGGATGGTCGAGCTGCTGAGCGACTCCGGCGACCTGGTCGGCGAGCCGCAGCCGGTGAGCCGCGCGGTGAAGTTCTTCGAGAAGGGCGACCGGCCGGTCGAGATCGTCACCTCGCGCCAGTGGTTCATCCGCACGCTCGACTACCGCGAGGAGCTGATATCTCTCTCGCGCGCGCTGCACTGGCACCCGCCGTACATGCGCGCGCGCTTCGAGGACTGGGTCAACGGGCTCAACGGCGACTGGTGCATCAGCCGTCAGCGCTTCTTCGGCGTGCCCTTTCCCGTCTGGTACCCAATCGACGCCGGCGGCGTCGTGCTCTACGACCAGCCCATCACCCCCACGCTCGACGCGCTGCCCGTCGACCCCTCCACCGACGTGCCCGACGGCTACCAGCCCCAGCAGCGCGGCCAGCCCGGCGGCTTCCTCGGTGACCCCGACGTCATGGACACGTGGGCCACCTCCTCGCTCACGCCGCAGATCGCCGGCGGAGCGTCGACAGACGCGGAGCTCCTAAAAAAAGTCTTTCCCATGGATCTGCGTCCGCAAGCCCACGACATCATCCGCACGTGGCTCTTCACCACCGTGCTGCGCTCGCAGCTCGACTACAACGAGCTGCCGTGGGCGAACGTCGCGATCTCCGGCTGGGTGCTCGACCCCGACCGCAAGAAGATGTCCAAGTCCAAGGGCAACGTCGTCACGCCCATGCACCTGCTCGAAGAGCACGGCGCGGACGCCGCGCGCTACTGGGCCGCAAGCGGGCGCCCCGGCACGGACACCGCGTTCGACGTCAAGCAGATGAAGGACGGCAGGCGCCTCGCGGTGAAGCTGCTCAACGCGTCCAAGTTCGCGCTCGCCGAGCTGCCCGCGCCCGGCAGCTCGCTCGAACACCCCCTGGACAGGGCGCTGATCGTGCGGCTCGCCGAGGTGGTCGCCCAGGCGACGGACAGCTTCGAGGGCTACGACTACGCGCGTGCGCTCGAGCGCACCGAGCGCTTCTTCTGGTGGTACTGCGACTACTACGTGGAGCTCGTCAAGGGCCGGCGCTACGACCCCGACCCGCGCGTCAGCGCCTCGGCGAGCCTCGCCCTGCGCACCTCGCTGTCCGCCTTCCAGCGGCTGTTTGCCCCGTTCCTGCCGTTCGTGTGCGAAGAGGTGTGGTCGTGGTGGCAGGAGGGCTCCGTGCACCGCGCGCCCTGGCCGGACGCCGGCGAGCTCGCGGCGCTGGGCCGGGGTGGCGAGGAACTCGTGCTGGAGGTGACCGCGGACGTGCTGCGCGAGGTGCGCAAGGCGAAGTCCGACGCGCGCCAGCCGATGCGCGCGCCCGTGCGCAGCGTGCTGGTGGGCGACGGCGCCGAGCGCCTGGACGCCCTGCGACTGGCGCAAGACGATCTGCTCCTGGCGGGGTCGATCGAGCGGCTGGAGCTGCGCGAGGACGGCGAGTTCAGCGTGCACGTGGAGCTCGGCGCGCTCGGATAGGGTGCGTGCCTGATGGCCAGGACGCTGATCGCAGAGCTGCCCGAGAAGGTCGGCGAGCAGGTGACCGTGCGCGGGTGGGTCAACGCGCTGCGCGACCAGAAGAGCATGCAGTTCGTGATCGTGCGCGACGAATCGGGCCTCGTGCAGGTCGCGCTGCCCAAGCAGGACCCGCCGAGCAAGCTCAACGAGCGCGTGTCCACGCTCGCAGCCGAGACCGCGCTCACGCTCACCGGCACGGTGGTGGCCGACGAGCGCGTCAAGCTGGGCGGCCTCGAGCTCCGCCTGGAGGCGTTCAAGATCGACTCCGCCGCCGAGCCCGAGCTGCCGATCGCCGAGGACTCGGCGCTCGACAAGCGCATCGACTGGCGCTACCTCGACCTACGCCATCCGCAACGGCGGCTGATCTTCGAGGTGCAGACGACTGTCGAGCACGCGATGCGCGACTACTGGCGCAAACAGGGCTTCATCGAGCTGCACTCACCCAAGCTCATGGGCTCCGCCAGCGAGTCCGGCGCGGAGCTGTTCAAGGTCGACTACTTCGAACGCACCGCCTATCTCGCCCAGTCGCCGCAGTTCTACAAGCAGATGGCCATGGCCGCCGGCTTCGGCAAGGTGTTCGAGATCGGCCCCGTGTTCCGCGCCAACCCCTCGTTCACCTCGCGCCACGACACCGAGTTCACCAGCGTCGACGTCGAGATCGCGTGGATCGACTCACACGAGGACGTCATGGCCTTCGAGGAGCGCTGGCTCGCGCACGTGCTGGCGGCGGTCAAGGACGCGCACGGCGAGCAGATCGAGCAGACGTTCGGCACGCAGCTCACCGTGCCCACCCTGCCGTTCCCGCGCGTGAGCCTCCTGGAGGCCAAGGAGCTACTGCGCGACAACGGACACCAGGTGCCGGGCATGGGGCACGACCTCGACCCGCCGAGCGAGCGCGCGCTGTCGGCGCTCATCCAGGAAGAAGACGGGCACGAGTTCACGTTCGTCACCGACTACCCCACGACCGTGCGGCCCTTCTACCACATGCGCCACGCCGACGACGACACGCTCACCAAGAGCTTCGACCTGCTGTGGCGCGGCGTCGAGCTCACCACCGGCGCCCAGCGCGAGCACCGCTACGAGCACCTGATGGCCCAGGCGCTCGAGCAGGGCGTCGATCCCGATCCCATCCAGTACTACCTGGACTTCTTTCGCTTCGGCGCGCCGCCGCACGGCGGCTTCGGCTTCGGCTTGACGCGGCTGCTGATGCAGATGCTCGCCCAGGAGAACGTGCGCGAGGTCACGTTCCTGTATCGCGGGCCCCACCGCCTGGAGCCGTAGCGCGTCTCCGGCGGCCGGCGCTCACACGGCGGGCCGCGCGCGCAGGAAGTGCTTGGAGAGCATCGTCTCCTGCCCCTGGTAGTTGGAGCCGATGTCCTCGCCGTACAGCACGTCAGGCTCGGCGGCCATGCGCTCGAACGCCAGCTTGCACACCGGCTGGCGGTGCTCGACCATGAACGAGACGTCGCGCGCGCGCACCTCCAGCGCCGCGCGGCTGCCACGCGCGGTCCCCGCGCGGCCGTAGCCGAAGCCGGGGTCGAAGAAGCCGGCGTAGTGGGTGCGCAGCTCGCCCGCCGTGGGGTCGTACGCGAGCATCTCCGCGGCGTAGCACGGCGGCACGCTGACCCCCTCGGCCGACAGCAGCAGGTAGAAGATCTCGGGCTCCAACACGATCCGCGCCCCGTGCTCCGGGTGCACGGGCTCCCAGTAGTCGCGCCAGCTGAGCGTGCCCGGCGCCGTCAGATCGATCGGCAGGCTGTTCTTCTTCGCACGGTAGCCGACGATGCTGTCGTCTGCGCCCGACACGTCGAGGCTCAGGAAGAGGCCCTCCGCCAGCGACAGCTCGGCCTCGGCGACGGGCCGCGAATCGAGGTACAGCAGCGGTTGGCGGGCGTGGAGGGCAAGCAGTTCCGCGTCGCTGAGACGCGCGTCGGCGGACATCAGACGCACTTGGTTCAGCGCCAGCCCCGTGCGCACGCGGATCGCGAACGTGCGCGGGACGACCTCCAGGTAGAGCTTGCCCCGGTAGCCGGGTGCGATCTCGTCGAAGCGGTGGCTGCGGTCGGTGAGCACCCGCGTGAACACGTCCAGGCGTCCGGTGGAGCTCTTGGGGTTGGTCTTCGCGCGGATGCCTTCCGGCAGGCGCAGCTCCTCGATCAGCGGCACCAGGTACGGGCGGTCGCGCTCGAGCGTGGCGCCGTCGCGCAGGTCGATGCGTTCGAAGGCCAGGTCGGCGATCTTCTGCTCCACGCTCGAGTCGCTGTCCGGCAGGAAGCTGCAGCGCAGCGCCCACGCATGCTCGCCCAGTCGCAGGTCGACGCTCGCCGGCTGCACGGCCGCGGCGGGGATGCGCCAGGGGTCGGCGGAGATCCACTCGTGCGCGATCGCCTCGCGCAGGCGCTGCGATGGGAGCACGCCAGCCTGTTCGCCGGCGCACGCGCCGGCGCCCGCGCCCGCGCTCGGCGCCGCTGCGCTGGTGGCGCTCGTGCCGCTCACATCGGGGTCCGTTCGCTCATCGCAGGCCAGTCTAGGCGCAGCGTGCCGCGGGACGCTCAGCGCAGCTCGGACATAGCGCCGCGCGGCTACACCGGCGTGTCCGCCAGGAGTCAGAAACACTACTCCCAAAATCTTATACGTGGAACTAGGGTTACTCCCGGAACGGTCTTTGCATCCATCAAAGCAAGGGTCGCCGAACCACTGCAAGGTGGGGCAGCGGCGAAAGGCTTGAGCATCGTCCCACCTCTCCGGCGGTGCTCGGGGGAGATCCAAGGCGTCCCCCGGCGCCAGGTCTCCGCGGGCGTCCTGGCCGTCACTCGGCCGTGGCGCCCGTGAAGGCCTGGCGTTTGCCCGTCCGTCTTCCCGTCCGCACCCAGGGCTACCTTCACCGCATGCTGCTGAACGAGCTCACCGACGGGGCCGAGATCGACCAGGTGCTGCTGGTGCGCGAGGCCGAGCGCCGGCCGCGGCGCGACGGCGGCGAGTACCTGCGCCTGCAGCTGGGCGATCGCACCGGCGCCGTGGCCTGCATGATCTGGGAGGACCTGGCCGAGATGCAAGAGCTCGCGCCCGCCGGCGCGCCGGTGCGGGTCAGCGGCCGCTACACCGTGCACCCGCGCTTTGGCCCGCAGATCAACCTGCGCAGCCTGCGGGCGGCCGAGCCAGGGAGCTTCGACCCCGCGGAGCTGCGCGACGGCCCGGCGCGCGCGGTCGAGCAGATGGAAGCGGAGATCCGCGAGCTGCTGCGCACGATCCAGGAGCCGCACCTGCGCACCCTGCTCGAGCTCGTGTTCGGCGAGGACGGCGAGTTGTGGGCGCGCTACCGCACGGCGCCGGCGGCCAAGTACTTCCACCAGGCCTACGTACACGGGCTGCTCGAGCACAGCCTGGAGGTGGCGCAGGCGGTGAGCGCGATCAGCGCGACGTTCGCCGGCATCGATCGCGACGTGGCCGTCACCGGCGCGCTGCTGCACGACATCGGCAAGCTCGAGGCCTACACCGAGGAGGATGCACGCGAACAGGTCATCGACCTGACCGACGCAGGCAAGCTCCACGGCGAGATCGCGCTCGGCTACTACCGGATTCGCCGGCTGATCGAGGACATCGACGGCTTCCCGCTCGAGCTCGCGCAGGCGGTCGGGCACATCATCCTCTCCCATCACGGTGCGCTCGAGCACGGCAGCCCGGTCGTGCCGTGCACGCGCGAGGCGACGCTCGTGCACATGATCGACAACCTCGGCGGGCGCCTGGGGAGCTTCGACCGGCTGGAAAAGGAGCTTGCTCCAGGGCGGCGCTGGTCGACGTTCGACCGCGCGCTCGGCGCCGGCGCCTTCTTCTCCGCCCGCGCCAGCGCCGCCGCCGCCGACGGGCCGGCGCACGCCGGCGAGCCTGCGCCCGCGCGCGAAGCAGCCTGAAACACCGCAAATAGCGGGGCGCCGGACTGGGCGCGGAGCATCCGTCTCGCCGCCGGCTTCTATCGTTTGCTGTCGGATGGCAAAGGACACCGAGAAGCTGATCCGCCAGCTGTCGCTGATCTCCTACCTGATGGCCGAGCGCCGGCCGGTGACAGCGCTGGAGATTCGCCGCGACGTGGAGGGCTACAGCGGCATGAACGAGGACGCGTTCGCGCGGCGCTTCTACGCCGATCGCTCGGAGCTCGAATCGCTGCGCATCCAGCTGACTGTCGATCGTCCCGCGGACGGCGCGGCCGAGCAGGAGAACTACTCGCTGCGCCCCGAGAACTTCCACCTGCCGCCGATCGCCTTCACCGACAAGGAGCTCGCCGCGCTGCAGACGGCGCTCAGCCTGCTCGACGGCGAATTCGCGTACGCCGAGCCGCTGCGCCTGGCGTTGCAGCAGATCACGTGGGGGCGCCCCAGCCCGTTGCGTGCGCCCGAGCAGCGCTCGGTCGCGCTCGGCATCACCGCCTCCGCCGGCGGGCACGAGCTGTCCTCGCGGCTGGCCAAGGTCGAGACGGCGATCTTCCGCAACAAGACGATCGTGTTCGACTACTACACGATGGAGCGCGACGAGGTCAGCACGCGCCGCGTCGACCCCTATCACCTGCTGTTCCAGGGCGGACAGTTCTACCTGCTCGGCTACGCGCACGAGCGCAAGGCCGTGCGCGTGTTCCGCCTGTCGCGCATCCGCGGCAAGGTCTCCTACGCGACCAAGGCCGAGCACGACTTCCACCGCCCGGCCGACTTCGACCCACGCGCGTACGCCAACCGCGCGGACTGGCAGCTGGGCGAGGAGCAGGGCGTGGCCAGGATCCTGGTGTGCGAGCGCATCGCCTGGCAGATCGAACGCCACTTCGGGCGCTACGGCGAGATCGTGGCGTCGTCTGCGGAGGGGGAGGAGGACGGGGCATCCTCCCCGGAGGGCGAGACGATCTTCCTCACCGGCTACTCCAATCCGCGCAGCCTCATCTCGTGGGTGCTGGGGCTGGGCGCCAACGCGCGGCTGCTCGGCCCCGAGGAGCTCGTGTGTGAGCTGCAGCGCCGCCTGGAGCTGCTGGAGGAGCGCCACGGCGACGGGCCACCGCTCGCGCCGGGGGAGCACGGCACGTTCGCACGGGCGCCCGGCGAGGTCGCGGCTGGCGCTCGCACCGGTGGCGCGCAGCGCTCGCGCAGCGCGCGCGGCGCGAGCGTGGAAGGTGTCGAGGGCGAAGCCGAGGGCGCCTCCGCGCGCCAGGAGGCGGCGATCCGCCCGGAGCGTTTCGCGCGCCTGGTGACGCTCGCGAGCATGCTCATCCGCGCAGGGCGCGCAGGCAAGCGCGTGCAGATGGCCGAGCTGTGCGAACGGCTGCAGATCAGCATGGAGGAGCTGCGCGAGGACGTGAACGTGCTCAACGTGGTCAACTTCGGCGGCGGCTCGTACGTGCTGTACGCGGAGATCAAGGAGCAGGAGGGCGAGATCGAGGTCGACCCGGAGCCCTACAGCGACAACTTCGACCGGCCCGCACGCCTGCTGCCGGTGGAGGCCAAGGCGCTGGTCGCGGCGATCGACCTGATCGGTGAGCACATCCCCGAAGGCTCGCTGACCTCCGCGCGCACGAAGATCGTGGCGGCGCTCGGCGAGGACCCGATGGAGCAGGGCCTGCAGGTGGCGGCGACGGCGGGCGATGACTCGGACGTCGCGCGCGTGGTCTCCAAGGCGATCGTCAAACGCCGGGTGATCGAGCTCGAGTACTACAAGGAGAACGAGGACGAGCTCGCGCTGCGTCGTATCGAGCCGTACGCCCTGACCAACGGCCGCGAGGGCTGGTACGTGGCCTCGTTCGACCCCGAGCGCGGCGGGGTGCGCCACTTTCGCCTCGACCGCATCAAGCGCGCGACGGTCACCGACGAGCGTTTCGAGCCCCGCCCCGAGGTCGACCCCGCGGCCGAGGTGGACGGCTGGCTGCGCACCGGCGAGGTGCCGGCGTCGCGCAGCGCACGCGTGTGGGTCTCGCCCGAGCGCGCGCGCTGGGCGCGCGAGGCGCGTCGCGTGGTCGAGGAGTGCGCCGACGGGGCGGTGGTCGTCGAGCTGAGCTTCGCGGGCACCGACTGGCTGGTGCGCGAGATCCTCAAGGAAGCGGGCGACGCGGCCGTGCTCGAGCCGGAGGACGCGCGCGAGGCGGTGCGCGCGGCGGTTACGCGGCTGCTCGAGGTGAGCGCCGCGCCGGCGCCGGCGTGAGCCACGCGTGAGCCGCCGCGAGCAGATCAGGATGAGTGACGCCGAGGTCGAGGCGTTCCTCGCCGAAGAGCGCACCGTCACCTGCGCCACGCTCGGTCCGCACGGTTGGCCACACCTGATGCCGCTGTGGTATGTGCTGCGCGCCGTCGAGCCCGCCGCCGTCGAGCCCGCCGCCGTCGAGCCCGCCGACGCCACGCCCCCGCCCGGCGCGCGTGTGTGGGCGTGGACGTACGCTGTCTCACAGAAGGTGCGCAACCTCGAGCGCGACGCGCGCGCGACGCTGCAGGTCGAGGCGGGCGAGAGCTACGAGCAGCTACGCGGTGTGATGATCGAGTGTGAGGTGGTCCTTCACCGCGAGCTCGCGACCGTGACAGCGCTTGGTCACGAGCTCCTTGCGCGGTATGCCAGCCCCCGTGGCGAGCCGCCGATGCAGGAGCTGCCCGCGGAGGTGGCCGCGATGGTGGACAAGCAGGCGGGCAAGCGCGTGGCGCTGGAGTTCGTGGCGCTCCGGCGCGCCAGTTGGGACCACCGCAAGCTCGGCGGCGTCTACTGAGGCGGCAGCGGGAGCGACGAGCCGCGGCCGGCGTCGCTGACCGCTAGGCTCACCCCGCCATGACCCCCCTCAAGGGCCTGATCCTCTCCGGCGGCAAGGGCACGCGCCTGCGCCCGATCACGCACACGAGCGCCAAGCAGCTCGTGCCGGTGGCGAACAAGCCGGTGCTCTTCTACGGCATCGAGGCGATGGCGCAGGCGGGCATCGAGGAGGTCGGGATCATCATCGCGCCGGAGACCGGTCCGGAGATCGAAACTGCGGCGGGCGCGGGCGAGCGCTTCGGCGTACGAATCACCTACATCGTGCAAGACGAGCCGCTGGGCCTGGCGCACGCGGTGCTCACCGCGGAGCCGTTCTTGGGCGCGAGCCCGTTCGTGATGTACCTGGGCGACAACCTGCTGCAGGGGGGGATCGCCGAGCTGGTGGGTGCGTTCCGCGAACACGCACCGGACGCGCTGATCCTGCTCACGCCCGTGCCCGACCCGGAGAACTACGGCGTGGCCGAGCTCGCGCAGGAGACCGCGGCCGACGGCCACAGCGAGCCCGACGGCGAGGGCCGACTCGACGGCGAGGGCCGACTCGACGGCGAGGGTCAGCCCGACAGCCAGGGCGAGCCCGACGCCCCAGGGCGGGTGGTGCGCCTGGTGGAGAAGCCGCGCCAGCCGAAGACGGATCTGGCGTTGGTGGGTGTGTACATGTTCACCTCCTGCATCCACGCGGCGGCGCGCGCGATCGCGCCCTCGCCGCGCGGCGAGCTGGAGATCACCGACGCGATCCAGCACCTGGTGGATGCCGGCATGCGCGTGGAGCCGCACATCGTGCGCGGCTGGTGGAAGGACACGGGGCGCCTGGAGGACATGTTGGAGGCCAACCGCCTGATCCTCGACAGCCTGCAGGCACGCGTGGAGGGCGAGCTGCTCGATTCGCAGGTGGACGGGCGCGTGGTGGTGGAGGCGGGGGCGAGCCTGGAGCGCACGACCGTGCGCGGCCCGGCGATCATCGGCGCGAACACCCGCCTGCGCGACTGCTACATCGGCCCGTACACGGCGATCGGCGAGGACTGCACGATCGCAAACGCGGAGGTCGAGCACTCGATCCTGCTGAGTGGCTGCACGGTGTGCGACCTGGACGGGCGCATGGAGTCCTCGCTGCTGGGGCGCAACGTGACCGTGCGCCGCGGCGAGCGCCAGCCGCGCGCGTACCGTTTCATGGTCGGCGACAACTCCGACATCTCGATCCTGTGAAGCTGCTGGTCACGGGCGCGGCGGGGATGCTCGGCTTCGACGTGCTGCGCGTGGGCGAGGCGGCCGGCCACCAGCTGGTGGCGGTGGATATCGACGAGCTCGACATCACCGACCCGCGGGCGGTGGAAGCCGCGTTCGCGCGCTTCCGCCCCGAGGCGGTGCTCAACTGCGCCGCGTGGACCGACGTGGACGGCGCGGAGAGCCACCGCGAGCAGGCGCACGCGGTCAACGCGGAGGGCCCGCGGAACCTGGCGATGGCGGCGGCGTGGGAACGCGTCCCGCTGGTGCACGTGTCCACCGACTACGTGTTCAGCGGCGAGGCGCCCGTGGACGCGACGGGCACGCCACGGGCGTACGTCGAGTCCGATCCGACCGGCCCGCGATCGGTGTACGGCCAGACGAAGCTCGAGGGCGAGCGCGAAGTGCTCGCCGCCTCCCCGCGGCACACCGTCGCGCGCAGCGCCTGGCTGTTCGGCGTCGGTGGGCGCAACTTCGCCGACACCATGCTCACGCTGGCGGCCGAGCAGGCAGGCGAGTCCGTGCGGGTGGTAACCGACCAGGTCGGCTGCCCTACGTGGACCGGGCACCTGGCCCCGGCGCTGCTGGGGCTGATCGAGCGCAGCGTCAGCGGGCTCGTGCACCTGGCCGGCACCGGCCACGTCTCCTGGAACGGCTTCGCCGCAGAGATCTTCCGCCAGGCCGAGGTCGGCTGTCGCGTGGAGGAGACCACCACCGAGCACATGGCGCGCCCCGCGCCCCGGCCCGCATGGTCGGCGCTCGAGTCAGAGCGCGACGACGTGATCCCGCTGCCGCCGTGGCAGGATGGGCTCGCGGGCTACCTCGCCGCGCGCGCTGGAATCCTGCGCACGTGAGGTGAGTGCAAGGCCCGCCAGGAGCCTTCG
>Ga0335075_10002653_pt1 | contig 28609 bp, 21 predicted proteins | sample Lox_Sample_24_FD_206723 | JGI IMG/M metagenome (GOLD analysis project Ga0335075, IMG submission 206723) | Soil microbial communities from Loxahatchee National Wildlife Refuge, Florida, United States - Lox_Sample_2.4 | ecosystem: Environmental > Terrestrial > Soil > Wetlands | place: USA...
GCCGCCTCCCCTTGGGCGATCGTCTGCGTCCGGTAGTCGTTGAAGTTCGATTGCGCCTGGACCCGCGTCTCCTGCGCCTGCTGCGCCGAGGTCGCCGCCATCTGATTGGCGACGGCCGCCTCGCCGGGGGCCGCGATCGCGCTCTGGCGCAAAATCTGCGCGATCGCGGCGCTCTCGCGCTGCGCGTACGAGTTTTGCTCGGCTGCCAGCGCCTTGCGCGTGCGGTCCGAGGCGTCGTTGAGCTGCGTCTGCAATGCGCGCTCTTGTGCCGCGACTTGCGCGCTCGACTGCTGTGGAACATCGCCGGCAGCCGTGAGCTGCAGCGCCTCGATGTCGTCGTCGAAGTGGGAGAGCTGCGCGTAGAGCGGATGCGCGCGGATCAGCTGATCCATGCTCACGTAGCCGACTTTGCCCGAAGGTTTGTCCGTCGCGGCGGTCTGTTCCACCGAGGCGGTGTGAGCGCACGCTGCAATCGCGGCGACGCACGCCACGAGCAGCCCCAGAGCCGTCTGCCGGCTAGCCACCGAGCTCCTTGACGACATCGGCGGTGATGTCGGTGCCGCCGTAAATCAAATCACCGCGGTCGATGACCAGCAAGAGATGGTGCGCCTTGGCGACGTCGGAGATGGCGTCACGCGTCTGATCGACCAGCGGCGTGATGATGTCTTTCTCTTTGGCGGCGACGGCGTCTTGATAGTCCTTGAGCACCTGCTCGCGATCCGCCTCGGTCTTGACCGTCTTGAGCTTGCTCTGCGCCTGCTGCGTCTGGTCGGCACGAAACTGCGCGAACGTATCGGTCGCGCTCTTGAGTTTGGGGGTAGCGTCGATAGCTTCCTGATCGACGTAGCCAACACTCGAAGGCGGCGGGGTGTTGACAGGCGGCACGGGATCACCGATGCCCGTGAGGAGATCCGTCACACTCTGCGTGATGTCTTGGCCGCCGTAAATGACGATGCGCTTGTCGACGACGACCGAGAGATCTTTGCTCGAAGCGACCGAGGCAATCGCGATCTGCGCCTTCTCGAAGAGCGGGCCGAAGAGCTCGCGCTGGCGATCGGCGAGCTTGTCTTGAAACTCTTGCGAGACGCGTGCCTGCTCGTCGGCGCCGTGCGCCGAACGCATGGCGGCGGCGAACTCGCCGTCGAGCTGGCTCTTGTACTGCGCCAACTGCCGGCTTGCGTCGGTGAAGGAACCGATGTTGGAGAGTGCGGTCTGGTCGACGTACCCGATATCGGTGACCTCTTGCGCGAGCGTCGCCGGTGCAAAGACCACCAGCGCGAGCGCGACGGCCGCAAACGCATGGGTGAGAGGCGTGCGAGCGGTACTCATTGCTAGAAACTCTGTCCTATGCCGAAGCTGGTATGCGTTGTTCCCTTACCTTTGGCGATGTCGATACGGATCGAACGGAAACCGAGTTGTGGGACGTCGAAGCGCAAGCCGGTACCGATGTCGCCATGATAGAGCCAGTTGTTGTAGTCGGGGTCGACCACGCCGAAGGTCGTTGCCGGCACCGCACCGCGAATGCGCAGTGATCCGTAGTCGCCGAAGATGGCGAGGCTGAACTTGCGATCCGAGGTCAAGGGAATACGCAGTTCTACCTGTCCGAGCCTGGCTTCGGTGCCATAGAAGACCTGCGGGTAGCCGCGAAGCTGCTGATCGGAGTAGACGAAGAGCTTGCTCACCGGGATAGCCCCGGTCGTCGTCCCGAGCTGCAGGTGGAAGCCGAGCGCCGAATTCTTGGGCATCGGGTAAAACCGCGTCGCGTCGAGCGTCGAGATCGTGTAGTTGAAATCCGATCCGATGCTCGGTAGGCTCACCTCTTCGGTAAGCGAGGCCGTTCCGCCGTGACGCGGATTGAAGACGTCGTCGCGCGTGTCGACTTGCAGACCGAAGACCAAGCTGTGCAGATTGTAGCCGTTGCCGTTGGTCGTATTGGCAATCGAGGAGGCGGTGACGCCCAGTGAGTTCGACGCCTGCTCGGTCCCGAGCGGCGTGCTCACCTGGCCGGTGAGAATTGTGGTGGCGCCGGGGACGTAGTACGGCAGCGGCGCAACCACGTCGGTCGCGAGCCGCTGCACGTTCACCCCAGCAGTCGCGGTAACGATGTCGTTGAGGCGCCGCCCGACGTTGAGCGTCACGCCGGTCTCACGGTTGATGTAGGTCGCCAGAATGTTCGAGACGGGGGAGTCGTTGGGGACCAGCTGTACCGGGATCGTCCCACCGGTCGCCGACGAGCCGGCCGCCGCCTGACCGGGCGAAGAGATGACCGGGCTCGGCTGCCCCGCCGTTCCCGCGAGCGGGCTCAGGTAGGTCTGGTAATAGTTGGTCTGCTGCTGCGTGAAGATCGTACCGCTCAAGCTGTACTTCTGCGAGCGCGGCGTGTTGCCCAGATAAGGAATCGTGATGGAGAGCGAAGCGTCGGAGAGCCGCGAGCCACGCTCGACCTTCACCGAGGCACCGTTGCCCGAGCCGTTGATATTGCTCTGCGCGTACGAAACGTAGCCGGTGAGACCGGTGCCCGTCGGACCGCCGGAGTAGCCGGCACCGATACCCGCCGTACCCGTGCGCTGCTCTTTGACGTTCCAGTCGAGCGTGATGTAGGCGGGCTTTTTGGGATTCGGCCCGGGCTTGGGGTTGAGTTCGACCTTGTCGAAGAATCCGAGGTTGTTCAGCCGGTCGTAATCGCGGCGCAGCGCGGCTTGCGTGACGATCATCCCGGGCCGCAGCCGCAACTGCCGGCGGATGACTTCGTCCTTGGTCACGGTGTTGCCGGTGATCATCACGGCGCCTACCCGCGCGACCGAGATCGCGTAGTTGACGTCGGCGGTGCCCTTGGTGAGATCGACCGAGCTCGGGTCGATGCCGGCTTCGAAATCGCCCAAGGTGAGATCGTACTTGTCGTACAGCTTCTTGACGTTGTCGAGGTCTTTGTCGCGCACCGCCTCGGAGTACGGCTGGCCTTCTTTGAGCGAGAGCACGCTCTTGATCAGCGGGATGGGAAGTACGTGATCGCCGGTGATGTTGATGTGGCGAACCGTGAGCCCCTCACGGATGTCGATGTCGAGTTCGCCCGACTGCGGATTGATCGTGATGTTCGCCACGTGCGAGGGGAGCTGACCACCGTAGCCGATCTTGTCGTAATACGAGTTGATCTTGAGCACGTCCTCATGGAACGTGTTCGTGTTGAAGACTTGGCCGACCGAGGTGTCCATCAACGCGAGCAGGGTGTCGCTGGGCACGTGATCGTTTCCGCGAAAGACGATCTGCTGGATCACCGGATTCTCGATCACGCGGAAGGTGATCGCGATGCCGCCCGGCCGCTGGCGTATGAGCGGGGGGACCTGGTCGGCGAAATAGCCGAGATCGAAGATGCTCTGAAGATCGGAGCGGACGGTGTCCTCGTCGAACGGATCGCCCACCTTCGTCTTGACGACCGAGAGAATTTGGTCGGTCGGTACATGGGCGTTTCCGGAGACGGAGACGTCAACGACGATTGGTCCGGCCGGTGCGGCACCGGCGGCGATCGGGGCAAAGCCGACGACGAGCGCGATGAGAAGTGCGCCCAGCCGTGGCGCGAGGTCAGCGGGGCAAAGGCGACGATATGCGCGTCGCAGGCTAGCGAGTCTCAACGTTTCGAATATCCTTTGCCTCGTATCGAGGTCGATCGCCCTTCGCCATCCTGCGCTTGCGCGACACGAACAAGCTCTCTCCGCGGCGCACCGTTCGCCCCTCCGGGGCTGGCGGTGACACTAGCACATCCTGTACGTCGCGCGTTGGCACGAGCCGCGGCGCGCATGCGCCCCGCGGCGGTGCGATGCAATCTCTGCGTCCAGCGGCGGGGGCTTCGCCTCCCACGGCCCCGGTCCTTGGCGCGTCGTCATGGTAGATAGCGGAGGAACGAGAACGAGAAACCATTTGTCCCCGCAGACGGCACCGAAAGGAGCGTTCGATTCGTCGTCGTCCCGACGTACGTCGCACCGGTCTGTCCGACGGCAGTCTGTCTGCGCGGAGGTGTACTGGTTGGGTCGCAACTCGAATCCAAATGATTCTCGCGTCGGATATGAGACGTTGGTCGCATAGATTGCGTTGATGCTTTTCCCCAGCAACTTTCTCGCGGTCACGTTAACATTGCCGCCGTAATCCAAATCGAAATTCAAATTCGAGAGACCGAGAGCCTGGCCGAAGGCACTTTCGAACGGTTCCAAGAGGGTGCGCGTGAATTGTGCGTTCACGACACTAAAGGCCTCTTGCCCAACCATGAGATCGCCGCCGGCGGAGCGTGCCACCGTCCCGTTTTCGATGAGCGTCCCGAGTTCCGGCGCGTTGAGCAGCAGCGCGAGGATCTGTTCGCGATCGTAGTTCCCCTCGTCGGCATCGAGCGCAATCGTGAGATTGGTCACCGGGCCCGTCAAGGTCAAGGTGACGTCGGTGGAACCGGTGACCGATGCGGGATCGAAGACGTGCGTCGTCGCGCGCGCGTCCAGAAGCGGGACGATGCCCAGATCCGGTTCGAAGGTGACCGTCCCGTCGATCACGCGGAAGACGCGGTTGAAGTAGCCGAGGTTTCCGCCTGTCGAGGTGAATTCGCCGACGAGTTCGGGGGCGGCGAAGGTCCCGCCGACCATCACGCTTCCCTTCGCTCCGATGTCCAAGTTGGGGCTGTGGACATGCACGTTCCGCCCCGCCTTCGCTTCGATGGCGAAGGCGAGATCCGGTACCGGCGCAGCGCCGCCGCCGAGGCCGATGCCCGCGTCGGGATGATACAGCGCCGAGAAGGGGACGACCGCGTCGCTCGCGGTGACGCTTCCGGCGAGCAGCGGCGTCGAACCCGGCGCGTGTGAGAGGGTCAGCGTACCGTCGACGATGCCGTCGCCGAACGCGGGGAGGTCGAGGGTTGCGTGCGCAGCCCGCACCTTGAAGGCATAGCGCGTGTTCGTCGTCAGATGGACGAGGTCCGCGACGACGGCGGAGCCGTCGGCATCGAGGGTCCCGGTGCCGGCATCGGCGTGAAATGCGGAGAGACGAATCGAGGAGCCGCCGAAATCGACCTTCCCGGAGACGTTGCGCAACGGGGCTTCGTCGATCGGCGTCAGGAGCGAGCCCTGGGCCAAGGTGAGCTCGCCGCGCAGGCGTGGCGCACCGGCGGTTCCGTCGACTGCCATGCGACCGTCGAGGACCCCGCCAATTTGCGAGCCGAGCGGCAGAAGTGGCGCAAAGGCGCCTAAGTCGACGTTCTGGACCGCGAGGTCGAGGCCGACGGGCGCTGAGCTGGGGCCGATCCCAAACGGAAAGACGGTGAAGGGGATGGCGCCGGCGAGCGCCACCGACCCTTTGGAGAGCGTGAGCTCGGCGTCGCGTAAGACGGCGTCGTGCCCGTCGAGGCCTACCGAGCCGACGATGCTGGGGACGCTCACGCCGCCGAGCTCGGCCTGCTCGACGTCGAAGCCGCCAATGACGTGCGGGTGATCGCGCGTCCCGGTGATCCAGCTCTGCGCCGCCAGCGTCCCCGAGAACCCGAGTGGACGCCCCAGAAGCCGTGAGGCGAACGCCCCGAGGTTGGGACTTCCCGCGCGCAGGGTCAGAGCGATCGGACCACCGGGCGCCAGCGCAGCACTCCCGGTCGCGTGCAACGAGAGCCCGGGCAGCTCGAGGTCCGCGTCGCTGATCGCGGTTCTCTCAAAGTTCGAGACGGCCGAGATCGTCAAGCGGTCGACCGGAAATTTTCCGAGGCTCCCACCGGCTAGCGAAAGATTCCCCGTGAGCGCGAGCGCGGGATAGCGGCCACGCACCACGCCGTCGGCGTCGACGCGCCCGGTGATCGGCAGGTGATATCCCAGACTCGGCAGCCAGATGCCGAGGTCGAGACCGCGCACGGTCGTCTTCACGTCGTAGCTCGAGCGTTCGAGCAGCGTGCGTAGCGAGCCGCCGTGGGCGAGGACGATGCGCCCACTACTGGTGAGCCGCCCCGCGGCACCTCCGAACGAAACCGTGCCGTCGATGTTGGGGCCTTCGGTCTGCCACTGCGCAACGGCATCGCCCAAAGGGAAGCGCCGGTAGCGCAAATTTTGGATCTCGACGTCCGCAGTGGTCTGCGTCGCCGTCTTCGCGCGAGCGAAATCGAAGAGGATGCGTCCATTGCCCGCGAGCGTATCGCCGGCATCGAAGAAGTCGTTGAAGTCGGAGAGATCGGCGTGCGGGAGTTCCAGGCGCATCCAGCCGTCGTCGCCGATCGAGCCGGCGGCAAAGGCCACGCCGGTCGAGCCGACCGTCACGTCGCCGTTCTCCACGTTGGCGTAGGCCGCATTGATGTCGATCTGCGCGCTCCCGTCGTGAAAGCGCAGACCGTTGACCGTCCCCTCGGGGACGCGCACCTCGCCGCGTAACGTAGGCGCGTGCCCCGCGCCGCCGACGTGGAGGTCGGCATCGAGCGAGCCACCGAGGTACCACGGATTGCGGCCGGTGAGGCTGACCAGGGTCGCGATGTCGGCGCCGCGCAGCGCAACCTGTAAGTCGTAGGCAGCCGCGTGGCTGCCGAGCCCCGTCAGCGAGCCGTTGAGCACGCCGTAGCTGTCGCCCACGAGCACCTCGGTCGCACCGAGGTGCGCGCGATTCCCGGCGAAGTCGACGTCACCGTTGCCGGCCAGACGATAGCTGCCGTAACGGGCATTGCCGACCAAGACGCTCCCGCGAAAGCGAGGACCCCCCTCGTAGCTGAAACCGCCGAGAGCCGCAACCGTCCCCGCCTGCAGCGGGATGCCGGCCCCATGCAACTGCGCCGCGTCGATACGCGCGGCGGAAAGACCGATTCGGTGGCCCGGCGCCAGCGAGCCGGCAACAGCCAGCGCTCCGCCCGCAAGACGCATCGTCGCGCCGTCGACTTGAAGACGCTGGTTGCGCACCTCGATCGTCCCCGCGAGCCGTTCGAGCGGCGCGCCGTGGACGGTGGCGGCGACGATGCGCGTCCCCCCGGTCTGCACGACGGTTCTTCCGGGCTCGATGAACAGCGCGAGCGGGCCGGCGAGCGGGCCGCGCGCATCGAGATCTCCCGTGAAGAGCTGCAAGCGTTCAAAGCTTCCGCGGTACGCGCCCCGCACCGCCAAGCGATCCGCCGTGTAGCCGCCTGCACCGTCGAAGGCGCCCCACGGCCCCTGCGCGCGGATATCCCCGACGCGCAGGTCAGCCGGGGAGCCGCTCACGCCGAAGTCGACCGAGTCGAAGGGGACGCCGGCGGTCGCGAAGCCATCCCCGTGCAGGCGCCCCGCGAGCGTGAATGAAGTGGGGCTGCCGGCGCCGCCGACGACGCCGTCGAAGCGGCCGCTGAACTCGGGAGGCCCCCACTGCGGCAGGCCCGGAAGGCGCGGCGGCTGCGGGCTCTGCGCCAGCCGGTAGCGGCGGGCATCGAGCCAGAAGGCGCTCTGGCTTTGCGAGCGATCGAGATAGAAGGCGCCCTCGAGCGATGAGCCATCGGCGCGCTGGGCGAGCAGTGGCGCAAACGCTCCGTCGCCGTGCGCGTCCACGTGGAAGAGTCCGGCGAGCCGCTCGCTGCGCGATGCGCCGACGACCGCGCCGCGGGCGTCGTATCTTCCGGCCGGACCTCGCAGCAGCGCACTCGCCCGCATCTGCGCCTCCGGCGCGACCTGCGCGAGATACGGGATGCGCTCTGCGGGCCCGCTCGCGTCGAAGGCGAGTTCGCCCGGATTGTCGTCGCCGAGAGCGATCTCTCCGCGCGTGGTGAAGCTGATCGGCCCGTAGCGGGCGAACCCCGGGACCACATCGACGGCGTTGCGATAGTAGGCGACGACGCCGTGCATATCGTCCAGCGGATACGGACCGTACCAGATGCGCGGGCTCCGCGCCGCGATGAGCACCAGTGGATCGCCGACCGGTCCTTCCACGCTGGCATCGATGCGCGCACCGCCGCGCAACGGGTACGCCGTCGAAAAGGCGAAACTCGAACGCAGTTGCGCGAGTTCGCCTACGCCGTGCAAAAAGAGGCGGAACTGCGGAGCGCGCAGATCGTAGAGGCCACCACTCACCCGCACCGGCATCGTACTGAGCTGCGCGTTGACGCCGGTGGTTGCGATACCGTCGTCGAAGAAGGCAATGGGGCCGCGCATATCGAGCAGCGGCAAGCGAAAGCCGCCGATGAGCAACACACCGTTGCGCAGCTCGCCGGTGCCGCACAGATGATAGGGCGATGCCGCCCCGTCGCGCAACCCGAAGGCGTACGCGCGCACGTCGAGGTGCTCGACGACGCCGCCGAAGAGGCGCGCGGCCGGCGAATTGATAGCGTAATTCACCAGCGCGGTCAGCGGAAGGACCGACGCCGTGAGATGATGCATCGCGAATCCGCGTGTACGGTCGATCGTCCCGACGAGTTGCAGCGGATGCCGCCCCTCGCTTTCGACGTCGCCGCGCACGACGTAGTGGGTGAGCGCCGCCGAATCGACTGAGAGATCGGCGTCGATGCGATCGAGACGCTGGTGCCGCGCGGCTTCAACGAGGCGGTACTCATCGACGAGGACGACCTCCCCGTCGCGCACGCCGGCGGTGAAGCGCAGCGGCGTCGTCGCGCCCGACGGCGCTGCCGGCGCAGCTGCGGTCGCGGGGGCGCTCGAGAAATTGAACGATCCGTCTTGCAGACGAACCAACGTGAGCTGCGGGCGCACGAGCGTGATCCGCACGAGGCCGAAGCGGCGCGTCCCGCCGGGTAAGAGATCGCGCAGCCGATAGCTCAGGTCGAGACGGGCGGCATCGAAGAGCGGCTCGCCGCGGCGCACGACGTGCAGGCCCCAGACGGTCGTGTGCGCCCGCCCGATCTGCAGACGCTCGATCGAGACGAGGCTACCGGTTGCAACGTCGACAACGGCACAGACGACGGTGCGCTGCAGCGGGGCAAACATGAGCCACGCCGCCGCGAGCGCGGCAACCATGGTGAGCAAGGCGATCCGGCTGCGAGCTTTCACGGCGCCTTTCAGTATCGTCGGTGAATCTGAGAAGAACCTACGCAAGGAACGGGATTCGCACGGAACCCCGTTCCCTGCGTGCGGTTACAGGTCGAGGTTCTTGACGCTGCGGGCGTAGGTTTGGATGAAGTCTTTGCGCGGCTCGACCTTATCGCCCATGAGGGTCGTAAACATCTCGTCGGCGGCGACACTGTCCTCGAGGGCGACTTGCTTGAGACGCCGCGTCTGCGCGTCCATCGTCGTATCGGCCAGCTGATCGGCGTCCATCTCGCCCAAGCCCTTGTATTGCTGCACGGTGAACTCTTTTGGATCGCGCGTCCCCATGATCGTGCGCAGGTCGTCGTCGGAGAACGCGTACTGCATGCTCTTGCCGCGTTTGACCCCGTAGAGCGGCGGTTGGGCGATGTAGACGTGACCGTTTTCCACCAGGCTGCGCATCTGCCGGTAGAAGAACGTGAGCAGCAACGTGCGGATGTGCGAGCCGTCGACGTCGGCGTCGGTCATGATGATGACTTTGTGATAGCGCAACTTCTCGACGTTGAATTCGGCACCGACGCCGGTGCCCAGCGCCGTGATCATCGTGCGAATCTCTTCGTTCGAGAGCACTTTGTCCAGACGCGCCTTCTCGACGTTGATGATCTTGCCGCGCAGCGGCAAGATCGCTTGCGAACGAAAGTCGCGCCCCATCTTCGCCGTCCCGCCGGCGGAATCGCCTTCGACCAAAAAGAGTTCGCTATCTTTGGGATCGCGATTGGTGCAGTCGACGAGTTTGCCGGGGAGGCCGCTGCCGTCGAGCGCATTCTTGCGGCGCGCGAGATCGCGTGCTTTCTTGGCCGCCTCACGTGCGCGCGAAGCCTGCATCGCCTTGTCGACGATGGCGCGCGCGTACTTCGGATTCTCTTCGAAGAAGAACTCCAAACGCTCGGAGACCAAGCTGTAGACGATCTGGCGAACGCGTGCGTTGCCGAGCTTGGTCTTGGTCTGCCCCTCGAACTGCGGGTCCATGAGCTTCACCGAGACGACGGCGGTGAGGCCCTCCATGCAGTCGTCGGTCGAGAGGCTGCCTTCGGACTCCTTGAGCATCCCGCGCTTGCGCGCGTAGGCGTTGATCTCGTTGGAGACCGCGGTGCGAAAGCCCAGCAGATGCATCCCGCCTTCGATCGTGTTGATGTTGTTGGCGAACGAGAATATCTGCTCGGTGTACGTGTCGGCCCACTGCAAGGCGCACTCGACCACGACCGTGTCGCGTTCACCGTTGGTCGAGATGATCGGGTGGATCGGGTCCTTCTTGTCGTTGAGGTGCTCGACGAACGAGACGATGCCGCCCTCGTATTGGAAGGTGCGTTCCTTCGGCTCTTCGCCACGTTCGTCACGCAGCGTGATCGAGAGGCCACGATTGAGAAAGGCGAGTTCGCGCAGGCGCTTCTGTAGGATGTCCCAGTGGAATTCGGTCGTCTCGAAGATCTCTTTATCGGGGAGGAACCACTGGTACGTACCGTTGCTCTCCGATTTCCCGACGACTTTGAGCTTTTGCACGGTGATGCCGCGCTCGAAGCGGATTTCGTAGACTTTCCCGTCGCGCTTGACGCGCGTGATCATCGACGTCGAGAGCGCATTGACCGCGGAGACGCCGACGCCGTGCAAGCCGCCCGAGACCTTATAGCCGCCCTTGCCGAACTTGCCGCCGGCGTGCAGGATCGTCATCGCGACCTCGACGGCGGGCATCTTCTCCTCAGGGTGCATGTCGACCGGAATGCCGCGGCCGTTGTCCTCGACGCTGCATGAGCCGTCCTTGCCGAGGATGACGGTTATCTTGGTCGCAAACCCCGCCAACGCTTCGTCAACGGCGTTGTCGACGACTTCGTAGACGAGTTGGTGCAAGCCGCGCTCCGAGGTATTGCCAATGTACATGCCGGGCCGTTTGCGCACGGCCTCGAGCCCACGAAGCACTTCAATTTGTTCGCCGGTATATTCACTCATTCATCAACTACATTCATGTAACGACTTACGTTCGTGATCCGGGCGGTCCCTCACTGGCTCCGAAGAGGAGCGCTTCGAGATGATCGCCCAGCAGGTTGCGCATCGCGGCGCGCGAGACTTGGTCGGGCGCGAGGCCTGACTGCAAGAGGAGATACGAGCTGGCAATACGCCGCTCGAACCCGTCGGATCGCAGGCGGCCGGTCCGCTCGACGCGCGCGAGCGTCTCCCACCAACGACGCAACAGCTCCCGCCGCACTTCTTCGCAGTCGCGCCGGTCGAGTCCGCCGGAATGTTCGGCGATCGCCTCAAAGCCAAGCCACGGCGTCTCGTACATGAGACGCTGTGCGCGCTCCAGCCGCCCGCGCCGCTCTTCGAACGCGCATGGGGCACAGCGTTGTCCGCCCTCGAGAGGAACCCCGCACCCCCGGCAATGGGCCTCGGCCCGGGTTTGCGCGTCGGAGATACGCGCCCGCAGGCGGGCAATCGGGTCGGGATCGCTTGGCTTAGCGGGAGACCGGCTTGGCGGAGGGGGGGCGTGACGTCCGGCACCCGCAGGCCGCGGCCCTCCGCGGAGCTGGACGCGACCGACACGAAAGCGCAGGCGCGTGACCCGGCAGCCCTCGGGGAGCGCGCCGAGCGCCTCCAAGACCTGCGGTTCGAGGAAGGCCAGCTGTTGGCTCCAGGCGCTGGAGGTGGTGACGACAATCAACGTCCCCGAGGCCAGCTGCTGGGGCCGCGTGTTCTGCGCCACCTCACGACCGACGATCCCTTCCCATGCGCCGACGATCGAGACCAGCGGGTCGAGCGCGTGCCCTTGTACCGGCGCCCACTCCGAGACGACCGCGCGCAGAGGACGCAGCACTTATTGCAGCCTCGTCACGGTTGCGCCGGCGACACGATACGCCGCGGCAACGGGTGCGCGTGGCAGGTCTGCAGCGCTGGTGATGAAGGCTTGTTCCACCGTCCCGATATTCGTCAGAAAGGCGGTCTGCCGCTGCGCATCGAGCTCGGAGAGCACGTCGTCGAGTACCAGCAGCGGGGCTTCCCGCGCTCGTTCGCGCATCACCGTGTATTCGGCAACCTTGAGTGCCAGAACTGCGGTGCGCTGCTCCCCTTGCGACCCGTAAGCGCCGAGTTCATGCCCCGCCAGGCGGAATACCAGATCGTCACGATGCGGACCGACCAGCGACTGTCCGCGTGCCCGCTCCGAAGCGCGCCGCGCGCGTAGCGTCTCGCGAAACGTCTGCGCGATCACCTCGAACGGTGCCCCCTCACTCACCAGGAGACTCGGCCGGTAGTGGATCGTCACCGGCGCCTGCGCGGCACGCGCGTCGATCCACCGTTTGCTGACGTGAACGACGATCTCCGCCAGCGCATTGACGTAACGCGCGCGTTCGAAGATCAGCGGCGTGCCTAACTCCACGAGACGCTCGTCGTAGGTATCGAGCAGTGCGTCGTCGCCCTCCACGAGTCCGCGTAGGAGCGCATTCTTCTGGGCGAGGATGCGGCCGTACTCCACCAGGAGGGCATAGTAGCGCGGACTCTCCTGCGCCAGCGCCGCGTTGAGCGCCGCGCGGCGAAGGGCCGGCGCTCCCGCGACCAGCGCCAGATCGGCCGGGGTAAACGTCACCACCCGGGCGCGCCCCAAGAACGCCGTATAGCGGACCGGCTCGCCGTTCACGGCGTAGGCTTTGCGCACGCCGCGGGACCCCCGAGCGATCACACAACTCAGGCGGACGTCACCGGCAAGGACGTGCGCGTCTCCGGTGATCGTCGCCTGCGCGCAGCCGTCGCGTATGATCTCTCCTTCATGTGCGGTACGAAACGACTTCCCCGTCGCCAGCATCGCGATCGCTTCGAGCAGATTGCTCTTCCCTTGCGCATTGTCACCGAGTAGGACCGTTAAGCCCGGCGGTGGCGCAAAGTGCACGCTCGTGTAGTTGCGTACGTCGACGAGGTCGACGCTGGTCAAGATCAATACGCGCGCACGGACGAGCGGCGCCGCGCGCCACTCATTGCCGCAGCGGCATGAGGACGTACATCTGCTGCGCTCCCTCGGGTGTGTCGAGCGGGCGTATCGCCGCCGGCGAGAGCGGCCCGAGAAATTCCATCACCACTTGTGGAGCGTCGATGTGCGTGAGGATCTCGACGAGATACCGCGCGTTGAATGCGATGGCGAGATCGTCGCCCTGCTGTTCGACCTCCAGCTCTTCGTAGGCATTGCCCGCCGTGTCGGAGCTCGCGGTGATAATCAGCTGTTGGTTGGCGACGTTCATCTTCACCATGCTCGCACGATCGCCCGCGACGAGTTCGGCGCGGCGCAGACCGCCGATGAGGGCCATGCTGTTGACCGTCACCGAGCGGTCGAACTGCTGCGGCATCACCTGTCCGTAGTTGGGATACTGCCCGTCCACCAAACGTACGACGATCGAGGCGTGCGTAGCGCTGAAGGCGAGTTGATTGCCGCTGACACCGAGGGCGCAGACCTCGACGCGCTCGGCAGCGCCGAGATTGCGCGCCGCCTCCGCCAGTGCGCGCGACGGGACGATATATTTCACCGGACCACCGTCGAGTGCGCGTGCGAGCGTTATCTGCGACTTTGCAAGACGATACCCATCGGTCGCTACGAGCGTCATCGTATCGCCGGCGATCTCGAGCAACGTCCCCATGAGAACCGCACCCCGTGCCTCCTCGCCCGACGCTGCGAAGATCGTCGCGTTGACGGCGTCGCGAAAGCGCTTGCCTTCGACAGCGAAGCTCGTACCGCGCTGTTGCGAAGGCAATGGCGGATACTCGTCGGCCGGTAACGCGTGAAAATCATAGTTCGAGCGTTCGTACTTGACACTCGCCCGAGTCGGCGTCCCGGTGAGCTCCATGAGGCCGGGCGGCAAATTTCCCAAATACCCCGAGAAGAGTTTGGCCGGAACGGTGACGCTACCGGGTTCCGCGATCTCGGCGGGAAAATTCTGTTCGAGTGTTACTTCGAGGTCCGTTGCCCGGACGCTGATCGAAGCGTCGGCGGCCGTGAGCAAGACGTTGGAGAGAATCGGCACGGTGGTATGGGCATTGACGACCTTGCTAGCGGCGCTCACGGCGCTGGCGATGTCTTTCGTGCTGCATGTGAACTTCACCAGGTTTTCCCCACGCGGTCTCGCTTCGTTAGTTTAAAAAGAAGATAGTCGTACTCGTAGTAATGCGGTGCAAACGGCGAACATCTACGCGCAGGCCCGTCAGCACACGATCCTTTGGCTCGAAAAGATGTGTAGAGCGAGGCCGTCGCCGTCCACCGTCTCCACCGAAGGCCGCGGGAGCGGGAGTTATCCACGCCCGGTAAACCGCCCTTGCACAGAGGGTGTGGGGCAAAGAAAAAGCGCGCCGTGAAGCGCGCTTGGTGGGATGGTGCGTCAGTTAGTCGGTTTGGCAAAGCGCCGTCAACTGGCGGACCCGGTTACGATAGACTTCGTCTGCGGCCATGAGCTCTTTGACGCGGTCGCGCGCGTACATGACGGTCGTGTGGTCCTTCTTCTGGAACTCGCGGGCGATCTGCGGCAGCGAGTTGTCGGTGAGCTCGGCGGCGAGGTACATGGCGATCTGACGTGGCCCGGCGATGCGTTTGTCGCGGCGCTGGTGATCCATCTCTTTGACCGTGAGGCCGTGGGCTTTGGCGATGCGCTCCTTGATGATGGCGATCGTTACCCGGCGCGCCGGGGCGCTGGAGACGACGCTCTTGAGCACTTCGTTGGCGAGTTCGGCGGTAATCGGAGATTTGGTCAGCGAGGCGAACGCGACGACGCGGATGAGCGCTCCTTCGAGCTCGCGGATGTTCGAGGGAATCACCTTGGCGATAAACGAGGTCACCTCGTCGGGGACGGGGACTTTCTCGGATTCCGCCTTCTTGCGCAAGATCGCCTCGCGCGTCTCGAGATCGGGGGGCTGGATGTCGGTGAGCAGCCCCCACTCGAAACGTGAGCGCAGCCGGTTTTCGAGGGTTTGAATCTCTTTGGGCGGCCGGTCACTGGAGATGATCAGCTGCCGGCTCGCCTCGTGCAAGGAGTTGAAGGTATGGAAGAACTCCTCTTGAGTCTGTTCCTTCCCTTCGAGAAACTGGATGTCGTCGATGAGCAGGACGTCGACGTGCCGGTATTTCGTGCGGAACTCGACGGTCTGATTGTTTTTGATCGCGATGATGAAGTCGTTGGTGAACTTCTCGCTGGAGACGTAGACGACGTTCGCGTTGGGATTGGCTGCCAATACGCGATGCCCGATTGCGTGCATGAGGTGGGTCTTTCCCAGCCCTACCCCGCCGTAGAGAAAGAGCGGGTTGTACGCACGTGCCGGGGCTTCGGCGACGGCTTGGGAAGCAGCGTGAGCGAAACGATTGGAATTCCCGACGACGAACTCTTCGAAGGTGTAGCGCAGGTTGAGGTTGTTGTGGCGCAGATCTTCGGAGAGGGTCTGGCGGCCGGCGGGTGGGGCTGCGCTCCCAAGAGGAGCCTCGCTCCCTTCCGGGCCGGCTGCCTCAGGCGCGACGACGAAGCGCAGCTCGAACTGCAGGCCGGTGAGGCCGCGCAAGACTTCGATCAAGCCGTCCTTGAGCCGGTTCTCGACCCAGTCGCGAGCGAAGGGGCTGTGGGTTGCGAGCACGAGCTCGGTCTCGACGCAGCTCACGGGCCGCAGCCGCTTGAGCCACATCTCGTAGATGGGTTTGCTGTATTTGCGTTCGAGGGCGGCGAGGGCGGCCGTCCAGAGGTCCTGAGAGATACCGGATGCGCTGACCGCAAGTGTCATCCTGAAGTCCGCCTTGAAGCTCATAAGTGATGAAGCTCCCCAACGCACGCGCCGTGCGGCGTCGTAAGAGCCGTCGAAAAAGCAGTGCCAAAGCTTAAAACAACAACCCCCGAATCCTTTGGATTTTATCCACGAACTTTATCCACTTTTCCACAGACGGCGCTGGTCAGAAAACCCCCATCCCGCGGGCCTTTCTTTGCAGTTGCGAATAACTATCAAAAGAGCGTTGACGCGGGCAAAGCCCCTCGGAACGTCCGATTCCCGATCACATTGCCCAGAATTATTCGCAGAATGTACACAGGTGTGGAGAAAGTAGGAACCTTTCCCAAAACCAAAGCAACCGTTGACTTTTCGAGGTGCGGCCCGGTAGACTATGGGGTCTGTGTCCGCCGGACGGACCAGCTCACCCGGCCTCTGGAGTAAGAGCGTGAAACGCACGTACCAACCTCATAATCGCCGTGCCAAGCGAGTGCATGGCTTCATGGAGCGGATGTCGACCAAAGACGGCCGCAACGTGCTGGCACGCCGCCGCAAGAAGGGGCGCAAGCGCCTCGCCGTCTAGCGCCGGCCGTAGCTGAGGGAATGACCCGTGCGCTGGTTTGAGGGGCTGCGCCGTCAAGCGGAGATTGCCCACGTCCGCCGGCGCGGACGGCGGGCCTCGACCGGCAACTTTACTGCCTATGCGGCTGATCTGGGCACCGCGCGGCCCCGCGTCGCGATCACGGTCGCCAAGACGGTTGGTAAGGCGGTCGTACGCAACCGGATTCGCCGGCGGGTGCGCGGCGCACTCGACGCGCTCGGCCCGCAGCTCGCCGCCCGCACCGGGCTGCTCGTCGTGGCGCGGCCGCAGGCGGCGCAGGCCTCGTACGCGCAGCTCGCCGCCGACGTCGCCGTCGCGTTGCGCGAACTCAACCGTTCCGCGGTCCGCGGCCGCTGAACGCGATGCGCCGGATCGTCGCAGGCGGGATTGGGCTCTACCAGCGACTTCTGTCGCCGTTGATTGGGCCGTCCTGCCGTTACTTTCCGAGCTGTTCGCAGTATGCGAAGGAGGCCGTGTTGAAGCACGGCTGCCTGCGCGGCGCCGTACTTGCGCTGCGCCGCATCGTGCGCTGTGCTCCCTGGAATCCGGGTGGCGTCGATCTCGTCCCCTGATCGCCCGACTCCTGAAAGGCCCAATCGTTGACGCCGGCCCTGGCACCTCTGCTCTTCGCCTTCAACCCGTTCGCGTGGTTCTTCAATCCGCTCGTCGCCGGATTGCAGGCGGCGCTAATCTTCATTTACGGGTACCTGCACAACTACGGTTGGAGCGTCATCGTGCTCGCCGCCCTGGTGAAGGCGGCGTTGTGGTGGCCGTCTGCGCTGCAGTTCAAGTCGATGTCCAAGATGCAGCAGCTCGCCCCGCAGATCAAAGCGCTGCAGAACAAATATAAGGGCAAAGACCCCGAGACGCAGCAGAAGCTCAACAGCGAGATGATGGCGCTCTACAAAGAAAACGGCGCCAACCCATTTGCCGGATGCCTCCCTGCGATCATCCCGTTGCCGGTCATGTGGGCGTTCTATCAGGCGATCAAAGGCGACAATGCGCAGCTCTCGCAGGCGACCTGGCTGTGGATCGGCTCTCCCATCTCACGTGCGATGCCGCATATCTTCGCGACCAGCCTCGCGCACCTCGATCTGGCGCTGCTCATCATCTACATGGTCTCGATGTTCTTCACCGTTCGTCTCTCGAGTGCAGTCGTCGACGAGCAACAAGCGCAGCAGCAGCGGATCATGGCCTTCATGTCACCGGCGATGATCGGTTATTTCGGCTACCGCTATGCGTGGCCGTCGGCGTTGATCTTGTACTGGTTGACCTTCAACGTCTGCAGCGTGATTCAGCAGTTCATTTTGATGCGGCGCTATCCGCGCACCCCACCTCCGTCGGCGCAGCCGGTGGTGCCGCTGCCCCGCGATCGCACGGCAAACCGCAGTGCGCCCAAAAATGCCACTCCCGCCAATCCCCCTGCAGCGCGCAAGAAGCGTGCGCGCTGACGCCGCCCGAGGAACGATGATGGACGAACGCAATCAACCGCAACCGAACGACGGCCCGCAGTACGGGCAGCGCCGCAGAGCCGGCCGCGGCGGACCCGCCGGCCCCGGGAGAAGGCGCAACGCGCCGCGCCCGATGCCGCCGCCGGAGCGCGTCGAGCGCGCACGCCCCGCCGCGCCCGAGCCGGCCTCCGTGAAGCCCGCGCGTGAGTTGCTCGAACAGATCCTCACCCGGATGGGCGTCGCCGGCGCCGCGGTCGCCTACTATGAGCGCCCCGAGGGGGAATATTTCGAAGTGCGCGGCACCGATCTGGCCAACCTCATCGGACGTCACGGGCAGACGCTTGAAGCGCTCAACCAGATATTCAACAACATCGTCAACGCCGGCGTGCGCAAGGACCGTCACTATTTCACGATCGACGCGGAGGGCTATCGCGCGCGGCGCGCCGATGCACTCCGCAGCCTCGCCTTGCAGACGCTCGAGCGCGCGTTGCGCGAACGGCGCGCCATCGAACTCGAACCGATGCTTCCCTCGGAGCGCAAGATCATCCATCTCGCCCTCGCCAACAACGAGTTCGTTGCCACCGAGTCCACCGGCGTCGAACCCGAGCGCCGCGTCGTCGTTATTCCCCGCAGCGCAAGCGTCGCGGGGAGCCCGTAAAGGCCGAGCGGGCACGGCCGAGACGATCGCCGCGATCGCGACGCCGCCGGGGCGTGGCGCCATCGCGATCGTCCGTGTGAGCGGCGACGGGGTGCGCGCGATCGCAGCGCGCGTCTTTGCGTCTTCAACGCCGCTCACGGAGCGCACGGCGCTTTTGGGAAAGATCGTGGCAGACGACGGCGCGACGATCGACGAGGGGCTCGCGCTCTTCTTCGCCGCGCCGCGCAGCTATACCGGAGAAGACGTCCTCGAACTGCACGTCCACGGTGCGCCCACCGTTGCGGCCGAGACGCTGCTGGCGACGCTCGCTGCCGGCGCGCGCTTGGCGACACCCGGCGAATTCACGCGGCGCGCCTTCCTCGCCGGCAAGTTGGACTTGAGCGCCGCCGAAGCCGTCGGAGAACTCATCGCCGCCGAACATCGCTCGCAGGCACGCGCGGCGGCGGCGCGACTGAGCGGCGGTCTCGCGCGCGAGGTGGAGCGCCTGCGCGCGCAGCTCACGATGATCCTGGAGGAGCTAGCGGCGGCCTTGGATTTTCCCGACGAAGTCGAGTCGCCGTCGGCGAGCTTCTTGCACGCGCGCATCGCGGAGATTCGCCGCGAGATGCAGGGGCTGGCTGCCAGTTACGAACGCGGACGGCTCGTGCGCGAAGGGGTGAGCGTCGCCATTGTCGGACCGCCCAACGCCGGAAAGTCGTCGTTGCTCAACGCTCTGCTGGGCACCGATCGTGCGCTCGTCTCCGAACTTGCGGGGACGACCCGCGACACGATCGAGGAATGCATCGCGCTCGACGGATTTGAAGCGCGCTTGATCGACACGGCGGGGATTCGTGCGCACGCGCAACGTTTGGAACGCGAAGGAATTGCGCGTGCCCACGCGGCGCTCGCCGGTGCGCGCATCGCGCTGGTCGTCGTCGACGCGTCGGCGGAGCTGTCGCCCGAGGCGCAGGCCTTGCTGGTGCAGACGCGCGGCCGTGAGCGGATCGTCCTCTTCAACAAAAGCGACCTTGGCCGCGTCGCCTTCGACCGGCGCGACGAGGCGGAGGCGGCGGCAATCTTGGGTTCCGTGCACGACCGCGCGACGTTGGACGCGACGCGCGCGGCGCTACGTGATCTGGTCGTCGGGGGGGAGCAGCCGGACTTCGAACGTCCCTATCTGGCCAACGCGCGCCAAGCGGCGGCGGTGATCGAGGCGGAGCGGGCGCTCGGCTTTGCCGGTGAGGCGCTTACGGCGGGGGCGCCCGTCGACCTCATCGCGGGCGATTTGTTGGCGGCCTCGGCCTCACTTGCTGCGCTCACGGGTCAGGCGGCGACCGAAGAGCTCTTGGACGGCATCTTCGCGCGCTTTTGCATCGGAAAATGAACGCCGCGTGGAACGCTTGCCGGCGATGAGTTCACGTGCACAGACGCAGGAAGCCGGCGTCATCGTCGTCGGCGGCGGACACGCGGGGGTGGAGGCGGCGCTCGCCGCGGCGCGCCTCGGCGCGCAGACCCTCTTGCTGACCGGCGATCCCGAACGCATCTGCACCCTCCCGTGCAATCCGTCGATCGGCGGCCCGGCGAAGGGCCAATTGGTGCGCGAGATCGACGCGCTCGGCGGCGAGATGGGGCGCATCGCCGATCAGACCTCGCTGCACGCGCGTTTTCTCAACGAGAGCAAAGGCCCGGCGGCACGCGGCTTGCGCATTCAAGCCGATAAGGCAGCCTATGCCCGTGTCGCACAGCAGACGCTGCGGGCGCAGGGCGGCCTCACGATCGCCGGCGGCCTCGTCGACGATGTGATCGTGCGCGGCGATCGCGTGCACGGCGTCGTTACCGCCGACGGCAGCCGGTATTTCGGGCGGACCGTGATCTTGGCGACCGGGACGTTCTTGGGTGCCACGATCTTTCGCGGCGAATTCAGCGAGCCCGCAGGGCGCCTCGGTGAGGCGCCGGCGCTTCACCTGGCACAGACCTTGCGGCGCCTCGGCTTTCCGACCGGACGCCTGAAGACCGGAACGCCGCCGCGCGTCGAACGCTCCTCGCTCGACTTCTCGCGCATGCGCGTACAAGCACCAAGCCCCGTCCCGCTGCTCTTCTCCTATCGCAGTGAAGCCGCGTTCGCGGGGCCGCAGCTGCCTTGTCATATCGTGCAGACCAACGAGCGCACGCACACCCTCGTCCGCGAGAATTTGCACCGCTCGCCGCTGTACGGCCTCGACCTCATCCGCGGCATCGGCCCACGCTACTGCCCATCGATCGAAGACAAGGTCGTCAAGTTCGCGCACAATCCGACGCATCTGCTCTTCGTCGAACCCGAAGGGTGGGAGACGAGCTCGACGTACGTCGGCGGCTTCTCCACCTCGCTTCCCGCCGAGGTGCAGCTGGCGATGCTGCACTCGCTCGACGGCTTCGAGGAGGCGCAGATGTTGCGACCGGGATACGCCGTCGAATACGACTACGTCCCACCGACCGAACTCGATCTCTCGCTCGAGACGCGGCGCATCGCGGGCCTCTACCACTGCGGACAACTCAACGGCACCTCGGGGTATGAAGAAGCGGCGGCCCAAGGGCTGATCGCCGGGATCAACGCCGCACGCGCGGTGCATGGTCTGGCACCGGTTCGCTTGAGCCGTAGCGACGCGTACATCGGTGTGCTCATCGACGATCTCGTCACCAAAGGCGTCGACGAACCGTATCGCATGCTCGGCTCGCGCGCCGAATACCGCGTGATCTTGCGCCACGACAATGCCGATGCGCGCCTCTCCCCACTCGGCCACGCCATCGGCTTGCTCGACGACGGGGCCTACGAGCAGTTCCGTGCGCGCGCTCAGGCATTGGACGAGGCCAAGCGCACGGCGGCGCAGACGCGCATCGGCCGTACCCATCCGCGCGCCGCGAGCTTGGTGGGATTGAGTGTGGAGGCGGCACTCCGGCGGCCGGAGATCGAATTCGGCGACGTCGCCGATCTCTTGGAGGTCGACCCGCAGATCGGTGAGCGAGCGGCGATCGAGATCAAGCTCGAGCCCTACGTGCAGCGCACGCACGAGGCGGTTGCGCGCTGCGCGCGTGACGAGGAGACGCCGATTCCACCGGGGTTTGCGTACGAGAGCATCACGGCGCTCTCGCGCGAGGCGCGCGAAAAACTGACCCACCGGCGCCCGCGTTCGCTCGGTGCGGCCGGTCGCATCCCGGGCTTGACGCCGGCCGACCTCGGGATTCTCTCGTTGCACGTTGGGCGCACCAAGCGAGTCGTTGAACCAGCGTAGCGCCAAGCTCGAGCAGTATGCGCAGCTCGTGCTCGAGCGCAACCGCAGCATGAACCTCACCGCTGCGCGCGACGAGATCGCACTGTGGGAACACATCGACGACTCGTTGACGTTGCTTCCCTATGCGGGCTCTCCGCACGTCGACGTCGGCAGCGGCGCCGGATTTCCGGGTCTGGTTCTCGCCATCGCGGCCGGGGTGGCGGTTACCCTAGTCGAATCCGTTGCCAAGAAGGCACGCTTCTTGGAGGAGGCCGCGGTTGCGCTCGAGCTGGAGGTGACGGTGCTCAATGCGCGCGCGGAGGAAGTCGGGCGCGATCCGCGCTATCGCGGGCAGTTCGCCTCGGCGAGCGCACGTGCGGTCGCTGACGCCGCCACGGTGCTCGAATACACGCTTCCGCTGCTGAGGCCGCAGGGCGTGGCGCTCCTGCAGCGTGGCACGATCGAAGCCCGCGAGCGCTCGGCGCTCGCCGACGCAGCACTCGTGTTGGGGGGCACCGTCGAAGAGGACGTGGTCTTGCCGGGGAGCCGCGAGCGCCACATCGTCTTCGTGCGTAAGACGGGCGTCACGTCCGCACGTTTCCCGCGCCGGGCAGGCATGGCGCGCAAACATCCGCTATGCGCGGAATGATGTCCCAAGACCAAGCCGCTGCGATCGACGCTCGGCTCCTAAGCGTCCTCCCCGAAGGGACGCTGTACGCCGTCGGGGGTCGCGTCCGTGACGAACTGCGCGCGCGTATCGAAGGCATCCCGCTTGCGCTCAAAGATCTCGATTATGTCGTCGTCGGCGTCGCGCTCGACGAGTTGGTCGCGCGCTTGCGCACGATTGCGCGCGCCCAACCTGCGGGCGCCTCGTTTCCGGTCGTCAAGGTGACCTTCGACGGGGTAACGGTCGACGTCGCACTTCCGCGCCGCGAACGATCGACGGGTCTGGGCCATCGCGACTTCGCGATCGACGCCGGCCCCGACGTGCGTTTGGAAGACGATCTCGCACGGCGTGATTTTCGCATCAACATGATGGCACGCGCCATCGGCTCCGGCCGCCTCGTCGACCCTTACGAAGGCGAGGCCGATGTCATCGCACGTAGGATTAGGTTGTTACGACCAGAGGCGTTCATCGAAGACCCGCTGCGCATGCTCCGTGCGGTGCAGTTCGCGACCCGCTTCGGCTACGAGATCGAGCCGCAAACCTTCGCTGCGATTCAAGCCGCGGCGGACTTGCTGCCGACGGTCTCGAGCGAGCGCATCCATGACGAACTCGTCAAACTCTTGCATGCGCCGCGCCCTTCGGTTGGGATCGAACTGCTGCGCGCGAGCGGTCTGCTCGCCCAGATCTGGCCGGAGATCCTCGAAGGTGTCGGGGTGGAGCAGAACGTCTGGCACGCTTACGACGTCTACCACCACAACCTCGCGACGCTCGACGCGGCGCCTCCCGACGACCTGGTCGTGCGCCTCGCGGCCCTCTTGCACGACGTGGGGAAACCGCGCACCAAAGATGGGCCGCACTTTTATCGGCACGAACTCGTTGGGGCGGAGATGGCGCGGAAGATGCTCGAACGCCTGCGCTTCGACACCGAGACGGTCGAGCGGGTCAGCGGTCTCGTGCGTGAGCATATGTATACGGCGAACCCCGAGATGACGGGGCCGGCGTTGCGCCGTTTCGTGCGGCGCGTCGGCCCGGCGAATCTTGCCGCCCAGTTTGCGCTCCGGCACGCCGACGTGGCGGGAAGTGGGCTACCGAAGCGCGACGAGAGCAACGAGCGCTTCGAGGCACGCGTCGCGACGCTGCTCGCCGAACGTCCGGCGATGGCGGTGACCGACCTGGCCGTCAGCGGGGAAGACGTGCGCGACGCGCTCATACGGAGCGGCCGCCTCCCCGCCGGATCGCGCGGCGGCCGCGAAGTGGGCGAGGTACTCCGCGCCTTGCTGGAGCGCGTGACCGACCAGCCGGAGGCAAACGAACGAACCACGCTGTTGTCGCTCTTGGACGACGAGATCAGTCGGATGGAAGAGACGCGGCCGAGCCGGTAGCCCGGGGATGTTCCCCGTGGAACATTGGACGCCGTGCGGTACGGAACGAGGGAGGCCGACGGTGAGCCCGAAGCGCCCCGCTGCGCCCGTTTCGCCCCGCAGGAGTTGAGTGGCCAGAATCATCGCGATCGTCAATCAAAAGGGCGGAGTCGGCAAGAGTACGACCACCGTGAATCTCGGGGCGGCGCTCGCGCTGCTGGGACAGCGGGTTCTGCTCGTCGATATGGATCCCCAGGGGAATACGACCAGCGGTTTGGGCATCGACAAACGGGGCGTCGCGAACGATACGTACGATGTCTTGCTCAACGAGGTCCCGATCGAGCAAGCCTGGGTCGAGAGCGGCGTCGTCGATCTCACCGTCTTGCCCGCCACGATCAATCTCGCGGGCGCCGAGATCGAGCTCGTCTCGACCCTGGCGCGAGAGATGCGCCTCAAGCGAGCATTAGCCGACGTCTCCGAGCGGTTCGACTACGTCTTCATCGACTGCCCGCCCTCACTCGGGCTGCTGACCGTCAACGCCCTCACCGCGGCAAACGAGGTCCTGATCCCGGTGCAGGCGGAGTACTACGCCCTCGAAGGGCTCTCTCAGCTCACGACGATCGTCGCCCGCGTCCGCGATACGCTCAACCCCGAGCTACGCATCACGGGGCTGCTCGTCACGATGTTCGACGGCCGCACGCGGCTGGCAACCGAGGTACTCGACGAAGTGAACACCCACTTCCCCACGCAGGTCTTTGCAACCCAGATCCCCCGGAACGTACGCCTCTCCGAGGCTCCCTCCTACGGGAAGCCGGCGGTCCTCTTCGACGTCCGCAGCCGCGGGGCGCAAGCCTACCTTGCGCTCGCGCGCGAGGTCGCCGGTCAGCCGCCCGAAAGCCCCCTTCCCGATTCCCTCGAGGCGCCGGCATGAGCGTCGCTAAGCGAGGGCTGGGGCGCGGGCTTGGGGCGCTCTTGGGCGACGCTCCAGCTGCCGCCGGCGGGGCGCCGCCGGCCGGCCCCGCTCACCTCCACATCGATGCGATCAAGCCGAACCCGCGTCAGCCGCGCACGGTGTTCGAACCCGACGCGATGGCAGAACTCGAAGAGTCCATCCGCCAGCTCGGGGTGCTGGTGCCGATCATCGTGCGGCGGCGCGGCTCCGACTACGAGCTGGTCGCCGGCGAACGCCGGTGGCGTGCCGCCGCAGCCGCCGGACTGCAGACGATCCCAGCGATCGTGCGCGAGGCTGACGACCGCGAAAGCCTCGAAGTCGCTATCGTCGAGAACGTCCTGCGTGAGGATCTCGATCCGCTCGAAGAGGCGATGGGGTACGCCAACCTCATCGAGGAGCATGGCTACACCCAAGAGCGCCTCGCCGAGCGCCTGGGAAAGGGCCGTCCGACGGTCACCAACGCCTTGCGGCTCTTGACGCTTTCCGAGGAGATCAAGGCAGCCTTGCGCTCCGGCGCACTCAGCGCCGGCCATGCCCGGGCGCTCCTCTCGCTGCCACCCGAGCAGCGTGCCCGCGCCGCAACCCGCATCGTTACGGAGGGGCTCTCGGTGCGCGCGGTCGAACGGCTCGCCGCCGTGACGGCCGTTCCGAAGGCCGGCAAAACGCGCCGCACCCCCGGACGCAGTCCCGACCTCGAACAGGCAGAGCAGAACCTACGCTACCGTCTGGGCGCTCAGGTTACGATCGAGCCGGGGACGCGCGGCGGCCGTATCGCCATCCGTTATACCGACGAGCACGACCTCATCCGCCTCGTCGACCTCCTCACCCCGGAGAGCTAATGTCTCGGTTACCGTACGCCGTACTCGCCGTCTTCCTCCTCGCCGCCGCCCCGCCGCCCAGTTCCCTCCCCGCCGGCGCGCGGGCGGTCTTGACCCACTATCTGGACGCGCTGCGCGCCGGACGCTACGATCGGGCCTATGGCCTGCTAGCCGCTCCCGAGCGCGCCTACTTCCGGACGCCGGCGAACTTCGCGTCGGTCTTCCTGGCAGACCGCTTCGCGCTCGACGGGTATACCGTCCAAGGCGCACAGACAGCCGGCTCCGCCGTGCTGGTGGACGTCGGGGAGCATGTGCATCTGTTCGATCACGCGCACCAGCGCCTGGTCGGCGTGCAGCTCACGGCGCTCTATGGGCTAACGCGTGAGGGTGGCGCCTATCGCGTACGCGAGGACGTGCGCGCCTGGAAAGCCTTCGATCCCGCGGGGGCCCAGGTGAGCCAGCAGCGGCTCGATGCCACGGTGCGCAAGATATCGTTCTATCCCGGTCGCGTCGAGGTGCTGCTGACGTTCGCTAACTTCGGCGACTCCTTCGTAACCTTGCTGCCGTACGGGCGCAGCACGCTGCGCGACCAATCCGGGGCGACATACCCGCTGATCGAGACGAAGATTCCCGCGCTGACCGATCGCGAACTGCGCCTCGGCCTGCGGCTCGCCGGAAGTGCCGAATACACCGGCGCGCTCACGTTCGCGGCACCGCCGCACGCCGCGCCGACGGCCTTCTCCCTGACGGTGGCGCCGGCACTACGCGACGGTGCCGACGAGCCGTTCGCACTTCAATTCGCAACGATTCCGGTGCCGCCGACGTAGTCGTTCTTCGTACGTATCTGGAACCACCTCACTTTCCGCTGCACTTTCCGGTCGCATGGGAGGCAGAGGAGACCGAGAGCCGCGGCGCCAATGCGCGACCTGCGTCCGGCGGTGGAACTTTAAGGAGTCCGTCGGCTACATTCTTGTGTTCACGGGAGAACATCGATGCGAGGACTCGCCCTCTTCCTTACAGTGGCTGCCGGCGTTGCGCTTTTGGCGGCCTGCGACGGCTCTTCGGGCACCGGGTTTCAATCGGGCGTCGCGACCGCCTCGATCGACCGGATCGCTTTCACCTCCAACACGCAGGAGCAAAACGGAATCTATCCGCTGTCCCTGCAAGAGGAGGTGGCACTCGCCAAACAGGTGCCGCTGACCTTGAACGCTGCGGGCTTCCATGGCGCCGGCGCGGATCAGACGATCGTTGAGCAAGCTGCGTTTACGTGGACGGCTGCTTACTCGACGACCTGCGCAAGCGGCAAGCCGACACACACGGGAGCGATCCAACTCGACTTCATCGACCCTAACGATACCGGCACGCCCGACCCGTATCACTTCGGATACTCGTACGTTGGAACGACGCAGCAAGTCGCTAGCGTTGCACTCTTCCCGCAGGTCGTAACGCCGGCGCCCGGCTCGACCTCCACCCCGACCGTCGACTACCCGGTTGGTTTCCCGATCCCTACGGCTGCGCCATCGGCGACGCCGACGGCCTCCCCGGCGGCTGCCTCCGCGTCGTATTGCGTCACCCTCGCCGCGCATGCGGCCGACGGAACGACGGGTACCGCGAACGTCATCGTCTCCTACCCGTAGCTTCGAGCGAGGCTCAACTCACCAGACGGGGAGCTCGCGCTCCCCGTCTTTTCTTTCGTATGCAGCGGCTCAGCGGCATCTACGCGATCCTCGACGGCATGCTTGGCTCCGACCTCGACGCGCTCTTGGCTTCGGTGTTGGCTGCGGGTGTGCGCCTCGTGCAATACCGTGAGAAGCGCGGTATCGATCGGTTGCAGCTCGCGCGGCTTCACCGCGCCACCAGCGCCGCCGGGGCGACGCTCATCGTGAACGACGACCTCGAGGCCGCTCTCCTCGCCGACGGCGTGCACCTCGGCCAGGAAGATCTCGAAGGGCACGATGCCGGCTCCTTGCGCGCGCGACTCGGCACGCGTCTGCTGGGCATCTCCTGTTCCACCGTGGCGGAAGCACGCGCCGCCGCGCAACTCGGCGCCGATTACCTCGGCGTCGGTCCCTACAATGCAACGGCGACCAAGGGCGATGCCGGGCCTGCGATCGGGGCTGCCGGGATCGCACGAATTGCGCAGGCGACGGTCCTCCCCGTCGCCGCAATTGGCGGGATCGGCTTGGCCGATCTTGCGCCCGTGTATGCGGCCGGTGCAAAGATGGCGGCGATCGCCTCGGCCATTGCGCGCGCCCCCGAGCCGCAGAAAACCGCAGGCGACCTGGTGCGCTGCTGGCAGCGTCTGATGGCGTGAGCGAACCCGTCGTCTGCACGATCGGGACGACCGAGGCGCACCTCGCCGTCGGTCTCGGCGTCGATCTGCGGGTCCTCGTGGAATGCGAAGTGCGTCCGCTCGCCGTCGTCGCCGCACTCTCCGCACAAGACGCAGCGGGGCTGCGCGCGCTCGAACCGGTGGCTCCGGAGATGATTGCAGCGCAACTCGCGTCGCTGCGTGGTGCACGCATCGACGCCTTTCGTATCGGGGCGCTCGCAGAGGTGCGAAGTGCAACGGTCATTGCTCGCGGGATCGCGCACCGCAAGGCACCGATCGTCTACGATCCGGTGGCCGGTTCGAGCGCCGGAGGCGCCTTCGCGCCACCGGCAACGTTGTGTGCCATCGCCGACGAATTGCTTGCGCTGCGCCCCATCATCACGCCAAATCTGTACGAAGCCGGTCTGCTCACCCAGTCCAACGTCGATAGCATCGAGACGATGATTGCTGCCGCTCGAGCGCTGCGCGCGCGTGGTGCGCAGGGCGTCTTGATCAAAGGCGGTCATCTTACGGGTGCGCCTCGCGACGTACTGGTCGCCGACGACCAGGTTCACCTCTTCGAAGAGGAACGTCTGCCCGGGGAGATGCGCGCGACCGGATGCGTCCTCGCTGCGGCGCTCGCCGCCGCGCTCGCGCATGGCGCAACGTTGCTCGAGGCGGTGCAGCGCGCGCGTGCGTTCGTGCGTGAAAAGATGACGACGGCGCATCTCTTCGACGGCATGCAGACTGCATATTAGCCCGACATCAGCGGCAGGTTCGCTTTTGCGCGGGGACAAAGGCGACGCGCACGTGAGCAAACGCATCATGTCCGGGGCACGGCCGACGGGCC
>Ga0335075_10002655_pt1 | contig 28596 bp, 18 predicted proteins | sample Lox_Sample_24_FD_206723 | JGI IMG/M metagenome (GOLD analysis project Ga0335075, IMG submission 206723) | Soil microbial communities from Loxahatchee National Wildlife Refuge, Florida, United States - Lox_Sample_2.4 | ecosystem: Environmental > Terrestrial > Soil > Wetlands | place: USA...
ACCTTTCTTCTTTATCGGCTACCTGATTTCGATCGCCATTTTCGGCTTATATCAGGCGATCTTTATGGCCGACGCAGGTGCAGCGTGGGACAACGCCAAGAAAATCGTTGAAGTCGAGCTGAAACAGAAAGGTACCGACTTGCACGCCGCCACAGTTATTGGCGACACCGTCGGCGACCCATTCAAGGATACGTCCTCCGTCGCCCTGAATCCGGTGATCAAGTTCACCACGCTCTTCGGTTTGCTCGCTGTCGAACTGGCCGTCGAAATGGCGTTCAAGAATCCCGTTCTGACGCACGCTCTTGCAGCCATCTTCTTTCTCTGCTCCTTCTACTACGTCTACAAGTCGTTCTACGGCATGCGCATCAAGACGGAAGAGGCCACCGTCTCGGGTGTCGGCGCCCGAGCAGCCAAAGGCCGCGCCGAATAACCACGTTTATCATGCTGGCCGAGTAGAGACACGGCTGCTGCCGGCCCGCCGAAGGGTTCGTGGCGTCTCACCCCGCGGCCTACGGGATTGTGCCGTCCAGCGTCGCGTATTCAGCCGCGGAGATTTGAGCTACGCGAATAGCCATCACGAACGCGGCTTGTGGGATCCGCCATGAGCCATTCGGCACCGAGGCATTATCGGATGGCTGTTCCATTCGCCTCGATGACTTTCCTGCCACGGACACGATCGGCCCTCTAGTATATTTCTCCAGGGGGACAAGCGTGGACAATACAACAACTCGCATCACCAGACGGCGATTTTTCGCTACAGCGGCGGTAGCCGCCACAGGCGCAGCCGCAAGCGGCGCCACGTGGGGCGGATACTTTCAGCAGAAAGCACCACAGAGGTCGGCTAAATTTCTGAGCGGGCAAATATTTGCGAATCCCACTTTCGACTTTACAACCAGGACTGTGCTTGGAACCGCTTATTATGCGTGCGCGAATCCTGGGAAAGTGTTCGCGATTACTTCAAGTATTCAAGATGGAGATTATGAGTTTGCTTACAGGGCGTTCTCCGATGCTGGAAATGAGGCCAAACTGTGGGCCAACGAGGCAGTGCGGAAGAATCAACACGTCAGTGCGTACCAGGCGTATCTGTGGGCCGCAAATTATCTTTATGCCTCCCTGTACTTCCTCGATGGAACGGCAGACCCAAACCGAATGTTCCCGACCTGGCAGGATTACGAGAGCTGCTGGACGGCTGCGGCGGCACTGAGCGCTCCCGCGATCGAACGCGTCGAGATTCCCTATGAAAATACGGTTCTGACCGGATGGTTCTTTCGACCTTCCGAGGCAAAGAAACGGCGTCGGCCACTCGTGATTCTAAATAACGGCTCGGATGCCTCTGAGCTCGCCATGCTGGTTGCAGGAGGCGCAGCAGGAATCGCACGAGGCTATAACTGCCTCACGTTTAATGGCCCGGGACAAGGCGACTCGCTCTGGCTGAAGAAGCTGTATTTCCGCCCCGCCTGGGAAAAAGTGATTACTCCGGTTGTGGACTTTGCCATTGCTCACCGTGAAGTGAATGCGAAGCAATTGCGCTTGTTGGCATCAGCCAGGGCGGATATTGGGTCCCGAGAGCTCTGGCGTTCGAGCATCGTATTGCGGCGGGCGTGGCCGATCCGGGCGTTTGCGACGTAGCGCGTGCGTGGACGGAGCATCTGCCGAAATCGATGGTGCAATTTGCTGAACGGCGGACACAAAGAACAGTTTGATGCGTATTTGACAACCGCCGTTCGATTTTCGCCAGACACAAAGGCCACCGTGGCGTTCCGGATGCGGCCTTACGGGACGCGTTCGTACTATGAGGCGTTTCGAGACCTACAGCAATACAACCTAAAGGATGTGGCGGGACAGATCCGGTGCCCGATGCTAATTACGAATCCCGAGGCAGAGCAGTTCTTCCCGGGGCAGTCAAAGGAACTTTACGATATTTTGCGCTGTCCGAAAACGTTGGTGGATTTTACGACGGAACAGGGAGCCCAACTGCACTGCGAAGTGAATTCGCCTGGGTATAGGGACTTTCGGATTTATGACTGGCTGGATCACACGTTAATGAGGAACCGTGAATAAACGGATAAAACGACGCCGTAGCACGATCAATTGATGCGACCACTAGACCCCGGATTATGATTTCCCGATTGTCGCGCCAGAACACCGTCGACGCAGGCTGCACCCGGCCCCGCAATAACCAGCGTGAGCAAGGCTCCCAGATAAAGCACGATCACTTCCCCATGATCGCTTCCCGGCCCTTTCCCCAGAAAAGCGAAGTGATGCACGAAAGCCCACGCTACGAAGATGTTTGCGAAGCAGTACGCGGCCGCCCATCGTGTCCCAAGCCCGATCATCAGCAGAATCCCGCACACGAAGTCCGAAACGAACGCGATCAGGAATGAGGCGTGCGACCCTATCCCGACGGGATTCGGAAAATGCACCATGAACTGCGCCCAGTGTGCCGGTCGCTTCTCCCATCCGTGCCGCAAAAATAGTGCCGCTCCTGTCCAGATACGCAATACGGCCAGTCCGGTTTGTGCTCGCTGGGGAATAAACCGCATCAACAGAATGTCGTTGAGGTCAGCCACTCTCTGTCCCTCCCTTCAACACGATGTTCACTTGGACGCGACACATCTCGCCCAAGTTTCGAGCAACTCCCGATACAATCCCTGATAAACAGTTGCGTCGTGGTCAGCCTGAAACCGGACGCCGCCATTCCTCGTCCTTCATTAGTACACGCAATTCGTTGTTTGGTGCTTGGTCGAAAGCTCGAAGCCGGAGGCGATCTATGAAATGCGCACTCGTCATGTCCTTGCTCGGATTGCTTGCGATGCCGGTCTTCGCTCAGGATCAGGCTATGGCTGCCCGGACCGCTGCCGGGTGCGGCGCCGACAACACCCAGTACGCCGTAAAAACTGACAAAGCACAGCACCCGCAAGGTCAAATACCGGGCGGCAAAGCGCTCGTCTACGTCTTCGAACAGGAAAAAGTCGGCCCGGGCTTCAAGATTGGGGCTGTCACAGTTCGCGTCGGGCTCGACGGCCAGTGGATCGGCGCGAACCACGGCAACACCTATTTCTTTTTTGCGGTAGCCCCCGGCGACCACAGCATCTGCGCCAACTGGCAATCCAGCATCGGCAGGCTTGCCAAGCTCGCATCCGCCGCCAGCCTGACCGCCGCACCGGGCCAGACGTATTACTTTCAGGCGAGAGTCGACGAGCGAAGCCATGACAATCCAGCCGTCTGGATGGAGCCCGTCGATCCAGCAGAGGCTAAAATTCTTATCGCTTCCGCCTCTCTCAGCAATTTTTGCGCGAAGAACTAACCACTGCACACAGTCCCAAGGGCAAAGAACACCCGTGCGGAGGTGGCGGATTCTGATTCTTACAAACGCCTATCCTTCAACAACCCCGCAAGGCTCCGAGCCTGCGGCACGGTAAGTTTGAACATCACTTCCACGCTGCCATCACTGCAAACGCTGATGTCTGGCGAATAGTCCGCCGGGAAAAGGCGCTTCAGATTCTGCCGTTCATCCAGAATGGCCTCTCGGTCGCGCCTCTCTTGCTGTTGTTCTTGCTCAAACGCTTTGCTTGTTTTTCGCTTGCTCATCGCTGAGAGACTTTCCTTTCAGCCCTGTCGCCGGCAGAAAGAAGACGGGAACCGTCGCCAATAACAGAATGTGCGCAGGCACATTCTTGGCCGCTCCGGTTCCCGTTTTACTGCTTCCGCTAGCGCCGGATACTACTGGCGTGCGGCGCCGACTGTCAATCACGCTCACTCGCCGCGTCAAGCGTCTGCGCCCACACCTGCAATTTCACCGGTGTCCGTGATATAGAGGGTCCGCGCGGAGGTATGACATGACCAGCCAACAGATTCTCGGTTTGTGGATAATCGGCGGATTTCTCTTTGTCTGCTGCGGTGAAGGCGTGGCAATTGTGGTCCTGGCTTACAAGCTGGGTGTGTGCAAAGGAAAAGTCGCGAAGTATGAACTCGCTGAGAAGCAAACGCCTGCCACGCAGTATCAATCGTGAGGATCCATCGGCCGTCAGCGCGTTTCCTGCGCCGCGAAATCGCCCCCGTGGCAAATGCGCCTCGCCCTACTTTCGCAAATTCTCTACCCATTCTTCCAAGGTGCGTAAGCCGTTCGGATCGATCGTTATAAACTGGATTCCCATCCCCGACCCTGGCCGCGCGTATGCCACTTTTCCTACCACCGACACGGCTGCTCCTCCTCGCACGATCCGCAGCCTCACCTTCGTGTCGGCAAGGAAAGTTTCCGCTGATTCTGCAAAACAGCCGAAAAGGTTGAGGTCCCTCGTGCGGGCAGTCAATTGTTTTTCAGATTCTACGTCTGTCAGTTCCAGAGTCGCTAAGAACGGGTAGCGTGGCGCGCGATGGTGTTCGTGGCGGATTGGCGGACCTCGCGTCCGAATTTTGCATCCAGCAGATGCATGCCTTCAGACTCCTTATTTTCCATTTAAATCGGATTTCGGGCGCAAAGAATCGCCGCGAATGTGCTTTGAAGCGATCTCCCCGTGCTCATCTGTCGCAAGGTAGAATGAGGTCCATGCCGAAGAAAACACTCTCCCCTGGCGCGGTACACCCCATCCCAGCGGATTTACGAAAGGTCCTCATCTCTGATTCCGCAGCGAGGGAAAAATGGGAGGACATCACTCCACTTGCGCGCAATGAGTGGATCTGTTGGGTTATCTCCGTCAAGAAAGCCGAAACCAGAAAGCAGCACGTTGAGCGGGTTCGCTCAGAACTTAAGGAAGGAATGCGCCGGCCTTGTTGCTGGCCCGGCTGCCCTCACCGCTGACCTGACTGTGGTGCAAGTCTTGCCTGCGGAGAACAGTTCGTGTTGGTGCTCCAGCCCAGCGGTTTATGCTCATTTGTGGTCGGGAAACATCGTTCCCCAATGTTCCTGCGGTCGTCCGGCGGTGAACTCGAGCTATAGAGTCTGGCTCTCGCAGGAATCTCTTGACAATTGTATTTAACATATTGTATACGCCACCACGTTCTAGTCGCTCGCGGAAGGCCGATCGAGACCTAGCCGCGCTGGAGAGGACTATGCGTTCCTTGACGCTTCCCGCCCTGCTTTCACTCGTACTCGTCCTCGCCGTTCTCGCTCCTACGTCGACGCCTGCCCAGACCGATCAAAGCGGGACATGGGTGCAAATGTATAATGTTCCTCTAAACCCGGACACAATGCTCATCCTCACTGACGGCACTATTGCCGTTGACGACTACGGGACCAGCAATTGGTGGCGCTTGGTCCCCGACAAGTACGGCAGCTATCTGAGAGGAACCTGGGTTCCCATGGGCTCAATGCCGGTAGAAACCACTGGAACCTGTTCCACCACCGCTCCTACCAAAAACGCCCTCGGTTGTGCCTACGCTCCCTACGATTACGCTTCGGCCGTTCTTGCCGACGGGCGCTTAGTTGTGACAGGTGGCGAATACACTTACGACCCGACCGGTGCAGCTTATGGCACGGAAACGAGCCAGGGTGCCATATGGGACTGGCACACGAACACGTGGACTACCCTCGCTCCGCCTGCTGGCTGGACCAGGATCGGCGACGCCGACTCCGTCGTTCTCGCCAACGGCCAATACCTGCTGGCCCGCAATTCGGTCACGAGGGGTACGCCGGCAGGACAAGTTGCGATCATGACGCCGTCTACCTCGTTGAGTTGGACGAATCTCACCCCTCCCGGGAAAGCTGACTCCAACAGCGAAGAAAACTGGGTATTGCTGCCCGATGGGACGATATGGACCGTCGATATATCTGCCGAACCTGGCTCCGAGCGTTATATACCGCCTTATCTGGACAATAGCGTGAATGGTGAATGGATCAATGCAGGTCCCGAACCGCCTTCGATAGGCGTTACAGCCTATAAGGGCGGCTTCGAAGATGGCGCGAACGTCCTGTTGAACAACGGCTCTGTGTTCGCGATTTCGGGGAATCCAGACACCGGAGTGAATGCGCTCTACACTCCGCCGCCTACGACGAAGCCACCATCACAGGCTCAAGGCACGTGGAGCGCCGCGCCAAATTATCCAAACATTGGCGGGATACTCAACGACTGCGATGGTCCCGCCTCTCTGTTGCCGAACGGCAATGTGTTCTTCACCGGTAGCGCTGGCTGCTACAACATTCCCAGTTACTATTTTGAGTTCGATCCTCGACACCAACAGTATGATGGCGCGAATTCTTCATTGGTCCAGGTTGTCAGCCCGTACGATCCTGTAGCCGCGGAAACTGTTGGCAGCCAGATTTCGTCGTTCTATTCCCGCTTCATTGTTCTTCCCGACGGCAACATGCTCTACAGTTGGGATGATGGCTTGGAAACGTATATTTTCATACCAGCTACGCGCGGCCCGAGGCAGCCGTGGGATATCGGAGAGCGGGGTGCTGAACGCGACAGGCGGGAGGCACCATCGATTAGGTCGTATGCGCACCAGATGTCGCCGGGATACACCTATGTCGTTTCCGGAACCCAATTCAATGGCCTTTCGGCCAGCGGTTACTACGGCGATGATGAAGCAAATGCTTCGAACTATCCGTTGATTCGCTTTACCAATCTTGCGACCGGTCACGTCCAATACGGTCGTACCCACGATTTCAGTAGCATGGGTGTAGCGACGGGATCGGCGATCGTTTCCACCGACGTCGATACTCCGCAAAATCTCGAACCCGGTCCCGCGTTTATGCAGGTTGTCGTCAACGGCATCGCGTCGTCTCCAGTCACAGTCCTGATCGACCGCGGAAAAGACCAACATGCTGGGCAATCGAAGCCAGGTGATCGCGGAAATGGGAGAACTGGGAATGAAGAACGTAGTGGTGCGAAATAGCGCGAAAAGACGCAGACGACAACCGGCCGATCGTCGTCCTGCCTCGACGTTCAAATACGATTGCGCCGGTATTTCGCTATTGGGCGACCATGGTTTGGACCTTGGCCTATACATTCTGATTTTCTGTTTTTTGATAGTGCCGGTATGCGGTGCGCAAGTTGCTGCGGCCGGCAACGCACAACATCAAACGGCAGCTTCTTCCTCATCGTCGGCGGCGAAACCGGCAGTCGCGCTTCGGGCAGCCAATCCTGCCCGCGTCACTTACGATGGTAGCAGTCTAACGATAATCGCTGATCGTTCAAGCATGGCGGACGTATTGACCCAGATTCACGCGAAGGTGGGCATCACATTCAAGGGTAGCGTATTTGACGACCGCGTTTCCGGCAAGTTTGGCCCTGGGATTACGCGCGATATTCTTGAGGAACTGCTCGTCACCCGCTATGGATACGTCATCGTAGGTGACGGTACGCCCGATTCCGTAACGACTGTCGTTCTCGTCAACCACGATGCCATCACGAACGGGGTGTATGGTGAACCTGTGAGGGGCCAGCCGCAGGGTGGCACGCACTCCGCAGCATCTCCCAAACCGTCGATTCCTGCGGCGCGGGCGGCGGCGGACAACGTTGAAGATCAGCAGCCTGTTAAGGCGCTCCCAGTCGGCTCGGACGGTTCGCCCTACGTCGGAGGCACTGGAGACCAAACGGTGAAACAGTCGCATGACAGCCTTCGCCAGATGGAGCAACAACGATCTCAGCAGTTAAGCCAGGGGAACGGGAACAACTGAAATCCGCAGCAATTTTGCAGGATTGCGCCAGCTCGTGCGTTGTAGTGTGTCACCCTAAGGGCAACCGAAGCCCTCATGTCATTCGTACGCCCGTTCCGGCCGCCCTGGTTCTTTTCTCGGTGATTCCTCACTCGCGCCTCAGTGCGCGACTTAGAACCAATCGGAGGCAGTTTCTCTCCCCGCACGGCCTACGAGGCGCTTGGAGTGTGCGGTCTTGCTTTGATTGGCAACGCACGAACACCTATGCTCATCGATAGACGCGATTTCCTCAAATTTTCGGTGTTAGGACTATCGGCGTTGCATGCTTCGCTGCGTGCTTTCGCCGATCCAGTGGCTGCGCCGATCGTCAAGCCTGGTGATCTCACCCCTTATATCGATGCCTTGCCGATTTGCCCGGCACTCAAGCCATCCAGCATCACGAAACGAGGTACGAACTATGTGATGCGGATGACGGAATTTTCTCACCAGTTCCACTCGCAACTTCTTCCCACTACGGTGTGGGGCTTTGAACGATCGTATCCAGGCCCCGTGATTGAAGCGTCAGTCGAACAGCCGGTTTCGATTCGATGGGAAAATCATCTGCCGCCGAGACATCTGCTCCCGGTGGACCCACATATTCACGGTTCGGGCCCTCCCGTTCCGCAGGTCAGAACATCGCCCCATTTGCACGGTGCGCGCGTTCGCTCCGACGATGACGGGTTGCCGGAACGTTGGTTCGAGACGGGCAAGGCCGTTACGTACCACTATCCGAATCAGCAGCGGCCAACGATGTTGTGGTACCACGATCACGCGCTGGGCATAACGCGGCTCAATAACTACGCGGGGCTGTCAGGAGTCTATTTACTGCGGGGCGAGGAGGAAGCCAAGCTCGATCTGCCGCGGGGCAACTATGAAATTCCGTTTGTCGTGCAGGACCGCAGGCTCGACGACGAAGCACGGTTACAATACATCCCCACCGAGATGGACGGTACGCCACATCCGGATGGCGACTGGGGCCCCGAATTCTTTGGCGACCTCCCGGTCGTAAACGGCGCAATTTATCCGGTGCTCGATGTGGAACCGCGCCTCTACCGATTCCGAATCTTGAATGCCGCCAACGCCCGATTTTTCAGGCTATTTTTTTCGAGGACCCAAACGGATTTCGTTGCGTTCGCATTCACTGTCATTGGCGCTGACGGTGGACTGCTTTCTTCGCCTGTCGTCGTTCCGTCGCTGCTACTCGCACCCGCCGAACGAGCTGACATTTTAGTGGACTTCACGGACATGGAAGGCGAGGAATTTATCCTGGCCAACAACGCACCGGCACCCTTTCCGGGCAGCCAAGCAGGCTGGCAGAGTGCGGCGAAACTTCCGCACCTCATGAAAATCAGAGTGAACCGGCCCGTCCAAAGCGCGTTCACAAAGAGAGATTGGTGGGCGATCCCGGTCGAGCGGCTTAACCGTTCCACTGCCGTAACGACGCGTGATCTGGTGCTCACAGAGGACTTGGACGAAAATCAGAAATCGCTCGGACTGCGCATCAACGGCAAAGGATACGCCGCGCCTGTGACCGAACGTCCGCGCCTAGGATCCACCGAAATCTGGCGCTTCATCAATACCACGGACGACGCTCACCCGATCCACCTTCACCTCGTGCAATTTCAGATCATCGATCGCACCCCGTTTGACCTGCAACTCTTCCTCGACAAGGGGCAGCTCGCTCTGGGAACACCAGCTGATCCCGAAGCGACGGAAGGCGGATGGAAGGACACGGTTAGAGCAGATGCCGGTCAAGTGCTGAGAGTTGCCGTGCGCTTCGACGGCTATCCTGGCAGGTATGTCTACCACTGCCACATGCTGGAGCATGAAGACAACGACATGATGCGCCCGTTTGAGGTCATTGTCTGAGCTGAGGCGAGCAATCCGCCGGCGGGCGTCTCAGTTCGATACCCGTCATGGATGTCCTGTTCCCGGATATCCTGCTGCTTGCGGCGCCGCTGAATTATTGCCGTTCTGCCTGCTCCTCTTGCGCCCGTTCCATGTCCCTGGCCTTTAGCTCTGCTTCCGTTTCCGTATTGAAATACTTTTCGTTCAACACCGGATGCGCATTCTCCAGGAATGCGTTGAGCCGTTCCTGGATCTGCTCCATCTGGTACAGAGCCTTAAGCTGCACCCTGACCTCGGCCAGCGGAATGGTCCTCCTGGATTCCAGCTTATAAATCGTGAGTCCATGCCCGTTAGGCACAGGCAGAGAAACTTCTCCCGGTTTCAGGGCGAATAACATCGCTTCTTCAGGGGCGGGAAAACTTACATTGCGCCGCCACACTATCGGCTGCGTTGAGGGCAGCGGCTCTGTGCATTTTGCCGCTGCGTAGGCTGCCTTCTGCACCTTATCGGGGTCTTCGCCAGCAATCAGTTGCTGTCGAGATTGGTTGGCAATTTGTTGCGTCGCCACGTCTTCTCCCTCGGGCCATGGGGCGGCGCCCTCCGCGCTTGCGGCCGTTTGCGCTGCGGCCTTGGACTGCGGCGGACGCGGTATCTGCACGCTGCGAACAATCACTTCGTCGTACTGCTTGATATTCTTGTTGTAATACTCTTCGATCGCCTGCTCCGGAGGATTCGCCGTCTCATCCTTGAGTTTTTTCTGCAAGACGTTGGCCAACAACTGCATCTCAACCTCCTGCAGTTGTTGCTGGAACTGTGGATCTTTATCCAACCCCTCCTTCTTGGCTTCGTAGGAATACGCCATCATCCGAACATATTGATCGGCAATGGAACGCGCGTTTGGTGGACGCATGTCGGGGTGTCTTGGGCCCGCATACACCGTCCGGAATCGCCTCTCGAACTGCTTCCGCGTCAGCTGCGTCCGGCAAGCGCCTAGAGCGGGCGGGTCGCACACATTTACTGTGATCACTACCTCGTTCTCGGGCGTAGAGAGCTTAGGCAAACTCACGTCACCTGACGCAGACTTAACTCTTCCGGTGGAATTCTGCGGCGGCGCCGAGTTTGTCTGCGCGGCTGCAGAAACTCCTCCTACGAGCAAGATGGCAACCGCAGCGCTCAAGCATGGACGCAATGTCATAAATTCACCTGAAAGCGCTGAAGTCTAGCGTTCTTCCTCGACAACAGCAACTCCGAATTCTCGCGCCGGCAGCCACTTATATATCCGAAACGGGGTTATCGATCCAGGTAGCTTTAGGGTCAGCTGAATTTTCTTGACCCTGACAGAGGCAATCGATTTCAAACGGACCCGGTGGTCAGCGACCTTTTTGCTTGACTTGGGAGGCTGATTTGCTAATCTTTCCACGCTGCTTAACCGGCAGCGCTTATCCAGAGTGGCTGAGGGAACAGGCCCGACGAAGCCACAGCAACCTGGTCCGAGAACCAAGGTGCTAATTCCTGCCCAGTGGGGAGAAGATAAGATCCTCAACGGGTTCCGCGACGCGGGACCAATTGAAGATTAAGCTCCCAAACTGAATATGTAACGCAACGGCTTTGTGCGCCGCTGCGAACGCTGCTTATGGCGCGCGTCTCGCGCTGTAGGCTGCGTTGCCCATCACCCATATGCGCGTGGGGCATATGCGCGTGGGTCGAGGGCTATTTGCATTCCGGAGGAACCGGATGTCCGCACCTAGAGAAGATTGTACGGGCGATCGGGAGCCGCTCGCAGTCATCAAAATTGGCGGCTCGATCCTGACCGGGCCCCCTGCCTACAGGCGCGCTGCTGCTTTCATTCACAACCGACTGGCTGCCGCTCCTGATGAGCGCTTCGTGGTGGTTGTCTCGGCCCAGAAGGGTGCAACCGATTCTCTCGAGCAAACCGCGAACAAAATTGTACCGTCACCGCGAAAGCAGGCCCTCGATCTCCTGTGGTCCACCGGCGAACTCCGCTCGGTTGCGCTGTTAGCCCTGCACTTGCAGGCGCTAGACGTCCGAGCCATCGGCGTGAACGTCCATCAGACGGGCTTGCTTGCACCGCACGTCGCTGGCGCGGTAACCGGCTCCGGCCTTGGCAATGTTCGCTTCGAGGCAAATTTCCTCAGCGAGCTTCTTGCCGATCACGCGGTGGCGATCGTTCCCGGGTTTCTCGCCGTCGATCATCTCCAATCCGTTGTTTCGCTCGGCCGCGGAGGCTCGGACCTGACTGCCGTGCTTCTCGCTGCCGGCTTGGGGGCGAACCGCTGCGAGTTGGTCAAGGACGTGCCCGGCTATTTCACCAGCGATCCGCATCGCAATCGCACGGCCCTGCCGGTTCCCTTCCTCACGTTCGAGCACGCCCTCGAACTGGCGGACGAAGGTTGCGATCTGGTGCAACGGGCCGCGCTGGAAGCCGCCGCGCGATGGGACTTGCCTCTCGTTGTGCGCAGCCTGAATGAGAAAGCCAGCGTCAGCCGAATCGCTTCCACTATTCCCGGGGGAACGTGGACCGATTCCATAACGAATTTGGCCGTAGCGCCATGAAGAAGAACCAAATGCTAATTTCGCAATACGAGATACGAATCAGTTGGAGCAACGATTCGCAGCTACGGCGGATTGCTTCGACGCACTCCATTATTTTCACTCTTCCATTTTCCACCTCAGCAAAGGAGCAAATGATATGAAATTCGCGACCAAGACCATCCACGCTGGGCAGCCTTCCGAGCCCGAAACAGGCGCCCTGATCGCGCCGATTTTCCAAACCTCCACCTACGAGCAGGACGCACCCGCGCAAGACAAGGGATTTTCCTACTCGCGCACGAACAATCCAACGCGCCAGCGGCTCGAAACCGTTCTTGCAGAACTCGAAGGTGTGAGTTACGCCGCTTCGTTCGCGTCGGGCCTCGCCGCCGAAAACGCTGTTCTGCAAGCCTATCTGCGGCCGGGCGACGAAATCGTCATCCCGCTCGACGTTTACGGCGGCACGTATCGCATTCTCAACAGAGTCTTCCAGGCGATGGGCATTGTGATTCGCCAGATCGATACGTCCGATCACGCGGCGCTCGATGCGGCGATATCTTCGCGCACAAAGCTCGTCTGGATCGAGAGCCCCACGAATCCGCGGTTGCTCATCACCGACATCGAAGCGGTCAGCCGCCTTGCTCATTCGCGCGGCGCGCTCGTGGTTGTCGACAACACGTTCGCCACGCCTTATTTCCAGCTGCCGTTCCAATTGGGCGCGGACATCGTCGTGCACAGCGTGACCAAATATCTCGCTGGACATTCCGACACGATCCAGGGTGCGGCGTTGGCGAAAGATGCTGCTGTCTTCGAGCCGATCAAGTTCATTCAAAACGCGACAGGAGGTGTTCCGTCGCCCTTCGACTGTTGGCTCACTCTGCGCGGATTGAAGACGCTGGAACTCAGAATGGAACGTCACGCTGAAAACGCCGCTGCGATCGCTGACGCATTAAACGGGCACCCCCTCGTCCATCGCGTCTACTATCCGGGCCTGGCAAATCACCCGGGCCACGACGTCGCTCGTCGCCAGATGACCGGCTTCGGCGGTATGGTTTCGTTCGAATTGGAAGGCACGTTCGAAGAAGTCGTGACGCTCGTTTCGTCGCGCCGCTATTTCACCCTGGGCGAAAGTCTCGGCGGCGTAAAGGCATTGCTCTGCCACCCGGCAAGCATGACGCACGCGTCGATTCCCGCCGAAGCTCGCGCGGAGCTCGGCTTGTCCGACACGCTGATTCGCTTGTCGCCCGGCTGCGAAAATTCCGAGGACCTCGTGCGCGACCTGCTCGAAGGGCTCAATCAGGTTGGGAACGCGCGACGGCAAAGCGAGAGTAGAAAATTAACCGCGAGCGCGGCGGATTAAGCCCGCACCTCCCGCCATTGACAACAGCGCGATCGAAAAGGCACCCTGAACCCACATTCGGGCCGATGAAAGGAGCTGTATATGAACGTGAAGAAAATCACGCCCGTGCTGTTGGTCAATTCGATCGAGCCGCTTCTGCCCCTCTGGATCGATCGCCTCGGTTTTGAGAAGACGATCGAGATGCCAGGCGAAAAGGGCCTCGTGTTTGTCATATTTCAGAAGGGCGGCGCGGAAGTGATGTACCAGACCTATGCCAGCGTCGAACACGATGCGCCGCCGGAAATGGCGGCCTCGGCGCGAGGAGGTCCGACGTACCTCTACATCGAAGTCGACAATCTGGATTCAGTGCTCTCCGCAATGAAGGACGCGAAAAACGTGATGCCGGAACGCACCACGTTTTATGGAATGCGCGAATTCGCCGTACAGGATCCCGGCGGCCATTTCATCACCTTCGCGCAACCGGCCGCCGCCGCAGCGCAGCAGTAGACCGAGGTCTGAGCACGCCACGAGGCGGGCACTGCGGACTTCGATCGACTTGCGCGGCCGGGCTCACGCACCTTGTCGTCTTGCTTCCTGCGCTGGCGGCACTCGAAGCTCTTTTGAATTGAGTGGCCCGCTGCCGGCGCCAGTTGCCGCTATCGCGTCCCCGATCTCGCCCATGTCGGTGGGATTCAATTCTAGCGACGCAGCTCCGATCCATGCGTCAACTTGCTCCGGGCTGCGCGCGCCGACAATCGCACCTGTTACTCCGGGCCACGCGAGCACCCACGCTATCGCAATTGCAGCGAGACTCGTTTCATATTCGTCGGCGAGATCCCGCAACGAATCGCGCAGCGCAAGGTTGCGTCCAAGATTCGGTTGCTGAAATTCCGCGCCGCGCCGCCGCCAGTCGTCTGTCGCCAGCGAACCAACTCGCGATTCACTGAACGTGTCGGTAAGAAGTCCCGATTGCAACGGGCTGTAGCAGATCACTCCCGTATTGTGCGCCGCGCACCACGGGATTTCCTTTGCTGCCGCGCTCCGATTGATCATTGAAAACGGCGGCTGCAACGAATCGACATGCCGGATTCTCTCACAACGATCGAGCAGGCCCACATTAAAGTTCGATACGCCCGCGGCGCGCACTTTTCCTTCCTCGATCAACCGCAGCATCGCGTTCCACGAATCTTCGATCGCCGTTCCGCTCTCGTCCGGCCAGTGGAATTGGTACAAATCGATGCGCTCGACTCCCAATCGCTTCAGCGAAGCCTCGCATTCTCGTCGAATCGACTCCGGACGCAATGTTCGCGCCGGCTTCGCCATCGGCTCCTGCTCGTTCCAAACCACACCGCATTTCGTGAAGATGTAGGGCAGCTCACCCGGGTGCAGCTCATGCAGCAGCCGTCGAATGACTTCCTCCGAGTGGCCCAAGCCGTACACCGCGGCCGTATCGATCCAGTTGACTCCCATCTCGATCGCGTGCCGCATCGTGGCGATGGACTGCCGGTCGTCCTGCGGCCCCCAGCCGAATGCCCAACCGCCCCCTCCAACTGCCCATGAACCAAACCCGATCGTTGAAATCTCGAGCCCGCTCGAACCCAGCGCACGCCTCGGCAGCTCCATGTTTCCACCTCCAATTGCGTGTCGACAACTGACTTTAGGATACGTCGAAAGAAAGTAGATGTCGTCGCCTCGGTTTGGTTGGCGGTTGAACAACGCCTCGGCACGCGATAAAATGGGGTGAGTTCGTCCTTCGCAGTGCGCCCGCCCAGCCCGCGAACGCACATGATGCCACGCGACACAGAACGCGACGAACAAACTCTCGGACTCGCCGAAAACCGAGCGCATCCGCGCGTAAACGTGCATTCGCTCGCCTATATCGAATTAGGCGAAGGGAATGCCGGATTAATCCTCAACATCAGCGAAACTGGTATCGCTATCCAGGCGGTCGAAAGCGTCTCTACGAATTACCTGCCGAGGATGCATTTCCGCCTGCCGAAGACGGAATTCCCGATCCAGATCTCCGGCAAGGTCGTCTGGCAGATCAAGTCCAAAAAAGAAGTGGGCATCGAGTTTGATGCGATCTCCGATCAGGCGCGGGATGTCATCAGAAAATGGATCGCTGCCGAAGAAAATCGGCAGACCGAATCGGAAGAGATTCATCAGAGGACGCTCGAGGAGTTCGTCAAGCCAGTGTCGCAGGCCACGGCTTTTCAGAAATATCCATCGGAATCCGGCGATGAAGACTTGGAAGTTCCCGTGCCCACTACACCCTCGGAACCTTCGACTATCGATTCGCCTCCGACAGAAGCGGAACCGGAGAACTTCAGCTCGGTTGCTGAGGTTCCGAGGATTCTCGAAACGGCCCCTCCACTCCAGTTCCCGGCACCCGGGCGCTTGCCCGACCGCTGGCGTCCTGAGCCCAAAATATTGGCGACGCACGCCGCCATCGAGCGACCGCCTACGGATCGCGGATCCCGGAGAATCTTCGGCGCCGCCGCGTGGAATCCGCAACCGACCGTTCCAAACTTCGGAATCGAACCGACGCAGAACCGACCCTGGTGGCCGTATGTGCTCGTCGTTATTTTGCTGGTGGCAGTCGGGGCGGCCGGGGTCACGACGTTTGACCCAGGTTTGGCCGACAGCGCCCGTATTCAAGCATGGCTCGTCAGCATAACTAGCCCTTTGAAATTGAAGCACGCCCCGCCGAACGGCGCGACACAAACGCAACAAGCGAACGCCACTTCCCCGAATGCATCGCCGTCAACAGCAGCGCAGGTTCCGGCCGTTCCGCCTGCCACGCAGCCGAATCTTCTGGTCACAACTCAAAACGGTTCGGCGAACGTGCAATCGAATGAGCCAAGCAATGCTGCGCCGACTGGTGCAACTCGGACATCCGAGGCCCCTGGTAACAATACGAATGTGCCGTCTGCGCAACAGCCCGTGCCAACTACGGATTCCGGCCGTTCCGACGCGTCCGAACTAAATCCCGCTGCGACGACGGGCTCAAGCCAGCCAGCTAGCGGCATTCAATCGCAAACCCAGTCGGGTGCGGCGTATGGTGGCAATGAGGTGCCCACGCGGTCTATACAGAATCTTGTTCCTCCAACGAACCGGTCCGCCGGGTCTCAGCGGTCCCTGCCCGCGGATACACGAGTTTCGTCCCGGGGTTCGGAGCCGAGCCCGCAAACGGCTAACTCTCCGAACCAAACAGTAGGCCGGCGGGCGCATGCAGATTCGGAAGCCTTGCAGGCATGGCGAGCACAAACAACTCTCCCGTCGCCGTCCAGCTCGGCTCCAACTTCCACAAGCCGCGCACCGAATCGAGCACCTGCGCGTCAAAGCAATCTATTCGAGGACGCAAACGCCAATTCGGCGCCGTACGTAGCGTCGCGTTCTGGAGCAGCGACACAGAGCCCCTCAACTGCGCCGCAGGTCTTTGTCGTCGAGATGCCTGGATATCCCACCATACCGGTTCCGCCAAGCACGCCGCTCGGGGGCGTCCCGAGCGGCTCGGTGGCCGCCAATTCACAACTTCACGCAATCTGGGTGCCGACGAATCTTGAATGGGCGCAACAGTATTTGCCTGGCAATCTCGGCGTCGGGCGGTTGCTGTCCAGCTATTCTCCCGCCTACCCGTCGGAAGCTGCTCGCGAGGGCATCCAGGGAACCGTGAAGCTGGATGTTACGGTAGCCACGGACGGAACTGTTCGCAGTGTGCACGTTCTTGCCGGACCTGCGATTCTCGCTCAAGCTGCCGCTTCCGCGGTTCGCGACTGGCGGTATGGGGCCTCGTTCCTTGCGGGCCAACCGGTCGAGACCCAGCAATACGTCTCCCTCACGTTCAGGCTCACTCCAGCACGATAAAACGGAAGACCTAGTCCGCGGACGCGATCGCGGCAGGAAGGACGCTCGCAGGACCGTCATCAACCAGAATACCGTCGCGCAGCGTCAAACATGTCCCAGAGTTGGCGGCAATGCGTTCGCCCGGTACGACGATGCCGGTGAGATTCAACGGATCGGCAGCGGAGATCGTCACGATTTCTGCGGTTGGTTGCTGGCTGCGGATTGCGCGGAGCGATTCAACAGCAACCGGCAGTGCAAATTGTTCGCCGAGGAAGCCGCTGACGAACCGGCCGCCGCGAATTTCACCTCGATCCTCCAGGCGCCTCAGCGCGATCAGCACCTCGCGCCACTTCGGTACGATGCTCTCTCTTTCCATCAGCTCACGAAAGACCACGCCGTATCGCCGCAGCAGCATCCAGCAGACGGCCTCAACCGACTTGGCGCGGTCCTCTTGCTCGTCTGCCTGCAGGACGCACCATCGCCCTCCGCTGTGACGCGGACGCGCAATCCGGCCAGTTCCGCGTCCGGCGCGCCTGCGGGGATCGATCAGCGCGCGGAGATTGTCGAAATCATCAGCCGTGATCATCCCAACGGCGACAAGCTCCCATAGGGCAGTCTCGATTTCGGACTTCAGCTTGCGCGTGCCGCGGACGATATCCACGAAAAACGACGCGCCGCGCTGGCGCAGGAACGTCAAAACTTCGCGCGCGTTCGCGCTTAAGCCCGACCCGTCGTTTACGTCGCCTGCAGTGTGTTGCGCACCGAACCAATCGGCGTCCTCGCGGACGAAAAATGTGATGGGAGCGGCGCTGGTCGGCACGGCGCGGCGTCCGCCATCCGGCCCACTGCGCAAGATCGCCGGATGCGGTGAGAGGCGGCCCCACCCCACCGCGCCGGTAAGGCACAGCCGATCGAGAACCTTCGGATCGTAATTTGCTATGCGAGCGCGCAACAGGTGACGCTCCCACGCGTTTGACGGCGCTTCGAATCCCTGGAGCTGGCGCAGCGCTTCCAGCGTGCCGCGTTCGCCAAAACCCTGAGTTCCGGGCGCGACGTGCTGCCATCGCAGGAGCCAGCGCATGAATTGCGCTGCGTTCACGGGTTGAATCTCGCTGCGTAGTTTGCCGACGGTAAGCCTGTGAATACGCGCAAGCAGCCGGCGGTCACACCATTCCGTTTTACCCAGCGCGTCGTCCGTGAACCGGCCTTGAAGAATCGTGCCGGACGCTTCAAGCCGAAGCAGTCCTTTGTCGATTTCGGCTTGTGGAATGCCAAGGATCGACGCAAGACCGCTCGACGAACACGGCCCGATATGTGAGAGCCAACCAGTCAACAGATTTCGCAGGGCATCGTCGCGCGAGATATCTGCTTCGATTTGCGGCCATGCGGCTTCGAATGTCGCGCCCGGGAAAACTGCAGAAAAACTGCTGGTTCGCTCTGCCGCAACCCAGTATTCACGGCCATTTACACCAACCTGGCTTACTCGATTCGCGGATTGCAGTTCAGAAAAGAAGCCGCGCCATTTCGAAAGTGATTCCGACACATGGTTCAGCCTGGATGGAAGCTGTTCGAACCGTTCGGGCAACGCGACAAGCGTAAGCAGCGAGTCGTGCAGTTCTTCCGAATCGCGAACGTCCGGCCAAGCCTCTTCGACCACTTCGCGAATCGCAGCCGGATCCAGTCTTCCAACTTCGGAAAGCACGGCTTCCGGCAGCGTCCGTCGCATTTCAACCGCGCGAGCGCGTCGTTCTTCGAGCGGGGCGTCGTCGAGATAGGCGTACGGGTTCGCGTTCAAAATCTCATGCGCGAACTGCGAAGGCACTGGCGTATCGACCGCAACACAGCGGATCTGTCCTGAACCGATCGCTCGGAGCAGTTCGGTGAGGCCATCGATGTCCATTGCCTCGGTAAGAGTTTCCTTCATCGCTTCGCCCACCAGCGGATGGTCGGGAATCCTGATGTCGCCAACGATGTTCTCCTGGCAGGCGAGTGCTTCGGGGAAGACTGCCGCAAGCAAATCGTCTGAGCGCATCCGCTGGATTTGCGGCGGAACTTTCTTGCCATGCTGAAAGCGAAGAAGAGCCAGCGCGCGTCCGGCGACCCATCGCCAGCGCGTGGTGAAAATCGGTGACGCGAGAACAGCTTGTTCCAGGACGTCGCGAACAGATTCGGGATGCAAAAAGTGGAAGACATCCGCAAGCGGAAAACTGTGCTGATCGCTGAGTGAAATATTCAGGCCGTCGTCGGTGGCTGCAGCCTGGAGTTCAAAATTGAACGACCTGCAGAAGCGTTTGCGCAGGGCGAGTCCCCAGGCCTTGTTGATCCGCCCGCCGAACGGCGCGTGAATCACCAGTTGCATTCCGCCGCCTTCATCAAAGAATCGTTCGGCGACGATCGTCTGCTGCGACGGAACCACACCCAGGACAGTTCGGCCCGCGAGAACGTGCTCGATCGCTTGCTCCGCTCCCGCATCGTCAAGGCCACATTCGCTCTTAAGCCATTCCACCGCGCCATTCGCTTCGGCCGCTGCGAAAGAAACCGGATTTTTAGGGGGTCGGACCTTTAGCTCCGACATAATGCCCGCGTTTTCTTCAGGGGTTTCAACCCCTGAAGTCCCGAGCGCGATTTCCCCCGTATCCTCTTCCGCGCCACGTGTACGCACCGGTCCGGCCGCAGCGTCCGGCAGAAATGAATCGATTCTCTCGCGCAGCTGCGCAACACGTTGCGACAGTTCAGCGGTGCGCGCGGGCGCTTCGCCCCGCCAGAATGGAACATTCGGCGCCGCGCCTTTCGCGTCCTCCACCTGCACCGCCCCACCCCGAACGCTGCGAATCCGCCACGATGTGTTGCCGAGCAGGAAGATATCGCCGCGCAAGCTCTCGACAGCGAAGTCCTCGTCAATCGTGCCGACGACCGTGTGTTCCGGCTCGAGGATCACGCTGTAAAGCGAGTTGTCCGGAATTGCGCCGCCGCTGGTGATCGCTGCAAGCCGGCTTCCCCGACGGCCGCGAAGAACTCCATTGACGCGATCGCGATGAAGATAGGCAGCGTACCGTCCGCGACGGGCCGCTATTCCCTCCGACAGAATTTCGATGATCGATTCGAAGGTTTCCCTAGAGAGATTGCGATAGGGATACGCCCGCCTCACGAGCGCAAACAGGTCTTCTTCCTTCCATTCCTCCGCAGCGCACGCAGCGACGATCTGCTGCGCCATGACATCGAGAGGTGCGTCGGGCACCTGAATCTGATCGAGGTCGCCATCGCGAATCGCCCAAACCAGTGCCGCGCATTCGATCAACTCATCGCGGGTGGTTGCGAAGATTCTTCCCTTCGGCGTCGCGCCGCGCCAGTGCCCTGCGCGTCCGATCCTCTGCAACGCGACGGCGATTGCTCGCGGCGAACCGATCTGGCAAACGAGGTCAACGCTCCCAATGTCGATGCCGAGTTCAAGCGAGGCTGTGGCGACGAGCGCTCGCAACTCGCCGGCTTTCAGCTTCGCCTCCACCGCAAACCGCCGCTGGCGCGAAAGGCTTCCGTGATGCGACGCGACAACGCCCTCGCCGAGCAATTCGGCGAGATGATGGCCGACGCGTTCGGCCAAACGGCGAGTGTTCACGAAGATCAGCGTCGAACGATGCTCGTTTACAAGCTCGGCCAATCGCTTGTAAATCTCGTCCCACATTTCGTTCGTCGCGACAGGGCCAAGTTCGCTAGGCGGCACTTCGATTGCGATGTCGAGTCTGCGCCGGTTTTCAATTTCGACGATCACCGGTTCCGGACGTGCGCTGCCCGCTAGAAATTGACCGATCAGTTCGATTGGCTTCTGCGTCGCCGAAAGGCCAATGCGAACGGGCGGTGCGCCGGTCAGCGCATCCAGGCGTTCGAGCGACAGCGCCAGGTGAGCGCCGCGCGCATCATCGGCAACGGCGTGAATCTCGTCGACGATCACCGTCTTAACGCTGCGCAGAATTTCGCGGCTCTTCCCTGCCGTCAGCAGAATGAATGCCGACTCAGGCGTGGTGACCAGAATATGCGGCGGCCTGTCGAGCATTGCGCGGCGTTCGTGCATCAGCGTGTCGCCAGTGCGAACCGCGGCACGAATCTCCGGCATCAGCAGGCCGCGCTGACCTGCCAACGCCAGAATTTCGGACAGCGGAATTTCAAGGTTGCGGCGAATGTCGTTGCTCAGCGCCTTGAGCGGAGAAATATAAAGGACCTCGGTCTCGTCGCGGAGTTCGCCCGCAAGTGCTTTTCGGACAAGGCGGTCGATGCAAGCGAGGAAGGCCGCCAGCGTTTTGCCGGATCCCGTCGGCGCGCAGATGAGTGTGGTCGAGCCGGCCAGAATGTGCGGCCAGCCCTGCTCCTGCGGTTCGGTGGGCGTGCCGAAGCGGCTTACGAACCAGTCGCGGACGAGCGGGTGCGCCCAATCCAAAGAAGATGGAGCCGCGGGTTCGAGATTCAGTTGCATGGAGTCAGGCTCACCGGACCCCGCTAACGGGAACGGATACGCCTTAGGTCCGCAAATTGCGGTTCAGCGGATAATTGCTATTTTCGCTGAGTGGGCCGACGTAAGCAAATCCACGATCCGACGTCCAGCGGTGCGACGCCGTCCGCAACCGACGTTAGGTTGAGATTAGCCTGGAGGCGAAGAAAAAGCAAAGTAGATTTTGCGCTTGATCCGAACAAGCGAGCATATCGGTTTTGTACCTATTGATTTCGGTACTTTTGTTGAGGGCACAAGACTTACGGCGATTTTCAATCGGCAGGTGTACCTATTGAATTTTCATTCGATTTTGTTTCGCTAAGCCCTGCTCCGAGTCGCGGTGCCGGCGACGAGTCGGCCGCAGACGGCCGAAGAAGAGCCGTTTACCGCAGAGGCGCAGAGGTCGCGGAGAGATTGCCACCGCAGCGAACAGGTGGCGATTGCAAGCAAGTAGAGAAAGAACATCGATCGCAGGCCGCGCTGAGAGCAGAGGGCGCCAGCTGCCTCAACTAATAGACAAGAGGCGCCCCTACGTTCGTCGGGCGAGCGAGCGTCAGTCGTCGTCTGGGTCTTCGCCTTGGGCCTCGTTGGGGATGGAGGCAGAAACGGCGACGGCTGCGACGTGGTTCTTGCGCATCAGGTCGTTCAGGTCGGCGAGATCCTTTTTCGTGACGGTCTGCCAATCGGCTTGCGCCTTATCCAATTGGCCGCGGAACACGGCCAACTGGTCGATGTCCGCCTGCGGAACGGCGACATCCGAATCGTCGATGACGTCTTCGAGGGCAGCCAATTGGCTGCTGAGCATATTGCCGTAGTTGAGCTGGTCTTCGTTGGCGGTCGATTTGACGGAGATCAGCTGGTTCTCGATCGCGTCGATCTTCTTCTTGATGCCCTCAGCAGAGGTGCGGACGGCGTTATCGTTCTCGCTCTTGCCGAGCCTGCCTTCGAGAGCATTAAGCTGGTCGCGCAAGTTGCGGATTTCCAGAACCGTCGTGTGGTCGGTCTCTTCGAGGTTCCGTGCTTCCTGCCCGATGGTGAACTGCTTCTCGATATCGGCCGGGGAGATCTTCGCGCGTGGATCCATCCGGACCTCAATCGGCGCAGTGTAGGAAGTGCCGGCCACGGTAAGCTTCACTTCATATTTTCCCGGCAGCGCGAGAATGCCGATCGGGTACCCGCCATCGTACTGGGCGTTGGGAACCGCCCGCGCCATCGGGTACTGCATGTTCCAGACGTACCGATTCAGGCCGGCTTTCTTCGGCAGTGGCGGAACGCCGCGGCTCCGCCTTCCCTGCGCGGCATTCTGTTTCTCCGGTTCGCTGGAGAATTTGCGGACGACTTGACCCTTCGCGTCGAGAATCTCCATCGTGATGTCGCCCTTGGGAGCGGACTTGAACGAATAGTCGATGATGACTCCCTGCGGCGGATTGGAACCGACTGCGCCACGTCCACCGCCGAAGAAGCCGCCACCTCGTGTGCGGTACGCCGGGGCGGGTTGGAATAGATGCACGGCTGCGTCAAGATCGCCGGGCTTCAACTGGCGAAGTGGCGAAATGTCGTCCAACACCCAGAACGAGCGACCGTGCGTGGCGATCGCAAGATCGTTGCCGTGAACGATCAGGTCGTGGACCGGAACCACCGGCAGATTGAGCTGCAAGGATTGCCAGCTCGCGCCGTCGTCAAACGAAACGAACACACCGGTTTCGGTTGCGGCGAAAAGCAAGCCCTTTCGCTTAGGATCTTCGCGAACGGCGCGCAGAAACGAGCCATTCGGAATGCCGTCGGTGATTTTCGTCCAGGTCTTGCCGAAATCAGTCGTCTTATAGGCATACGGGGCCAGGTCGTCCAGCATGTGGCGATCGACCGCGACGTAGGCCGTCCCCGCATCGAACGGCGACGCCTCGATCATACTGATCCTGCTCCACGCCGGCATGTCCTTGGGCGTGACATCGGACCAATTCTTTCCGCCATCGCGCGTGATGTGAATGAGTCCATCGTCGCTGCCGGCCCAAATCAGGCCGCGATCGACCGGCGACAGAGCAACGCTGAAGATCGTGTCGTAGAACTCGACGCTGGTGCTGTCTTTCGTGATTGGGCCGCCCGGGAGTTGTTCTTTGCTCTTGTCATTGCGCGTCAGATCGGGGCTGATGACGGTCCAAGTCTGGCCCTCGTCGGTGCTCTTGAAAAGGACTTGAGCGGCGATATAAAGCTCGTGCGGATCGAACGGCGAGATCAGGATGGGCTCGGTCCACTGAAAGCGATATTTCTGGTCTGCCGCACCTGATCCGTCGGCGTTGACGGGATACGGCGAAATCATGTGCGCTTCTTCCGTTTGCTTGTTCCAGCGCGTGATGATTCCGTAGTTGCCCCCGGCATAGACGATGTTGCCGTTTGCGGAAGGGGCGATATAGCCGCTCTCGCCGCCTCCGACGTCGTACCAATCTTGCCGGCCGATGGAGCCGTGATCGGTGCTGCTGGCGATGCCAACGGTCGAATTGTCCTGCTGCGCCCCGTAGAGGTAGTAACGGAACTGATCGTCTGCGGCAACGTGGTAGAACTGCGCCGTCGGCTGATTGTCCTGGGATGTCCAGGTCTCCCCACCATCGACGGAAATCGTTGCGCCGCCATCGTTGCCCGCGATCAGTCGCTTCGGATCCTTCGGGTCAATCCAGAGCGCGTGATTGTCCCCGTGCGGTACGCGAATCTGCTCCCAGTCTTTTCCCGCGTCAATCGAGCGGTACGAGCCGACGTCCTGCACGTAAATCCGGTCGGCGTCCGATGGATCCGCGAACACGTGGATGTAATAGAACGCGCGCTGGATCAGGCGATGATCGCCATTGACGAACTGCCAGGAATCGCCCTGATCGTGCGAAACGTAAAGACCGCCCTTGTCCTGCGCCGCCTCGACGAGCGCATACACGCGTTGCGGGTCGGCGGCGGAAGTCGCGATGCCGATCTTACCGAGCAGCACATCCGGAAAGCCGTGGCCCTTGATCTGCTTCCAGGTCGAGCCGCCGTCCGTTGATTTGTAAAGGCCGCTGCCCGGGCCGCCGCTGATGATGTCCCAGGGCTTGCGGATCACTTGATACATGGCGGCGTAGATGATGTGCGGGTTGCCGCCGGCGAATTCAATGTCGACGGCGCCGGTCTTGTCGTCCTTGAAGAGGACCTTTTGCCACGTCTTGCCGCCGTCGGTGCTGCGAAAAACTCCGCGTTCTTCGTTTGGCCCGAATGCGTGGCCGATCGCGGCGACATAGACGATGTCCGGGTTTTGCGGATCGATCAGGATTCTGCCAATGTGGCGTGAATCTTCCAGGCCGATGTGCGTCCAAGTCTTTCCCGCGTCGACGGACTTGTACACTCCGTTGCCATAGGTGATGTCACCGCGAAAACACGGCTCTCCGGTCCCGACATAGATGACGTTCGGGTCAGAGGGAGCAATGGCGATAGCACCGATGGAGGGATTCGACTCCTTGTCGAAGATGGGGGCCCAACTCACGCCGCCATTGGTCGTTTTCCATAGGCCGCCCGCTACAGCGCCGAAATAGTAGACAAAAGGATTCCCCGGAACGCCGACCACGGCTTCGACGCGGCCCCCGCGAAACGGACCGACAAGGCGCCACTCCATCCCCTGCAGCGAATCCTTGGTAAGCGTCTGGGCTATTGCGGAAAATGCGAGAGCAAGCGCGCAGACGAGCGATGCAAGAATAGCGAACGAAACCTTCGATGATGGCTTGAATGACATCAGTTCTCCTCCGAGGTGACCCGCCACGGCGGGCAAGCCGCGAATTTTACTCTCTTAGGCGCGGATTAAGAATTGATTTCTAGTATGGAGGGTCAGTGCGAATGTTGGTGCGCTTCGAGTGGATGTCGCGAAACGCTTTTGTTTTGCAGCCTCCCTTGTCTCCCGGATCTGGTCCGCGATTGGCATGGCGAGGCTGCCTCGCGAACCCTGTGCGCCGAGCACACCGCGTGTCGTAGACAGCATCGGTCGCGTGGACTAGAATCTCGCCCATGCTTCGACGAGTCCTGCTCCTGAGTGCGTGTCTTTTGATCCTTCAAACTGGCGCGAAATCGGGGACAGCAAAGGGCGATGTGGTCTCCTTCGCCAGCGGGAACCTGAAACTTTATGGACACTTGTTTAAGCCGGACGGAGCCGGACCGTTTCCGGCGGTCGTGTACAACCACGGCAGCGCGGCCGGGATGGCTTCGCAGGAAGCCTTTGAAGCGCTTGGACCGGTGTTCGTGAAACGCGGCTGGGTGTTCTTCGGCCCGTACCGTCGCGGGCAGGGACTAAGCGCTGCGGCAGGTCCGTACATCGAAGACCAGATCAACGCAGCCTACAAAGCAGGCGGCATTTCCGCGGCTGATGCAACTGCAGTGCGGCTGCTCGAAACAGATCACCTGAACGACCAGTTGGCAGCGTTGGCTTGGCTGCGAAAGCAGAGCTTCGTTCAATCACAGCGGATCGCAGTCGCAGGAACCTCGTTCGGTGGGATTGAAACGGTGCTCGGTGCTGAGAAGGGCTCGTATTGTGCAGCGGTCGATTTTGCCGGCGGCGCGATGTCATGGCGTCGGGCGCCACTAATTCAATCGTTGATGATCGGCGCAGTCCAAAACTCGCGAGTGCCGATTTTCTTCATCCAAGCCGAAAACGATTACGATTTATCTCCGACCCACGTCCTTTCAGAGGCCATGAAGAACGCGGGGAGGAAATTCGAAGCGAAGATTTATCCGCCATTCGGCACCGCAAGGATAGACGGCCACACCTTTGGCTATTTCGGCGGTTCGGTGTGGGGAGACGAAGTATTTCATTTCTTGGACAGCTATTGTGCAGGGCCGTCCCCGACTATCGACGCCACGAAGCACTACTGAAACAGGCCACCACGATCCGCATCGCCAGCAACAAGTCCCTGCCGGTTTCAGAACTCCCGTGTCTCAAACGAATACGCCTCTCGGCAAGTGCTGTCGATAGCCAAGGCAACCGGACAACTGCGCAGCACGCCTTATTGGGTGGCAAAGCCAACGTTGTATTTCGCTACTTCGCAGCGAGGGCGGGCGCGGGGTTCGGCTGCGCGAGTTCGCCTTCCCAGCGGGCGATGACGGCGGAGGCGAGGCAGTTGCCGATGACGTTGATGGCGGTGCGGGCCATGTCGAGCAGCGCGTCGATTCCAAGGATCATGAAGATTGGCTCGGTGGGGAGATGGAACGTGGCGGCTGTGGCGAGCAGGACGACGATCACAGCGCGCGGGACGCCGGCAACGCCTTTGCTGGTCAGCATGAGCACGAATACCATGAATAACTGCTGCGACCACGACATGTGAATGCCTGCAACCTGCGCGACAAACAAAGACGCGACCGCGAGATAGACGGTGGAACCCGCGAGATTGAAGCTGTAGCCGGCGGGAATGACGAAGGCGACGATGCGGCGCGGCACGCCGAACTGCTCCATGCGTTCCATGGCGAGTGGCAGCGCTGCTTCGGAGGAACTGGTGGCGAAGGCGATGGTAGTGGGCTCGGCGACGGCGTGCGAGAAGGCGCGTAGCGGCACACGAGCGAGCATCGCGATGGGCGGCAGCACGGCGAAGAGAAAAATCGCCAGCGCCGCGTAGCCCGTCAGCAAGAGCTTGAGCAGCGGAACGAGGACGGAAAATCCGAGATGGCCAACCGTGTAGGCCATCGCGCCGCCGACTCCGAACGGCGCGAAGTACATGACGATATTGGTGAACTTGAACATCGCCTCGGTGAGCGAATCGCAGAAACTGACGAGGGGCTTGCGTTTCGGCTCGGGAACCAGCGCCAGCGCGATACCGAACATGATGGCAAATACGGCGACTTCGAGGATGTCGTTCTGGGCGACCGCTTGCGCGATGTTTTCGGGAAAAATGTGAAGGAGGAAGGTGCCCCAGTTGATTAAAGCTGGAGCCTGGGCGGCTGCGTGAGCCGAGGCCGCGACGGCGAGGCCAGATCCCGCGTGACTGAAATCGATCGCGGCAACTCCGATGAAGAGGCCGATGGTGGTGACCACTTCGAAGTAGACCAGGCTTTTCCAGCCGATGCGGCCGACACCGCGCACGTCGCCGTGACCCGCAATTCCGGTGATCAGCGTGCCGAGAATCAGCGGGGCAACGATGACCTCGATCAGGCGCAGGAAGATGTCGCTAAGGATGCGGAGATGCTCGGCGAGATGCGGGTTGTCGAGGCCGATTTCAGCGCCAAGCAACATCGAGACGAAGATCCAGTAGGTGAGCGACTTTCGGCGCCAGCCGTCGACGGCGAGGACGGCGAGCCCGAGCCAGCGAAGGGCGAAGATCCAATCGTGAGTGCCGAAAACGACACGCGCGCCGATGCCGAGCGCGAAGAGCAGGAGGCCGAGAGTGGTCAGATGGCGGGATGCGGAGGGGATGAAGTTCGATCGCGGCTGGTGAGACTGTCGGGCGGACATTACAAAAGCCTCATCTATTGCCGCGCTCGTTGAGGTAATCGTCGAAGCGCGCGAGAGCTTGCTTGAGTTGCTCCACCTCGCCGCCGAAGCCGAAGCGCAAGTGCGACTCGATGCCGAACTGCTCGCCGGGAACGATGAGTATGCTCTTGCGCGCGCGAAGCTCCTCAGCCATTTGCGCGGAATTTTCTCCGTGTCGCAGGCCGACCCATGCGATCGCTCCTGCCCGTGGCGGAATGTGCGAGAAGACGCCGGCGTGCGAGTCGAGCCAGTCCTTCAACACTGGATAATTCTGACGAAGGATTGTCCGCGTGCGGTTCAGGATGCAGGCGCGGCGATTCGTCTGAAGCGCGACGGATGCGAGCCGATCTGTGAGGACCGTCGGCGCGATGCTGGTGTAATCGTGATAGCCCCAGAGGCGCTCGATTAGATCGGGAGGGCCGACGACC
>Ga0335075_10002656_pt1 | contig 28592 bp, 24 predicted proteins | sample Lox_Sample_24_FD_206723 | JGI IMG/M metagenome (GOLD analysis project Ga0335075, IMG submission 206723) | Soil microbial communities from Loxahatchee National Wildlife Refuge, Florida, United States - Lox_Sample_2.4 | ecosystem: Environmental > Terrestrial > Soil > Wetlands | place: USA...
GCCGGATCGACGCCGCGAGCCTCAGCCCAGGTAGTCCAGCTGCGCTCGACCGAGCCGAGAGAGCTGACGAGCACTCCGTCCATATCGAAGAGGATGCCGCGGACGCGAAGGATCATAGATGAAAGATGTCTCGACTGATGGGTTGGCTGCACCCTTAATCGGGAGTGCAGCCTGTGAAGAAGCGGGTTAGAGCTTTGCGAAGAAGGCCTTCATGCGGTCGATGCCTTCTTCGACGTCAGCGTGAGTGACGGCGTAGGCCAGGCGCAGATGCTCTTTCGTACCGAAGGCTTCGCCGGGAACGGTGACGACGTGGGCTTCGTTGAGCAGGCGGGAGGCTAGCTCTATGGTGGTCTGGGCTCCGGGCTTGCCGAGATAGGCGCTGACATTGGGATACACGTAGAAAGCGCCTTCGGGCCTAGTGCAGGTGACGCCGGGGATCTCCGAGAGGCGGCCGAGGATGCGGTCGCGGAGGGCGAGGTAGTCGGCGCGCATCTCGGCAACGCATTCCTGCGAGCCGTTGAGGGCGGCGATGGCGGCCTTCTGAACGAAGTGCGCGGTCGAGGATGTCGACTGGCTCTGCAGCTTGCTCATAGCGGCGATGATGGGCTTGGGTCCGAGGGCGAAGCCGGCGCGCCAGCCGGTCATGGCGTACGTCTTCGAGAGCGAGCCGGCGACGATGAGGTGTTCTTTCGCGTCGGTGAATGATCCGCCGCTGACCAGGGCTCCGGTGAACTGCAGGTAGACGTAGCACTCGTCGAGGATGAGGTAGATGCCGCGTTCGTGAGCGAGGCGGACAATACGCTCGAGGTCGGCAGGAGCAACGACTGAGCCCGCCGGGTTCGAGGGTGAGTTGAGAACTATGGCCTTGGTGCGTGGCGTGATGGCTTTCTCGATGGCGTCGGCGGTAATGCGGAAGTTTTCGGCTTCCTCGGTTTCGAGGTAGACGACCTTGCCGCCGCCGTACTGGATGATGTCCTTGTAGGAGACCCAGTAGGGGACGGGAAGGATGACCTCGTCTCCATGGTCGACGAGCACCTGCAGGGCGTTGAAGAGCGCGAGCTTGCCGCCGGTGGTGAAGACGGCTTCGTCGGGAGCGTAGTCGGAGCCGAAGTCGCAGGCGTGGCGCTCGACGATGGCTTTGCGGACTTCAGGGATTCCGGAAACGACCGTGTAGCGCGTGAAGTTTCCGTTGATGGCCTCGATGGCCGCGTCCTTGATGTGGCGCGGCGTGGCGAAGTGGGGCTCGCCGGCTCCGAAGTCGACCAGCTTGGCGCCCTGGGCGCGCAGTTTGGCGGCTTCCGCGGTAACGGCCATGGTGGCCGAGACTTCAATGCGTCCGATACGATCGGCAAAAACTTTGGAGGCAGTGGCTGTCGTCATGGTGATTCTATTTTTTCAGATTTTGAGAGGTGGCGGGGGAGAAATAGTTGACCATTGAGAACCGGGCTCAGCGGCGGTCAATCAGCCGAGCAGCAGGGCTGAAAACGGTCTGAGCGACAACGAGGTAGCAGTCTAGAATTCAGGACGGTCTGGAAAGAGGGGAAGCCGGTTAGGATGAGACCACCTCAAGTCTCGCGCACAATCAAGACGCCGGACGGCGTTGCCATCGCCATGCAGGAGTGGGGTTATGCCTCCGGCCCGGAAATCCTATTCGTCCACGGTTTTTCGCAGTCCCATTTGTGCTGGAAAAAACAGATAGAGAGCGAACTGGAAGAGTCATTTCGGATGGTCACCTATGACCTTCGCGGACATGGCGACTCAGACAAACCGCACGACGCGGCATTCTACCGGGAAGGCTCACGATGGGCGGAGGAACTGCATTCCGTCATCGCCGGAGCGGATTTGCATCGGCCGGTGGTTGTGGGCTGGTCCTACGGTGGACGCGTGATCTGCGACTATCTGCTGAGTTACGGAGACGATGCCATTGCAGGAATCAACTTCGTGAGTGCGACGACAAAAAACCCTCCTGAGAACGCGCCCGGGAGAAGGCTGATCAGCGCGATGGCCACCGCGGACGCCGCTGAGAACGCCGAACGCACCCTCGCCTTCTTGAGTGCATGCACGGCGTTGCCGGTGCCCACCGAGGATCTCGACGGTATGCTGGCCTTCAATCTGCTTACCCCGGTCGAAGCGCGCTCTCACATGTCTGGCCGTCCGACGCCTTATGAAGAAGCGCTGCGGAGACTGTGCGTTCCAGCGCTTGTTACCCACGGTGAAAAGGATCAGATCGTGCCGCTTGAGGTGGGGCAGTACACCGCTTCGGTCGTGGCCGGCGCCAAGGCGTCCTTCTATCCGGAATCGGGTCACATGACTTTCTGGGAAGACGCCCCTCGCTTCAACCGTGAACTTGCTGCGTTCGTGGTTAGAGCCACGAAGGCGTAGGGCTAGCTTTTCGGCACGCGCTGCTTGAGGCGGTCGATGACGAATTTCGGCACAAGGCCGTCGACCGATCCGCCGAGCACGAAGACCTCTTTGACGAGTCGCGAGCTGACAAAGGAGTACTTGCCGTCGGGCATGAGGAAGATGGTTTCGAGCTCAGGTGCGAGGCGGCGGTTCATCAGGGCCATCTGGAATTCGTATTCGTAGTCGCTGATGGCGCGGATGCCGCGCATGACCGCCTGTGCCTGCTGGTCACGGGAGAAGTCGACGAGCAGGCCGTCGAAGGTCGCGATGGAGACGTTGCCGAAGGAGGCGACGCCCTCGGTGAGCATCTCGACGCGCTCTTCGACGGTGAAGAGGGGGTTCTTGGAGGAGTTGCGCAGGATGGCGACGACGAGGTGATCGAAGATTTTTGCGCCGCGCGCGATGAGGTCGAGGTGACCATTGGTCACGGGGTCGAAGCTGCCCGGGTAGATGGCCTTGATGGTGGTCACGCCATGGTGATTCTATCAAGCGAGGCAAGCCCGGTGGGAGACCGTGACTTCCCGCGCCTCAAATAAACTTACCATCGAGACCAGCGATGAACTTGATTCCGGGGATATTCAACCGCTGGAGTTTCTTATCGTTAGTGAGAAACAGATCGGCTTGTGCTTCCGCGGCGCTGGCAAGGTGTATCGCGTCGGCAGGCAACACCGAGTTCGCCGCCCTGATCTTCGCGTACACCTCTGCTGTTCGGATCGTAAACGGAATCAGCACTATTTCCTCGCTTTGGAAATACTCTTTTGTCTCTTTCACTCTTAGGAACGCTTTGGTTTTCTCCGGACCAGTGAGCAGCTCGCCCACGGTGAAGATACTCGTGCAGAGCGAATCTCCGCGCCGAATAATCTCCTGATGAATCTGCCGCACCCGCGGACCAAATTGAGAATGACCTTCAAGGAAATATACAAACAGCATCGAATCCCAATAGATGCGACTCATTATTCGTCCTTAAGATTTATTCCCTGGTCATCTTTCTTCTCTATGAAATGGAGTTGTTCGCGTTCGCTGCGAATGAACTTCTCTCCTCCCCCGAGTTGGCGATAAACATCCGCCTGCGTTCCATAGAGCGCCTCGAGGAGGCTCTCTTTGCGACCTGGAGGAACTGATCGTTTTTCAACAGACAAACGATAGGTGAAGACGGCTCTTGTTCCCATACCGGAGGGCGGTCCCTCCTTCTCAATTAACTCCAGACCTGTTTCACGCTGAAATTTCTTGGAACCCAACGTTGTACATACCGAAGGAACTCGATTCACCCAATGCAAATCACGATGCACGTCGCCCGCTTTGATTCGAATTGTGTCTTCTCCCCGCACTTTTGCGGGACCCACGTAAACGGAAAGGACATGTCGCTGAACTTCTACGTTAAGACCATCCTTCATATTCCCTCCATACATACATACATATACATTACATTCTGCGCGACTATTGTCAAGCTGGAATTAAGAAAATAAAAGGCTGCCGAAGCAGCCCTTTTTCTCACTGGATTAAAGTACGAATCTATTGCCGTCTGGCCGCCGGTCTCACTGCTTCCTGAGCGGCCGCGGAGCCGTTGACAGGAACAGGTGGAACTTCAGGTAGCGCGCTGGGACTCACGATGCCCAGCTTCTGGCGGAGTTGTGTGTCCATCTTGGCGAAGACATCCTTGTTGTCCTTGAGGAAGCTGCGGACGTTTTCGCGTCCCTGGCCGATGCGTTCGCCGGCATAGCTGTACCAGGCGCCGGACTTCTCGACGATGTTGTTGGTCACGGCGAGGTCGAGGACATCGCCTTCGCGCGAGATACCTTCGCCGTAGAGAATGTCGAACTCGGCTTCGCGGAAGGGCGCGGCAACCTTGTTCTTGACGATCTTGACCTTGGTGCGCGAGCCGACGACGGCATCGCCCTCTTTGACGGCGGCGATGCGGCGGATGTCGACGCGCACCGAAGAGTAGAACTTGAGGGCACGGCCTCCGGTGGTGGTCTCGGGATTGCCGAACATAACGCCGATCTTTTCGCGGATCTGGTTAATGAAGATGAGGCAGGTGCGCGATTTCGAGACCGTGCCGGTGAGCTTGCGCAGGGCCTGTGACATCAGGCGCGCCTGCAGGCCGACGTGGGAGTCGCCCATTTCCCCATCGAGTTCGGCTTTGGGAACGAGGGCCGCAACCGAGTCGACAACCAGCACATCGATGGCGCCGGAGCGGACGAGGGCTTCGGTGATTTCGAGAGCCTGCTCGCCGTAGTCGGGCTGGGAGACGAGAAGGTTGTCGACATCTACACCGAGCTTTTTGGCGTACTGCGGATCGAGGGCGTGCTCAGCGTCGACGAAGGCCGCCATGCCTCCGGCCTTTTGCGCTTCGGCGATGATCTGAAGGGTGATGGTGGTTTTGCCCGAGGATTCAGGGCCGAAGATCTCGATGACACGGCCGCGGGGCACTCCGCCGACGCCAAGAGCGGCGTCAAAGGAGATGGAGCCGGTGGAGATGGTGGCGATGGGCACGACTTCCCTGCTGCCGAGGCGCATGATGGAGCCCTTGCCAAACTGCTTTTCAATCTGCGAAAGCGCCAGCTCTACGGCGCGGGAACGGTCATCAGCCACGTGTGTTTCTCCAGTCTTCAGAGCGTTGTTGCGTGTTTCAAATTGGTACGGTTCGGAGGTTTGGGTGAATATTAGCACCGAAATCCCCGGGGCGAAGAAAAACCAAAAACCATAGTAACGTTGACAGCCGGGCAAAGTCCAGCTAGCGGAATTCTAGCGGTCACTCCTGTGAAGAAAGCGGTACGGAATTATTGAGTTTTGTTTCTCAAGGAGAGGAGCCGCTGCGCATCTCGGTGTTATCGACATAGCGGCCCTCCTGCGCAGCCTTCTTCCCGGCAGCGATGAGTTGTCGCTGATACTCATTCAGGTCCGACTGATCTGTCGGCTGGTCGTGGTGCAGATTTTCAATCGTCATGGTTCATCTCTTCAGTAGATCCACCGGCTCATTCACGTCCGTCACGCGGAAGTATTGCGCGAGCGATGGGTGCTGACGGCGAACCGCTTCGTACATCTCCCAGGCGATGCGGCGGTAGGAGAAATGTCCCTGTGGCTGGGAGCGGAGTTCGGAGATGTAGACGGCTTCGGCGAAGTCCATTTTGAAGAGAGCACGAGTGCGGGTGCCGAGGGGGAGAAGATAGTCGGCGGAAGCCTGATATTCGGGAGCGGTGGTTTGCCCCAGCTTTGCGTGGGCGGAGTGGGCAGCGCGCATCGCGGACTCGTATCGCCGCACTAGACCGGCTTCGGCGAGGCCTTCGGGGTTTTCGAAACCGTGGATGCTGGTGAAGTCCTGCAGCACCTGAATGCAGCGGCGGTGGCGGTGCATGTCGCGGAAACCGCCGATGTCCATGAGGATGTCGAACTTCAGGGCCTTGCCTGAGGCGAATTCGCGGAGGAGCTCGTCGTGCTTGCCGCGATGGCGTGTGCCGAGAGCGATGATCTCGCCGCGGCGCGCTTCGCTGAGGGCGGCGACGTGGCGGCGAATCTGGCGGTAGGGGTAGTGGCAGGCACCGTAAAGGAGCGTCGTGGCGAGCTCGACTTCGAGAGACTCGTCGTGATCGATGAGATCAACGGACGGAGCGGGATCGATCGGCTCTTTCGAGAACAGATCGGCGGCGGCCTGACGAAGGTCGCCGCGAGTCGAGATTTCATACTCGTTAGGCGCGGCGTATTTGACCAGCGTGGGTGCGGTGTGGACTTCACGGGTAAGCAGCGCTGCGGCGCGTTCGCCAAGCGCGGGGTCGAGGGCAGCGATTTCCTGCTGGAGCTTTGCCCACTCGTCGCCCTGGACATTCCATGCGGCTCCGGTGGCGGCTGCGCGGAGCTTTTCGCCGAGTTGGCGAATCTCTGCGTAGGGGCTGGAGAGCAGGCGCGAGACCTGGGTCTCGAGGGTGCGGGCGTTGACGATCTGGCCGAGAGAGGTGTTGGTCGCGAGCGGCAGCAGGTAACGGGCGACGTCGAAGGCGCGAGCGCGGAGGGTGCGCTCGTAGCTCTCAGACTTCATTTCGGCGGGACGCGGGACCTGGCTTTTCAGAGATTCGAGGATGCCTTCGGCGACTTCGTGGTAGGCGGCGAAGAGAGCTTCGATTTGCTCGCGGAAGAGCGTCGCAGCCTCATGATCCGTCCCGAAGTCAGGCATATACCAGCCGCTTTTGCGGAAGTTCTGATAGCGGGTGGAACGTTCCTGTCCGTCCCAGCGCTGCTCGTCGACGAGTACAATCGCGGCGAGCAGCGAGAGACGCTCGATGGCGAAGGCGAGGTGCGCGAGATCGGCAATGGAACGATGCCCGTACTGGAAATAGAATGTGTTGAGAAATTGCTCGGCGCGCTGGCTGCTGATCTCCCGGAGAGAGTCCCTCATGGACAGAGCAGAGCGGGAATATTTAGCCATGGCGTAGGCGAGCACTTCAGGATCGGCACCGTGCACGGCGAAGACTTCCGTCTGGTTCTGTGGCCGTTCATCAGGCGTGGTCGAGGAAGTAACGACGGGCGTGGCTCCAGTTTCAGGCATGGGCAACAGGATACGGCAAACGGCTCTGCAAAAAAGCGTGAACGACCTTCCCAATTTTGACCAGGTTCTGCGGCACGAGTTGATTCCGCCGCGTCCTTTGTTCATGCATTCGACTTTGACTCCCCCGGATGATCTGCGCGAGATACTTTCCGCTACCAGCCACCGGCCGTGGCCGCTGCCGAATGCGCAATGGGTCATGACGCAGCGATGGAATGATCTGCTTTTTGCGCACTGGCCGGTGTCGCCCGCGCAGATTACCCCGCTGCTTCCGGCGAACCTGGTGGTGGATACCTTTGACGGCGAAGCATGGGTGGGCATTGTCCCGTTCTGGATGGACCAGATCCGCATGCACCGGTGGCCGGAGATTCCGGGGGCGAATCGCTTTCCGGAGTTGAATCTTCGGACGTATGTGCGCGAGGCGCACACGAATCTGGGCGGAGTTTATTTTTTCTCGCTGGACGCCGCGAATCCGCTGGCGGTGGCGGCGGCGCGGCTCTTTTTCAAGCTGCCGTATTACTGGTCGAAGATGCGGATTGACCATTGCGATAACCGAGAATTCCGCTACTCGAGCCAGCGGCGCTTTGCAAAGGCCCCCGCGCGCTTCCGGGCACGTTATCGCAGCCTGGGGCAGGCTTCGGACAAGCAGGGACTGGAGCAGTTTCTGACCGAGCGCTATGCGCTCTACACGGCGGACAGGGGCGGGGCGCTCTTCAAAGGCAACATTCATCATTTGCCGTGGCCGCTGGAACGCGCGGAGGCGGAGTTCGAACTAAACGAGCTGCCGGCGGCGCATGGAATCAGGCTTCCGGATACGGCTCCGCTGCTGCACTACAGCCGCGAGCTGGTGGTGTATATCTGGGCGCTGGAGCCGCTCCCCCTGGCAAAGCTGAAGGCCGCGGCGACTCCCGTGCCGGTGGCGAAGCCGTTATGAGGCACCGCCATTTGGGATAGCGACTAGCGCCACAAATATTCTTGCACTTTATGCTTGACCCGGCTTATGCTCAGTCACCAATATTCCATCGGTTCCTGGGCCCCACAGGACTGATCATGAAACGCATTCCCGCAGCTGACTTGCGTGCACTGGCTGGAGAGTTTCTAAAGCTTGAGCTACTGCTCGCTGAACCGCACAATCTCGAAGAACTCCGCAAATTCCTCATCCTGGCCCGGTCATTCGAAGAAAGTGGCGGCGTTGCAGCACTCAAGGCACTTTTGCGCCCACAGGAAACGGGTTCAGCCGCCTTTACTGCCACACGGGGGTCAGCCGTCCATCCCCACCCGAAGGAAGCTTCCGCCTCCCTGTTCAACGACGCTTCTCACTCCTGATCCCTTTTCCCTGCTTTTAGTACACTCGCGGCGTGGCCACGCTTTACAACCAGATTGCCAACCAGAATCGCGAGCGGCTGGCGGCGCTGAGCGATGGCGTGTTTGCCGTCGCGATGACGCTGCTGGTGCTCGATCTGCATGTGCCGGTAGCGGAAGCGATCCACTCGGAGCGCGATCTTTGGGGCGCGCTGCTCAAGCTCGGCCCGCGGATGCTGATGTACGGCATGAGCTTTCTTACTCTGGGGATCTTCTGGAACGGGCAGCAGACGCAGCTCAATTACTTTGAACGGGTAGATCGCGATCTGAGCTGGATTCACCTTGCGTTTCTGGTCTTCATTACTCTGCTGCCGTTCTCGACACAGCTGCTGGCAGAGTTTATCCACTATCGCACCGCGTTGCTGGTTTACTGGCTCAACATTCTGATCCCGGGTGTAATTCTGTACGTAAGCTGGCGCTATGCGGACAGAAGGGCGCTTATCCGCGAAGATACGCCACTGGATATCCGGAAGGCCATCTGCAATCGCGTGGTGATCGCGCAGTCTCTGTATGCCTTCGGCGCGCTGCTGTGCGTGATCAATACTTACTGGAGTATCGGATTCATTCTGCTGGTTCAACTCAATTATGCGATTGCGCCGAGAGTAGTGAGAGGGATCAGCCATTAACCATTAACCATCAGCCGCGAAAGATAATCCAATGCCCCTACTTCGTGTCAGCCGATGATTTCGCCCCGCCATAGGCCTCCCGCACGCTGCCCTCTATAATCGACTGCGGAGAAATTGCTAAATTATGTCGTCTCTTGAAGGAAAGACAGCACTTGTAACCGGAGCGTCACAGGGGATTGGCCGGGCCTGCGCGATTGAGCTGGCAAAAGCCGGAGCCAGGGTTGCACTGGCAGCCCGCAACGAGGAAAAACTGGGCGAGGTCGCCGCAGAAATCAAGGCCGCAGGGGGGACGGCGCAGGCATTCGCCATCGATATTGCGAGTGAAGACTCGATCAAGGCTGGAGCGAGGGCGGCGTTGGAGCATTTCGGCAGCATCGAGATCCTGGTGAACAACGCTGGCATCACCCGGGATGGGTTGATGCTGCGCATGAAGCGCGCGGACTGGGATGCGGTGATTGCAACGAATCTGACGGGGACGTTTTTGTTGACGCAGGCAATTGCCAGCTCGATGCTGAAGGCGCGCTGGGGCCGAATCATCAACATCACGAGCGTGGTGGGTGAGACGGGGCAGGCAGGGCAGGCGAATTACGCGGCGAGCAAAGCGGGGCTGATCGGGCTCACGAAATCTCTGGCGCGCGAACTGGCGTCGCGGGGCATCACCGCCAATGCGGTCGCTCCGGGGTACATCGAGACGGCGATGACCGCGGTACTCGATGACAAGCAGCGCGGCGCGATGCTGTCGCACATTCCGCTGGGGCGTGCGGGGACGGATCAGGATGTGGCCTGTGCAGTGCGCTTTCTGGCGTCGGAAGAAGCAGCCTACATTACCGGTCACGTTCTGGACGTGAACGGCGGCATGTACATGTAGCGCGAAGGGCTAGTGCGCGGCGGCAACGGGCCCTTCAGCAGCCTCTTCGGGAGAGGGCTGGGAAAGCTCGGCAGAGGCGCACAGTTGATCCTTGCGCTTGGTGAGCTCGGCGTTCAGTTCGGCGCCGATGAGGATGGCCAGCGCAGTCAGGTAGAGCCACAGCATCAGACCGATCAGGGCTCCCATCGATCCGTAGGTAGCGTTGTAATTCGAGAGGTGGGCGAGATAGTAGTTAAGGCCGGCTGAGCCCAGAAACCAGATGACGATGGCGACGACCGCCCCGGGCAAGGTGGAAAAAAATGTGTGCTTTTTGTTCGGTCCCAGATAGTAGACCAATTCGAGGGCGGCGACGAACGTCGCACCGATGAGAACCACGCGCACGATCGGCCAAAGGTGCTCGACCGGCTGCGGAATGAGAACCATCTGAACCAGGATGTGACCGAAGCGCGGTCCTACCAGCAGCAGGACCATGGAAAACGAGACGAGCCCTCCGCTGGTCAAGGTGAGGAGGAGTGCCCGCAATCGATTCTGCCACCAGGACGAGACCGGAACATCGAAAGCAATGTTGAGCGAATCGATCAGGGCGGAGAAACCGCCTGCGGCCGCCCAGAAATATCCCAGGATTCCGAAGGAGAGCAGCTTGCCGCGATTCGGGGTCAGGATATCGGCGACGATTCGCTCGACCAGAGAGAGCGCGTCCGGGGGCACGAGCTCAGCCATGAGATTGAGCGACTGCTGGAAGACGTCGGGGATAGGAAAGAATTGCAGGAGTGAAGAAAAGACAAGCAGCAGGGGCACCATCGACAGCAAGAAGTAAAAAGCCAGAGCCGCGGCGATGGTGAAGGCCCGGGTACGCCCCAGCTCACGGTAGACGATCCAGCTGAGCTGGCGCGTCACCCGCCAGCCGCAACGCAATCGTTCGCCAAGCTTTGCCGGATTGAGCGCGATCCTCTGCATGGTCCGCACGGTTCCCGCGGCGTGTTGCCGCGACCTGCCCTTCTAAGAGATGCACCGCCGCCGGTGACGAATCGAGCTACAGCATATTCGGAAGCAGCTTCCGACGAATGCCGCCGGAAATGCGTTAGTGGAATGTGCCGATCCAGCCGGATATCAGCTGGATCGCTTCAGGAGCGACGTGGGACGGCTGGAAATACTCCCGGCCAGTCGATTCTCCGGCAACGGGCATCATGAGGTGGTTGAGGCCTTCGATTTGTTTGCTTTCGCCGCCGGGGGCGGTGTTCGCACCAGCGAGAGCCTGAAAATCCCTCTCACTAACCTGTATGTCCTTGGTTCCGCGCAGGACGAGGGCGGGAAGGCCGAGTTTAGCCAACTCCGCGGGAGGATTCTGGCTGATCCAGGAGCGCCAGTAGACTTCCGGCATTCTGATGGGAGGGGTGCCGACCATTTCGTCGACGGGCGTGGTGGGATCGTTGATAGTGCGAAAGATATCCTGCCACTGCTTCTCAAGCGCTTCGATCTGACTCTGTTCTTCGCCCTGGCGCTTTCCCTGACCGAGGAGCTGGCGCATGAGGGTCTCTTCGACGCCGAGTGCTCCGCCGGCGAGAAAGATAATTCCACGGACGGAGCCTGGCGCCTGCTGGAGACGGTCGGCGGCGATGACCGGAGCCATGGTGCCGCCGAGGCTGTGTCCGAGAAGGAAGACGCGCCGGGGATCGATCTCGGGCTGCGAAGAGGCGAAGGCAAGCGCAGCGACGGCGTCGATGGTGACCTCGTGGTCGAGGTCGGGGTGCAGCCGGAAGGTTTCGGGTGCGAGATGGGTTCGCTTTTCGTAGCGGAGGGTGGCGATGCCGTCGGCGGCGAGTCCATAGGCGATGTCGCGGAAAGGCTTGTTGGGACCGATGGTCTCGTCGGCGTCATGAGGACCTGAACCCTGGACGAGAACGACGATGGGGACGGGAGCTTTGCGATCCCGGGGAAGAGCGAGAATGGCGGGAATTTTCAGGCCGTCGCTGGTGAAGGAGACATTTCGTTCTACGACAGAGGCAGCTCCGGGGATGGGTCCGGCAGACGCGGACTGTTGTTCTTCGTTCAGGGTGAAGCCGCTGCGCCGGTAGGAGAGCGATTGCATAGGGATGTCGAACTCCATCAGATTGTTGTTGGTGTCGGCCCAGATATCGCCCTCGGCGCCGGCGATCTTCAGATGCCAGCGCTTGAGGTGAATGGAGGTGCCCTTGAGCGTGCCTTCGCCGAGATCGCCGGTTGTGAGCTCCATGGGCAACTGCACGCCTTTGCGCTGGGCAAGGAAGCCCCAGTACTGGTGATCGGGCTGGGGATGAGCGGTTTCCATGTAAATGAGATTTTGCACGCCGCTTGGGTCGAAGTTGTTGAAGACAACCGTGCCCGGGTGCATTTCAAAGGTGGTGGTTACGGGATTGCCTCCGGTTTCGCCTTCGAAGGTGAGGCGGGAGGTGCGGGGATCGGCGGTAATGGTGGCGGATTGCGTCTGGCCATTGACAGCGATTCTCAGATTGTCGGAACGGAGTTCATAGCCGGGGCCGAGGTCGGCATTGCGTTCGCTGGTGACGGTCTTCATCTCGATGGTGAAGAGGTAGTGCGCCTTGACGTGGAAGCCGGTTTTTGTGGGAGAGAAGAGGTAATCGGCTTTACCGATCTGCCTGCCGCCAAGGTCAAGCTCGAAAATGGCCGGGGCAGTTTGCGCGATGGCACAAACGGAGGCTGCTGCCAAGCTCACCAACCACGCGAACCAGCGAATCGACACCTGGGCGCTCCTTATCGAGTCTGAGAGCAAGTGTACGTCGATTCCCTACCGTTTATCATGAGCGGAATCTTACGTATGGGGTCCGGCGATGAACGAGCTGCAACGAGTGCTGATCAGCAACGGGGTGGGCGCGCCGCCCGCGCATGTTCTTGAAGCAGTGGATGAGGCGATGGCGCACCGGAGGTATCCAGGCGCTCCGCATTCGATTTACGAAGAGGTGTGGCACCTGGCGTTCTGGCAGGAGCTTTCGCTCGACTGGATTTCCGGGAAAGCGACGCCGTATCCGGAGCATGCGTCGGCCGGATTCCCGACTTCGACTGCGGAGAACTGGGAGGCGGTGCGGGTGCGGTTTCTGCGCGGTGTGAAGGAAGCTGCGGAGATCGCGGGGGATGCAGTTCGGCTGGAATGCGCAGTAGGGTGCCTGTCACGGGATCCGGAGCCAGCGCGAACAATGACGGTCAGAGAACAGATTGAAGGGATTGCGGCGCACAATGCCTATCACCTGGGGCGGGTGGTGTTGCTGCGGCAGCTTTACGGGTCGTGGCCGCCGCCATCGGGCGGCGACAGCTGGTAAGAAATCCGGCAACATAACGAAGATCCGAAATTGTACGACGGACGAACCAAGGGAGTGACGCCGAGGGGTTTTTCTGCAAGTTGCTGTTAAATTGCGACCAACCTCGCTCATACTCTGAGAAAGTCCTTGCGCGGAGGATCATCAGCATGTTAACTATGCAGCCAACACTCCACGACGCCCACCTGAACTCACGAGGGGGAAGTGTAGTTGAAGGCAAGTTTATGAAAATTGGAACGACGATCCGGGGATATCGCCTGCAAAAGGGCTTGTCGCAGGGTGATATCGAAAAACGCACCGGACTTTTGCGCTGCTATCTTTCTCGAGTCGAGAACGGACATACCGTTCCCTCTCTCGATACCTTGTCCAAGATTGCGCATGCACTGGATCTTCCGCTGGCCCAGTTTTTTGCGGAGGATTCGCTTGGCCGGGAACTTAACACGCAGAAGCTCACGGATGATGAGCTTCGCTTTCTAACCCAGATTCGCCGCTACTCCACCAACCTGAACGACAGCGACCGTAAGCTGTTGCTGGCCATGGTCAAGAAGTTCGCGGCTACCGCTGTACGCTAGCACTTGATTTACGGCACTCCCCCGCCGACTTACTCCCGGCGAAACCTGCCTGTTTTCCTTGGATACGGGGTATACGGACTGTCTAAAATGCCGGTCTGGCGAGCTGCTAGGAGCGCCAGAAGGAATTGACGCCAAAGGCAAAGAGCGTCAGGGCGAAAGCCATTCCCACAACGGCAAACCAGCGACGCCGGATGAAGGTCGTCCGAGGCGCACCGATGCGCGGCACCAGCGGGACGCCGAAGGCGAGGCCGCTGAGAAATCCGCCGAGATGGGCCATGTTGTCGATCTGGACGGGGCTGGGTCCAAAAACGGTGTATAGGCCGATGGCGAAGTTGAGCAGAGCGAACTGGATGACGCTCCAGCGCAGGCGCTTGAGCTCGGGCTTGGGGACGGGCAGGAGCGGCGATTTAAGGAGCACGATCAGAACGCCGGCGAGCCCAAAGACCGCACCGGAAGCACCCGCGCCGACGATGGATTGCGGCGAGTTGGGAACGCCGGGGTGTACGGCTACGCTCAGGAGATTCCCGGCGAATCCGGTGAAGATGTATGCCGCGAATACGCCCATGGGGCCCATCAGCGGCTCGGCGAGGAGGCCGAGGTTCCAGAGGCACCACATGTTGGTGGCGATGTGGATGATACCGACGTGGACGAACATGGCGGTGATAAGCCGCCACCACTGGCCGTACTGAAGGACCAGCGTTCCGTTATTGGCCCCCCAATGGACCAGCTGCGCGACGGTCGGCGACAGAAAGGAGACGCCGTTCAACACCATCCCCAGGAAGACCAGGCAGTTGATGGCCAGAAGCGTATAGGTCGCCGGGGCGCTTGCCCAGGTGAGGCGCTTCTGCTGCCGGTCGGCCGCGCCAGGAGGCGGGGCTGGCGGCTCGGCTCGATACTGGTCGGGAGGCGGGTACCAGCCGCCCTGGGCGCTCTCATCCGGAGGCAGAATTTCGGGGCGCACGCCGCCGGAGCGGAATCCTGTCCCCCCCGATTCACCGTTGCGGTGCGCGGTATTCTCCTGCCAGCTTCGGTCCATGTCTCTTCTAACGTATCCTCAGTCTTGCGTACTGACAAATATGGGCCGGCATGACAATGCGATGCGCCCGCTCATACAATTTTTCTTTTGACTCCCCTGAATAGGACATTCATGACTTCCAGCAATGTTTTGAGCGCTACTGCGAGCGGCATCAAACCGGTGCGCCGCGCCCTTTTGAGCGTCACCGATAAGTCCGGCCTGGTTTCTTTTGCGAAGCAGCTTGCCGGTCACGGCATCGAGCTGGTGTCGACGGGTGGGACTGCGAAGGCACTGCGCGATGCGGGCCTGACGGTGCGGGATATCTCCGAGCTGACGGGCTTTCCGGAGATGCTGGATGGCAGAGTGAAGACGCTGCACCCCAAGGTGCATGGCGGGATCCTTCATATTCGCGGCAAGGCGGAGCATCGGGCTGCGGTTGACAAGCATGGGATTGAGCCGATCGATATGGTGGTCGTGAATCTGTATGCCTTTGAGCAGACAGCCGGCAAGCCGGGTGCGACTTTTGCGGAAGTGATCGAGAACATCGATATCGGCGGGCCGTCGATGGTGCGCTCGGCGGCGAAGAACTTCGAGGACGTCGCGATTGTGACCTCGGCGGCGGATTACGATGCGCTGGCGGAGGAGCTTGCGGCCAACCATGGCGCCCTGTCGCGGGAGACGCGGTGGCGGCTGGCGAAGCAGGCATTTGCGGTCACGGCAGCGTACGACACGGCGATCGCCAACACGCTCGAGAAGATTGCGACGGCGGACGAGGCGGAGTCGCCGGTAAAGTTTGCCGATCCGGCGAAGTCTGACCTGCCCTGGACGCTGCGCATTTCGTATCCAATGGCGACGCCGCTGCGGTATGGCGAGAATCCGCATCAGAGGGCGGCGCTTTATTCCGACGGATCAGGGCTGGGGATCGCCGGAGCGAAGCAATTGCAGGGCAAAGAGCTGAGCTTCAACAACCTGGTGGATCTGGATGCGTGCTGGGAGCTGGCGCAGGAGTTCGATGCGGGCTCGGCGGGAGTGGCGATTATCAAGCACACCAATCCCTGTGGCGCGGCAACGGGCGAAACGGTGGTTGAGGCGTACCTGAAGGCACTGGCAGCGGATCCGATTTCGGCATTCGGCGGGGTGATTGGAATCAATCGGGAAGTGGATGGAGCAGCGGCGGGGGAAATTGCCAAGCTGTTTGTGGAAGCCATTGCCGCTCCGGGTTTTTCTGACGAAGCGCGGGCGCGCTTTGGCGCCAAGAAGAATCTGCGGCTGGTGGAGGTGCGAAACGCGGACTCGCCGTTTGTCGTCAAGCAGGTTTCAGGCGGACTGCTGCTGCAGGATGCAGATCGGGGACGGGTGAGTGCGGCCGATCTCGAGATAGTGACGGCGCGCAGGCCGAGCGAAGACGAGCTGGCAGCGCTGCTCTTTGCCTGGCGGGTGTGCAAGCACGTCAAGTCGAACGCGATTGTGTACGCCAGGAATGGGCAGATGCTGAGCGCGGGAGCGGGACAGACAAGCCGGGTGGACGCGGCGAAGTTTGGAGCGATGAAAGCGGTATTGCCACTGGCAGGCTGCGTGGCCGCGTCCGATGCTTTCTTTCCCTTCCCGGATGGGCTGGAAGTAGTTGCAGGGGCTGGAGCGACGGCGGTGATTCAGCCGGGAGGATCGGTGAAAGACGCCGAAGTGATTGCCGCCGCAGACAGGCTGGGCGTCGCCATGGTCTTTACACGGATGCGGCATTTCCGCCACTAAGTGGAGGGTTACGACATCAAAGCTTCAGTAGATTGCAGCCAGAATGGAGTTACAATCGTCTTAATATCGCAAGGACGTGCCGGCCATTCCAGAAACACTTGCAGTTCCTCCTATTGAAGCCAGCGAGTCAATTCGAGCCGGGGCATCTGCGAGGTCCGGGCACAGGGGATTCCCACCGATCATGAGCAGCATGCCTAATTCGCACCAAACTTCCCGCATTCGCACAATTTGCCAACTTGGCGTGACGACATTCAGTCTCGCAGTATTTTCCTGCGCGTTGACGGCACAGGGCCAGGATGCCAAAGCCGCGCCAACCGCACCGAATAGCGCGAGCAATCCCACTGACTCGGACAGGGCGAGCGCCTATTACCACTACATGCTGGCACACGAATACGAAGATATGGCCAACACTTATGGCCGTCCTGAGTATGCGACGCGAGCGATTGAGGAATACAAGCTGGCTCTCAATGCCGATCCCAGCTCGAAATATCTGAACAACGGGCTGGCGGAGCTTTACTTCCGCACGGGGCATGTTCGCGACGCGATTGTGGCGGCGCAGGAACAGATCAAGAAGGATCCGAACAACCTGGAAGCTCATAAGCTGCTGGGGAGCATCTACCTGCGGTCGCTCGGCGATGGGCAGCAGAACGCCGCGTCGGATGATGTGCTGAAGCTGGCAATCGCCGAATTTACCAAGATTGTCGCGCTTGAACCGGATAGTGTTCAGGACCGCCTTCTGCTGGGCCAGTTGTACTCGTTTGCGCACGATTCGGTTCACGCGGAAGAACAGTTTTCTGCGGCCGAGAAGATCGATCCAGGCTCGGAGGAAACGGCGCTCAATCTGGCGCGGCTCTACACAGAGCAGGGCGATCCTACTCGCGCGATCAAGATACTGAACAGCCTGCCGGAAGACGATAAGACGGGGAAGACGGAGTTTGTTCTCGGCGCAAGCTATGAGCGGCTGAAGGATACTCCGCACGCGATTGCGGCGTATAAGAAGGCTCTCGAACTGGACCCCGATAACCTCGATACGGAACGCGCGCTGGCCAGGGTTCTGCTGAATGACAACCAGCTAACGGCGGCACTGTCGGCCTATCAGGATATTGCCTCGGGCGACCCGACCGATCCCGATGCTTACCTGCACATGTCGGAGATTCAACGGCGGCAGGGTAATTACGAAGAAGCGCTCACCACCCTCAAGAAGGCCAAGTCGCTGGTATCCGATTCGCTCGAGATCAGCTTCAACGAGGGGCTGATTGACGATGCTCTCGGGCGCTATGACGATGCGGCGCAGATCTTTGAGAAGATGGTCGCCGACTCCGAGCACTCCAGCGGTCAATACTCCGAATCGGAAAAGAACAACCGGGCGCTTTTCCTGGAACGGCTGGCAATTCTGTATCGTGAGCAAAACAAGATCGACCAGGCGATTGCGACGTATCAGAAGATGGCGGATCTGGGCGGCGAGTATGTCAACCATGCCTACGAATCCGAGGTAGATACCTACCGCGACGCGCACCAGTACGATAAGGCGACGCAGGTGGCGCGCGAGGCTACGGAGAAGCTTCCGAAGGATCGCGGCGTCAAGCTGATGTATGCCCTGCAGCTCTCTGACAGCGGCCATGCCGATGAAGGCATCGCGCTGGCGAAGTCGCTGCTGACCAAGACCCCGGCCGATCTTGAGGTTTACCGGCAGCTCGCGAATATCTATACGCGGCTGCGGCGCTGGCAGGACGCCTCAAACGCGATTGACCAAGCGGAGCAGCTCTCGGAGAAGAAAGACGATAAATTCTTCATTTACTTCCTGCGCGGCACGCTGTACGAGAGGCAGAAGCTGTACGACCAGGCAGAAGCAGAGTTTCGCAAGGCTCTGGCCCTTGATCCGAACAACAGCATGACACTGAACTACCTGGGCTACATGCTGGCGGACCACGGTACGAAGCTCGATGAGGCTCTGGGAATGATCAAGAAGGCAGTCGAGCTCGATCCGCAGAACTATGCTTATCTCGACTCGCTGGGATGGGCTTACTTCAAGCTCGGCCAGTACAGCCTGGCGGAGACGGACCTGCGCAAGGCGGTAGAGCGCAACTCCATGGATGCCACGGTTCACGATCATCTGGGCGAGGTCTATGAGAAAACCGGGCGCCTGAAGCTGGCTGCGGCGCAATGGGAAGAGTCGCTGAATGAGTATTCGCGGACGATGGCCGCGGACATGGATCCAGGCGATCAGGGCCGGGTGCAGAAGAAGCTCGACAGCGTCAGGGTCCGCATCGCGCGCGAAGGACCGGTATCTCAGCCTGAGAAGCCTTAACCTGCCAAACCTTGACTCGGTCTCCGATTCACGAAGAAGCGATTCGCACCGCGCGGCTGCGTCTGCCCGCCGAGTGTGCGGTTTCTGACACCGGAGTCTTGACGGAGCGGGCGCATCCCGAGCCATCTCACCCATACCGTCTTCCTTTTGAGCGCGACCGTGCGCGAATCATTCACGCGCGGGCGTTCCGGAGACTCGCGGGCAAGACACAGGTCTTTACGCATCGCCACTCCGATCACTTCCGCAGCCGCCTGACCCATACGATGGAGGTGGCGCAGATTGCTCGAACGGCTGCCAGAACGCTGGGGCTGAATGAAGACCTTGCCGAATCGCTCGCGCTGGTTCACGACATCGGACATCCGCCCTTTGGGCACGCGGGCGAACGGGCGCTGGACGACGCCTTACGCGAGCATGGACTGCGCTTCGACCACAATCTGCATGCGCTGCGTATCGTCGAGCATTTTGAGAGCAGGTATGCGGAGTTTCGCGGGCTGAACCTGACGCTGGGTGTTCGCGAAGGCATCATCAAACACTCACGGGATTATTCAGCGGCGGAGCATCCGGAGCTGGCAGGGTACTTTCTCGACCAGCGACCTCCGCTGGAAGCGCAGCTCATCGACCTGGTGGACGAGATCGCATACATTACGGCGGATCTCGATGACGGCTTTGAGGCGGAAATCCTGTCCCTTGAAGAGACGCGAGAGAGAGTGCGGCTGTTTGAAGGGTTTTATGCGCCGATGCGGGCGAAGTATACCGACACACCGGAGCGGCTGGTGCTTAACGAGACGCTGAAGCAGGTGCTCAACGCGCTGGTGGGCGACCTGATTGCCGAGACGCGGCGTCAGGTTGAGGCAGCCGGGGCGACTGCGTTGGACGACATCCGCCGCGCGCAGAAACGGCTGGCTGCATTTTCTGCGCAGATGGAAGAACTACGGCTGGAGGCCAAACGGTATCTCTACGACCGGCTCTACAATGCGCCCGAAGTTGCGCGCGACCATGAAGAGGCGGAACAGGTGATTGCAACACTCTTCCGGGAGTGGGTTGCAAACCCTGCCCTGCTGCCGCCGAGCCATGCGGCCCAGATTGACGGCGAGGGCGCGCCGCGCGTGGTGGCCGACTATATCGCTGGCATGACCGACCAGTACATTTTGAGCCATTATCAAGCCTGGTTATCAAGAAAGGCCTGAATCGACAGGCGGCATTGGTTCGCCTCGCCGAGTTGTTGAAAACAACCCCCAATTTCCACCCCAAGCCGTTTGCTCTAATGGGCTAACCTCCGTACCATAGAAGAGACGTCCGCCGCTGTGTTCCGTGCCGTTTCCATGCAGGCGCGAGCGCATTCAGAGCAAATCCCGAGACGGTTACGGACGAGCAGATTTGGAAGGCACTACGTTGAGCACAACAGAGACAATCGAGACCACACCGAAGACTGAAGAACATACCCACGAAGGCCACGAGCACACGCACGACCACGAAGGCCATCAGCATGGTCCCACCCTGAACCCCGACCTGGTGCGCGAGGTCGAGATCGAAGTGCCGGCCGATGAGGTGTCACGCAGCTTCCGCTCGGTGGTGAAGCGCTATCAGAAGCAAGCACGGATTCCCGGATTTCGAGCCGGCAAGGTTCCGGAGTCGCTGATTCGCAGCCGCTTTGCCGATGGCATCCGCCAGGATGTTGTCGAGGCGATCCTGCCGCAGCATTTCCGCACGGCGATTGACGAGAAAAACCTGAAGCCGATTTCACAGCCGCAGGTGACGGATCTGAACCTCGAGGATGGGCAGCCGCTGAGGTTCAAGGCGGTATTCGAGGTCCTCCCCGAGTTCTCGATTGACGGGTATCAGGCGATCACGGTTGCAAAACCCGATACCGCGCTAACGGCAGAAGAGTTCAACGCCGAGCTTGACCGCGTGCGCGATTCACGAGCCACGATGGAGCCGGTGACGGAAGATCGTCCGCTGGCAACGGGCGACTGGGCGCAGATCAGCTTTCGCGGCGATGTGCAGGGCGAGGCGGCTGAAGGTGAAACCGCGGAGCAGCCGGCCGCGCACCCGATCGAGGGTCAGGACGTGATGGTCGAGATCGGCGGCAAGAATACGCTGCCGGCATTCAATGATGCCCTGGTTGGCTCAAAGCCCGGACAGGAATTGAAGTTCGAAGTGAGCTATCCGGAGGATTTCGGCGAGAGGCGTCTTGCCGGCAAGAGCGTTGCCTACGATGTCCAGGTCAAGAGCATCAAGAAGAAGGTCGAGCCTGAGCTGAACGATGAGTTTGCGAAGGAGCTCGGCGAATACGAAGGCATCGAGGACTTCAAGAACAAGCTGCGCGAGCATCTGGCCAACGACAAGCAGCGGCGGCTGCAGGCCGAAACCCGCGAGAAGCTGGTGGATGCGCTGGTCGCACATTACCAGTTCCCTGTTCCCGAGTCGCTGGTTCAGAACCAGATCGACACGCGCCTGGACCGCGGGCTGCGGGCTCTCGCAGCGCAAGGGATGCGCACCGAAGACATGCGCAAGCTAGATTTTGCGAGGTTGCGCGAGGGTCAGCACCCAGCGGCGGCGGCAGAGGTAAAAGCAAGCCTGATTCTGGACAAGATTGCCGCGGTGGAGAACGTGGAAGCCACTGACGAGGATGTGGACCGGGAGTTGCAGATCATCTCCCTGCAGACGCGGGAGCCGCTTGAGTCGCTGCGCGCGCGTTTGACGAACGAGGGCGCCCTGTCTAGAATTCGTGAACAACTGCGAAGAGAAAAGACAGGAAGCATCCTCTACGAGCGGCTTGCTTGATAGGGAGTGTCCTGGCCGGATGAGCTTTATTTTCCGGCTGTAACTTCACCCTGGATGAAGCGTTCAGGCTTCGAGGATTGAGAGTTAGAGAAGAATGGCACTCGTACCCATGGTGGTCGAGCAGACGAGTCGCGGCGAACGCGCCTACGACATCTATTCCCGTCTGCTTCGCGACAACATTATTTTTCTGGGGACGCCGATCGATGATCAGATAGCGAACCTGGTAATTGCGCAAATGCTATTTCTTTCCGGCGAAGATCCGGAAAAAGACATTCAGCTTTACATCAACTCGCCGGGCGGATCGATTACTGCGGGACTGGCGATTTACGACACAATGCAGTTCATCAAGAACGACGTGGTGACCTACTGCATCGGACAGGCGGCCAGCATGGGCGCGTTCCTGCTCATGTCGGGTACCAGAGGCAAGCGCTTCGCGCTTCCCAACTCCCGTATCCTGATCCACCAGCCCTCGATGGGCGGGCTTTCCGGACAGGCTACGGATATTGACATTCACGCGCGCGAGATTCTGCGCATTCGCGAGATCACGAACAACCTGATGTCGAAGCACACGGGGCAGTCCCTGGAAAGAATTGAACGCGACGTAGAGCGCGACTTCATCATGAACGCCCCGCAATCCAAGGAATACGGAATTATCGATGAAATCATCGACCGGCCCCGCACATAATACGCGGTGTACCCACTGAGGACGCGAAGGAGTAGCTGAATGAAAACGCGCACGGGATCAGACGACACGCTGCGATGCTCGTTCTGCCACAAGTCGCAGGATGCAGTAGCCAAGCTTATTTCGTCTCCCAGCGACTACCCCCGCGCTTATATCTGCGACGAATGCGTTGCGGTCTGCAATTCCATTCTCGAAGACGACCGGGGCGAGACACCTGCTGGTGCAGCCCCGGCACATCTGCCCAAGCCGCTTGAAGTAAAGGCTTTCCTGGACGAGTACGTTATCGGCCAGGAGCAGACAAAGAAGAAGCTGGCAGTCGCTGTCTATAACCATTACAAGCGCATCCAGATGAACCGGACGCGCGGCAACGATGTAGAGCTGTCGAAGTCGAACATCCTGCTGGTCGGGCCGACGGGCAGCGGCAAGACGCTGCTGGCGCATACGCTGGCGAAGATGCTCGACGTGCCGTTTGCGATTGTTGACGCAACGACACTGACCGAAGCGGGCTATGTTGGCGAGGATGTCGAGAACATCATCCTGAAGCTGCTGCAGGCGGCGGATGGTGACGTGGCGCGTGCACAGACGGGCATCATCTACATTGATGAGATCGACAAGATCGGACGCAAGGACGAGAACCCTTCGATCACCCGCGATGTCTCCGGTGAAGGCGTGCAGCAGGCGCTGCTGAAGATTCTCGAAGGCACGGTGGCCAATGTTCCGCCGCAGGGCGGGCGCAAGCATCCGCACCAGGAATTTACGCCGGTCGATACCACCAATATCCTTTTCATCTGCGGCGGAGCCTTTGTCGGCCTGGAGCGGGTGATTGGACGCCGCGTGGGAAAGAAAGCACTGGGCTTCAAGGCGATTGCGGAGAAGGATCACGGTGAGCCGGGCGCAGCTTACGCAGCACAGCGTGATTCGGAGTTGCTGCGAAAAGCAGAGCCGCAGGATCTGATCAAGTTCGGGCTGATTCCGGAATTCGTCGGCCGGCTTCCGGTGATGGGCGTGCTCGACGAACTGGATGAAGCGGCGCTGATCGAGATCCTGACAAAGCCGCGGAATGCGATCCTGAAGCAGTATCAGCGATTGTTCGAGTACGAGAATGTCAAAGTCGCATTCAGCGAGGAGGCTACCCGGGCCATCGCGCAGGAAGCGCTGCAGCGCAAGGTGGGAGCGCGTGGTTTGCGCATGATTCTCGAAGAGCTGATGCTGGACCTGATGTATCACCTGCCCAGCAACAAGAAGATCAAAGACTTGGAGATTACGGCGGAGATCGTGCGAAAGCGCGACATGTCAGTGATGCTGCTGGACAAGGCCGGCTGAGAATCCGTATCTGCCTGATGCGAACGAAATGCGAAGGCGGGCCACGCGGCTCGCCTTTTGTTTCTCGAACGATGTTCTTTAATCTGTACATGGGATGGCAACAAGTAGCCGAAGTTGCCCCGCGATGAGTCTGAATAGGTTAAAGTTCATCTAAAGAGCTACGATCTGAAGAGCTACGAAGGGGGTTACGTGACCCAATCAAGAGACAGGAACGATCAGAAAGAGAGCCGCGACAAAAACGAATTGCGCAAGCTGCCCATGATGCCCATTCGGGACATGGTGATCTTTCCGCACATGATGACGCCTTTCGTGGTGGGACGCGAGTCGAGCGTCCGCGCTCTGGAAGAGGCGCTCAACGGCGATCGAAAGATCTTTCTGGCCACGCAGCATGACGCGCGTGTGGACGAGCCGCAGGCCGAGGACATTTTTCCGGTGGGCACGATCGGCAACATCGTGCAGAGCGTGAAGATGCCGGATGGCAATATCAAGGTCCTGGTCGAAGGATTGGAGCGGGCACGCGCCGTCGAGATGAACGACTCCGACGGCTTTTTTGTGGCGACTGTCAGCACGGTAAAGACGGAGTTTGAGATCACTCCGCAGACCGAACAGCTTGTTCAGCGTGTCACTTCCCTCTTCGAACAGTATGTGAAGCTGCAGCAGTCTCTCAACTACGAGACGATGATCGCAGCGGTGCGCACCGATGAGCCGGCGAAGCTGGCCGACACGATCGCGGCGAATCTGCAGATCGAAATTGCCGAGAAGCAGATGATCCTCGACGTCTTCGATCCCACGGAGCGGCTGGGGATGATCGCCGACGTGCTCGATGTGGAGATTGAGAAGCTCAACATGGATCGCAGCGTGCAGTCGCGCGTGAAGCGGCAGATGGAACGCGCGCAAAAAGAGTATTACCTGAACGAAAAGATCAAGGCGATCCAGAAGGAACTGGGGCGCGGCGAGAAGAGCGAATTCGATGAGCTGAAGAAGAAGATCGACGCGGCAGGCATGCCGAAAGAAGTCTTCGACAAGGCGATTCAGGAGCTCAAGAAGCTTGAAGCCATGCCGCCGATGTCGGCGGAGTCGACCGTCTCGCGCAATTATCTCGACTGGCTGCTGGCTGTGCCGTGGAAGAAGAAATCGAAGGAAACGCGGAGTATCGATCACGCTGAGAAGGTTCTCAACGCGGATCACTATGGCCTGGAGAAGATCAAGGAACGCATTCTCGAGTTTCTGGCCGTGCGGCAACTGGTGAAGAATCCGAAGGGATCGATCCTCTGTTTCGTTGGACCTCCGGGCGTGGGCAAGACTTCGCTGGGGATGTCGATCGCGAAGGCGACTGGCCGGAAATTTGTTCGCATGTCGCTGGGCGGCGTACGCGATGAGGCCGAGATCCGCGGTCATCGCCGGACGTATATCGGCGCGCTGCCGGGACAGATCATTCAGTCGATGAAGAAGGCGGGGACGCGCAATCCGGTGTTCATGCTGGATGAGGTCGACAAGATGGCCTCGGACTTCCGCGGTGATCCGGCGTCGGCGCTGCTTGAGGTGCTCGATCCAGAACAGAACGCGAGCTTCCAGGATCATTATCTCGACGTCGAATACGATCTCTCGCAGGTGCTCTTCGTTGCTACGGCGAATGTGCTGCACACGATTCCTCCGGCGCTGCAGGATCGCATGGAGATTCTGCGGCTGCACGGTTACACCGAAGCAGAGAAGCTGGAGATTGCGAAGCAGTACCTGATCCGGAAGCAGCGCGAGAATACCGGCCTCACTGAGAAGAACATTATCTTCAGCGACGACGCGCTGACAGAGGTTGTTCGCGGCTATACCCGTGAGGCTGGAGTCCGCAACCTCGAACGCGAGATAGGGAACGTCTGCCGCAAGGTGGCGCGTCGCGTGGTGAAGAGCGGGCCGAAGCATAAGGAGACAGTCACCGCAGCAAACCTTCCAGATTTTCTCGGTGTGCCGAAGTTCCGCGACTCGCTGGTGCACGAGAAGAACGAGGTGGGTCTGGTCAACGGGCTCGCCTGGACCGAGGTCGGCGGCAGCATTCTGCAGACTGAAGTGCAGATCCTCGATGGCAAGGGCAAGCTAACCACGACAGGCCAGCTCGGCGATGTGATGCAGGAATCGGCGCAGGCGGCGCTGTCGTATGTGCGCAGCCGGTCGCACCATCTCGGCCTGCCGCGTGATTTCTATCGCAACATCGACATTCATATCCACGTGCCTGAAGGTGCGATCCCCAAGGATGGTCCCTCGGCGGGCATCACGCTTGCTGTTGCAGTTGCGAGCGCGCTGGTTAAGATTCCTGTTCGCCGGGATGTCGCCATGACCGGCGAGATTACGCTTCGCGGCAAGGTGCTGGCCATCGGTGGATTGAAGGAGAAGCTGCTTGCTGCACATCGCGCAGGCATCTTTGAGGCGATTCTGCCGGCCGACAATCAGAAGGATCTCGCGGATCTCCCTGAGAACCTGAAGAGCGCGATGAAGCTGAATTTTGTCGATTCGATGGACGAGGTTCTGAAGCTGGCGCTCGAGGCTCCGCTGCCGGAACTGAAGGAAGAGACTCCCGAGGTGCTGGCCGCGGTTGTGCCGCCGGCGATCGGGTCGGAGCAGAGGCCGCATCAGTAAGCGTCCGCAAAGTAGTGGTTGATAAAGAGCCGCGGCGTCGATCTGGCGTCGCGGTTTTTCCTTTTGCAGGTCAGTTCGACGGAGTTGATCGAGGCCGGCAGATGTTGGGCGATCCCATCAATGAAGAAGGCCGAAGACGGCCACGCCGGTAGTGGTTCCTACAAATACTTTGCCACTGGCAACGACAGGTGTGATGAATTTGTTGTCGGTGAAGCTGTCGCGGCCGCCCGCAGCCTGGTTGCTGTTGTAGAGTTCGTGGCCGAGGTTCGTCGCGTCGTAGGCGTGGAGAATGCCGTTGCCGGAGGTATTTTCAACTGCCCAGACGATTCCATTCGTCGTCCCGTTGGCGCTGACGCTGGGCGTGGTTCCCGGATAGGAAAAGACCGTTGAAGACTGGCTCGAAGGAGTGGTCTGCAACTGCGCGTTCACCACGCTGAAGGCCTTGAGGACATCGTTCTGACCTCCGTAATAGATGGTGCCGTTGAACCACGCGGGCATGCCCCACTCACCGTTGGCAAGCGCTCCGGACAATTGCTGGTAGATGTTGTTGCTGACGGAGTTGAACTTTCCCATATTGTTTCTGTCGGCAACGTAGATCGAGCGATCCTTTCCCGCGCCGACGGCGAGTTGACGCACGTTACCGCTCGGATCGATCTGATCGGGCAATAGGAGGACGCCGCCGGATCCGAGGTCGGTGTCGTCGTTCGACTCGGTAACGGTAGTGGATGGGTTGAAGTAGTCGGCTACGGCGAGCGTGCCGTTGGCAGTCGAGACCTTGATGAAGGCATTGCCGTAGTCGCCATGGATGGGGAAGCCGTTGGCGTCGAGGGTCGAGTCAAAGCCGCCGTTTGCATCGAGGAAATAGATGTTGCCGCTGGTGTCCGCGGCCAGACCGGCTCCGCTCATCCAGATCGATCCTCCGCCCGCGTCGAATGGGTACGAGATAGCTGCAGCATTGGGAGTAAGATTGAGCACCGCGGTCTGCTTCAGGGTCTGCTCACTGTAGGCCATCAGCCAGCCGGTGTAGGGATTCTGGTCACAATGGGAGGTCCACGCCATGTAGATGCCGCCATTCATGAGCAGCAGGCCGACGCGTTCGGCATACTTTGCGGGATCGAACGTCTGCAATCCGCTGTTCGAGCCAACCCCAGTGCCGGGATAGCTGGCCTGGATCTCGGTCGGGCTGCCGCTGAGTTCATCGCCCGTGGTCAGGTCGAGGGCGTGAAGGCGGTGATGGTAGTTACCGCTCGAGTCTTTCGTCATACCTACGACGAAGATTGCACCGTGGCTTCCGTAGGCGCGGTCGATGACCGGGGTTGCGGTAATGCCGATCTCCGGAGCGATCTGATTGCAGCTTTGCCAGTCGACGGTGGTTTCGTTCGCGCCGAGTATTGTGATCTTCCACAGCTCGGACCCGCTATCGGCGTCGAACGCGTAGACGCTGTCGTGTTCGGACACCACGTATAGAACGTTGTGGGTCTGACCGTTAATCGTCATCGCCGAGAGGTACAGTGGAGCGGCATCGACCTTGCCATCGGTTGCGTAAAGCCCGACCTTGCCAAAGCTGGTTGAGTTCACATTGGAGGGCGTCAACGTTGTCTCACTGGCATTCAGGCCGTCGCGGGCGTTGTCATAGTGATACGTCGTGACGTCGACTCCAGCCGCGGCGGTGGCGTTAACAGTCAAATTCAGCGTGGCAGTGTGAGTCAGAGTGCCGGAGCTGCCGGTGAGGGTGATGGCCGAGCTGCCGGGAGCGGCATTAGAGGCGGCGGTGAATGTCAAGCTCTGTGCGGTTCCGGGAGTCAGTGTCGGCGCTGATGGATTCGAGGTTACACCTGCGGGCAATCCGGAGACGGACAGGCTGACGCTGCCTGTGAAGCCATTCAGCGCATCTGCGGTTACAGAAGCCGGTTGACCCGTGCCTCCGGCGGTCAGGGTGAGGCTGGCGGGAGCGACAGTCAGTGAGAAGTCCGGGGCCGGTGCAGAAGCGTTAACCGTCAGCGCAATGGTCGCAGTGTGCGTCAGGGTTCCTGACGTACCGGTGAGTGTGATTATCGCGGTGCCAGCCTTGGCAGTCGTCGCCGCGGTTAGCGTCAGGCTTTGAGCGATACCGGGGGTGAGCGTCAGAGTCGACGGACTGGCTGTTACGCCGGAGGGTAATCCGCTCACGGACGCAGACACCTTGCCTGTAAAGCCATTCAGAGCATTCGCAGTTACGGAAACGGATTTCCCAGCCGAACCGGCGGTCAGGCTGAGGCTTGCGGGAGCAACGGTGAGGGAAAAATCGGGCGCATCAGCAGCCGCGCTAACGGTCAGGGCGACGTTTGCGGTGTGGGTCAGGCTACCGGAGGTGCCGGTCAGCCTGATGGTCGACGTACCAGCTTTGGCTGAGGCGCCTGCGGTCAGAGTCACGTTCTGTGC